>Ga0209755_10000564_pt1 | contig 66461 bp, 65 predicted proteins | sample TergutCo191P1_FD_187301 | JGI IMG/M metagenome (GOLD analysis project Ga0209755, IMG submission 187301) | Cornitermes sp. P1 segment gut microbial communities from Petit-Saut dam, French Guiana - Co191P1 (SPAdes) (version 2) | ecosystem: Host-associated > Arthropoda: Insects > Digestive system...
CTAACCTCGTTATGTGCGTTGCGGACAACGACCTTGCCGCCGGGGTTCACCGCCTGAAAGACTACATCGTTCACACCCATGCAAAAGACGGCATGATGCTGAAAAATGTTGATGCGGCTAACCTGTACGAAGCCGGCGACATTGTGGACGCTATCGAGTCTGGGCGCGCCTTTATCGAGCTTCCGCTTGGTCAGGGGAATGTGAACTGGAACGGCTACCTCCGTGCCTTGCAGGACATTGGCTACAAAGGCTTTTTGACTATCGAGCGTGAGTGCGGCGACGACCCTGACGCGGACATTATCATGGCAGCACAGTTCCTCCGTGATAAGATTGCCAGTTTGTAAACTGAATAACTTCACCCCGCCTTTTGGCGGGGTGTTCAGACTGTCATAAAAGGTCAAGGTCATGGGGTTTCACCCCACACCCGACCACCTTTTTGTAAAAAGGTGGAACAAAAACTTTTTTCTCGTAAAATCATGAAATACTTTTGTACCAAGGTTTTTGAGATTTTTAAGAACTTTTTTTCAAAAAGTTCTTAAATGGGGTTTGGGGCAACGCCCCATGGTGTTTAGAGGTTTATTAACAAGCTAAAGCCCTTGTGCAGCTGCACAGGGGCTTTTCGGTTCAAAGTCGTGGGGTTTCACCCCACACCCGACCAGTTTTTTGAAAAAAACTGGACAAAAAACTTTTTTCTCGTAAAATCATGAAATACTTTTGTACCAAGGTTTTTGAGATTTTTAAGAACTTTTTTCAAAAAGTTCTTAAATGGGGTTTGGGGCAACGCCCCAAGGTGTTTAGAGGTTCAACATTTCTTTAAGCCGCAAAGATGCTTTGTAAAGTTCGTTGCGGGAGGCGTGTCCGTGCTTTTCCACCACTGCGGCGGCTGTGCGAATATCACATCCACTTTGCACCATTTCGTTTAGTATCAACGCTTCCGGTGCGATTTTTTCTTCTGCCGTCGGTTTGCTTTGGGGTGTGTTCAAAACAAGAGTATACTCACCTAATCCAGCTTTTTCGTTAGCAGAAACGCTCTGTGCCACTTCCGCCGTTGTCCCGTAAAAAGCCAGTTCATGGAGTTTGGTAATGTCGTTGATAGCAAACAATTCGCTTGTCGGAAATTCTTTCGCCAACAGAGATGTGGTGTCTTTGATTCTGTGAGATGACGCAAAAATCACATGAATTCCGCCACGCAAAGCGATTTTCTCGGTACATTTGGCAAGCTCTTTTCCACCTTTCGGCAGGAAACCAACGAAAGTGAATTCGGTCGCCGAAAATCCGCACACAGACAATGCTGCCACCACCGAACATGCCCCCGGAATCGGCACAACAGCAATGCCCGCAGTCCTTGCGGCGGCAACGAAAACGCTCCCGGGGTCAGAAATGCAGGGCGTACCTGCGTCGGACACCAGGGCAATGTCGATATTTTCGGCGGACATCCGCGCCACAAGCTCCGCTGCCCTTCCCTGCTCGTTGTGCTTATGGTAGGACACAAGGGGAGTGCTGATACCAAAGTGGGTGAGGAGGGGGCGGGTGCGGCGGGTGTCCTCAGCGGCGATAAGACTAACCTCGCCAAGGGTTTGCAGCGCCCGTGGCGTCATGTCCGACAGGTTGCCTATGGGGGTTGCAACGACGTAGAGTGTTGGCATTGAGATGTTCTCCTGTGGGGATGCAATGGCGTTAGGGGCGGGCACAAAATCGAAACCCGCCCCTACAGGTGCGGTGCGTGCCGTTATTATAGCATGTGTGGCATGAAGTCTAACGATACATTCATTATTGCCCAACATTATCAATGCGTACAATGGGGTCGTCAATCACAAATGGAACATCTGAAAAAAGATACGTGCCGTTCCACTCCATGTAACGCCCGCACGGGGTGAACCAAAATATCCCGTTTGTGTTTGCTCCATATACTCCACCGGGGTTGGCAATCCAACGATTACGATTGTTTGGTCGGGTATCTTGAAAATATTCGCTATATGGCACAAGACTGTAGTTAAGGGAAGTCACCTTGCCGTCAACTTCAAATCTGCCAACCACTCCACCATTTGGAGCGAAAAGAATAATGTATCCAACTGGCGGGTTTGGTACTGGATTTGGTAGAGTCAATGCTCGTTCTTGCATTCCGTTAATCCAGTATGACCTGCGAATTAAGTTGTGCCGTTCCAGACTTGCTTGAATATCTGTGGGTACTGGTTGGCGTTCTTGAAGTTGATTTGCCACATCCCGTGCAGTTTGTCGTGCCTCGCTTGAGGCATCTTGTCTACAAGCTGACAAAGCCACAAGTAGCATTACGGAAAGGGTAAGTAGGGTTGCAATAGTGATGAATTTTTTCATGGGGTTCTCCTGTATGGTGCGTATTTCGTTGTCCTGTAGGGGCGAACTGTGTTCGCCCGCAATGTTGGTATCGCATCCGACGAGCGGACGACCGAGGACGACCGCCCCTACAGGTGCGGTGCGTTTGGGATATTATAGCATAGAATGGCGGGGATTGCAAGTGAAATTGCTTTTTCTCATTAACTATAATTTCAATCCAACAATTTCTACTATTTCTTTCTTTATTCGCTCATAAACTCTATGTCCTATTTTGAAATCACAAAACTTTATGTCTTTTTCTTTTTCCATAACAATACTTTTTGTGTTTTCGTTATTCAAAATCAAATTTTCATATTCAACTCCACCATAAAAAGCGCATTTTACTATTTCAAAATAATCTGACAGTTCATCAGCAAGAGTTAGTTTTCTAAAAATCTCGTTTGCTTTTTTTCTATTTCTATCAACTCTGAATTTAATAATCAAGCCTCCAATTGCAAACAAAAAGGAAATTATCCCAAAGACCATGTTGACGTATGGCATAATTATTCTTTGCATATAAACATGAAGAATTTCAGTAGCTAAATATTTAATTTCTTCTGTACTACTTCCTATCAAATAAGCAAATTCGTTAATCGCATATTCATCAAATTCCATCATATCTTGTAAGTAATTTCTTAAGAAAATTGATATACCTATGCTAAAAAAAATCATTAAAAAAGCGATAGATACAGGAATTATAGCAATCATAATTCCGTTTTTGATATTACGCAATGTCGGCAACGGAACCGCAATAATTACAACCGAATACAAAAGCAAAGTAATCAATATGTATCCAATAACATACAATAACGTAGTGATTGGTTGATTTTGTATACTGCTTAATAAATATTCATAAAATATAGCTCTCAATTCAGCAAAATATATAAATGCACTCATTAAAGGCGTAAATAAAATAGCGTTTCGTGGATATCGATACGCCAATAAAGCAATAAAAGCAATTGATAATCCAACATTCACTATAATAGTTATTGCAGGAGTAAAATTCATAAACAAAAATACTATAACGGATGCAAATAATGCACCCATTATAACATTAAATCGTTTTTTGTAATTGTCATCAATATTTTTATAATAGTCACCTTTATTCATGTCGCTTATATAGTATTTATCAAATTTATTCATCTCCTCCCCCTCCCAAACAAGGGGCTGTTGCCAGCCCCTTGTTTCTGCATTCCAAACACAAAGCCTTGCTGTCAAACATAACAGAAAAAACATTGTCATCCCGCACCCCGATGCGGGATCTCATGGGACAATTTTGTTCCACTGAACTAAAAATGACATGAGATTGCGGGTGGGTCCCGCAATAAAGTTGTATCGAAACAAACTTATCGTCTTAATTCAAGCTCTCGGAACGTCATTGCAAAGGCGGTTTGTGCCGTGCAATCCAGTGAAAGGGCAAGAAATCGCCATAAATCAACCCGTAAAACAATGAAATTTCTCGTTCAACGACTGGATTGCACGCGGAAAATCACCGCTTTGCAATGACGAGGCTGTTTGTTTGCTTTAAGACATGAAATTAAGCTGTTGTTTTTGTTTCGATACAAGTCTAATGACAATGTTTTTCAATAGCCTACACTCCCCGCTTTTTATGCTCCGTGTGCAGCACATCATGCGCCTTATGCGACCCCGGTTCTCCCAAAAAGTCGGCGTACAGGTGCTTAACCTGCATATTGTCGTGGGAGCGGCGGATGGTGTTCTTCGCATCGTCCGAATACAGCACAGACGCCCGCTTTGTTCGCAGGTCAACGTTATTCAGCACAACCGCAGGTTGATGCGGCTGTCCGCCGCCATTGACACAGCCGCCGGAACACGCCATCACCTCGATAAAGTCCACCTTCTCCTCGCCTGATTGCACGGCGGCAAGCAACTTCTTCGCATTTGCCGTACCGCTGACAACCGCAACGCTAATCTCATGCTCCCCAATCTTGTACTTGGCACGCTTGATACCAGCCGTGCCACGAACATCGTGGAAGTCCACCGACTCAAGCGGTTTGCCCATGATTGCCTCGGCGGCGGTGCGCAGAGCGGCCTCCATCACCCCACCGGTCGCACCGAAAATCGTTCCCGCACCGGAGGAAACGCTGAACGCCTCGTCATACTGCCCGTCAGGCAGATTGGGGAAGTCGATTCCCGCTTGCGTAATCAATCGACCAAGCTCACGAGTGGTGATAGCATAGTCCACATCAGCCACGCCCGGCACAGCAGAGTGACCGGCTTTGTCCTCCGCCTCGAACTTTTTCGCCGTACATGGAATGCAGGACACCATCACAATATCTTTCGGATCAAGCCCCATTTTCCCGGCATAATACGTCTTGTAAATCGCACCGAACATCTGCTGTGGCGACTTGCAACTTGACAAATTGCCCACAAATTCGGGGAAATAATGCTCCGCATACTTCACCCAGCCCGGACAGCACGAGGTTGCAAGGGGCAAGCCTTCGCCCGACTTGAAGCGCGCAAGAAACTCGGTCGCCTCTTCCATAATAGTCAGGTCAGCGGCGTGGCACAGGTCGTACACCCCGTCAAAGCCCAGCATCTTCATGGCAGAAATCATCTTGCCCGCGGTGTCCGTACCGGGAGCAAAGCCGAACATCTCGCCGATTTGCGCACGAATGGAGGGTGCGGCGGCGATGGCGACGTGCTTTGTGGGGTCGGCAATAGCGGCAAGAACCTCCGCCGTGTTGTCTTTTTCGTACAGGGCGGCGGTTGGGCAGACAGCAACGCATTGCCCGCACTTGATGCACGCGGTGTCGTCAAGGCTATGCTCGAAAAAGCTGCCAACCTCGGTGTAAAATCCGCGGTTGTTCGCCCCGATAACCCCCACTTCCTGCACCTTGGTGCAAATGGAGGTGCAACGGCGGCACAGAATGCACTTGCTGTTGTCGCGGACGATAGCTGACGACTTGTCATCAAAGGCAACAGCCGTCTTATCGCCCTCGTATTTGTCCTCATCAACGCCATATTCGGCGCACAATTTTTGCAGTTCGCAGTTGGTGTTACGCAGACACGACAAACAACGCTTGTCGTGGTTGGACACGATAAGCTCAAGGTTTTCCTTGCGTAGCTTGCGCACTTTCGGGGTGTTAGTGAACACTTCCATGCCGTCCCAGTCAAGGGGATACACGCAAGCCGCCGCCATGCCACGCGCACCTTTGACTTCCACAAGGCATACACGGCAAGCACCGATTTCGTTCACTTCCTTTAAGTAGCAGAGTGTGGGGATGTTAATCCCCGCTTGGCGCGCCGCCTCAAGGGCAGTCGTGCCTTTCGGCACAGTGATTTCCACGCCGTTAATTTTTACTTTAATTTGTTCCATAGAGATTCTCCTATGTAGTTTCTTCATTCATTTTTTTGAGATTATCAATGCGTTCAGGGTTTTCCGAAGATGCCCATTCTTCGAGCTTGGCACAAGGAAACTGCTTGCATTTACCGCAATGGGGCAATTTTTGTTCAGCGGCACAGTCGTGAAGTTCGCACCGACCGCCCCAAACACACTCCCCCTTCGCCGCAGATATGCGACAGCCTTCGCACTTACCTTCGATTTTGTAACTGCAAGCGTCGCAGTCAATACCGCACATTGATATGTTTTTGGGTTTTAGAATTTTGCTTTTTACGAACGCATTCACTTTCTCTGCATCTTGCAATGCCAATAGTGCGTCACCCTCGGTGATTTCGATTTCATTAGGGTATCTTGGTTGCGAAGAATAAGGAGTTAGTCTTGAACATTCTTTTGATAATTCAGTAAACGAAACATCAAATTTCATACTTTTTTCTTTTAGACGAGTTAAGTTGTGAATTTTGTCTGGCATAACATCGGAATAAATCAAAAATGCTTTCAGTGCCTTTTCGGCAGATTGTTGACAAAGATAACAGACTAACTCAATCGGCACAGGATGCATTGTAGTATGCAAATGTTGTGCAGAAGCTAAATCTCTGTCAGAAAATACAAACCATTCTTTTATTACTTCTAGTTTATCCATGTAATTTCACTCCTGTTTCCTTAACTTCGTTTTCTACAGAATACAAGTAGTTTTGGCGTTTGTTGAATTTGTTTTGGGTTCCAACAATCATATCAATGTCACGTTTTCTACCAACGATAGCACCATCAATCGCCCAGTTCGCCTCAAGTTCCCTCATTCCGCTGTCATCAGGAATGACAACGTAGAAATCAAAGTCGCTGTCAGGTGTTTCTTCACCTTTGGCAAATGAGCCGAAGAGGTAAATTTCTGATACTGGAACAGCGGACAAAATGCTTTTAACTATTTCGTCAATCTCTTCACGATATTGTTCTTTCATGTTTACCTCCATTGGTGTTATTGTCGCCGCCCTTCTTCCCCTCCCGTGGAGGGGTGGCTTGCGGTGGTTTTCCGCAAGACGGGGTGGTTCAGCGATACATCAGCGACAACGAGCCACCCCGTCTTGCCGCCAACGATAGTTGTAGCCAAAATTCACTTTGCGGCAATCCACCCCTCCTTAGAGGGGAAGTTCATGCAGTGCAAACCCATTGCCGCGGGCGATCGAGGGCGGTCGCCCCTACGGCGGTGTGGTGGTTATTTTAACGGATGCGATAGCTTGCCATCAACAAACAAAGTAACTTTCGGTGTAAAAAAACCGACACTACAAATTGCCTTTATTTCTTCGCCGCTTTTCAATTTGCCATGAAGTCTATCCTCAAACAAACCGAAACTTCTATCAGTCATTTCACCGTTTATATACAACTCACTTGACCCACCAAGCAAAGGGGTTTTCACCACAATTTCGTCATTCCCATGCTGGTATCTATACTTTGGCATGTTGTTCCCCTACCTCTTCACAACCGCACCAAACTTCTTACAAGCCGGCACGCACGCGTCGCACTTGATGCACTTCTCGGTGTCAATCACGTGGACTTGCTTCACCTCGCCCGAAATGGCATTCACAGGGCACACCCGCTTACACAGGGTACAGCCAATGCACTTCTCGGGAATGATGTAATACTCAAGCAGGTTGGTACACACCCCCGCAGGACATTTTTTGTCCACCACGTGGGCAATATACTCGTCACGGAAGTATTTGAGTGTAGACAAAATCGGGTTAGGCGCAGTTTGCCCCAGTCCGCAGAGAGAAGATGCGATAATGGTTTCGCTCAACTCCTCCAACTTGTCCAAGTCCTCAAGAGTTCCGTTACCTGCGATAATTTTATCAAGGATTTCAAGCAGACGCTTGGTCCCAATACGGCATGGGTTACACTTTCCGCAGCTTTCTTCAACAGTAAAGTCAAGGAAAAAGCGGGCAATGTCAATCATACAGGTGTCTTCGTCCATAACCACCAGACCACCCGAACCCATCATCGAGCCGATAGCGGTCAGGCTGTCAAAGTCAACCGGAGTATCAATCAAATCCATTGGTATACAGCCACCTGATGGTCCGCCAGTTTGTGCGGCTTTGAACTTTTTGCCACCCGGAATGCCGCCGCCGATTTCCTCCACGATTTCACGGAGAGAGATTCCCATTGGCACTTCCACAAGACCTGCATTGGTGATTTTTCCGCCAAGAGCGAACACTTTCGTGCCTTTGCTCTTCTCTGTGCCGATACTGTTCATGGCGTCTGCGCCGTGGAGGATAATCCACGGAATGTTCACGTAGGTTTCCACGTTGTTCAGTACGGTCGGCTTTGCAAGCATTCCTTTGACCGCAGGGAACGGCGGGCGCGGACGAGGTTCGCCACGGAAGCCCTCCATGCTGGCAATTAGTGCAGTTTCCTCACCGCACACAAACGCTCCCGCACCAAGGCGGATATGCACATCAAAGTCAAAGCCAAGTCCGAAGATGTTTTTGCCCAACAGTCCCTTTTCGCGCGCCTGCTCAATAGCAATGCGGAAACGATTCACCGCAATATTATACTCGGCACGAACGTAAACATAGCCCTCGTTTGCCCCAATTGCGTAGCCTGCGATAGCCATTGCCTCAATCACGCAGTGGGGGTCACCCTCAAGGATACTTCTGTCCATAAACGCACCAGGGTCGCCCTCGTCAGCGTTACAGACCACATATTTCTGCCCAGGTGGCTGGTCAGCGGCGAACTGCCACTTTGTCCCTGAGGGGAAACCGCCGCCGCCACGCCCACGAATGCCCGACTGCTTCACAATGTCAATCACATCTTGCGGTTTATGCTCGGTCAAGCACTTAGCAAGAGCGAGATAGCCGTCGAAAGCGATATATTCGTCAATGCACTCAGGGTCAATCATGCCGCAGTTACGCAAAGCGATACGCTTTTGCTTTTTGTAAAAGCCTGTTTCTTGCAGACAGCCGATTGTGCCGTCCGCTTGCACCGTTTCTTCGTATACCAAGTCAGAGGGAACTTTGCCCGCAACAAGGTGTTCTTTCACGATACGCTCGATGTTCGCTAATTCCACGTTGGAGTAAAACGCTCCCTCAGGGTAGACGACCACAATTGGTCCAAGTGCGCACAGCCCAAAGCAACCGGTTAGGATAACTTGGGTGTCGTCCCCGATGCCGTTTGCGGCGATATGCTTGTTAAATTCGGCAACCATCACTTCGCTTTTCGCAGAAAGACAGCCTGTCCCTCCGCAAACAAGCACGTGTCGCTTGGCTTTTGATGTGGCTGGCACTTCGTTGCCAAGACGCAAGATAAAGTCGTTCTTGGTGCTGGCGATTTGTTCTTTTAGTTGTGTAACTGATTTAATCATATGTATTTCCCTCCTATACTCCCGTATATTTCTTAACAATTTGGTCAACTTCGTCCATGTCTTTAATGCGTCCGTAAACTTCGCCGTTTACTGTGATAATTGGCGCAAGACCGCACGCACCAATACAGCGGGTGGCCTCAAGGGAATACTTCCCGTCAGTGGTGGTCGTGCCTGACTGCACGTTCAACTTGGCAGAAATGCGGTTCACAATGTCGCCCGCACCCTTAACATAGCACGCAGTGCCAAGGCAAATCGAGAAGTCGGTTTCTCCTTTTGGATTAAGGATGAACTGGGAGTAGAATGACACCACTCCGTACACTTCCTCAAATGGAACTTCCAGTTTTAGGGCAATCATCCGTTGCACTTCTTCGGGTAGATAGCCGTAAATCCCTTGCGCCTCTTGCAAAACTGGCATCACAGCTCCCGGTATTCCTTTCCACTGGGCGACAGACTTGTCTAACTTTGCTTCCTGCTCCGGTGTGCCGTTAAACTTCACCGTTGTCATTGCTTTTTTCATTGACAATTTTCCTCCGAATCGTTTTTTAACATATTGATTATAGTATATCACATTTCGACAGCTTGTTCGTGAACATGTAATGAACACAGTGTAAACGCACCTGTTAATTTTAGGTGAGATAAGGAGTGTGCTTTCTATCTCGGCGGATAAGCGGTGATTTTCCGCTTGGAGCGAATTTTTTTGGTTTTTCAAAAACGTACTTCGTTGCGTAGCAACGGTTTTTGAAAACGCCAAAAAAACGAGATTGAAACGCCTCAGTAAGCGCTGTAGGCGACGGCATTGGCGGCTTTGCCGTCAAACAGGTCGCCGAAATGCGTGAGCGAGGACATGATTGACCACAAACCCTTTTTTCAACACTCCCATAAGACAACAAAACCATTAGTCTCGACTAACAAAATACACCCTCGGTAAATGCCGAGGGTGTTCATATTTATTCTTGGGTTTCGGGCGTTTCCAGCACAGTGGCACTGGCGGCCTCCGGGTTTGTTTCGGTTTGCGGACTGAAAGTAACCGGAACTTCTTCCTCTGCCACTTTTTCCTCAAAATCCTCACGAGGGAAAGCGTCTGCCGCCACCGCGTTCACTTCCACTTTTCCGTCGGTTGCAATGTCCGACGAGATATTATCAAGATTGATAATATTTGGACCGTCCTCGCCGCCGTATTTTTCCTCTTCTTGCTGAATAAGCGCACGGATAGACAGACTGATTCTGCGGTTAGCTTCGTCAATTTCCAAAATAAGCGCAGTAACGGTTTGTCCAACAGACAGCACATCTTCCACTTTTGATATTTTTTCGGCAGCCACTTGGGAAATGTGGATAAGTCCGTCTACATCCGGGGTGATTTCTGCGAACGCTCCAAAGGTGGTGATACTGACAATCTTGGCTTCTACTGTATCGAAAGAGTTGTATTGGTCAAGGAACGTTGTCCATGGGTCGGTGTCTGCTGTCTTGTATCCAAGAGAGATTTTCTCGTTTTCTCGGTCAATGCTTTTTACATAAACCTCGATAGTTTGACCGACTTGCACAACCTGCGACGAGTGGCTGATTTTCTTCCACGACAGCTCGGAGTTATGCACCATGCCGTCAACTCCGCCAAGGTCGACAAAAGCACCGTACGGCACAAGAGAGCGCACCGTTCCAGTCATTTTTTGCCCCTCAACAATAGTTGCCCATACTGCCATACTTGCCTCACGGCGAGCCTCGGCGACAGCGGCACGAATCGAACCAACAGCACGCTTTTTCTCGTTGCTGTACTCAATGACCTTAAACTTCACCGACTGACCGCGCAGGGTGTTCAAATCCCCGCCAATAGGCACGCCGGACTGGCTTGCCGGGACAAACACATTCACATAATTAGAAGTGACAATCAATCCGCCACGAATAATCTCGGTGACACGACCCTCGAGAATTTCGCCGGAGGAAAAGGCTTCTTCCATTTTCTTTTGGTTTGAATTGCGAAGCAAGCGTCTGACAGAAAGAGTAGCCATTCCGTCAAGGTCAGAAAGACGCACAATTTGTGCCTGTATTTCTTCTCCGGGTTTGTACAGTTCGGTCAGTTTGTCCGTTGGACTTGACGCAATTTCATCAAACATAATAATTCCCGTAGCTTTGTTTGCCAAATCCACATGAATTTCATTGTTAGAAACTGCGGTGATTGTCCCGGTGACAACGTCGCCTGTTTTAAGGGTTTTGAACGTTTCGTTCAGCATTTCCTCGAAATTTTCGGTGCTTGGGTTAATATTTTCGTTCATGGCTTTAACTACCTCCTGAATGACAACGGCCGGGGTGGATGCCCCTGCGGTTATCCCTACCTTTTTGGTTTGTGGGTTTATTTTGCGCAGAACTGCGGACAACTCTGCGACTTCTTCCAGCATATATGTGTGACTGCAATGTTCTGCCGCCACGTTGAACAACTGATGGGTGTTCGCACTGTTCCGTCCACCAAGGACAAGCATTAGCTCTGATCGGCTTGCTAAATCTGCCGCTTGGGTTTGGCGTAAAGATGTCGCCTTACATATTGTATCAAAAAAAATTGCATTTGTATATAGTTTTTCGCAAATTTTCTTAAATTTTTTCCAATCTTCTATATTTTGCGTAGTTTGTGCGGTAATTATTACTTCTTTTTCTCCAATTGCTTCTGCTGTTGGCAAGTCTTTTTCCCCTCCGCACACAAGGGTTTCTCCTGCACCATAGCTAATCGCCGCAACAACTTCGGGGTGTTTCGGGTCGCCGAACATTATAAGCAGATTATCCCCCGTTGTATTCTCTATTACAATGCGGTGAATTTTTTTCACATCATGGCAAGTACAATCCAAAAGGGTGACATTTTCGTTAATTTCTGCCAATTGTACCAATTCTTCGTAAATTTCGCGGACAAGTCCGTGAGTACGGACAACGATAGTAGTCGGGGTATTGGCTTTTTCAAGCAAAGACAGCACATCCCTTTCACTTACGATGACTACTCCACGCTCGTGGAGCATTTGGTTAATGCGGGGGTTGTGAATCAGTTCACCCACAGTAAAAATTTTACCGTCATAATCTGAGTCTAATAATCCAAAAATAGCATCAACTGCACGCTTTACTCCATAGCAAAAGCCTGCACTTTTGGCAACGGTAATTTCCATTACGAACCTCCAGAGTGTGCCTTCTATCTCGGCGGAAGGCGGCGAATAGCCGCTTGGATTATTTTGACTTTTTCAAAGTCAAAATCGTGGGCTATGCGCCCACACCGCACAAGTTTTTTGTAAAAAACTTGACTAAAAACTTTTTCTCACAAAAGCATGAAATGCTTTTGTACCAAGGTTTTTGAAAGTCCAGAAAACTTTTTACAAAAAGTTTTCTGGTGGGGTTTGGGGCAACGCCCCAAGACAAAAAAGACTTTTTGTTCAGTCTGATTCGTTGTGTAGCAACGGTTTTTGAATCAAAACAACGAGATTGAAACGCCTCTGTGAGCGCTGTAGGCGACGGCGTTGGCGGCTTGCGTTTTTGTGCTCCCTGAGCGGTGTCGGTGGCTTTGCCGCCGAGCAGGCTCAGGATAATTCCACAGCCGTCAAACAGGTCGCCGAAATGCGTGAGCGAGTACATGATTGACCTCAACCCTTGTTTTTCAACGCTCACCTCCATGCTTATCTGCAAGGGCGCATATTTCCCCGAATACAAACTGAGAAATGCGGACGTATTCGTCCATGTTGGCATGGGTCACATTCAAAGATTCGTATGTAATCGGCTCGCCAATGTACAAGTCAAGACGGCGAAACAGGCGAATTTTATGCCCTTTTGCACCGATAAACACAGGCAGGAGGGTGGATTCTGACTTGGCGGCAAACATTCCTGCTCCGTGGCGGACACTCGATTCGTGGGGTGGCTTGGCTTTGTGTCGTGTGCCTTGGGGGAAAATTCCCACCAGTTCCCCTTCTTTCAGCAGTTTAATACTGGTTTTAACAGCACCAACGTCCATTGCTCCGCGGTCAACGGGGAATGCGCCTAACATTTTTAATGCTCCGCCAAGCAGGGGAATTTTGAACAGTTCGATTTTCGCCATAAACCGCACCTGTCTTGGCAATGCGGCGGCAAGGATAACAGGGTCAAAATTGGATATATGGTTGGCACACACGACAACGCCGCCCTCGGTTGGGAGGTTTTCGGCGCCGTGTATGCGGACACGCACAAGCACTCGTCGGAAAAATCCTGCAAGGGTGCGGTGCAAAATAGAGTACATTTTACTGCGTTTTGGCATATGCACCTCGGTGAATGTGGGGTAATGGGGGCGGGGGGTAATGTAGGGCGTGACTACTGGGCACGCCGTCAAACGGCACAGCCGAAACCCATGTAGGGGACGCACCCCTGGGCGTCCCGCCTTTGGGAAAGCAGAAATATTTAATTCCGTGATGTTCCAGGGGTTTAGGCTCTGCACACTTGCAGTCGGTAAATAGGGTTGCCAAAGTGGCATTCTCCACGAATTAGCTTAAATTGGTCATAGGGTGAAAACACCTGTGCCCTTTGATTTGCACCACTTAAAGTAATCCTTACCGGATACCGATCTATCATGCCATCTACTCTGTATGGAAGAAACTCATAATGAACAATTTCACCCTGATACACAAACAACAGTCCTGTGGTCAAGTCTGTTTGAGTAAACCATACGCCAGCAATTTCATGTATGGCAGTCGGATTTGTTACCCGAAAGTACACCGCTTTTTCCCAATCGAAGTCGGTTAAGTCAGCAAGGGTAACTATCCCCTCGCCTTGTTCTTGTACATAATTTCGTGCGGCACGATATAAGGGAGTAGCTCTCGGTTGCCTTTGTGGCGACGCCAACATCAATACAAACAAGAAGAATGCGATAATTACAACGATAGCAACAACGGCAATGGCACATACTGCTATCTTTAATCTTTTGCTCACACCGTCCCCATCCTCTCGGCGATAATTCTCTCCGCTTCAGCAAGGGTTTCGCCGCATTCATAGCCTGTGTTGTTGATTGTCACTGCATCGTGGGCGGCGACGGCAGGGGCGGTGGAGCGTGTACTGTCGTTATGGTCGCGCTGTCGCATATCCTCGGTCACTTCTGCAAGTGTCACATTCATGCCGTTGCCTGTCAGTTCCAAAAAACGGCGGCGCGCCCGCTCCTCCGGGTCGGCGGTAAGAAAGATTTTCACATCAGCATTGGGCATGATAACCGTGCCAATATCCCGCCCATCCATGACCACCGAATTTGCGGCGATAATGTCCTGTTGCAAAGACAACAGGAAAGTCCGAACCTCGGGTATTGCGGACACAGCCGAGGCGTACATGGACATTTCGGGGGTGCGAATGGCGTGATTCACACATTCTCCGTCAAGACGGACAGACTGCCCCTCGGGAGTGTGGACAAGAGCCACATCTATGCCCGCAAGGGCGGCGATAATAGCGGCATTGTCCTCTTTGGCAATACCAAGGCGGTGCACAGCCAGCCCGATGGCGCGGTAAAGCGCTCCTGTATCAACATAAATTATATTATATCGGCGTGCAATGCTTTTAGCAAGCACACTTTTTCCCGATGCACTCGGGCCATCAATTGCAATTCTCATTTAGTTTCCTGTTTCTTTGTGTTATTCATATTGTACATTATATTTCCCTGTTTGTCAATAGGGGAGCGAGATTTTTATAATATGGGAATCCAATTATTACTCCCACCCACTTGACCATCTTGACTAAATGAAAAAAATATGCTATACTATTCAAAGAAACACAAGGAGCATAGTACGTGCGAACACGAAAACAAACCAGACTTCTGACCATCACCGCAATGTTTACCGCTGTGATTTTTATATCAACCCGCTTTCTCGGGTTTCCTAACCCTGCGGGAGCAGGAGTTATCCACCCGGCAGATGCCATAATGTACGTTGCCGCCGTGCTGTTGCCTCTTCCCTACGCCATGTTCGCAGGGGCGGCAGGAATGGCACTTGCCAATGTTGCAGGGGCAGGGGGAGCAATGTACGCCCCGTTCACTTTGATTATCAAACCGTTGATGCTTCTTCTTTTCTCCCGCCATGGCAAGGCACTATCCGGGCGGAACATAACTGCGCTTGTACCGGCATTTATCATCAATGTGGCAGGGTACACTTTTGCAAACTTTATTATTGGGGTCAACCAGTGGATTATGATGCCTGGGATTGCACTAAATTCCACAGTTTCAACCGTGCTGTTCGTCTTACTTGCGGGGGTAATTGACCGCATAAGGTTGAAAGAGCAGTTGGATTTGGAGTGAGATGTAAATCAGTGAGGGGTGGCTACCTGCCGTCCGTGAATAATATCCATTGAGCGGACGCGCAATGCTCGCCACCACAAAACAACAAAACCGTTGCAAAGGAGAACGCCCTATGCACAATCTATACCTCTATTACTACTATGAACGTGACATCGGTCCATTCAAAATGCTCACCGATTTGCCGATTGACCAAGCTCGTGGCTTCGTATCAAAAGAAGCGGCGGCGAAAAGCACAAAACACACGGATATAGAGGGCTTTTTGCGCATGAGATACGATTGTGACGACCGCTTGCGAAAGGAATTTCTCGCACGTGGCGGCAAGGTCACACGGAAAAATCCTGTCTACATGATGCTTGGCGAACATAAATCATGGGCGACGGCATATGAGAACCCCGTGCTGATAAAAATCCCCCTTGCGGAGATTGACCCACTGACTGTTTCATTCACTTATGGCGACAGTTTCGTGGTTTTCAATCACGGCAAGTTCAACAAAGAAGAATATTGGGGCAAAGTGTACTTCAGAGATGAGATTTTGGAGCTAATCGGTCGCATTGGCTACCCACCGCAGGTGGAATACGACTTCAAGGACGAAAATTACACCAAATACAGCCCAGTCGCTGACCACCTGTTGTATGTAGAGGCTCATGTGTGGAGTGATGAGTTATTGGAGCGGTATAGGTGAGGTGGTGTTTTGTTGATAGATGAGAAGCACCAAAGCCCTTGACCTTATTCCCCTTCCTCGGGAAGGGGTGGACTCATCACAAGGCGGTTTTTGCCATGAGATGGGGACGGGGTAGGCTTGTGAAGTGATTTGCGACTGCCTTTGTCGCAAGACGGGGTAGGACTAAAACAAAGGAACGCTACAATACACAGGTATTTTATGAAATCCAATGACCACTTGCCCAAAAATTACAAACTTATAGAACGAGCAAGAGAATTACGTAAGAACAGCACACTATCAGAAGTTCTGTTTTGGAACAAAGTCAAAAACAAACAATTTCTTGGACTTGATTTTGATAGGCAAACAATTATCGGAAATTTTATAGTCGACTTTTTTTGTTCAAGTAAAAAGATAGTAATTGAAATTGACGGAAAATCTCATATTGGAAAAGAAAATTACGATAAATTGAGAGAAGAATATTTGACAAATTTAGGATTAAAAGTTATACGGATTAACGATTTAGACATAAAGGCAAATATAAACGCCGTAATGGAAAAATTGGAATTAAAAATGAACGCAGAGTAATCCTATTCCGTCTTGACAGGAAACCGCCGAACTGCTACCTCTATCCTACCCCGTCTTGGCGGAAAGTCACCGCCAATCCACCCCTTCCCGAGGAAGGGGAATAAGGTCAAAAGCAAAACCACACCCAACACAACAGACTCACAATGCCCACCCCCCACAAAACAACAAAAAGCTCGCTCACGCCTTTTCGCCTTGATGGACGGACGAACCGCCCAGTCGGTGAATTCGGCACTAACCAAAAACAAAGGACAACAACCATGACCAGACCAACATTCCCAAAACGCGCGGTTATCACCGGCGGAATGCCTTACGGCGAAAAACAATTACACTTCGGACACATCGGCGGAGTTTTCGTGCAAGCGGACATTTTCGCCCGCTTTTTGCGTTGCCGCCTTGGGGAGGACAACGTGATTTTCGTGTCCGGCACCGACTGCTATGGCGCCGGGGTTGTCCTTGGCTATGAAAAGGCGGTGGAGGGCGGATTTGCCGGCACTATCCACGATTTCGTCCGCCGTAACCACGACCTGCAAAAAGCCACCATGGACGCCTATGGCATCTCCCTAAACCTGTACGCCGCCAGCGCGTTGGACAACGCAGGGGAGATTCATGCCGCGCTGTCTACCGAGGTCTTTAATCAATTGGTGCGGAGTGGACATATGAGTTTAAGCTCGGCCGTGCAATTCTACGACGAAGAGCGTGGGGTCTTTCTCAACGGACGCCAAGTGCGGGGGCGATGCCCCATTCAGGGGTGCAAATCTGACATTGCCTACGCTGACGAGTGCAGTTTGGGGCATCAGTACGACCCAAGCCAGCTTATCGCCCCAATCAGCGTGCTGTCAGGACAAGCCCCGGTGCAACGAGAGGTGAAAAACTGGTACTTCGACCTGCCCGCTTACACCGACCACGTGGGAACTCTGCTTGCAGGCTGGGAGGGCGACCCTCTTGCCCGTGACGTGCTGACCCGTGTGGTGCGTGAGTTCATGCGAAAACCCTCCATTTTCGTGAAGCGGGAGCTACTCGACGAAATCGCCGCAATCCCTGCCATGCCAACCTACGAAACCATCGCCGAAGAGGGCAAAGTTTCGGCGGAGCTAATCTTTGCCGACCTTGCCACCCGCGAAGTGGCGGTGGAGCTATTGTCCGCAAAATCTATCCGCTACCGCACAGGGAAAACCCTTGTGCCGCTGCGAATTTCGGGCAATCTTGAGTGGGGCGTGCCTGTACCGCCGACGGAGGAAGCCGACGACCTCACATTTTGGGTGTGGCCGGAGTCGTTGTGGGCGCCTATATCCTTCACCCAAACTGTGCTGGGCGAGGACGGCGACTGGCGTGACTGGTGGGCTTCCCCGGATGCCCGTGTGTACCAGTTCATCGGGGAGGACAACATCTACTTCTACGCCATTGCCCAGGGAGGGCTGTGGAGTGCGCTGGGTGGCTTGCCTGCCACCACAGTCGTGCCAAACCATCACCTGCTGTACGGCAAAAGCAAGGCCAGCAGTAGCGGGGAGATTAAGCCGCCCTCTGCTGACGAACTCTTGGAGCATTACACTCCCGAGCAGTTGCGGATGCACTTTTTCAACGCCAGTCTTGGAGATAAGAGCGTGTCATTCGAGCCGCTTTCTGTGATGAACCCGGACAGCACAGCCTTTGACCCGGTGCTGAACGAGGGGAATTTGCTGACCAATGTGTTCAATCGCCTTGTCCGTTCGGCGTTTTACACCCTGCAAAAACTGGGTGACAGCGTGTATCCCGATGGGGCGGTGTCTGCCGACACTGTCACCCGTGCCACCGACACCATCATCACCTACGAAAACCACATGGCGAACCTGCGATTTGACCGCATTTTCGACTTACTGAACATCTACCTGCGTGACGCTAACAAAGACTGGAGCGTTCGCTCCAAGTCGGAGGATGCGGAGGAGATTCGACAACTGCTCCGTGACACATTTCATGTGATTCGCACCGCTGCCGCCCTGCTGTGGCCTGTTGCGCCACAGGGGTGCGAGATGATTGCCGAGCACCTGGGCGCACCTGTGACCCTGTGGGACTGGGAGCATATTTTCCGTCCGCTTGATCAGCTACTCTCCGAGGGACATGAGTTCAAGTTCCTCGAACCGCGAGTAGACTTTTTCGTGGGCAAGCGGAAAGAGTGAGGTATTCAAGTCGTGGGCTTCCGCCCACACCCGACCACCTTTTTGTAAAAAGGTGGAACAAAAACTTTTTATCAAAAGTACAAAGTACTTTTATACCAAAGTTTTTGCCCGCTTTTTTCAAAAAGCGGCAGGGTGTGGGACAGCGTCCCACGGTCTTGACCTTTCACCCCCGCATTCCGTGCGGGGGATGTTTTTTTGTCGTTAAAAATTTCAAAAAACTTTCCAACACACCTCCATTGTTTACAAATCGTTTACAAACACAAGAGCAAAATATTGTATCATTATTATGTAGAAATGTATCGAGAGGTGTCGAATATGCGAAGCATTACTAAAAAGCGACAATATTGCAGACTGCTATCAGTTATACTATGTGTGGTTTTGATTGCATTGTCTTTTGTTTCCTGCGATCGTGGTGGCGTATCCCTGGCCGACGGCGGACACAATCAACCTCCCACAACTACACGCCCACCAAGTGGCGACCTGCCGGACGATATGCTGTCTGTTGACCCAAATGCACCCCTTGTGCCCGGAAATCCCTCAAATCGTCCGTACTATATCCTTAACACCCGCTCACGAGTGATTCATACAAACTGTTGCGGTGCGGCACGGAATATTAGCTCGGCGAACAGGGCGGTGGAGTATAATTTTTACGCTGCTTTGGCTCGTGGTTTCACCCCATGCCGCACTTGTCTGCGTGACATGGAGGGTGCGACACCGCCTCCTGATTTTGTGCTTCCCGAAAACGACCCACCACCAAACAACACGGGCGAAACTAACAATACAAATACGCCAACACCGCCTAATATTCCCGGGCACAGCTACTATATCAAAAATACCAATAGCAGGGTTATCCACACCAATCTTTGTGGTGCAGCACGGAATATGTCACAGGCAAATCGTGCTACAACAAAGGACTTTATGGGGGCGTTGTCTGACGGCTTTCGGGTGTGCATGACTTGCCTGCGTCATAAAGCGGATGTTGTTCCGCCGGAACGACCTCCTGCTAACCCAACACAGCCACCGACCAATCCTCCAACACAACCGCCAGTCAACCCACCAACGCAACCGCCAGCAAATCCACCGCAAAACCCATCACAGAATCCACCTAATACCCCACAACACAGCTACTATATCAAGAACATAAGCAGCGGGGTTATCCACACCAACCTTTGTGGCTCTGCGAGAAACATGGCTGAGCGCAACCGAGCAATCACTAACGATTTTATGGGGGCGTTGTCTGACGGCTTTCGAGTGTGCATGACTTGCTTGCGTCATAAGGCAGATGTTGTTCCGCCAGAACGACCGCCAGCACAACCGCCAACTAACCCGCCGACCAATCCACCCAATACCCCGCAACACAGTTATTATGTTAAAAATACCAACAGCAGGGTTATCCACACGAATTTGTGTAGCTCCGCGAGAAACATGGCTGAACGCAACCGAGCAATCACTAACGATTTTATGGGGGCGTTGTCTAACGGATTTCGAGTGTGTATGACTTGCTTGCGTCATAAGGCAGATGTTGTTCCGCCACCTGCCCAACCAGACCACTCAAAACAAAACGGCGGAAGATATGTGGTTCACATACCAACCGGGCGAATCCATCTTCCCACTTGCGGTTCAGCTGTGCATATGCACGAAAGTAATCGCAGAATAGTAAACGATTTTGCCGTTGCTGTATCAAATGGGTATATCCCATGCCTACATTGCTTTGGCGGAGATTGCCAACATAACCACAGCGGATGTTGTGACACCCGCTTTATTTTGAACACTAACAGCAGAGTTATCCACCTACACACTTGTGGTGCCGCCCGCAATATTGCAGAACGGAACAGAGGATACACCGACCATCTCGAGGATGCCTTGCTAAATGGCTTCCGCACTTGTAACACTTGTATGAGAAACTAACTCTTTGAGGAGAACATGGGAAAAAACAAACGAACAAAACACTTTGCACGAGAAAAAGCCCTGAGAGAGCAAAAACAAAAAAATATCGCTAAACATCAACGAAAAAAGACAAGAAAAAAGGTTTTGCGTATTTCTCTTGTTGCACTGTTAATCACGGCAATGGTGGTAATTCCGACTGCAATGATTATGTCGGCAAGGCGTGACAGCGGTAATGCTATGCGCAATGTTGTTGTTGCAGAAACTGACAATATTCAAGTGAACGGAGCAATGTTCACTTTCCATTTTTACGACATTCTTATGCAAACAGTGTCGGCTAATTTGCATAGCTATACCAACAGAGGACTTTCTCTTGACTTAAATCTTCGTCGTGTTCGTGACCCACTAACGAATTTAATTTGGTTTGACTATTTTATGGCAAGAGCCTTGGATAGTATTGAAAATATTTTGATTTTTGCCCAAGCCGCTTATGTTGCTGGAATTACTTTAACCGAACATGACCAAAGAGCAATTGACATAATAATAGCGGAAAAACAATTTCAAGCCGAAGTTCGCCGCATATCCTTTGATACATTTATTTTCGAGCGGTTTGGACGTGGCGTGAATGAGCAGGATATTCGTGATTATTTGCAAATCTATCTTTTGCACCGCCGTATGTTTCAGTATATAATTGCCGATATTGATGTTTCAAAAGAAGTCGCAACTAATTGGTTTTATCAAAATATCGAAAACTTTATGTTTGTTGACGTTGTTTCAATTGACATTGGTTTTCCTTGGTTTGAGCCGGTATATTATTTTGAAAATCTAAGCCCAGCCGAGCGTGCAAATCTTATTGCAGAACGATATGCACTTGCACAAACTTTTGCCTCTGCCGAAACACCGTCACAATTTGAAGATATGGCAATCGACTATTTTAGGCAAGTTTTTCAAGACGCTGGCAGGACATTTACTTCAGTTGACGTAGCCGAACATTTGGACATGGTAAACGAAACAATCGTGCTATCGAGTAGGACAGACAACCCTATCAGCGAATGGATGCTTGATGCTGACCGTGCCGAAGGAGATTATTTTATAAGTCAGTCAGAAATAACCGGTGTTGTTACAGTTTATTATATTGCTCGCCCCCTCTACCGCCATGAGGAGCGTACCCACGATGTACGAGAAATTTTTATTGATGCACTTGACTTTCCCAGCCTTGCAGACGCCGAGGACTATGCTCGTGAATTGTGGGAGCGGTGGGAAAGTGGTACGCAAACAGAAGCAAGGTTTAGCGAATACGCCGGACGATACAATCGTTTGCCTTATTTGGCTGCACGAAACGGACTTCGCAGAAGCATAATGTGGCACGACGACGATGAAAGCGACCCGCTTTTCTATGTGGCTAACTGGGCATATGGTGCAAATCGCAGGAGTGGGGAAAGCGAACTGATTTTTACCACAGGTGGTTTTCATATTGTGTTTTATGTGGGCGAAGGTTTTGCTGTGTGGCAAGTGCAAGCCGCCGATGTTATTCAGCGTAGCAGTAGATGGGAAATTCTTGACACCTATATTCAGCGTTTCATGCCGTATGTAAACGAGCGTGCCGCCGGACGAAATGTGGCAAGGTTAAGATAGTGAAAATATAAAGTAGCGAGGATGAAAAATGGATATTATCAAAAAAATGCTGTACACCCCTGCGGTTGTAGGGAACGAGGGAAAGTTTGCCCGTCTTGTGGCAGACATTATGAAAGAATACACCGATGAGGTGCATATTGACGTGATGGGCAACGTGATTGCCAAGAAAAACGGCACAGCAAAGAACCCGAAAAAGCTGATGTTTGCCGCTCACATGGACGAGATTGGCTTTATCGTCACCCAAATCGACGACGACGGCTTTGTTCGAGTGTCCCCAATGGGTGGCATTGACTATGTGGCAAGCGCCTATTATACTGTGATTTTTGACAGCGGGCTAAAAGGTGTACTTGTTCCCGAAGCGGACTTTGGCAACAAATTTGCCGCCAAACATTTTTACGTGGACATTGGCGCAAACGACAAAAAAGCCGCTATGCGTCGTGTAAAGGTGGGGGATTTCTGTAGTGTGCCTCCAAAAATTGAGAAGCTGTCCGGCACACGCTACGCCGGTCGCCCATTTGACGACAAACTGGGCTGTGCCATTATGATTGAAGCGGCACGAGATGCGAAAGCCAACCCTAACGATGTTTATTATGTGTTCACTGTGCAAGAAGAGGTGGGTTGCCGTGGCTCGAAAACCGCCACCTATTCAATTATGCCCGACTTTGGGGTGGCATTTGACCTTACACGGACAGGTGATGCGAAAAACGCCCACCCGATGGCGGTTTCACTTGGCAAAGGTGCGGCGGTTAAGGTGAAAGACTCAAGCGTAATTTGCGACCCCGGTTTCGTTAAATTCCTCTCACAGTTAGCTTCTGATAACAAAATACCCCACCAACTCGAAATACTCGAGTCTGGTGGAACAGACACTTGCTCTATGCAAATGACGGGCGCAGGGTGCATCGCCTCTGCTATTTCTGTTCCTGCACGATACATTCACAGCAACATCGAAACCTTTGATATGCGTGACTATCGTGCGTGTGTACAGCTGACAACCGCTCTTGTTGAATACGACTTAAATGATTTTGTGGTATAATGAAAAACAACAACATTGATAATATTGTTTCTATCTCAAAAGAACTTCTTTCTCCTATTTTTGACCGAATTGAGTTAATTTCGGAGCAAAATACTCTGCGTGTGATGAATGCTTTTGCGGAATTTTCCGTGTCTGATGCCATGTTTGCCGCCACAAGTGGCTATGGCTACAACGACCGAGGGCGGGAAACTTTGGACAAAGTGTGGGCGAGGGTTTTCGGCACGGAAAGTGCCATTGTCCGCCACAGCATAGCCAGCGGCACCCACGCAATTGCGGTGGGGCTGTTCGCTTTGTTGCGTCCGGGGGATACCATGCTGTGTGTCACCGGCACACCCTACGACACCCTTGCCGCCACAATCGGGGTGAAAAAACCCAGCCCATCCTCTCTGCTGTCCCATGGGGTGCATTATCGCCAGCTTGAGCTTACGGCGGACAACGACTTCGACTACCCCGCCATTGAATCCGCACTTGCGGAGCGACCCCGTATAGTGTATGTTCAGCGTTCGGGCGGGTACAGCCAGCGGACGGCACTATCCTGCGAAAAAATCAACAAGCTGACGGCTTTCGTTCGCCGACAGAGTGATGCTTATGTGGTGGTGGACAACTGCTATGGTGAGTTCACCGAAACCGCAGAGCCAACCGCCGACCTGCTTATCGGCTCGCTTATCAAAAATCCCGGTGGCGGCATGGCAGAGTCAGGTGGGTATTTGTGTGGCAGGGAGGAGCTTGTCGCTCTTTGCGCCGAGCGGCTTACCGCTCCCGGAGTGGGCGGTGAGATTGGTGCAACTCTTGGGCAGAACAAAGCCCTTTTCCGTGGGCTGTTTTACGCCCCCCACTCCACTGCACAGGCGATGAAAACTGCGGTTTTCGCCGCATATCTTTTCGACAAGCTGGGCTTTGACACAGCTCCGCGATACAACGACGCCCGTCACGACATTGTACAGCAGGTGCATCTTGGCAACGCAGATCGACTGCTCGCATTTTGCCGAGGACTGCAAGCCGCCAGCCCCATTGACTCCCACGTGACCCCCATTCCATGGGATATGCCGGGGTACGACCATCAGGTGGTCATGGCGGCGGGGGCGTTCGTGTCAGGGGCGTCAATCGAGCTATCCGCCGACGCACCAATGCGAGAGCCGTACACTGTGTTTTTGCAGGGAGGGCTGACCTTTGAAAGCGGCAAGTTGGGGATAATCAGCGCGGCAAAGGCTGTGTTGGGGCAATAGTGGGTTCAATTATTAACAAGAGGTAACAAAATGAAAGACAAAAAACTTGTACAAGAAATCACCGCAATGGACGCTGACTTTGCTCAGTGGTACACCGACGTGGTGAAAAAAGCCGAGCTTATCGGCTATACCAGCGTGAAAGGTTGCGTGATTATCCGCCCATACGGCTACGCCATTTGGGAGAATATTCAGGCTGACCTTAACCGCCGATTCAAGGAAACAGGACACGAAAATCTGTACATGCCCATGCTGATTCCCGAATCTCTGCTGAAAAAAGAGGCTGACCATGTGGACGGCTTTGCCCCCGAGTGCGCTTGGGTGACTGTGGGCGGATCGGAGGAGCTTAGCGAACGGCTGTGCATTCGCCCAACAAGCGAAGTGCTGTTCTGCGAACACTTCCGTGATGTGGTGCAGTCCTATCGTGACCTGCCAAAACTGTACAACCAGTGGGCGAACATCATGCGGTGGGAGAAAACCACCCGCCCGTTCCTTCGTTCACGGGAATTTTTGTGGCAGGAGGGGCATACTCTCCACGAAACCGAGCAGGAAGCCCGTGACGAAACCTTGCAAATGCTTGAGGTGTACCGCGACTTTTACGCCGAAACCCTCGCTATCCCGGTGGTTTGGGGACGCAAGACGGAGAAAGAAAAATTCGCAGGAGCGGAAGAGTCTTACACAGTCGAGCCGATGATGCACAACGGCGTTGGGCTACAGGGCGGCACGTCCCACTATTTCGGTGACGGCTTCGCTCGTGCTTTTGATATTAAGTTCGCAGGGCGGGACAACACCATTCAGTACCCGCACCAGACCTCATGGGGGGTGACAACCCGCATGATTGGTGCGGTTATCATGGTTCACGGAGATGACAGCGGGCTTCGCCTGCCGCCGCGTGTCGCCCCTGTGCAGGCGGTGGTGATTCCCGTCATGCAGCACAAAGAGGGGGTACTTGAGGCGGCGACGGCTCTCACGGACAGCCTGAAATCCGCCGGGATTCGTGTGAAACTCGACGACCGTGACCAGTCGCCCGGGTGGAAGTACAGCCAGCACGAAATGCAAGGCGTGCCACTGCGAATCGAGCTTGGTCCTCGTGACATCGAGGCGGGAAATTGCGTTCTTGCTCGCCGTGACACAGGGGAGAAGATTGTGACTTCCATAGATGGCATTGCTGATACGGTTGCCGCCCTCCTCGAAACTATCCAAGCGGATATGTACCAACGCGCCTTGGAGAATTTGACCACCAAAACTTCTACCGCCACAAGCTATCCGCAGTTGTTGGAGCTTGCGGAAAACTCTCCCGGATTCATCCGTGCCATGTGGTGCGGCGACACGACTTGCGAGGACAAAATCAAGGACGATACAGGCGGCGTGAAAAGCCGTTGTATCCCATTTGAGCAGGAAAACCTTGCCTCTGACTGTGTTGTCTGCGGTAAACCCGCGGCGCACATGGTTGTGTGGGGACGGCAGTATTAAAATATCGGAGGAATATATGTACGACCATACTACTCATAAAATTATAAACGGTGATAGTCGTAATATGGATGACATTGCCGATGGTTCTGTAGATCTTATAATAACTTCGCCCCCATATTGGCAGTTAAAAGACTATGGAACACCAAACCAGATAGGCTTCGATGATGATTATGAAACATATATCAATCATTTGAATCTTGTTTGGAGTGAATGTTTCCGTGTTTTGAGTGATGGGTGTCGTTTGTGTATAAATATTGGAGACCAGTTTGCACGCTCGGTATACTATGGGCGCTACAAAGTCATTCCAATACACAGCGAAATTATTCGCTTTTGTGAAACACTTGGATTGGATTTTATGGGAAAAATCATATGGCAAAAAAACACGACCATGAACACTACAGGTGGTGGTGCTGTTATGGGCAGTTTTCCATATCCAAGAAACGGAATTGTAAAACTTGATTATGAATATATTTTGATATTCAAAAAACAAGGAAAAAGTAAAAAGCCAACGATTGTTCAAAAAGAAAAATCGAAAATGACCACAGAAGAATGGAATACTTATTTTTCAGGGCATTGGAATTTTGCGGGAGCAAAGCAAGATAAACACTTAGCAATGTTTCCTGATGAACTGCCAAGACGTTTAATAAAAATGTTTTCATTTGTTGGAGAAACTGTATTAGATCCATTTGCAGGAAGCGGGACAACCGCAAAAGTGGCTCGTGAACTCAACAGAAATTCAATTAATTATGAAATTAATAGCAATTTTATCTCTATAATAAATAGTAAAGTTGGCAATAGCACAGAACATTCGACAGTTAGCAGCATAACTCAAAAAACAAAGACAAATGTTAATTACAAAAGCAAATTCTGTGATTTGCCTTATCAATATAGTGATGTTCATAAACTTGATAAAAAAATAGATGTAAAAATGTTGACATATGGCTCTAAAATTTCAAAGGATAGTACCGATAGACGCGAAACTTTATATAAGGTGAAAAAAATTTTGTCTCCCGAAATTTTAGAGCTTGACAATGGAACACTTATACGCTTAATCGGCATAAAAACAGACGATGTGAAAGCTGAAAAAGCTATTGAATATTTATTTAATAAAGTTAATGGTAAAAAAGTGTTTATTAAAAGCGATGATATTCAATACAACGATAATACTGTTGCTGCCTATATGTATCTTGAAAATAAAACTTTTGTGAATGCACACTTGTTAAAATCAGCGCTTGTTCACGTGGATAATACAATAGCATTCAAGCTGAATAATAAATTTAATGCAATAAGATATTCGTAATAGGAAAAGGTGGTTGCTATGAAAGAAAAAACACAGAGATATTCATTGGATTTTGGAAAAAAAGAAAAGGTATTAAATTATGCATGCCAAACATATCAATTAACACGCCCGAACAAAGTTGGGCGTGTTATGGAGCTTATTCGGCAGTGCCAACCGCAAACAATAGACGAATGGGATAAGTGGTATTTTGAAAACGCACATACTGTTACAAAATCAAATACCAAAATAACCAAAGAAAGCTTGAGTGAACTTGGCGAAAGACTTTATACAAAAATCACGGAAATAGTCATACCAGAGTGGCAAGCGGCTTTTTCTCAACTTACATTGGCAGATTGTATTGATTACATACACAATCTTGTTATTAATCGTACATATGATGGTTTTATTCGAGAAAAATCAGTAGTAAATGATGTTCTTGCAAAAATATTTGTAAATGTTATTTTTGAAGAAAGTCCTCCTGAATTGGATTGTTCGAGTGACATTGATTATATTGTTAAAATTTATGACAGAGCTTTTGGTATTCAAATAAAGCCGATTACAGCAAATTCAAACTTTGGAAACTATTCGATTACTGAGCGTATGAAAAGTTCGTTTGAAACATTTGAACGTGATTTTGGTGGCAAAGTTTTTGTTGTATTTAGCGATGATGGTAAGATTACAAATGATGATGTTATTGAAGAAATTGGTAAAGAAATAAACAGATTGAAAAACATGCAATAATCCCGCAGCGCACATGGTTGTGTGGGGACGGCAGTATTAAAAGCAAAAAGAACACCCCAAAGGGGACATTCCATAAAACAGTAAAATAAAATTTATAAAATGGATAGTCGCCATAGGATTAAAACAGGGTAACATTAAACTTCATAATGTTACCCTGTTTTGTTTTGAATTGTCTCTGATAGCTCGGTAAGTATCATAACATCTTGTAGAAAATCTCTGCCTGCTGAAATGTTTCTCAACATACGTTGAAAATGGTCTAAGTTCATGTACGGCACATTAAATGCAACACAAATATTAGGAATTTTATCTGAATTCGGCTTGTCATTGGCTTCGGCGGTAACAATTATGCCACCAACGCTTTTGGCTTTAGCAACCAAAATTGCATCCGCTTCAGGTGTGCCTTCTCTTAGACTTTTTTCTTTTATGCCATCACGAAATTTGTTGTTTTTGAAAATATCTGCAACAATTTTCCCTTCTGTATTTGTCATCGGCTTAAAAGCCAGTTTGTGTTTCTTAAGCCATGCTCCTTCTGCACTAATATTTTCAACAGAATCATTCATACCCCACATTTTTTCAAGCTCGTTATATACTTCGTCGACTGAGATGATGGTGCCATTTTGCATTCCGTTCGACCATGGAACATAAATATCATCTGCAAACGTTTCCATGCCGAAATTTTTCAACATTCTTGAGAAAATGTTGTTATCTAAAACAAATATACTCATACCACACCCCATCCTTTCCAAGATGCTAATTCTCGCACACTATTAACTTTCATCCCGAGATATTGAGATAACTGTATAAGCGATATTTGTTGTTGATAATACTTCGAATAACTTAATTCTAAATAATGCTTACCTTTATACGCTGTTTGATTCGAATAATAGTTTCCACCCCCTTTTTTCCTACCTTGTTCGTCTAATTTTGTTATTCTAAGATAATCTTCTTTGTATTCATTGCTTTTTTCTGAAAATAACGAATAATCAATACGACTTAAATCAAATAATTTTCGTAAAATAACTTCTCTGCTAACTGAATATTTCTTTGAAAATGTTTCAATTAACTCGTCGTTTATAGTTCTATTGCCAATGCTTTGCAAAAAATCATTTTTAGGCACTAAAAAAGTACCAGCAAATTCATGACAATGCCATTCTATGTGGTTGGCGTTATAACTTTTTTCAATTAAATCAATCCCGCTGTTTTGCATAATCAAATGATAGACTTCGTGAAATAAAGTGAAGATTTGTCTTGCGTGAGCAAGGGAGTTATTAATACAAATTATAGGGAATACATCATCATATAAGCAAAATCCGGAAACAGAATTATCTTTGAACGCAGCCTTAAAAACATATACTCCTATATCATATAAGCAATCTCTCCAATGCTCAAATGCCTTTTCAGCACTTTTCAAACTTTCTTGCTTTGATATACTTGTACCAAATATGTTCCTTAACTGATTGGCTGTAGTTGCAATTGATGAAAAGTCGAAACTTATGCTGTTAATTTGTTGAGTTGATGGATTAACTCCATCGTTTAGCTCGTATAAATTTAATTGCATTGCACGAGCCCAATCGACAACTTTTGTTATATCTCGATTAAACACTGTATCAATATCGACAGGCAGGGTGCGGCAAGATGCAGGTATGTCAACATATACGGGCGGTTCAGGAAAGAAAAAGACAGCTATAGGTTTTCGATAAAATTTACCGAGCTGCTGTAATTGTGAATATGTAGGATGGTCATTGCCACTTTCCCATGCAGTAATTTTATCTACACCAAATTTGTCTTGTGCTTCTTGCAAAGTAGTACCGCTGACGTCTCGCGCCCATACAAGTATCGCAGGGTTTATAGATGTAATTTTTTCAGCCATATACAATCCCACTTTCAATTCATAAATTTATTCGCTATCCGCTCAATCACAGGCACACAAACAGTATTCCCCAGTTGCTTATAAACCTCATTTAACGGAATATTCGGGAATTTATATTCTTTCGGGAAGCCTTGAAAATCTAAACACTCTTGTGGTGTTAATTTTCGTATTCCGAACGCATCTCGTACTAACGGCACTCGGTCATGATATGTACCCATATTGGCTTTGAGTGTCGGGCAAATTCGCCATGCTCGCTTTGCTGCTCCGCTGTCGTCGATTCGATAAATTGCCTCGTTATCACTCATGCGATTATTCAGCACATCAAAATAACGATTATCGTCCGAATAATAAAAGTTCTCATGCACCAGAACTTTGCGAATAACAATATTATTTATTTTTGTTGTTAAAGGAATTACATCCGGAAACGAAAATCTCGCCATCACGTCAAAATCAAGAAACGCCGCAATGAAAATGCGATCACGATATTGTGGAATGTTTGCGTGAGTATGCGCTCCTAAAACAGCGTATTTAATGCCGTATCCTCTTTCGGCGAGGGTATTATAAATCGTCAAAAATGTTCGTCCTTTGTCATGCTGCACGAGGTTTTTAACATTTTCTAAAAGCACTATTCGCGGTTGTTTAGTATCAATCATTCGCAAAATTTCATAATACATTGTTCCGCGCGGGTCGACAAAGCCTTTTTGATTTCCCATTATCGAAAACGGCTGACACGGAAATCCCGCTGTCAGTATATCAAAGTCGGGAATAGTTGTCGGGTTAATTGTTCGTATATCGCCCTCTGCAAAAAAAACGTTGCCGAAATTGCGACGATATGTAGCGCAAGCATAGCGGTCAATATCGTTTGCCCATACAATGGTCGCACCGGCTTGTTTGAATCCAAGACATATGCCGCCAATACCGGCAAACATACTTGCTACGCGCATTGTTATTTCCTCCGGCGAAACATTATCGTTTGTTCAATTTCTTCAACAACTGCGCATAAATCTTTCTTAATTCGATTGCCCCAAAATCGTAACACCAAGTATCCATCGGTTTCAAGATATTCGGTTACTTCTTTGTCGCGCTCCATATTTCGCTCGATTTTAGGTACCCAAAAATCTTGGCGACTTTTGAAATCATGTTTGCGCTTTTCCCAGTCGTATCCATGCCAAAATTCCGAATCGCAAAATATCGCTATTTTCTCACGAATAAAAACAATGTCGGGACAACCATATATTTTGCGACAGTTTTTTCGATAACGATAACCTTTGCCATGCAATGCAAGTCTCAGTGATGTTTCGATTTTTGAGCCGCTATTTTTGACAGCTTGCATATTGCGGCGGCGCTGCTCGGGAGTATGCTTGTCCATTAAGTAAAACGTATTTGCAAGTTCAGTTTAATGAATACTTCGCCGTCTTTTTCGTAAAGTGATCCGAATTCATGGCGACTTGAGCTTGGTGTTTCAAAACGTGTATTTTTCATTAAGTATCTCTTAAAAGCATCACGATTGTATATATGGTACGCTAAAACATCGCCGTCAACTTTTACAATAATATATCCGCCTGTTGCGGCATCTGAGCCATCCCATCGCGTCGCTGGTTTCATTCCAAGCGCAACGGCACATAACAACTCGCGAACCTTATGTGTATAAAACTCGGCAGTTCTTGAAAGTGGATTAACATCTGATATATGTTTATTAAGTCCTGCGCAATCTGATGCAACGCCAAAATAATATCCTTTTAACATTTCAGAGATAATAATAGGCATTTGACTATCTATCATAATCAAATTCTCATAAAAAACTTCATTGTCCATTTTTAAATACGATAGCGAGCCGCCTATATTTTTTATAGCATTCATGCGATCAATCAATTTTGTGCGAGTATCAATTGCATTGATTGCAGAAATATCGTCAGCAGTTATTCCGTTTACACGATATGTAAAATTAGTAGTTTTTCCTGCATTTAATAATGTCGGTGGACTGCCTAAATCACTTTTAATACTAAATCCAACGACATTTTCATGCGTTGTCTGAACATCTCGCAAGTGTATGTTAATATCGGACTTATCCGCCGACGGTGCTTTCAACTTATTCACATAAATTGAACGAATAAATGCTTCGGAGTCAGCGACGCTAAACGAACCTTTTCCTGCACCCATAGATTTGATTTCTTGAAATAAACGACTTGCTTCATTATCGAATACGGAGGTCGGTAATTTCACAACGGAATTATCGTTGAGGAAAATTTCTACTTCTTCTGCATCTGTGATTGCGTATTCATATCAAGAACCAGCTACTTCTTCGCGAATAATTTTAATAATCGGAAAGAACATTTTTTCAAGACGATTAAGTTCATCATCTGCTGTGAACAATTTTCCTGTTGCTAACAATCGCAAAAACGCATATGCTTCTGACCATTCGCCTTTATTGCCTTTTATCATATTATCACCTTTTTTATTTTTCTTGAAAGCATTTTTATTTTTGCTGTTTTTTTCAAGAATGGATTTGATATTTTTCGCTATTGCTTCAATGACCGGAACTGTCACTGAATTGCCTAATTGTTTATATAAATGCACATCTGCTAACGGCAACACAAAACTTTCTTCATATCCTTGCAGCCTTGCCCATTCGCGCGGGGTCATTTTTCGAATACCTTCTTTATTAATTTCGCCTTTTATATGCGTAACCGGAGTTAAATTGGTTTGTCTTTTGTCTACAAGCAAGTTGCGTTCTCTACCCATGCCACCACACACAATCGCACCCGCAACGTCGTCCCAATCACGAATTTCATAACCAAAACCGTTTCCTTTTGCTTCGTGCCTTGCCCTGTGGCGGCGAAGTGTTTCAACATATACATCGCTTAAATAATATTTTGAAGATACGGGGTCATTTTCAATAATATCTTTAATACGCTTACTTGAATCAGTTGGTTCCGGGAGTGTGAAACCGGTGCTGTTTATATCATTTCTGAATGCAACTATGTAAATTCGTTCACGGTTTTGAGCAACACCGAAATCGCGACTGTTTAATACATCTTCATAGACGGTATAACCGATTTCTTCAAGCACACCCTTGATAACACTATACGTGCGACCTTTATCGTGAATAGTAAGTCCTTTTACATTTTCGCAAAAGATAACTTTGGGTTTATGCTTTGCACAAATTCGGATTACATCGAAAAATAATGTACCGCGCGACTTTCCTTTGAAATCATCATCAAAGCCTTTACGCTGTCCGGCAAGGCTGAACGCTTGACAGGGAAAGCCGGCTAAACAAATATCAAATTCCGGAACATCGTTTTCCGAAATTTTTGTTATGTCACCCGATATCTCAAAGTTGTCATTAAAATTTGCTTTGTATGTTTTTTGGGCATGAATATCCCATTCGCTCGTAAAAACGGTTTCGATGGTATCGCCAAAAGCATTTTCAAAACCTAATCTAATACCACCTATTCCGGCGAATAAATCAATTGATTTGAAAGTGTGTTTTTTCATTGTGCATTCGCCTCCACTCGTTCAACTACGCAGATATCTGAAATATCACAATCCAAAACGCCGCAAATTTTCAGTAACACATCCGTAGTTAAGTTTTCACCTTTTCCGAGTTTTGCAATCGCCGTTGTGCTTATGCCGGCAGCTACCCGCAAATCTTTTTTATTCATGCCTTTATCGATCAACAACTTCCAAAGTTTATTGTAATTTAGTAACATGTCATCACCCTAAATATTATAATACTTTTATTTTAACATAAACAGGCGAGAAAAGCAATATAAAATTCAAATATATGCATTTTTATTACAAGATTATAAACATAATAAAAATCCACAGAAAAGATTATAAGTAAATTGTTAATTGAAAATGCCATTAGCAAAGAAAAACATTTTCTCTAATTCCGAAAAAATGTTCTTGACAAGTGAACAGATATATGTTATACTATGAAAGCTGTCGGATATTGATGTATTTTCTTCGATAGTACACAACTGAATATTTATTTTTAGCCATTACATACTTCATCTACCCCAAGCAGATTTCCTGCTCGGATTAGATGTTGTGTGTAGTGGCTTTTTTTGTTTGTCAATGGATGATTCATATTGAAAACACGCACTTAATTCTATAAGCAGACGAATGAAATTCGGCTTAAAAATGAAATTGCCAAATGGCAATTTCATTTATTTTTGCTCGGTTTGACGGAGTAAAAACGCGGCTGTGGTGTATCAGTTACATTGCTTGCCACTACCAAAATAACTTGTAATCAGAGGAGATTGAAATGAAAAACTACAAAATCATCAACGGAAATATTGTTGTAAAAACACCGCTTATGTGGGAATTGCCTACGGTGACTTTACGCAAAGAAATATCAGGAACAGAGTACAGCATATCAGGCAGTTATGACGGCTCGAATACCTTGCCGGCAAAACTTTTGAAAATTATTATGCGAGAGGAGCAAAAAGATATTGATTAACTCGAAAAAATGCGCTATAATTAGATTCAACCCTATGGCAGACTGTCCGCCAAAGGAGGATTTATATATGAGACAGTCTGAAATAACAGCCTTGTATCTCCGTCTCTCGCGAGATGATGAGTTACAAGGCGACAGCAACAGCATCGCAAATCAGAAAACGATGCTCGAAAAATACGCAAAGGAAAATGGATTTCCGAATCCCACTTTCTTTGTAGATGATGGTTACACCGGCACAAATTTTGACCGACCCGGTTGGAATGAATTGATTGAGAAAGTGGAGACAGGAAAAGTCAAGACGATTATTGTTAAAGATATGAGCCGTCTCGGCAGAGATTATCTGAAAGTGGGCTTTTACACAGAAGTCATGTTTCCTGAAAAGGGAGTGAGATTTATTGCTGTCAACAATGGTATTGACAGCGATAATCAACAAGACAGCGACTTCACGCCGTTTCTCAACATCATCAACGAATGGTATGCCAAAGATACGAGCAAGAAAATTCGTGCAGTGATGAAGAGCAAAGGTGAGTCGGGGCAATATCTTTCGACCAACGCACCATTCGGTTATGTCAAGGATGAAAGTGACAAGAAAAAATGGCTCGTTGATGAAACGGCTTCACAAATTGTAAAACGGATTTTTGCTCTATGTTTAGATGGGTACGGACCAACACAAATTGCTCGTATTCTGAACGAGGACGGAGTCAAATCACCGAGTGAAAGTCGTTGGGAGACTACAACTATCGCGAATATTTTAGAGCGGCGGGAATATCTCGGTCATATGGTCAACTTCAAAACATATCGTGCCTCATACAAGAACAAAAAGAAGTTCGACAATCCGCTTGAAAAGCAGATGATTTTCGAGAACACGCATGAGGCAATCATTGACTTTGACACTTGGGAAAAGGTGCAAGAATTGCGAAAACACAAACGCCGTCCGGCAAAACTGGGCAAAACAAATATGTTTTCGGGTATCGTACATTGTGCCGATTGCGGAGAAAAACTTTATTATTGTACAAGCAAAAACTTTGAGGCACGGCAAGACCATTTTATTTGTTCAACTTCTCGCACAAAAGGTAAGGAAGTCTGCTCCACTCACTTCATTCGAGCGGTTATTCTTGAAGCGATGGTGCTGTGGCACATACAGTATGTGACCGATTTCGTTGCACATTACGAGGACGAATTTCGCAGTCGAGTGAATGCCATGCGTACTGCTGACTTGAAGAAAGAACTTGCTATCAAGCGCAAACAAATCACTCAAGGCGAGCGACGAATATTAGAGTTGTCCAAACTGTTCAAGCGGTTGTACGAGGATTTTGTTGCCGAAAAACTTTCCGAGACTCGGTTCAAAGAATTGTCTGCTGATTACGAAGCGGAACAAGCTGAATTACAGTCCAAGTTAGAGCAATGGCAATCAGAGCTTGAGCAGCAAGAACAGCGGGGCAATGATGTTGACAGGTTCGTGGCGAAATGCAAGAGATATTCCGAGCTGGATGAGCTGACGCCGACCATTCTCAATGACTTGGTGCATAAAGTTTATGTCGAGGCTCCCGACAAGAGTAGCGGTAAGCGAAGACAAGGCTTGCATATCAGTTATGACTTGATTGGAGTTTTACCATCACTCGAAAACTGTACCACACAAGAAAAATCCGCAGATGTTGCTTAACATCTGCGGACAAAAACAACATGCTGTTTTATGGGTGACCACCCAAGGGGTGTTCTTTTGTGTTATTTACTCCCACTCAACAGTTCCCGGGGGCTTGTCCGTAATATCATACACTACTCGGTTCACCCCTGCCACTTCGGCGGTAATTCGGGCGGCGATGACCTCTAATACTTTGTGTGACAGGCGAGTGTACTGCCCGGTGACGAAATCCCGTGTAGACACCGCACGAACGGCAATAATGTGTTCATAGCAACGCTCGCTGTTTCGCACACCTACAGTAAGCAGGTCAGGCAAAATGGCGAAATATTGACTTGGGCGGCTCTCGGTTGGCAGTTTGTCAATCTCCTCACGAACAATAGCGTCCGCCTCACGGAGCAGGTCGCATTTCTCGCGGGTAATCTCCCCAAGAATCCGCACCCCAATTCCAGGGCCCGGGAAAGGCTGGCGGGCAACAAGAGCTTCAGGCAAGCCAAGCTCCCTGCCTACTGCACGAACATCTTCTTTGTATAGGGAGCGGAGGGGTTCCACCAGCCCCGCAAAGCCAATGTCGTCAGGCAGGGCAACATTGTGGTGGCTCTTCACCTTTTTATGTCCATCCGAGCCGGACTCGGCAACGTCGGGGTAAATCGTGCCCTGTGCAAGGAAATCAACGCTACCCAGCTTCGCCGCCTCTTCCTCAAACACACGAATGAACTCTTCTCCGATGATTTTTCGCTTAGCCTCAGGGTCAGTCACCCCTGCAAGGCGGGAAAGAAATCGCTCTTGTGCGTTGACACGGATAAAGTTCAGATTTTTCTTCGAGAACACCGCCGCAATCTCGTCGCCCTCGTTTTTCCGCATCAGTCCGTGGTCAACGAAAATGCAGTGAAGTTGTCCGGGCAACGCCTGTTCAATCAAGGCGGCACACACAGAAGAGTCCACCCCTCCCGACAAGCCCAACAGCACTCCGCGTTTCCCCACTTGTGCCTGTATTTCAGCAATTTGTTGTTTAATAAAATCTTTCATTTTTCGCACCACGCACAAGGGGCGGTCACGCTGCAGGGAGCAAAATAGTTGCATCCCGCATTGTTTTCACTGTTCTCGCGCGTCCTTTCAGTATGTTATTTTCAAACCTATTCTCCTGTATTTACCCCAGCAACAACTCTGCTATCTGCACCGCATTTGTTGCCGCACCTTTGCGTACTTGGTCGCCGCTACAGAACAGGGTAATCCCTCGTGGGTTGGTCAGGTCACGGCGAATTCGCCCAACGTGGACAATATCCTGCCCGCTGGTGTTAATTGGCATGGGATATACCCCCGCGTTGGTGTCGTCTGTCAGTTTCACGCCGTCAGCGGCAGCGAGAGCTTGGCGCACCTGTTCCAGGGACAATTCCTCTTTTGTAACAACGGAAATCGCCACAGAATGGGAACGCATCACAGGAATACGCACACAAGTGCAAGTGACGTTAAGGTTCGGCAAGTCAAGAATCTTGCGACTTTCGTTTTGCATTTTCATCTCTTCGCTGGTATAGCCCGACTCGTCCGCTCCACCAACGCATGGAATCACGTTGAACGCAATTTGATGTGCGAAAGTGGACACTTCCATTGTGCCACCATTTACATGGGCGGCGACTTGCCCCTCAAGCTCGGTTAGCCCCGGCACACCTGCCCCGGAAACCGCCTGATATGATGCGGCGGTAATGCTTTCAAGAGGGGACAAGCGGGCGATGGGTGCGAGTGCCATAAGGCTGATAATGGTGGTGCAGTTCGGGTTGGCGATGATGCCTTTGTGGGTTTTCGCCGCCTGTGGGTTCACCTCCGGAATGACGAGAGGGGTGTCCGGGCAAAGGCGGAACGCACTGCTGTTGTCAATGAAAACGGCTCCCGCCGCCTTGATAATAGGCGCCCACTGCTCGGAAAGGTCATTTTCAGTCGCACCAAAAACAATATCTACTCCGCAAAAAGCATCTTCTGTCGCTTCGGTTACCGTGTAAGAATTTCCTGAACAAGTCAATGTTTTTCCGGCACTACGCGCGCTGGCAAGACAGCGTAATTCTTCAAAAGGGAAGTTTCGCTCGTGTAGTATTTGCAGTATGTCACTGCCAACAGCACCTGTTGCACCAAGAATGGCGATGGTTGGGTTTGTCATGTATAAGTTCTTCTTTCAATGATGTATATCAACATTATACACTAAAACGCAGATTTTGTCAAGGGGGAGGGGGGTTATTATTCCCTCTTGACAAATTCTAAAACTTGTGTTATACTGGGAGTGCCTTCTAATCCCGCATTGTGGTCAATCATAGCCCGCTCACGCATTTCGGCGGTCTGCTGACTGGGTGAACCAGTCATACCACCGCCTTCAGCGCTCACAAGGGCGCTCCAAGCGTTTTTAGTAAGCGCTGGAGGCAACAGTATGGGCGGTTCACCCGTCCAGCAGGTTGCCGTAATGCGTGAGCGAAGCGCGGCTATTCGCCGCTTTCCACCGAGATAGAAGGCACACTTATACTATCAAAAACACATACATGGAGTACATAATGAAAAGAATTAAAACAATCAAAACGCGCAATCTTAAAAAGGATGCGGCGCACAAAGCCTGTGGCGAGTGCCAAACCTCTTGCCAGTCAGCGTGCAAAACTTCCTCTGCTGTGGTGAACCAAGTTTGCGAGCAGGCGACTGAAAAATAGGTGATACACCAATTTCAGCAGAACGGCTACAATATTATAGTTGACCCAAACAGCGGCAGCGTCCATAGCGTGGATTCTGCCGCATATGACGTTATCGCCATGTACAAGACCCACAGCCGTGACGAGATTTTGGCGATGGCCGTGGACAAGCATGGGCTGACTGCCACCGAGGTAGACGAAATTATTGCAGAGGTTGCCGCCCTCGAGGCAGAGGGAATGCTGTTTTCCACGCCGCCTCATGGAGAGTCACTCCCCACCGCCAGCCGCTACACCAAGGCTTTGTGCCTGCACATTTCCCACCAATGCAACTTCACTTGTACATACTGTTTCGCAGGGCGGGGAGATTACGGCAACTCAGGCTTGATGACTGCGGAGGTAGGCTGTGCCGCCATTGATTGGCTGTGCGCGGGTTCGGGGAGCATACGTAATCTTGACATTGACTTTTTCGGCGGCGAGCCTTTGCTGAACATACCTGTTATCGAGGAAATTATCGCCTATGCTCGTTCGCTGGAAACCAAGTGGGGCAAGCGTTTTCGCTTTACTCTAACCACCAACGGACTGCTGATTGACGATGCTGTCATCGATCTTTGTAGCCGTGAGATGGACAATGTTGTGCTAAGCATTGACGGTCGCCGTGAGGTGAACGACAAAATGCGGAAAACCACTGCCGGGAAAAGTGCTTATGACCTGGTACTGCCCAAGTTTCGTCGTATTGTGGATGCACGCGGCGGGAAAAATTACTACATACGCGGCACATATACCGCACATAATCTCGACTTTGCAGAGGATATTCTCCACCTTGCCGACTTGGGCTTTGCCGAGCTGTCTATGGAGCCGGCAGTAAGCCCTCCTGACAGCCCATATCCGTGGGCGTTAAAGGAAGCTCATCTTCCGGAAATATTTGAGCAATACGACCACTTGACCCGTGAAATGCTTGTGCGGCAAGGTAGCCCGCGTCAGTTCAACTTTTACCACTACATGGTTGACTTGGAGGACGGGCCTTGCCTGTCCAAGCGGGTGCAAGGCTGCGGCGCCGGGGTGAATTATCTGTCCGTCACGCCGGAGGGGGAGTTTTACCCCTGCCACCGCTTTGTGGGGCTGGTGGAATATGCTCTCGGCAATGTAAATGATGGCATCACAAAGCCGCAGGTGACGGAAAAATTCGCCTCCTGCAACTTGTACACCAAACCGGAATGTGCCGACTGCTGGGCGAAATATTTTTGTAGCGGTGGCTGTGCGGCGAATTTTTACCACGCAAGCGGCGACATTGCAGGAGCAGACAGCTTTGGCTGTGCCTTGATTAAGAAAAGACTTGAATGTGCCCTTGTTTTGCGGTCGGCGAGGGAAAAATAAGTTTGAACAAGTTTGAAGATAATGATTGAAAGGACGCAAGAGAGAAAGCACAAATTTTATAAATTTTTGTGCGAATTTCCCTCTCGCGTGGTACGAAACATGAAAAGCAACAACCTTGACATTGTAAAATGCTGTGAACTTTGCGAGATGGCAAGCCCTATTACCGAAACGGAATACATGCTGTGCAGTAAGCGTGGTGCGGTGGACAAAAGCCATGTATGCAAACGCTTCACCTTTGACCCCCTAAAACTCACCCCTCGCCCCCGCCCAAAGATATACACCCCGGAGCCGGAGCAGATGACCTTGGAATTATAGCAAAACAGGCAAGCCTTTTGGCTTGCCTGTTTCAAACCGTCGACAAAGGTCAAGACCTTGGGCTTTCAGCCCAAACCCGACCAGTTTTTTGAAAAAAACTGGACTAAAAACTTTTTTCACAAAAGCATGAAATGCTTTTGTACAAGGTTTTTGAAAGTCCAGAAAACTTTTTGCAAAAAGTTTTCTGGTGGGGTTTGGGGCAACGCCCCAAGATAAAAAAGATTTCAGTCTAATGCAAGCCAAAGACTCTCACACCACCTCAAACTCCAGTTTCCCCTGCTCAACTCCGTTGACAACAAGAGCAACAGCGTGCCGCCCGATGTAGTGGCGGCGGGTGGACAGGTCGGCGAAAGAGTGACTGCGAGTGTACGACTTCGCCACACCTCCGCTTAATGCTACCTCGGACAGCTGAAAGACTTTTCTGCTGACCTTGCCACCTGATTTCACATAATCAATAGCGTACTCCAACCGCACTTTAGTGTCGCTTTTGGCTGTAACAGTAAAGGAAAAAGCCAGCTTTTCCCCGACAGCCACTTTGTCAGCGGACAAGGCAAAATCAGACACCTGCACAGGCTCGCTCTCTCCATAGCCAAATAGCTCTAACGCCTCACGATTACCCCGCTTTAACAGGGTGCGACAACCATGTTTAATAATCCAGTCGGTGTGCTTGTCCTTGCCGTGCCACCTGCGAACAAGCTGTAGCACAAGGTCAGAATGAGTTTTTGAAATATCGTTTAGATTATTGGCAACGCTTTTTCGCACATACAGCGATGGGTCAGCCTTTAACCGCTCTAATATGGGCAAAATTGGTGATGGGTCACGCTTAAAGTCGGCTAACGCCACACCCCAAGGCAGCGCAGGGCGGCACCCCTCACTTGCAAGGCGGCGAATATGCTCGCAGTCGCTATTCGCCCAGGCGTACATCTGCTCCACCATTCGTTGCGGGTGATTGATTATGAATGGACGCACAGCGAATTCCGCTGATGCGTGTGGGGTGTATCGTGCCAACGCACCTATGGACACCTCCCAATGCTCTTCCCTCTGCCCAAAAAGCTCCACAAATTGGGGAAAATAGAGGGCAAAGCTGTTCAGCCATGTGCCGGATTGAGGTGCAATTTTATCAAGAATTCCAATAGCGGCGGGATAATCCTTAGGCAGAAACTTCCCAAGGTTCACCGTGATATTGCGACATCGAGCCATCAGCTCTAACCCCTCCCAGCTTTCGTCCATGACCGAGACGACAAAAGCATCCGTGGCAAATGCGGGGTGAACAGCGGCAATTTGCTCTCCCAACCTGGTTATCAGGTCGCGGTTGAGAATGTTTTTAATCGGTTCGGGCATGGTGTTTCTCCTGTAAAGGGTGTGCCTTCTAATAGGCATCGAGGTCAATCATGTCCTCGCTCACGCATTTCGGCGACCTGTTTGACGGCTGTGGAATTATCCTGAGCCTGCTCGGCGGCAAAGCCACCGACACCGCTCAGGGAGCACAAATTCGCAAGCCGCCAATGCCGTCGCCTCCAGCGCTCACAGAGGCGTTTCAATCTCGTTTTTAGTAAGCGCCGAAGGTTGCGGTACGGGCGGTTCACCCGCACGGCAGGCAACCGGAGCTGCGTGAGCGACCTGCGGAAAATCACCGCCCGTCCGCCGAGATAGAAGGCACACTCATAATAAAACTTGAAAATAGCTCACTATTTTCTTCAACCTATGATTCAGCCCTGATTTTGTTATAGGCGGAGTGTGCAGGCTTGCAAGCTCTGCAAGGCTGGCGTCCGGGTGGAGCAAGCGAAGCTCTGCAGTAGCACGCAGTTCGGCGGGCAGCTCGTCCAACTTCCCCACCTCGGCAAGGCGAGTTATGGCTTGGATCTGCCGTTGTGCCGCCTCGGTGGACTTGTATATGTTCGCCGCGTCGCAGTTGGCGTGGCGGTTTTGGGCGTTGCGGATTTCCCGCATGATTTTCGCCTCCATCACTTTCATGGATGCTTGAGGAGCGCCCAAGGTGACAAGAAAATCCTCTACCATTGTGCTGTCGCCAATGTACAGCACATGGCTTTTACCTCGCCGTGTCTGCTTTGGTGAAAAGCCCGCTTTGCCCATGATTTCTGTCACCAATTTTGCAGAATTCTCGCACGGCAACAGCAGTTCAAGGCGATAGTCTTTGTCCGGGTTAGAAATTGTGCCATAGGAGATAAACACCCCGGACAGAAAGGCGGCGGCACAAGCAGAACAGGACATGGTAGCAGGTGGATTCCCCACTGTTTCCATGCCCGCAAGCTGTGCAGCGGTACAGCAATCACGCTCATATATGTTGCACAGCAATAAGTTTTTCGTTTCCGCTGAAAATGACATTTTTCTCCTTTTAAGCGAAGGTCAAAGGCAAGGTCAAAAGATAAGGTCAAGGTCGCAGAAAACTTTTTGTAAAAAGCTTTCCACACCTTTCAAAAACTTTAATTGAATTTTTATGTCAATTCAATTTTTGTAAAGTTTTGAGGGGTTTGGGGAACTTTTTCAAAAGTTCCCCATGCTCTTGAACTTGCCCTTATCCTACTTCTCCGCAACAAACTCCACTTCGCGCACGATTTCGATGCCGTGCTTATCGAAAATTGTCTGCCCAATTTTTTCTACCAACGCAAGCACGTCAGCGGCGGTCGCTCCTCCGGTGTTCACCACAAAGCCTGCGTGCTTTGGCGACACTTGCGCTCCGCCCACGGAAAAGCCTTTCAGCCCCGCCTCGTCAATAAGTTGGGCGGTGTAGAACCCCGGATAACGCTTGAACGTGCTTCCTGCGCTGGGTAGCTCGAGGGGCTGTTTTTCCCGTCGTGCCGCCATTATCTCTTCCATTTTCGCAAGACTTTCGGCAGCGTTGCCCTGTTTTAATTCAAGGGTAGTTGACAGCACAATCCAGCCGGTTTCCATCAGCACGCTGTGGCGGTAATCAAAGCGATGTGCCGCCGCTGATAGAGTGAAAACATCTCCGCTTTCGGGGTTGTAGCAACGAGAACTTGCCACCACTTGTGCCATCTCGCCGCCATATGCCCCCGCGTTCATGTACACCCCGCCGCCAACGCTACCGGGAATGCCATAAGCGAACTCAAGCCCGGCGAGAGAGGCTTTTTGTGCCGCCACAGCCGCGGCAGTCAGCCCCACGCCGCACCCAAGGGTCATGGTTTCGCCGTCAATCTCCACTTTGTCCATCTTGCGGGTGAATATCGCCGCACCACGAAAGCCATCGTCAGCGAAAAGTAGGTTGCTCCCGTTGCCGAACACTCGGTGTCGTATCTCGCATTCTTTCGCCAAGGCAAGCAGACGGCAGAGTGCCTCGGTGGTTTCGGGGTAGATAACAAAATCCGCCGCCCCCCCAATGCGAAAAGTGGACAACTCGGACAGCGGGGCATCTTTTTTATACGTCACACCGCCCGTATGGGCAAGGCGGTCAAGCTCTGTTTGGAAATGGGTGTGATTCATGGAAATGCTCCTTTGGGGGTGAAAAGGGTATAAATATTATATGCACAAAAGGGGGAGGTGTTACCTTCCAAATCTTCGGCTTGCTTCTTCTACGCTAATTATCTCCCACCCACGTGGATCACTGATTGCTACATACCCGCCACGCAGTGGCATAACAGTAAAGTTATAGATACCACCAAAAGGGATTACCCATTCACGGGTCAATGTGTTAAACAATCCCCTTTGACCATGGGACATTACCATAAGAAGACCGTCGTTGTAGATAGGAATATCTCGCATTGCCTGTTGTGTTAGCCCTGCTGAGGTCAGTGGAAAACTGTTTTGCCCAGGTGTAACAATTTGCCACAAATTCGTTCCCCACATCTCGTCAATTGTAAACGGGACGATTACTTCTAAAGTTACTAAATCAACAACACCATGCTGCCTATATCGAGGATGAATAGTGACTATAGCAATGCCATTAGAAAGATAGCTAATGCTTTGGAAATTCCTTCCTAAATCACGACTACCCATTCTAGTAGAAAAACGGCGAATCATTCTGTTTTCGCTGGTGTTTAGCAAGACGTTTTGATTATTTCCGTTAATAAAATCAATGGTTGAAAGCACAACAAGGTCGCTACCTAAAATGAAAATCCTGTTATATATAGGCTCGGCTAGTCGTAATCCGTCACTTAGGCGTATCAAGCCTAAACGCAAACGCCCATCTTGTTCTGCTCTAACAATCACAACACCGTCTTCGCTGTACACTTCAAAGTCTTCAAATTCTTCTGAACAAACCACTACTCGCCCTGTTTCGATTTCGATTAAACTCCTGCCACTTTCGGTGGAAACAGTCACAAGTCCACAGGCAGTGGGGTTCATAATTTGTTGTTCACCAAAAGGAATTATCATCTCTCCAGTTTCAAGGTCAAGGACACCCTCCCAAGTAATGCGACGTAAAAAGCAATCCCGGCAATTGTCGCAAGACACGCAATCTTCTACTGTGTCACATCGACTGTCGCAACAGCTTTCGTAGCAGGCACAGTCATCATCACATTCGCATTCTTCCGGGGTGTCGGCAAAACAACGCCAAAAATCATCAGAACATCGATTTGAATAGCAACTAATGCAAAAACAACGCCAATGCGGTCTAAAGGCAATCTCATCAGTTATTTCAGTATACGCCAAAACAACAAATCTGCCATCTGATGTCTGTATTGTATGAAACTCACCAAAAGGAACAAGAATTTCGCCGTCCGAAACATTCACCAACGCAATTTCTTCGTCATAACGTACTCTTGCTGTGTTGCCGCCTAAGAGAACTATCTCGTCATAAACTCCAAAAGGAATGATAACCCTGTTCGTGTCAAGTGCAACGAGTTTATATTTCTCATCAAGGCGAATATATGCATAATTTCCGCAAGCAACAGCTCTTATGCCCGCTTCGTTGGAGAACCGAAGAATTGTTTCACCTGTTTCCATGTTAACAACCCACCGCTCGTCACGTGCATTCCCAACCAAAGCGATACCATCACCAGAGAAATATATCACTCGGATGCGGCTAACATATTGGCTACAAGAAATCCATATTATAACTCCAATTAAAAGCGCAACTATGCCAATTATTACTTTTAGCATTTTTAAGTTGTTTTTTCGTTTTCCATTGGAATTAGGCAGTAATTCGCCGTCTATCTGTCTGTCAACTTCCATCACACCACCACCCTATGATATGTTTTTTTTCCTTTTTTTATTATAAGCCCGTCGCCGAAATCTGTGTGTGGGATAATTTCGTCAAAAGCGGTGATTTTTCGGTCGTCGATACTCACCCCGCCGCCTATGATAAGCCGTTTCGCCTCACCTTTCGAGGGTGCAAGCCCACACGCCACCAGCAGATCGCACACGGCTATCCCGCCGCCGGTAAACGCATCTGCCGCAAGGTGGGTGGTGGGCATATTTTCCGACACTCCCCCTGCGGTGAACAACTCCCGTGCAGTCGCCAAGGCTTGCTGTGCCGCCTCGGTGCCGTGAATAATCGCGGTGACTTCGTATGCCAACCGCTCTTTCGCCCCGTTTATCTCTGCGGCGGTGGAAAGGGGCATAGCATCAATCTCGTCAACCGGGACGAACGTCAGCATCTTTAGACAGCGAACAACGCTGGCGTCATCAACATTTCGCCAGTACTGGAAAAACTCAAATGGGGAAGTTTTGTTAGGGTCAAGCCAAAGTGCGTTCCCTGCGGTCTTACCCATTTTAACCCCTTGCCCGTCCACAAGAAGAGTCAGGGTCAACCCGTGAGCCTCTTTGTCCAACTTACGGCGAACAAGCTCCCGCCCGCCCAGAATATTGCTCCATTGGTCGTCCCCGCCGCATTGCATAATGCACCCGTGGGTTTGGTACAAGTGGTAAAAATCGTATGACTGCATGACCATGTAGTTGAACTCGAGGAAAGACAACCCATGCTCCATGCGGTTTTTGTAGCAGTCCGCCGCAAGCATTCGATTAACCGAAAAGCACAACCCCACCTCTTGCAAAAGTCGGACATAGTTCAGCCCAAGCAACCAATCGGCGTTGTTCACCATTTCTGCCCCACCCTCGCCAAAGTCAAGCAGGCGCGACATTTGCCCCTTGAAAATCTCGGCGTTAGCACAGATTTGCTCGTATGTCAGCATTTTTCGCATATCGGTGCGCCCGCTGGGGTCGCCAATAAGGGTGGTTGCCCCGCCCATTAGGATAATGGGACGATTCCCCGCAAGCTGCATACGCCGCATGAAAATCAGCGCCAGTGCATGACCTGCGGTCAGGCTGTCGGCGGTTGGGTCATAGCCAATATAAAAGGTAGCCTTGCCGTTGTTTATTAGCTCGGCGACTTCACTTTCGTTTGTACATTGGGCGATAAGCCCCCGTGCAATTAGTTCATCGTATAATTTCATTCTGCGTCCTCCGTTTTTGGCAATTCGACCGGGGCTTCTTCAAGCTCGCCCGACTTGATTTGCATCAGCGCAATAGCAAGCTGGTCAGGACAGGAGGTGGGTCGCCTGCCGCAACGGACATCTTTCAGCTTGGCGATAATGTCATCCACCTTTTCCCCGGTAACCAAAATCCCAATACCGGAGGTGTTGCCGTTACAGCCACCCACAAAGCGAGCGGAAGTGATGACCTCTTCTGCCACTTTAATTTCAATTGCTCCTGCACACACGCCCTGGGTGGCGAAGAGATAAGTTTTTTCCATTGTCTTTGTTTCCTTAAAATTTAATAACTTCATTATAAGAACATTATATCATGTTCTTACGCCTGACGGGCGAGTGAATCACCCTGACGGCGTAAGAACTATCACAAGAACATTATATCATACCGCCCCACGGTTTGTCAACGACTTGCGGCACATATGAAAGAAGAAATTTGCAACAAACACCTGTTTTAAAATTAACTTAAACTTTACTTGCATATTTATTGTCATTAGTGTATAATATTACAAGTGCGACGCACTGTTTTGCAATTCATCGAAAGGAGGGTTATCACTATGGATTGGCTAATTTCAATATTAATTTCGTTGGCTGTTGGAGCCGTTATCGGCTGGCTCGCCGGAATTATCATGAATAGCTCTGCCTCGCTAATTTGGAATATCATTTATGGTATTGTAGGTGGATTGGTTGGAGGATTTCTTGCTGGTATAATAGGTATTGGTGGTACATGGTGGGTTGATATTCTCATTTCCCTTGGCGGAGCTTGCCTTGTTATTTTCGCTGTTGGAATTTTGACAAAAAGCAGGAAGTAAAAACGTAGGACGGATCTGTTGAAAAACAGGCTTTGAGGTCATTCAACACTCCCAGGATGTGATAAAATGTCAAAACTTTTTGTTATAGACGGGCTTGACGGCTCGGGCAAAGGAACAATTACATCACGACTGGAGGCGCATTTTTGTGCCTCCTCTGTTCCTGTGCGTCGGATTTCGTTTCCTATGTATGATAGAGAGTCAAGCACCCTTGTGCGTATGTACCTTGAGGGTCGTCTTGGCGGCTCGCCGGAGGACACAGGTCCATATGCCGCCTCGGCTATGTTCGCACTTGACAGATACATATCTTTTCGCACCGATTGGAGTGAGGCTTACCATGGTGATGGTATTATTATCGCCGACAGGTACACATCGGCGAACATAGTTCACCAAATGACAAAAATCCCACGGGAAAAGTGGGACGAATTTATTGATTGGATGCTTGACTTTGAGCATACAAAACTGGGGCTTCCCGCCCCTGACAAGGTGATATATCTCGATATGCTCCCACAGCTTTCAGGGCGTAATATCGCCAAGCGAAGTGCTGACACAGGGCGAAACATTGACATTCACGAGAAAGACACCCATCACCTTGCGAAAAGTCGCGAGGCAGGGTTGTATGCGGCGGCACGCCTTGGCTGGTTCTTGGTTGACAGCCACGAGAACGGCGGACTGCGTTCCCTTGATAAGGTATTTGATGAGGTATTAAAATTATGCGACTACCCAGTTAGCTCGTGAAACAGCTAAGAAACAAAAATGTTACTGCTTACCAAAAGCCAGGACGTCGGGGGCGACGTTCCTACATGAGGTTTGGCTGTTCCGTTCGGCGGGCGACCGCAAGGGTCGCCCCTATGTGGTTTACTTGTGCCGTTTGGAGGGCGGGCATGGAAACCCGCCCCTACAGGTGGTGTTTGGGCGGTTGCTGTGTTCGCACTTTCGTCCCATCTTTACTCGCCCTTCAAAGACGGAACAACAGCGGTGAGTTGCGAAACATTCGTTAAAATTTCATCAATTTTAGAATAAAAATCGCTTCACTGGATTGCACGCGGAAAATCACCGCTTTGCAATGACGATGTTGTTTGTTTGGGATAAGGACGGGAAATTCCCTCCCACACCCATTATCCATCTTCACTCACTTCCCAAAGACGGATTAACAGTGATGCAGTGCGAAATGGGGGGTATGGCACTTGGAGTTCGAGTATAGTGCCACCTCACTCACCAAACAACCCAGCCACAACTCTCGCTCCCTCAGGTGAACTTGCCACAATAAATATGGTGTCGTCCCCTGCAAGACTGCCCACCACTTCGTTCCATTCCATGGCGTCAATTGCCGCACACGCCGCCATAGCCATACCGGAATAGGTGCGGACAACAACAATATTTCCCGAGCATTTCGCCCCTGTCACAGTTTCACGCAAAATGTTTTCGTATTTCGCATTAGGGCGAACATCGGTTGACCCAGGCGGGGCATATTTATACAATCCATCAGGAGTTGCGATTTTAACAAGTCGCAACTCTTTTATATCGCGAGAAATAGTCGCCTGGGTTGCCTTGAACCCGGCGACAGCAAGAAGCTGCATCAGCTCCTCTTGAGTGTCAATATCCCTTTCGGATATTAGTGTAGTGATTTGTTTTTGTCTTGCTGATTTCATGGTTTTCCTCTATAGCTACAGTATCGCTCATGCTTTACAGTTTCGTCTTTAATCTATCAAAAAATCCTGTGTTCCCAAGTCGCAGAAACTTCACAACTTCTGCCGAGCGACGCACTGTGATTTCCATTCCCGCTTCCGGGGTCATTACCTCCACGCCGTCCACTGTGAGGGAAATGCTGCCTTGTTTGCCCTGTTTTGTCGATTGCCCTTTTATCGTAACAATTTCGTCGGCAGAAAGCACCATTGGGCGGGCGAAAAGCGAATGTGCGCATACCGGAGTAACGCATATAGCGGACATGGCAGGGTCAATAATCGGACCGCCTGCGGACATGGAATAAGCAGTCGAGCCTGTGGGTGTGGCGACGATTATGCCGTCACAGCGGTACATTCCCGTGCCGCCGCTTGAGCATGACAGCTCTAACTGGGCGATTTGCACCGCTCCGCGACGAGAGATAACCGCATCATTTAGTGCGGTAAAAGTCTGCCCACCGCAAGTTATTTCAAGAAGCATTCGCTCCTCAGTAATATATTCGCCAGCGGTTAGGACGGCAAGGCGACCAAGGTCGTGGGCGTCCACTTCTGCAAGATAACCCACCCGCCCAAGGTTCACTCCCAGCACAGGAATATTCAGCTTTGCCGCCGCAAGCGCACCCCGCATAATCGACCCGTCACCACCAAGAATAAGAACGCAGTCTGCGTCCTCTGGTATATCGGCACACGAAACGGTGTGTGGAATGGGCGTACTGCCGCCCACAATAAAGATTTTCGCCCCTGTGGAGTGAAGATTTTTCGCCACTTCCGCGGTGTAGGCAAGGGTGGGGTCACGCTTTTCGTTTGTGATTACAGCAATTTTCATGGTTTGCGCCACGCTCCCTTTCCTTTGGTATTTTCAAACTTACCCAAGTGCGACAGGTGTGATTTTTTATTCGGCGGAGCAATAGTATAACACACTTCCGGCGAAAAGTCAAATGCAAAGTCGTCACGATTTTATTCGAGATTTTATTTTAATCTCATTAAATAATAGCACTCGGTCATGCCACGATTCCGCAGAAATTCCCGTGCCATCGTGTTGGACGATAAAAGGTCAATTTCCATGCGAGGGCAACCCCCCGTTGCCGCGTAGTGCCGTGCGTAGTCAAAAAGAGCGTCGGCAACTTTGCCTATGTCTGCCGTTGGCAAAAGGCAGGCAAAGCAGACAGCGGCATATTTTGCGTCCACTCGGAATCGCACATTTGTTGTTTCTTCCACCTGAATTACCATATATGCAACTATTTCGCCGGACTGATTTGTCGCAACCACGGCATTTTGTTGCTTTTGATTTTCGATAATGCTTTTCAGCACGTCTTCTTTTCTGAAATACGGGCGATTTAGTGCATTGGGGTACTCTCCCTCTGGGGCATCCAAACTTGTCGCGACTGCCAATATGCCCGCCAAATCAGAGGGCGTTGCCAGGCGAACATTGTTTGGTTTTGCGAGCTGTTCCTCCAGCAGAATGTACTCCATGACACAGGATATTTCCGCAAAGCCCAAATGTGCGTAAAACTTTCGTGCCGTCGGGTTAAAATGCCCGACACATAGCTCTACATGAGTGCAGTTCTTTTCCCGTGCGTATGAGCTTAGAAATTCAATCAACGCTTTGCCATGTCCCTGCCCTCTGTGGGCGGACAGCACGCATATGTGGGAAAGAAACAGGGCAGAGTGACTGCGATAAGGCATTAAACTAAACACAATCAGTCCGATGGCTTCGCCGCTTTCGGAGGTTAGCACATAAAACTCCTCGTCCTCCGAACCTATGATTTCGGCGATTTTCGCCGTGGTAAGAGGGGTGGTGTCGAAAACATCAGGGCGGGAGCTTTGTGTTCGCTGAAAGTCCGCAAATATGGGGGCTATTGCAGGAATGTCGGCAATTGTTGCCCGGCGTATGTTTGGCATGGGGGAGTTCCTTATCTCTTATACGGCTGTCTACAGCTCATTTCTCCCTCGGGGCAGCGACCTTTTATGCAGCCCGGGCCTGCCAACTTAAACAACAGAGGAGCTACCTCTCGCAAAGAGTCAAGCATTTCCCAGGCAAGGGCGTTAATTTCCCATTGGGCACGACGGCAACAGCGAAGATGGAAAAAATTCAGCAGAGAGCGGGTGTTCATGGTGGCGACAATCTTTGTAGTAGCCGCATTCGGCAGAACGAAACGTGCGTCCTCGTTGGCTTTTTTCACCGCGGTTCGCTTTGCGGCGGCTTCCTCCGTGCCGTCTGTTACCATTTCTGCAACATAGCGGGCAGTTAGGCTGTCCCGTAGGGTGTCGTATGCGGTTTGTGCAGATGCCATGGCGTCAAGAAAAGTTTTGTGTGCAGTCGGGTCGGCGGCGATTTCGGGTGGGGTGACGAACTCGAAACCCTCCATGCCCACATATCGCTGGCTTTGCACCGAAAAAGAGGCGATGCGGTGGCGGGTGAACTGTGCCAGCAACGCACGGGACACCCCCTCGATACCAAAGGTAAAACTGGCGTGTTCCATTGGGCTTTCGTGACCCAAGTCCACCAGGCGTGTGAGAAAACTTTCGGTTTTGTCCGGGGTTAGCCCCTCAAGAATGTTGTCAATTTCGGCGGCAGAGTAGCACAGCTTTGCCGCGGCGGCAACCAGCTTGTCCGGGTTAGGGGTGTGGGAGAGCAGTTCAACTTTCATGTGTGACCTCGTAACTTTTATTATACAGCATTTTTTGCGGTGTGTCAAGTGCGTCAATCTCGTATGCCCTTAACTCCACGTTCTTAATTCCCAGCGTATTTCCCCGCCACCATTACTTCCCTTGCCTTTTCAAGGTTGGCTTCGCTTACCAGCACAATTGGACCGGTACAGCCCATGCCCGACTCAGCGTAGATGCCAACAGCCCACAGGGCGGCAACTGCGTCGTCAAGCTCGGTGACTTCGATGCCGTTAATCTCTTTTGTCACCACCTCTTTGGGCGGGGCGGCGGCGGGGGCAGCGCTTTGGGGTGTATCGGATTTTTTCGTGGATTCAAGGATTTTCGCCAGTCCTGCTTTGTTCGCTGTGGCAAGCTCGGCTTTGGTGATGGCGTTCCAATCTCCACGGGCAAGGTCGGCGGCGTACACAATTGCTCTCGCCACCACAGGCGAACCGCTGGCGCGAGAGATAATGTTCACCAATCGCTCCCCGCCAATCCCTGGTCCATAGCCGTACCCGGTGGACTCATAGCCACCTCCAGTGGTGAACGCGGACAGCATTTTCATCAGAATGTTCCCGGTCAGCGAGTCAGTGACAAGAACGTCACACGCCCCGGTAAGAGCATCGTTCCCACGCATAACACAGCCGCCGTCGCTCCGCCCGGAGCTGGCGAAAGTAATGTCATATCCACCCTGGGCAAGCTGGCGGAGCAGTCCCTCGGCGGTGCGCGCGCCGTCAATGTTCAAAATGCCCACGGTTGGGTTGGCGATACCGCAAGATTTTGCGGCGATGATGCCGTAAAGGGCGTTTTTCACCATACACTCGGCACGGTTGGTAGACGCCATTCCTGTGGTGCAGGCAATGAACATTTCCCGCCCTGTAGCAGGAGTGGCAACACGCCCAACAGTGGACACTCCGACTGGGAATGGATAGTGCATAGTGACAGCACCCTGCACCTCGCCGGAGGAAAGCAGGGTTTCCATTTGTGCATGAACAGTTTCCTCGCTATCGGCGTGAACGCAAGTGAGGGATGGGTGGGAAAGCGTGCCGATATAGGTCACGTCCACCCCACGGGCGGCGGCAGAAATTGCCCCGTCAAGGATGTTTTGTTCTCCATGTTCGCTGCCGATACCTGTCACAGCAATCTTCGGACGGCCGCCGAATGAGCCGCTTTCAAGCCCGGTGGCAATGTCAAGAAATGTTTTTTTGATAATGTTTTGTGTAGTCATGTGTACCTCTTTTTTGTGTTGAGTTTGGTGTGTGTGGTGGAGTTAAGGCGGTCAGGGGTGTAGGGGCGACAGTCCTCGTTCGTCCGTTTGTTGGGTGCATATCTTCGTATCGGGCGGGCATGGAAACCCGCCCCTACGCAATGTTTCGGCTGTTCTGTTCGGCGGGCGAACACAGTTCGTCCCTACGGGGTGGTTAAGCCCTTGACCTTATTCCCCTCCCGTGGAGGGGTGCCGTAGGCGGGGTGGTTCAGCGGTATATTGCGGGCGAGTGAACCCCTCCCCTACAGATGCAGTGCGGTTTTTGTTGTCTGTAGGGGCGACCCTTGCGGTCGTCCGTTTGCCGAACGTTGCTCGCGGGCGGGGGTGGACCCCCTCCCCTACAATGTTTTGGTTGTATCGTTCGCACCACACCTACCCCGTCTTGCGACAAGGGCAGTCGCAATCCACCCCTTCCGCCTGCGGAAGGGGATTTACAGAATCGTGCGGTCTGTTTTTCGTGCCTTTTCGTGTCCGTTCGTGGTGAAGTTGTCTTTTTGCCTCCCTGTCGAGGGAGGTGGCGGCGTAGCCGTCGGAGGGAGTTGCCCTTAACTCCACTCTGCACCTTTCAAACTCCACACTTCTCCGCCCCTCGCCTTTTCAATAAATAATTTGCGAAGCAAATTTACCTTAATTCTTCATTTTTCATTCTTCCTTCATTCCTACAGCATCGGCTCGAACAGTCGCATAACGCTGGCGAACAGGCGAGGAAAAAAGCCTTTGGCTCGTGCTTTTTCCAATGTAATTTCGGTGCTTTGCTCCATAGTTGCTTCAAAATCGCACAGCAACTGGGAGGCAACATTTTCAGATACCGCAAGCACCCCGCACTCGTAGTGCAAAAACAAACTGCGATAGTCAAGATTAACCGTGCCGACACAGGAAAGATAGTCATCTGCCACAAAAGTTTTACTGTGGATAAACCCGGGTGTGTATTCGTAAATCTTCACTCCCGCTTCAATCAGCTCCGCATAATATGAGCGGGTTATCACGTGGACATACCACTTGTCCCCTTTGTGGGGCAGGATAAGTCGCACATCCACCCCGCTTCGGGCAGACTGGGCAAGGGCGTATAGAATATCGTTGCCGGGAATGAGATATGGGGAGGTGATATACAGATACTTTTGTGCCGAGTAAATCATCTCCATGTACACATTTTTCCCCACAGTTTCGTTGTCAAGGGGAGAGTCGCTGTATGGCACAATTCGCTGGCGACCATGGGGCATAATCTCGCACAAGGGTGACTTTGCCACTTCAGGCAGACGAGGGGTGAGCAGATGTACCATGTTTTCGTCATAGGGGGCGTTCATGTACCACATTTCAAGGAAGATACGGGTAAATCCTGCCGCCGCCTCGCCGCCTACCATGATACCTGTGTCTTTCCAGTGACCATACCGCTCGAAACGATTGATGTATTCGTCCGAAATATTCAGCCCCCCGGTAAACGCCCAACGACTGTCGATACACATGATTTTGCGGTGGTTGCGGTTGTTTTGTATGGTGGATATAAAAGGCACGAAAGGGCGAAAAACTTGCGGCTTGATTCCCATGTCCGAAAGGGTTTTGTGATAGTTTCGCGGCAGGGTGCGTAGACAGCCAAACCCGTCCCACATAACCCGCACATCAACTCCACAGGCGGCTTTTCGCTGTAGGATTTCAAGAATGCCGTCCCACATTTCACCTTGACACAGAATGAAAAACTCAAGAAAAATAAACTCCTCCGCAAGCTCAAGTTTTTGAAGCAATGCGGTGTAAAAGCTCTCTCCGGTTGGATAGTAAACCGCGTCTTGTTCAGGGAAAGGGGGGCAATGTTGACCTGCAAGGTACTGCTCTAACCGATTGGAAAAGGGGAGCAGGTGTGGGGGCTGTTCGCATTCTTCTGTGGTGTGGGGGCAGGCGACTTTTTGCATTGCCACTAAATCCAGCAGAATTTGGTCGTGCTGTTTCCGCAACTTACGATAAGTCTGCCGACTGCGAGCAAGAATATAAAACGTACCACCTAAAAGAGGCAGAGCAAGAATCGCCACACACCACGCCAATTTGAATGCGGTGGTGTACCGTTTGTTGATAATATATATCACCACAAGAATACTGATGGCATGCAGGGCAATGTTTACATAAACAAACGCACCAACACGCATTAGAGCAAACACAAAAATCACCAACTGCATCAAGCCAACAAAGCCACCTAACAGCGAGGTGACAAGGTATGCCTGTATGGGGCGGTGGTTTTCTGTGTTGTCCACCTGCTGAATAGTGCTATGTTTGTTTTCGTTCATGTACATATTATATCACAATTTCGTTCAAGATGCAACCCCTGTTTATTGACACTTCCCTACCAATTGCACAGACAATAGGTTGCTGACAGTTTACGAAAAATTACGAAAATATTAAGTGGACTTGGGTGTTGCTCTAAACCAACCGGAATAGAACCGACACCTCGTCTCGGCACTAACGGACGCATTATTGATGCCTATGTGATTGCATTCGCTCCCACTTTGTGGCGAGCAGTGCGACTGTTCGGGCTTGATAGCTGAGGTGCGATGGCACTCTCCATCCCCGAATTTGCGGGGAAAGCAATGCCACTGTGGGCTGTGCTGGCGGTGTTCTACGCCGTGAGATTGGTGGCGGTGTATGTGATTTGTGGGTTGGTGTACACCATGAGCAAGCGGGGTGCGGTGTTCGGGCTTGTGGCGAGTGTGGGGGTGATGCTGGTGACATTAGTGTTGTTGGGGTGAATTCATTTGAATACGCTCTGCTTTATGTGTGTATTTCTTTTTTGCATATGGTGCAAACTAAAGCAAATATTTTTACAAGGAAACACACAATGAAAACAACGTACATTCGCACCGACCTTGCCACCGAATCCCCGATAGCAGAAGAGCTATCCACCCTAAAGGGAATTGAATTTTCCGAAGAAGAGGAGGGAGCGGTGCATATCTCCCACCTTGAGGTAACAGGAAACGAGGGTGCAGAACTCATTGGCAAGCCTGTCGGAAGCTATATAACCTTATGCTTTCCGCGGTTATGGTTAGAAAGGGATGCTGTGGTGGAGCAAATCGCCAACGTTGCCGCGCGAGAATTACGGGAAATCGCACACAAAGTCGCACCTGGCTTTTCCCGTTTGCTTGTGGTGGGATTAGGCAACCGCCACATCACCCCAGACGCAATCGGTCCGCTGGCGGTGGAAAAAATACAGGCGACACGACACATAAAACTGGAGGACGGCGAACTTTTCCGCCACATGGGAGTTTCGGAAATTGCGTGCATTATCCCCGGAGTGACAGGGGATACCGGCATTGAAACAGCCGAACTTATTGCGGCGGCAACAGTGGCGACAAAGCCTGAATTGGTGATACTGGTGGACGCCTTGGTTGCCCGCTCCTCCGACAGACTTGCCACCACAGTGCAGATAACCGACACAGGCATTGCTCCCGGCTCGGGAGTGGGAAATTCTCGCAGTCGCATTGATGCGGAAACCCTTGGAGTGCCTGTAATTGCGGTAGGTGTGCCCACTGTGGTAAATTCGTCAACATTGGTATATGATGCCCTTGAAAAGGCGGGAATTGAAGAGATAGGCAAGGAGCTTCACGCAGTGCTTGAAAACGGGAGGAGCTTTTTCGTTTCGGTGAAAGAAAGCGATGTTGCCACAAGGGAACTTGCGACTTTGGTAGCACAAACAATTGGTGGGTTATAGCTTTCGCTATAACCCACCGCCTTTTCTTTTTAGAATAATTGTAATTCCAATTGCACATAGCAGGAGAACACAAATACCCAAAGGAAGCCACGGAGCTTCGCCGGCTTGGGGGGTTGGCTCGTCCGGCGGAGCAGAATCGACTGCGTTCCACTCGGCTGTGAAAGTTCGAGTGTTTTCCGCCTCGATGACAATTAGCCCAATTTGCTCCCCGGTCAAAAGTTGATTGGTTGTGCTATCCCGCCAACCAAGGAAAGCATATCCCTCTCGATCAGGATTGCTTGGCACATTGCTTGCACCAATTGTTCCATAGGGAAGTTGGTGAGTAATGCTTTCTGTGTTGCCTGCAATATTCCCGCCGGCAAGGTCAAAGATAATGGTGGCATGGTTGGGTGTCGGCTCGAGATTTACACTAAAACTCACTACAAAACTCTCACTGATGCCGTTTTCCCCTGTCACTGTCACAGTAGCCACGTGTGTGCCTATAGGTAGCCCCACATTCGGCACAATAGTGAAAGTGACAACATCGCCCGCGTCCATTGATGGCACATTATTGATGCTTACAGTAAACGCCGTTGGATTCGCTCCGCCAAGAGTGACTGACAAAGCTCCCGTGGGTCGGTTGCCCATGTTAGTAATGGTGGCGGTGTGCGGTGTTTGGGCGTCGTAGCCCACAAGTGCCGCAGGAAATGTGCGGTCGCCTGAAAGACCGATGCTGAATGCAGGTGCAACATTTACGCTAAAACTCACCGCAAAACTCTCACTGATGCCGTTTTCCCCGCTAACTGTCACCACGGCGGTGTGTGTACCCGCAGGCAGCCCCACATTCGGCACAATGGTAAAGGTAAAGGTTTCGTCTGCGTACATTGGCGGCACAGTATTGACGTTTACAGTAAACGCCGTCGGGTTCGCGCCGCCAAGAGTAATGTTCAACTCACCGGAGGCAACATTTCCTGTATTTGTGATGATGGCATTATGAGGGGTTAGCGCAGGATAGCCGTGATATGCCCCGGGGAATGTGTGGTCGCCTGAAAGGTCGATGCCGAAAGTGGCAAGTTGGCGTATCCATGTGTCCGCAATTCCGGAGTCAGGTAGATTGTTTCCTGCGCTACCCAGCAACTGTGCAGAGTAAAGAGCATGATTTCCTTGCGGATCGGCAAGACTTCCTGCACCAACATTTGTCCAACGACCTGAATAGGGTAATTCTGTCGGCAAATAAGGAAGCGCAAGTCCCCCTAAAGATTGCCACCCGCTACCTAATGTGATTTGTTGCAGGTTACTTGTATTAAGGAACAAGCTTCCCATTATAGTATTAGGCGAAATAATCCAACCCTCAAGATTGATGGTTTGAATCTCGGTCATATCGCTGAACATACGGAACATATCTCCAACACTACTTACATTCCAAGAGCTTAAATCCAGATGAAGAATTCCCGAACTGCGGAACATTCCGTTGGTATTAACAATTCCACTCATGTTCCAGTTGCTCACATCCAATGCAGTAAGATTCGGCGTGTTACGGAAAAGGCCCATTGTTCCGTTAGAGTGATTAACGCCGCTAAGGTCAAAATTGCTTACATCAAGCATGGTCAATGCGGTCATATCACGAAACATTTCTTCAATCCGTGTTACGCTGCCTGTGTTCCATCCGCTTAAATCAAGGGCGGTAATCCCCGAGCTACGAAACATATTGTCCATACGGGTAACATTGCCCACGTTCCAGGTGCTAGCATTAACAGCGGATAATGCTGCCGCATCGTTAAACATGTTGTCCATGCGAGTAACATTGCTTACATCCCACTCGCTTAAATCAAGACTGGTTAGAACAGGTGCGTTGCGGAACATATTTTGCATATACCGAACATTGCCTGTGTTCCAGTTGCTAATATTCACGCTAACCAATGCAGGGGTGTCACGGAACAGGCTTTGCATATCGGTCACATTGCCTGTGTCCCACGAGTTTAGGTCAATGTGGGTCAAATTAGCCATTTCAGCAAACATATATCGAATGTTTTGCGAGTTTTCAACATTCCAGCTTGAAATATCATCAAGACCATTAAAGGCAGCAGCACCACGGAACATATACCTCATATCCATAAAATTTGAAGTATCCCAAGTTTGAAGCCCCTGCACTTCTACAAGATTTGTGGCATTACGGAACATCATTCGCACTTGCTCAACGTTGCTCATATCCCAAGCGGATAGGTCAAGTGAAGAAACGCCACAGTCGCGGAACATATAGTTCAAGCGAAGAGCGGGGGTCATGTTGATATAATCCAGACCCTCAATCTCGGTCATGTTCACCAGTCCACGGAACAACGCTCCCATTTCGGGCGAGGCGTTTACCGGCTGGGTGAAAACTATCTTTGTTATGCTGTCGCGATGCTCATGCCACGGGCTGAATGGGCTTAATACTCCACCATCAAACGTGCCACGCAAAGTACCACCGCCTACTACTACTCTGCCGTCGCTGTACAGCGTCCACGGAGCGTTTCCGGTATCCTGTGGACGACCGACTGTGCCGCTGGCTATTGGAGTTGGCGGATTAGCAAACAACGCCAAACACAATCCTCCTACCGCCAGCAAAGAAATAATTGTTAGTATTATAATAATACTTTTTTTATATGATTTTGGTTTCATTTTGCACCTCGTTTGTGTCCTGCGTGTCAATATAAATTAAACACAATGTGAACATATCATGCCCCGAGGTGAGTTTTTGTATGCACGAATAAGTCTTTTTTGTCTTGGGGCGTTGCCACAAACCCTACCAAAACTTTTTTCAAAAAACTTGTGCGGTGTGGGCGCACAGCCCACGACCTTTACCATTTTACCATTTTTTCTTATAAAAAAAGCCATGTCACACCTTGCAACATGGCTTTTTTGAGGAATTCGAGTATACTATTGTATTAGTGGTGCGTATGGCAATTACAGCCATCATACTCGCAGTTGCCGTGGCAATGGCACGAACCTGTCGCAGGGTGACGGTCACAATTTTCGGAATTACAGCCATCACTACCGCAACCAACAAAACCAACAAGCAATGTCAACATTAGAAGAACTGCTAAAGTTAGCATAAGTATTAGTTTTAGATGCTTTTTCATGTTTTGCTCCTTTCAAAAGTTTTTGTGAATACGGTCACAGCTTACCGCCCCCGCCCCTTTTTTTAAGAATTAGTATAATTGCGATAAGGCTAACGGCAAGAACGGCAACGCCAATAAAGATAACAGCAGGCTCTCCTACGACAGGGGAGCTTTGCTCTGTGGCGACAAGTAAATTATCAAGTATCGACATATTTGATACCTCCAAGTGGGGAAGTGAATCCATAAAAACAGCACACCTTATTATAACACAAATTGACAAAAAAAGATGTAAAATGTTTATGAACGCCATTTTGGTCTATTATTTATCGCACAAAAATATAATGGCTTTATGATAACACTACTTGAAATCATCAACGGGCTAATTCTTGCTCCCCTTGTTCCAATAATTCTGTTTTCCGTGGGGATTTATTTCGCAATTAAGTTGCGATTTTTCTTTGTGCGGTATCCGATTCGCACCATAATGCCCCTAACCAAACGCCCGCCGGGAAGTGGAGTATCTCCTCTTGCGGCGGTGACTTTGGCGTTGGCAGGAACTCTTGGGGTGGGGAACATTGTTGGGGTTGCCACCGCCATTATTCTTGGGGGAGCAGGGGCGGTATTTTGGATGTGGGTGTCTGCCATTGTTGCAATGGTGCTGAAATATGCCGAAATTCTGCTGGCTGTCCGCCACCGCCGCGAAAAAGAGGGCAAGTTCCATGGCGGGGCAATGTACTACATAAAAAGCCGCAAGGCTGCAGTGACATTCGCTCTGTTGTGCATTCTTTGCTCCTTTTCACTGGGCAACGCCCTGCAAGTAAATGCGGCGGCACAAAGTGCAGGAATCGTTTTCGGACTGCCGGTAATCGCAGTTGGAGGAGCGTTTGCAGTGCTGGTGTATCTGGTCATTTTCCGACACAAAAAGGGAGTGTTCGACTTCACTCTAAAACTTGTGCCTGCCATCACGGTCTTCTATATAATCCTTGCGTTGGTGGTGATTTTCGCCCAACGGCAGGGCATACCCGGGGTAATATCCCAAATTTTCTCTGCCGCATTTAACTTCCGCTCGGCGGCAGGTGGGGTGGGTGGCTTTCTTATCGCCATGTCAAGTGTCCGTTTTGGGGTAATCCGTGGTTTGGTGTCCAACGAGGCAGGGTGTGGCACAGCCCCAATCGCCCACGCCGCCGCAGATGTCCATTCCCCTGCGGCACAAGGGTGCTGGGGCATTGTGGAGGTCTTTGTGGACACCCTTTTGATGTGTACCCTCACCGCATTTGTCATCCTGCTGCCCGGGTTCGACCTATCAGGAGCAGAGGGCATGGGAATTGTGCTGTCCTCTTTCGCTTATATCCTTGGCGGGTTCGCCGAAACAGCCCTTGCCGCTTCGATTTTCGCATTCGCATTCGCCACCATAATCGGCTGGTCATTCTTCGGCATGGAGTGCGTCCACTACCTTTCCCCAACCAAGCGGGCAAAGACTATCTATTTGGTGGTGTTCAACATTGTCGCACTGGTGGGAGGTTTCCTGAACCCCGACCTAATATGGCACCTGTCAGACTTCACAATCGGCGGCATGACAATAATCAACGGAATCGCCCTTTTCTTCATGCGTGATGAGGTGTTTCAAGAAAGCCGTAAGTTTTTTCGGTGGAAGTAATGAAATTTGACCTATTCTTGCGGTCTTCAAATTATTTTTCCGCAAAGCATATGAAAAAAAGGGTCAAAGTCGTGGAGCTTCGCCCCACACCCGACCACCTTTTTGTAAAAAGGTGGAACAAAAACTTTTTTCTCAAAAGCATGATATGCTTTTGTAACAAGGTTTCTGGTGGGGTTTGGGGCAACGCCCCTTTTTCCTATTCTCTACCTCCGAGCGTGTATCTTTCCCTGAAATTATTATCCATATAGCATATGAAAACACAGTCACGCATATCTTTAATTAGAACACAACAAAAAGAGGTACACACCATGAATAAAAAAATTACCGCCTTATTCCTTTCCGTCACCCTGTTGCTGTCCCTGGGGCTTGCATTGTTCGCAGGGAACGATTCGCCCATAGATGCCCTTCCTTTTGGGAATGACAGCGTTCCTGTTTCCGGGGTCATTGACCACGAAGCCCGTGCGGTTTTCTTGATGGAAGCCGGTAGTGGACGGGTGCTGTATGAATTTAACTCAGACGAAGCCATGCTCCCTGCCTCTGTCACAAAGGTTATGACCCTGCTTCTTGTGATGGAAGCCATTGAGCGAGAAGAATTTGCTCTTATGGACATGGTGCAGGTTAGCGCTTTTGCCGCCGGCATGGGTGGAAGCCAAGTTTATCTTGAGCCGGGTGAGCAGATTAGCGTTATCGAACTGCTGAAGTCGGTTGTTATCGCCTCGGCGAACGATGCGGCGGTTGCTCTTGCCGAGCTTGTGAGCGGTAGTTATGAAGCATTCGTGGGGAAAATGAACGACCGTGCCGCCGAGCTTGGCATGACCAACACCAGCTTCGTCAACTCTACCGGACTTGAGGGCGAGGGCAACGCCAACAACATGACCACTGCCCGTGACATTGCTATAATGTCTGCCGAGCTTATCCGTTTCGAAAAGATTACCGAACTGGCGACAATTTGGATGGACAGTATTCGTAACGGAGAGTTTGGGCTAACCAACACCAACCGCCTTGTTCGCTTTTACAACGGCATTAACGGACTGAAAACAGGGTTTACTACAAGAGCCATGTATTGCATTTCCGCTACTGCAGTTCGTGACGGTATGCAGCTTATCGCTGTTGTTATGGGGTCGCCCACTCGTGACTCTCGCAATGATACCGCCCGCAAGCTGCTTGACTATGGCTTTGCCAACTATTCTTTCGCCAACTTCTCGGCGGACAGCATGGACCCTGTTCCTGTTCGCGGCGGTGTGGAAAACAGCGTTGCCATTAACCGGGAGAGCTTTGGCATTGTGCTTAACCGCGGGGATAACGCCCGTGTGCAAGAGGAAATTATCCTGCCTGAGTATCTTCCTGCCCCTGTTGCCACAGGAGATGTGGTTGGACGAATTGTCTACAGCCTGAACGGGGAAGAAATCGGGGAAAGCAACATTGTCGCCGCCGAATGTGTGGAGCGAATCGGACTTTTCCGCTTGTTTGGCAGAGCGATACAGAATTTCTTTATATTATAGTGTAAGGTGAAGAAAAAGTCTTTTTTGTCTTGGGGCGTTGCCCCAAACCCCACTTAGGAACTTTTTGAAAAAAATTCCTAAGAACTTCAAAAACTTTGGTACAAAAGCATTTCATGCTTTTGAGAAAAAAGTTTTTAGTCAAGTTTTTTACAAAAAACTTGTGCGGTGTGGGCGCATAGCCCACGACCTTGACTTTTTCTTCAGGTTTACGAAAATGGACTAAAATCACTATTATTCAAACTCTCATTTTAGGAACGATATGAAAAAAACTAAACGAATACGAACCCTCGCCGCCCTTGCGGTATGCCTGCTCCTGTTGGGCGGGGTGCGAATATTCTCCAACGCCGACCTGTTCGCCCACCTGGGAGAAGCAAAAGAGTATCAATACGGCAATATGTTTCAGCCTGCCGAGTGTTGTCACATTGACTATTTGAGTGGTGGATATGATTAGACGCTTTTTTGTGATTTTCGCCATTGGCTTGCTTTTTTTGTACATAGAGCTGAACCTGTTCACCCTGATGACCCTGCTTGCGGCTGTTGTTCACGAAGTCGGGCATTTCGTTGCCATTCGTGGCTGTGGCACAGGAGTGAAGCAAGTAAAAATTCTTGGCGTTGGGGCGGACATTCGTCTTACAGGGCGGCTGCTGTCATACAAAAAATCATTGGTTATCGCCCTTTCGGGGGTGATAGCCAACTTTTTGCTGGCGGTTGTATTCTTTTGGGTTGCCGAAGTGGGGAGCTATGGACATTTTTTTGCCATATACAACTTGATGCTTGGGGCATTTAACCTGTTTCCAATCAAAAGCCTTGATGGGGGCGAAGCCCTTGCGTGTCTGCTTTACATGGGATTGCCCATTTCAGCGGCAGAAAAAATCGCCGCCACAGTCAGCAATATTGCCCTGTTTTTGCTGTGGACGCTGTCGGTGTATCTGTTGATTTGGAATATTGGCAGAGTAAGTTTGCTTTTGCTGTGCGGGTATTTGTTCTTGAATATTGAATTTCGTCAATTGAAATAAAAAAAGCCCCCATTGCTGTTGTAGCAATGGGGGTTACGCATATCTTACAGTTCCATCAAATACTTGATTACACGAACCATTTGGCAGGTGTAGCTGTACTCGTTATCGTACCAAGACACAACTTGAACTTGGGTTGTGTTATCGTCAATTTTGCTGGCAAGAGTTTGAGTAGCATCAAAGATTGAGCCGTGTGTTTCGCCGATAATGTCAGAGGACACAAGAGGCTCTTCGGTGTAGCCATAGCTGTCGTCAGCGGCGGCTTTCATTGCGGCGTTAATATCGGCGGCAGTAACGCTACCTTTAACAACAGCAACAAGAATTGTAGACGAACCTGTGATTACCGGCACACGTTGCGCCGAGCCAACAAGTTTGCCGTTAAGCTCCGGGATAACAAGACCAATGGCCTTAGCCGCACCTGTAGAATTTGGCACGATGTTAGCCGCCGCCGCACGAGCGCGACGGAAGTCAGGCTTGCGTCCTTGGTGAGGAGCGTCAAGGGTGTTTTGGTCGCCTGTGTAAGCGTGAATTGTTGACATGATACCAGACTGAATTGGAGCAAGGTCATTCAGCGCCTTTGCCATAGGAGCAAGGCAGTTAGTGGTACAGCTTGCGGCAGAAATGATATTGTCGCTTGCCTTTAGAATTTGCTCGTTTACGCCGAAAACAACAGTCGGCAGGTCGTCCCCTGCAGGAGCAGAGATAACAACTTTTTTCGCGCCCGCATTGATGTGAGCTTGGCTTTTCTCTTTGCTTGTGTAGAAACCTGTGCATTCAAGAACAACATCAACACCAAGGCTTCCCCAAGGAAGATTAGCCGCATCTTTTTCAGCGTACACTTTAATTGGTGTGCCTTCAACGATAATGGTGTCACCATCAACTTTAACGCACTTGCCGTAGCGACCTTGAGCGGTGTCATATTTCAGTAGGTGAGCCAGCATTTCTGGGCTGGTCAGGTCGTTCAGCGCCACGATTTCATAGTCAGCAGAACCGAACATTTCACGGAAAGCAAGTCTTCCGATACGGCCGAAGCCGTTAATTGCAACTTTTACTTTTGCCATTTTGTAGAACCTCCAAAGATTTAATTTTGCTTTAATAATACCACATTTCGCAGAGAATTGCAAGGGGTTAGTGTAAAATGTTGGTGAAGTTTTTCGGGGGCATTGTTAGAGCGTATCTACACAAAATGTAAAAGGCGAAAATTTGGCTGTTTTTCCGCCACTTGTCGTTACTCGTCGGTAAAATATTCTCGATATTCGCCCTCCTCGTGCCTAAATTGGCGAAAAAACTCCTCAAATTTCGCTCTTTTTATTTTGTGTAGACACACTCTAGCACTCTTATAACGGCGACGCCTTAACCAAACTATATGTCACCGCACCCAGGCACATCACCCCGGCAGACACCATCAGGGCTTTCATCACCGCTTTTTTCTTGCGGTAGCGGGTGGCAATAGCACGATAGTACAAGTTATCCGACAGAATATACGGGCGATTGGTCGGGCTGGCAGGCTCGCGCACCATTTTTAGGTAGGCGGTGCAACTATCGCACTCTGCCAAGTGTTCTTTTACCATAGCACGCCCGTCGTCGCTTATGGTTTTGTCGCTATATAGTGGCATTAAATCCTGAATAATTTCACATGATTTCATCTGTTAATATCTCCTTTAGGGTGTTTTTTGCACGGAAAAATATAACTTTTGCAGAGTTTTCGGTAATGCCAAGAGAAGCACCAATTTCCGCGAATGGCAAGTCGCCATAAATCCGCAAGATTATCACATCTCGATACTTTTTCGGCAGAGCTTCAATGCTTTCGCGTACACGCTTTTGCTGGGCTTCGCGCTGGAAAATCGACTCCGGTTGCTCTGTTTCACTTCCGGACAGCACTTCGGCAAACAGCTCTATGTCAACGCTGGCGTTTTTGTTCTTTCGCAGGTGCTTCAGAAAGGTGTTCTTTGCCACCGCCGCCAGCCAGGTGAAAATAGTGCAAGTGCCGTCGTAGCGGTGGAAAGAGCAAAGTGCTTGATAAAAACTTTCCTGGGTCAGCTCCTCGCACAAATCGGCGTTTTGACACATTTTGTACAGAAAACTGTAAACACGATTATAATATTTTCTATAAATCTCTTCAAAATCTTGAAAGTCTTCCATATTTCGAGCCTTTCGTTAAGTTAATAGCAGAAGTAGAGGGATAGTTACAGAGTGTGTTGAATAACGAGATTGAAACATGATTGACCACAATTGAGTTGTATCGAAATTAAATAACGTCTTATGAACAACTCCACCGAACGTCATTGCAAAGGCGGTTTGTGCCGTGCAATCCAGTGAAAGGGCAAGAAATCGCCATAAATCAACCCGTAAAACAATGAAAATTCTCGTCCAACGACTGGATTGCACGCGGAAAA
>Ga0209755_10000565_pt1 | contig 66436 bp, 56 predicted proteins | sample TergutCo191P1_FD_187301 | JGI IMG/M metagenome (GOLD analysis project Ga0209755, IMG submission 187301) | Cornitermes sp. P1 segment gut microbial communities from Petit-Saut dam, French Guiana - Co191P1 (SPAdes) (version 2) | ecosystem: Host-associated > Arthropoda: Insects > Digestive system...
CCTACGCTTCCTCACTTCGCTGCGGCATCGCGCCTTGCTTGATGTTGGGGCTCCGCCCCTACGACCCCGCCGCTTCTGCGGGCAAGGCCCGCCTACGCTTCCTCGCTTCGCTGCGGCATCGCGCTTTGCTTGATGGAGTTCCTCACAGATTTATGGTGCTGGGGTGGCCATGTCACCGCCCGTATCAGGGCTTGCATTTGAATCTGAAGCTGCGCCCGCGCTTGAACCGCCGCCAGATGCCGCGGCCGCACCAGACCTGCCGCCTCCGAGACTTGCGCTTTCTGCCTTGTTACCGCCGCCAGATGCCGCACCAGGCTTGCCACCGCCGATATCCGGGTTTGCGTTCGAACCGCCGCCAGAGGGTGAAGCTTCTCTGCCGCCAGGTGAATCGCTGTCCGGGGTTGGGGCCGCACCTATACTCGGGTTTTTTTGGCCTCCCGCGCTCTGGGTTTCCGCAGTCTGGCTGGTTTCCGTAGTCTGGCCTCCATCACCGCCACCTGCACCGCCTCCTCCGCCAGCAGCACCGCCTCCTCCGCCAGCAGCACCGCCTCCTCCACCAGCAGCACCGCCTCCTCCGCCAAACAAGGTCTGAACATTGTTGCTAAGGTCGCCGGCGAATTGCATACCGCCTTGGACTGCCTGGCCTACGCCTTGAGCTGCCTGGCCTATGCCCTGAAGCCCCTTGATAGGCGCGGTTACGGCACTCTTAATACCTCCCAAAACCTTTCCGCCTGCCGCAATTCCTTCTTGTATTGTTCCAACGGGGTTTAATGCTTTGCCCATCAGGTATCCGCCAATCAAGCCGCCAGTAGCTCCCTCTGTTTGAGCGGTCGAGGGGGAAACGATTTGGGCTATCAGCGTGTGCGACTTGTACGCAGAAAAGAGGCCGCCAACAATAAGCAATGCCTTTAAGAGGGTGTTGACAAAGTAATTCTCATGCATAACAAACTCTGGGTTTAGAATCAACGGCATCATCAGTATCACGATTTGAATAGTAATAACCGTGCTGAAGCCGGAGATGGTTTTGCCGATAAAAGCCTCCCTCCATGCTTTAAATTTCTCCCCGTCGTCAAGGGGCATGGGCGCGACAAAGAAAGGCGCGACAATATAAAGAAGAAGCAGCTCATAAATCCGCTGTATAAATACCAGCAGACTCATGCACAGCATAATAACCATTAAAATAGTAGATACAAACATGACGTAAAAATTGGGGGTCGCCAGCATTCTGCCGACATAAAAATCAGCCTGAATCCGTCTTAAATCTTGCATCCGCAAGGTTACCGGCCGTTCGCCGGAGGTATACATCTCCGCCAGCTGATTATGCCTCATTCGCGCCATTTCATGGGGGTAATAGGGCATTCGGTTAGGCAAGAAGAAAACCGCCGTCGGCAAGTAATATGTGTAAATGGCATACCATGTTATTTGGGAAGGGGGCATCGTTATACTGCCGTCAGCCCTTACCCCTGCTCTTTCCCGACGGGCATTCCCGGCTTGGCCCTGAGGTGCCTGTAAAGCATCGTCCACCCACGCCCCTCTGGGGTTGACCACCTCACGGGTCGTGGCGGCAAAAAACAGCTGACCTACTAAACTGACTTGCCGGTCTTCCACACCAAGGAGCAATGAGTTGATTTGCCTTAGTACAAGTGCCGAGAGATTTATGCAAACAATACACATAATAGGTACAAGCAGAAATGAAAGCATAGCCTTTGTCATCGAGCCCATTATCGCGCCCAGCGGCCTTTTTTGTTCCATGTCGCCCATTGACCGTATAACCGCAAAAATAGAAAAGCCAAAGCAGAGGGCCACCGAAATCATCGTTATCCCCCAAAAAGCCCGGGAGATTACCGGCTGGTTAAAAAAGAAATCAAATATAGTTTGCCCGTTCCCGGCGTCTGCACCGCCGAGCGTAGCCACTCCCGCAAAAATATCAATTGCCTGAAAAAGCAAATCAGCTATTGTAAGGGGAAACAATAAAATAAACATGATAAGATGCTGTCCCGCATCCTGCACAAACGGCCAAAGCGCGTTTAATATCAAAGGCGCAGCAAAAAAAACCACTATATCCGCAATCATCCGCATTATTCTTAATGTAACCATAATTATTTTGCTCCCTTATACAAGCCTGTTTATGTATACAGCCGGTTTGCGGATACCAAGAACCCGTTGGCGAGGTATGCTTTCCACCCACGCCAACGGATTCACACTTTGTTCAGTTGCCGAGTTAAGCCAAAAATTGAGAAATCATTTGCATTGTCGTTTCGGCGGCAGGGGCGGTGGTTTCGGTTGCCCAATCGGTCAAAATCGGCAAACCGATACGCAGTGCAACAACCAGTACAAAAATAAGCACGAAACCTATAATCGCGTTTTTTAACGACGATTTCGCTTTTTCGCGATCTTGTTGTTCGTCGGCCTTCGCCAGCTTCAACCCCAAAAAGATGCAGAAAATGGCACCGATTGCTCCTACTACCGGAATTGCAACGTTGAAGATTGTAATCAATAAATCAATGATGGGAGCGGTTACTTCGTCCAAAGCAGGGCCCGTGGTTAATAAAAAGTTCATAGAATCAAACATTTGCGTCTCCTCCTTTCTTTTATTGTCCTTGCTTATGGTTTATAGCCGTTTGGCTAGAAACTACGTTATCTTACTTTTGCAGTCATTCGGTTGCGTATTAGATATGCCGTAAGCACAATAAGCAATAATGAAATGCTAGTGATTATCCAAATCGTAGGAACATCCATTACATACAAGATGCGGAATGAATAAAACACGGTGTTCCCCGCTTCGTCCGTGACCGTTATGCTGTAGCGGCCCGGCTCGGTTAAGGTGTTGCGGGAAGGGTTAATTGTTGCCCTGTTGAAAATAACCTGTATGGTATAAACCCCATCCCCGTAAATAGCGAACCTTACGTCCCCCGCAAAAGCGTCGTTCCCATCCGGTGATATTTCAACCTCTACCGCATTTTCGCCGTTGTTAGTCATATGCAAGAAAATCAGTCGAGGAGGCGTAGTGTCTAAAGTCACCGAAACTACATACAGGGTTTCAAAATCCGCGCTTGCCACCGTAAATTGATAATCTCCGTCATAAGTCAGATGAAAGGTGCGAGGATTTGGCAGCGGCATCTCGACACCGTTTAGAAGCACCTCCACGAGCAAATATCCTTCTGGCGTGGTATACGCAACTAAGTCGTTGACAGGCCGGCGAATTAGCATAAAAGTAAATATTTCTACCGGCTCTTCGAAAAAATACATACTTTCTGCCGAAACAAGCGCGAACCGCCCATGCTCCATCAGGGGCGAGCCGGACAAATGAGGAAAGGCTACGCCGTTTCTGGTTAGCATCAAAGAATCCGGAAAAAACAGGAACACGGGTTCGCTGGTAATCATGCCGTTGGGGATGCTGGAGTGTATGCTTTGGCCGCTGCCTATGGTGAATTCATACATCCTGACATCAAGCATGTCGGGGGTAATCATTCCTCCCGGTGGGGGAACGCCGGGGAAATCAGGAATATCGGGCACCTCCGGCAGGGGGATATCGGGAACGTCGGGAGCATCGGGGGGTTCCGGCAGGTATATATCGGGGGTCAAATCGGGATAGGGTTCAGGCTCCGGCTCCGGCGGGTAGTCGTCCGGTTCCGCAAAAAACCAATCGGGCACTTCCGTGATGGTGAAGAACCATGCGGGGATTCTATCTATCTGGCGGAACCATACTGGCTCATCAGGCAAATCGAAAAACCAGTCGGGAAACTCGTCAACGGTAAACATCCATTCCGGAAGCGGCTGCCTAGTAACCCAATCAGGAAACGGGCGCATTTCCGGAGGGGATGGCGGCGCGGGTGGTTCTGGTGGCGCAGGTGGCTCAGGCGGCAGAGGCTCGGTCGCTTGTGTCTGCCCGGGATATTCCGCCGCAGGGTAGTCGTCCGGCTCCGCCGTAACAGGCACAGCAAATAAAAGCAAGGCGATGAACAACGCCGCTAATACACTAACCCGCAGTCTACTCTGATTTCGCTGTTTCTTCATCTTTGACACCCTCTTCTTCGGCACTTTCTTCGCCGCTTCCTAAGATGACGCTGTTTCTATATTCCAAATCATAGTAAACCTCTTCGCTGTAAAATACGTTGCTGCGTATTTCCGTAAGGTCCATGGTTCCGAATTTGTACAGCGGGCATTGGAAGCTGGGTGTATATTTGGTTTTTAGGGGATAATTGCCGAAGGTCACAATTATGGAGTTGCCCATGTCCATGCTGTTATTGAGCTTCTGCAAATCGGAGGGATAAATCAGGGGACGGTTCTGTATCTGTGTCGAAACACTAAGGTCGCCCTCTTTGGAGCCCGTAGAGCGGGACACACTGCTGGTCGAGACCGTCATGTTGCCGCACAGCTCGGAAAACTCCTTACAGGTGTCGATATCGTTGGAGCCGATGAACATTTTTATACCGCAGTTGCTCTTAATGATGTCGGAAACCTTGTCGCCGTAGACATTTCCAAGCTGGGCGTAGGATTGCACCACCATGTTGAACCAAATTTTGCGGCTACGACCTACGGTAATCATCTTGTCGAACTTGTCGATTTTGGGCATATTGCCGAACTCGTCTAGAATAAAGTAGACGTTGCGAGGCAAGGACAGGTCTTCCCTGGCCGACGCTATTTTAATTAACGCTTTGTATATGCACAGCACAAAAACAGCCGCCAGCCCATGACGGGTGTCTTTTTCGTCGGGGATTTTTAGGAACAGGGCTGTGGGCTCGTTGGCAAAGTCGTCGGGGTTGATATCCGTAGCGGAGGTTAGGGCGCATATACCCTCGTCGTTGAATATGTTCATTTTATCAAAGGCTATGGACATATAGCTGGAGAGGGTGTTGTCCGCCGCAGCCAGCACCTGCCGCGATAACGTGACCGCTTTAGAAAGCGCACCCCGCCCTTGGAAATAATTTTTAAGGGCGGCGTATTCGTTTTCCGAATTGGCGATAGCTTTGTTTAAATTGAAGAAGTTGAATTTATCCACGGTCATTTCCAGCTCGGGGTTTTCGCTGTCTTCCAGCATGGCCAGCAAAGTTGACATAATAATGGAGCGGGCACCTTTTTCCCAGACAGGGTCGTCCTCGGACTCAATGGGGCAAAGAACGCCTACCAGGTCGTTTAAATCCTCATACATTTCGTCATAAACACGCTGGCGGGAGACTTTTATGATGTCTTTTAGCTCCTTGCCGTTGGAGTAGGCTTTGCCTTGATACTCATACCAAGATTCTTGATAGCTTTCCGGCGTGTTGTGGAATTCCAAGCCAGAGTCGGAAACCGAATCGGTGCGCTTGTAAATCCCCTCGCCTTTTTTTAGATAATCCTGATACATAAGGTAGAGGCTTTCCAAAGGATTCCACCGGTAAGAGGAATAGGGGTCCCGAAGGTCAAGAACCATGACCTTGTAGCCATTTTCCTTTAATTTCTGGGAGTGCATCATAAACAATTCTCCCTTGGGGTCGGTGAGAATCATGGATGAACCAGCTTTTGTCTCCCCAAGTATCTGCACCATTGGATTAATAAAGGTAGTGGTTTTGCCGCTACCTGTGGCACCGATAATCAGCGCGTGCATGGGGCTCGACAGGTTTACCTTCATATCTTTGCCCTTTAGCACAGCGCGCAGGGGAACGCCGTCTTTTGTGCTGTTACTGAGTTCGTTGTAGTTATAAAGCTTGAATTGCTTGTCACGCTCGCTGTCGGTCATAAAGCGCGAGTTTTCCAATGCGCCGTCGATTCCTTTGGCTTTGCTTGACATCATACGCTTCGCGCTTTTTGCGTCATTTTTGCCGTAAACCAGCCACAATATCACGCAAAGAGCAATCAAAGCCGCACCATACATATAGGTTTCAAGTTCTAAAAACATCGCCGGATTCCACAGAACGCTATAGTCCTGCTCCGTCACCAGTACCATAAGGTTGCTGAGCAGCGTGCGGACAATGTACCCTCCCACGGCTATAGCCAGCAACCCTAAAAGAGCCCAAATACCGGCTTTTTTTGCTAGTGCTTTAACATTATCCAAATCCATAATCGAACCGCTCCTTTGAATTATTTTGATTTACCGCGGTCTATCGAAGACAGCGTATTATTGCCTAATGGACTTTTTGCCGGAGCCTTTTGTTGTGCCGTATTGTTTACACTGTTATCTAAACTTTCAAAGGAAATTTTTTCGCGGGAGAGGTTATTGGCGGCTATTTGAGCCATCTTTTCCCACAGCAATGATTTGATATTGGTTTCCTTAGAGAAATCGAAGCGGGGGTCGTCAAGCATGGCAAAAACCTCCTAAATATTCATGCTTTTACGCAGATTTTCCAGTCCGCGGTTGTGCATGGTGGATACGGTGCTTTCGTTCATCTTTTTATCCTTGGCGATTTGACGTATGGTTTTTCCTTGGAAATACTTTTGCGCTATGATGTCGCGGGTTTTGTCACCAAGGCGGGAGAGGGCGATATACAGCTCCCTCAGGTTTTCATCGTTTATAATCAAGGCTTCTCCTTCAAAATCCACACTTACGGCCGTCGTGTCCGAAAGGTCGTCTACATTAACGGAGACTCGCCTTGCGCGGAAGTAGTCGGTAAGCGCGTTTTCGGCAATCTTAAATATCCAGCTCGAAAAACTGGCCTTGGCCGGGTCGTAGGTGCCGAAATGCTCCGCTACTTTCAAAAAAACCGTACTGGTTATATCCTCGGCGTCATGCTTATTCATCACCCGATAGAATATATAGTTATATATTTTGGGAAAATATGTTTGATACGTTTCTTCGAGGCTCATGCCACACTCCTATTAAAAGTTTTTGTGACTCGTCGGCATATGCCTCATGCTTATTTTCTTGCTGAATATGTATACGTGGCATATACTGTAGTAGCTCAAAAAAATTATCTCAAAAACCCCAAGTAGCGGAAAGTACCCGTGGGGGTATGGTTCTTAAATTTTGCCCCGAAGCCATATCTTCGTGAAGGCAAAAAAAAATCAATATAAAGGAGTGCTCAAAATGGCAGAACTCAGCATTAAAAAGGACGGAGGACTGTACGATGTTCAAAGATTTGAAATTGCAGGCCGTGTAAGCGCGACAACCGTAGGGGACTTTGAAAAAGCGATGAACCAAGCTTTACAGAAGGGAAACCACATCACCGTAAATATGTCAAAAGTCACACTCTTAACCTCCGTCGGCATTCGGGTAATCCTTAAAACATACAAGCAATGCGTTGCGACACACGGCAAGTTTTTGCTTGAAGACCCGTCCCAGCCTGTGCAAAACGTTCTTGGGCTTTCCGCTCTGGAACAAATGTTGAAATAATGGGCTCACTTAATGTACAAGCAACCGAGGAAAATATCGGGCCTGTTTTGGATTTCGTAACCGCTGAGCTTAAGCGGAATAATCTCCCCGCGAATTTACAGTCGGATATTCTTGTTGCCGCAGAAGAAATTTTCGTAAATATTGTGCATTACGCATATAAGCCCGGGCAGTCTGGCGAAGTTGCCATTAACGCGAGCATCACGGATAAAGCGATATTTAGATTTGAAGATACGGGCATTCCCTTTAACCCTCTTGAAATTGAAGCCCCTGACTTAAATGTGGCTTTGGAAGAACGAAAAATCGGCGGACTTGGCGTGCATCTTGTCAAAAATCTCATGGATAAAGTGGAGTACGAGCGCGCCGGGGGGAAAAATATTCTCACTTTTACCAAGGAATTATTGGCCGGCATAGGTCATTGCTTTCTCGGCGATAATTCTACATGACTTGAAATTTACGTTATAGCACCTGTGCGCAGAGCCACTAAGCAGTGAAAGGACATTTTAATATGCTTACATTCGAAGACGCCGAAGAAGCCTTGGCGGAACTGGCCGAAAACCTTCCGCTGGATATTTTTAATGATTTAAACGGCGGGGTTGCCCTAACGGAGCTTACGGTTTACGACGATGACGGGCTGGTGATTTTGGGCCAGTATCATTATGAGCCCAGGGGGTTGGGCAGATACGTGACCGTGCATTACGGCTCTATGATGGAAGTTTATGGGCATTTATCGCCCCAAAGCTTTCGCGCAAAGCTTAAATATGTGCTTCATCACGAGCTTATTCACCATCTGGAAAGCCTCGCGGGCGACCGCTCCTTGGAAATTCAAGACGCCATTGATAAAGCAAAAATGCTGCGCCCCTAATAAATATAAACTTCGCTCTTAGTTCATACTAAAGGCGAAGTTTTTTATTTTGGAAGGATTGAGTTACCCTGTGACTAAAACAAAAACGCCAAACAGATTAATAAACGAAACAAGCCCCTATCTTTTGCAGCACGCATACAACCCCGTGGACTGGTATCCGTGGTGCGGGGAAGCGTTTGAAAAGGCCCAAGCCGAGGATAAGCCGGTGTTTCTTTCTATCGGGTATTCCACATGCCACTGGTGCCATGTGATGGAGGAAGAAAGTTTTGAAGCGGAATCCATTGCGGAGCTGCTTAATGAGAATTTTATTCCCATAAAGGTTGACAAGGAGGAACGCCCGGATATCGACGGGGTATATATGCAGGTTTGTATGTCGATGACGGGCAGTGGGGGATGGCCTCTTACTATTATAATGACACCGGACAAGAAGCCATTTTTTGCGGGGACGTATTTGCCCAAACGAACCAAGGGCCGCTTTTTTGGACTGACGGAGCTTTTGACAACGGTGTGGCAGAGATGGCGGGAAGACCCGTCAGAATTGCACAGCCGCGCCGATGAAATTACGGAGGCGGTTCGTGACCGCGACCGCAAGACGGGCTTAACGCCGGAGACACGCAATAGCAAGCCTGGCGAACATCTCGAAGACGGAGCGCGTCTCGAGGCCGGGTGTGCCAATGCGTATCGAATCTACGCCAAGACCTTCGACGCGGCGAACGGAGGCTTTGGGCCCGCGCCCAAATTCCCCAGCCCGCATAATCTGCTGTTTTTGCTGGAATATCATCGTATATACGGGGACGCCCACGCTCTTCACATGGTGGAAAAAACCCTGGAGCAGATGTACCGGGGCGGTATTTTTGACCATATCGGATATGGATTTTCGCGATATTCCACCGACGACCGCTGGCTCGCGCCGCATTTTGAAAAGATGCTGTACGACAACGCGATGCTGCTGATGGCCTACACCCGGGCATATGAAACCACCGGGCGCAAGCTTTACAAGGATGTTGCGGAGAAAACAGCCGAATATGTACTGCGGGAGCTAACCCACCCGGATGGCGGATTTTTTTGTGCCCAGGATGCGGACAGCGAGGGCGAGGAAGGGAAATTCTATCTGTTCGAGCCGGGGGAAATCATCGAATGCTTGGGCGAGCGTGACGGGCAGGCTTTCTGCCTGATGTATGACATCACCGAGAGCGGCAATTTCGAGGGCAGAAGCATACCCAATTTATTAAAAACCGACGCTCTCTCCGGAATGGAAAGGTTTCACGCCCCGCTGCGTGAATTTCGGCAAAACCGCTACGCCCTCCACAAGGACGATAAAATCCTATCCGCGTGGAACGGCCTGATGATTGCCGCGCTTGCACGGATTAGCCCCCATGTTGCCAAACGCGCCGCGTCATTTGTGGAAAAACACCTTATGCAGGGGGGCGAGATTTTCACAAGCTGGCGCGACGGCCGCCGCACCGCCCAGGGCTTTCTGGACGACTATGCCTGCATGGCTTTTGCAATGCTTGAGCTCTACCAAGCCACGTCGGAGCAAGAATTCTTGCAAAAGTCCGTTGCAATATGTAAAAAAGCCGTTGAATTATTCTTCGACCATGAAAACGGCGGCTTTCGTTTAAGCGGCACAAAAAATGAGCAGATGATTCTTGACCTGAAGGAAGTCTACGACGGCGCGATGCCCTCGGGCAACTCGGTTATGGCATATAATATGGTCTCCCTGTCGTCACTTTTTGCTTGGGACGACAGGGAGACCCTGAATAAACACATGAATTTTATAGGCGCGCAAGCCGTCACACATCCTACGGGGCATTCGTTTTTCTGGCTGGCGTGGCTACTGCAAAATCATCCGCCGCGTTTGTTCTGCGACATTAACGGAAATTGCACTATACAGTAAATTAATTCACTACAGCCTAAAGAACGCAACCAACTGCCGCAGCATTTCGGCTTGGGAATTGAGCTCTTCGGCAGCGGCGGCGGCCTCCTCGGAAACGGCGGAGTTGCTTTGCACCACCATGGAAATCTGTTGCAAGCCCTGCCCCACTTGGGTGATTGCCTGTGCCTGTTCTTGGGATGCACCGGAAATTTCGCTTACGATGCCGTGAACCTTATTGGCATTGTCAACTATTTTGTCCAAAGATTCGGCGGTGGACTGAGCTATCGAAGAGCCTGTTTCCACAGAGCTTATGGAGTTGTTAATCAGCTCTGTGGTTTCGCTGGCGGCGGTTTGGCTTCTGGCGGCAAGGGAGCGTACTTCCTCGGCAACAACAGCAAAACCACGGCCATGCTCGCCGGCCCGGGCGGCCTCAACGGCAGCGTTAAGGGCAAGCAAATTGGTTTGAAAGGCGATATCCTGAATTGTCCTTATTATTTTTGAAATATTGCCAGAGGACTCCTTAATTTCATTCATGGCTTCAAGAGTCTGCTGCATGGCAGCGTTGCCTTCCTTGGCGTTTTCGGTAGAAGTGGTTGACAGCTTGTCGGCTTCGCCCGCGCTGTCGGCGTTTTGCTGGGTCTGACGGCTGATAAGCTCTACAGAGGCATTAAGCTCTTGAACGGAGCTGGCCTGGGTGCTTGAACCGTTTGCCAAATCCATCGCGCTGGCCGAAATTTGCTTTGACCCCGAAAAAACTTGCTCGGACGCGGAAGAAATTTCCCTTATTGTTTTGTTAAGAGTGGTGGAAATATTATTCAGCGAATCCTTAATCGCACCAAAGCTGCCCACATAGTCACGGTTGATGCGGCGGGTCAAATCGCCGGAAGCCACCTGAGTCAGCACGTCCGTAATTTCGGCTATATAACCCGATAATGCTTCAATAGTACTATTCACCGCTTGCTTTATTTGCAAAAAGTCTCCTCTGTAGTCTCCCGTTACCGTAGAGGTGAAATCGCCCCGGGACAGGTTTTTCATTACATTTCTTATTTCGCTGATGGGCGCGTCAACAGACTCTGCAATTTGATTCAAGCCGGACATTATTTCACGCCAGCCGCCCTCGTACTTGCTTGCGTCAATATGGAAGCTAAGCTCTCCCTTGGACGCGGCCGCGTCAATCATTTCGTGTATTTCGCCACTTACGGCATTAATATTGGCCAAGGTGGCGCGCAATGTATTGGGCATAACCATTTTTTTGCCGGGCAAATCTGCAATTTTTAAATCAAACTTGCCGCTGTTGATTTCGTTAATCCCTGTCAGAAGAGTCATTACATCATGTGTCGTGGTATTCATGATGTTGTTTACGCCGTCCATCATGTCCCTAAAGGTATTTTGATACTTTGTAGTAGCGATTCTGTATTCAATGTCGCCGGCTTCGTTGTATTCTCGCTCCAGCTTAATTAAATCATCCACCATACCCCTTATTACGTCGGTGAGCTTATACGTATCCGTGGTAAGCCGTCCTATTTCGTCATCCACGATGTCGATATTCCGGTTGAAATTCATGTTTCCCTGGGTGACGTCGGATACCAATGTCACAAGTTGCTTAACCGGATTAAGTATGCTGCGCGGAATGATAATATTTAAAGCGACAAAAATAGCCAAAGCCACAATGAAAATTATTATAATCGTTACAGTCATTTGATTGCTGAGCTGCAAAACATATTCCCGGGTTTCGCTCCAAAGCTCGTTATATCTGTCGCTCAAGGCGGATATCGCCGCAGTGGACTGATTTCCGTACGGAATAACAACCGTTTGCAAAAGGTGCAGAGCTTGCTCTGCATAACCCGCCTCACGAAGGCGCAGAGCCTCGGCCCCGTCAAGATGCAAGCGGGCGTGGGGATGGTCAACGGCCAGTATAAGGTTCATCAGAATGGGGTCATAGATTTCATAAATGCGGTCGGAATACCGCCAGCTTCCCCAAATACAGGTTGTGGGGTCCAGCCCACCCGGAAACGGCTGGTCAAACAAAAATGACTCCGTTATTCTGTAAAGCCACACGTGATGAGCCTGCACCATATTAACCGCGTGACTGTTAGCGTCAGTTAATTCGTCCAGCCGGGTAATATGCGACGTAAGCTGCGCCATGGCAATAAAGACATAAAGCCCTATGACCACCGACAAAAGGAACACGAAAAGAAGACCGCCTCTGATTTTCGTGCGTAACTTTAATTTCATAAATTTTCCTCCATTCAGAATATGTATGTCTTTAAAGACATTATGACAGTATTATAACATTCTTGAGACATTTTTGCAATCAAAATGCCAGACTTCGTATCTCCCGAAGCACCTCCCCCGGGTCGCCGCGAAAAAGAGCCGAGCCGATTACAAAATTAATCACTCCCATGGGCGCAAGCCGCTTCACAAGCTCCGTATCAATGCCTCCGTCCACACACAGCGAGAACCCGTATTCCTTGGACAGCCGGCTCAGAAGCTGAATTTTCCCCACGGTATATTCCAAAAATTTCTGCCCGCCGAAGCCGGGGTTCACGGTCATTACCAGCACATGGCCGCATATGGGAAAAAGCTCCTTTACCGACTCCACAGACGTCCCCGGGTTAATGGCGATTCCGGGAATCGCTCCCATTTCACGAATCATCGCCAGCGTAGCCGCACACTGCCTGTCGGCCTCCGGGTGAATCGTAATGATTTCCGAGCCCAACTCCCGAAAATATCTTACATGCCGCGCCGGCTCCCGAATCATCAAATGCGTATCCATGGGAATATCGCTGTTAGCCCTCACGCACTTAAAAATCTCCGTGCCCAGCCCAAAATTCGGCACAAAATCCCCATCCATTACATCCATATGCAAATAATCCGCACCGGCCAACCCCAGTCGCCTCACATCCCCAGCCAAATCCCCATGATTGGCACCCAAAATGCTTGGGTGAATTTTTATATTGTTCATAGCGCGCCGCCTTTCTCTACATATTTTAATATAAACCCTTTTTGCAGCAACCGCAACAGAAACACCTGGTATCCACGGAAATCAGGCATCCCAATTTTCGAACCGGCATTATTGACAACCGCATTCCGTATGATATAGACGATGCGGAAACATAAAATATAAAAGGGGCCGTCTCGCGAACGGAGCAATCACGGGGTTTTCGCGCCTAGCGCATCCCCGGTACCCAGCTCCGTTTGCGAGACGGCCCCTTTTTCTTTCTCATGTCCGTTTTCTTGTGTATACTGTGCAGCTTTATAGGTCTTATTTATCCTTCAGGTTAAACCAAGCCTCGAGGCCGGGGTATTCGGCTACGTCGTCCAGCTCTTCCTCAATGCGGAGAAGCTGATTGTACTTGGCCACGCGGTCGCTGCGGGCGGGTGCGCCGGTTTTGATTTGCCCGGCGTTTACGGCCACGCAGATGTCCGCGATTGTGGAGTCCTCGGTTTCGCCGGAGCGATGGCTGACAATTGTTGTCATATTATTGCGGTGGGCCAGCTTCATGGCGTCGAAGGTCTCTGTGAGGGTGCCGATTTGGTTTACTTTTACCAAAATGGAGTTGGCCGTAGAGGTGTCAACGCCGCGCTGGAGACGTTCGGAGTTGGTTACAAACAGGTCGTCGCCAACGATTTGCAAGCGTCCGCCCAAGCGTTCGGTAAGAAGCTTCCAACCGTCCCAATCTTCTTCGTCGAGGCCGTCTTCGATGGAGATAATCGGATATTTATTGCACAGGGCTTCGTACATATCAACCATTTCTGCCGATGTACGGTAAATTTCTTTGCCCGTCATTTGGCTTTCGCCAGCGAAGTAGTACATGCCTTCTTTGCCGTTCTTTTTGGCGTCGCCGTAAAGCTCGGTTGCGGCCACGTCAAGAGCGATGCGGATATCTGCACCCGGGTCGTAGCCTGCGGCTTTTACTGCTTCGAGAATGATGTCAATTACTTCATCGGGAGTGGCAAGGTCTGGCGCAAAGCCGCCCTCGTCACCAACGGCAGTGGCCAGCTTGCGGGATTTGAGAATTTTCTTCAAAGCGTGGTAAATTTCCGCGCTCCAGCGCAGGGCTTCTTTAAAGCAGCACGCGCCCACGGGCATAATCATGAATTCTTGGAAATCAACGGTGTTGTCGGCGTGCTTGCCGCCATTGAGAATATTCATCATGGGCACGGGAAGTTGTTTGGCATTGAAGCCGCCCAAGTATTGATACAGCGGCATACGAAGCGCGGCGGCGGCGGCTTTGGCCACGGCCATGCTCACACCAAGGATTGCGTTCGCGCCAAGGCGGGCTTTGTTGGGTGTGCCGTCAAGTTCTATCATTTTCATGTCTACGGCCACTTGGTCGAGGGCGTTCATGCCGCAGATTTCGTCGGCAATGATATCATTGATGTTGTCAATGGCTTTTTCCACGCCAAGGCCAAGGTAACGGTCGCCGCCGTCGCGAAGCTCAACGGCTTCGAACGCGCCTGTTGACGCACCGGATGGAACTGCCGCCGACGCAGTTGACAGCTTGCCGCCCTCGTCCTCTACTACTACTTCCACCTCGACAGTGGGATTTCCGCGAGAATCCATTATCTCACGGCCGTGAATTTCTACGATTTCGATGAATGTTTTAATCATTGTTATCCTCCTTATTTTTTAGTTGCTCTTTTCAATGAGTTTTTTCCCTGCAAACATTCCTATTAACATACCAATTATCGGGCCGATTAAAGCCAGTAAAAGCAATATGCCAACCGCTTGCTGATACTCTTCGCAATCTGCACATGGTTGTTCTTCGGCAGTATTGATTACATCATTATCGCTCATGATTAATCTCCTTCTACAAGTAGCGACATTCCGGTCATTTCCGGGGGCTTGGGAAGCCCTAGTATGTCCAGCAAAGTTGGGGCAATGTCGGCCAATCTTCCGCCGGGGGCGAGTTTCTGATGGGGGCAGTTGAACAGCACAAAGGGCACGGGGTTCGTGGTATGAGCTGTGAAGGGTGTGCCCGTGTCGGTGTCAACCATTTTGTCGGCATTGCCATGGTCGGCACAGAAGAACATGCGTGTGCCATTTTTCAGCATGGCGTCCATAGCGCGGGCAACGCAGGTGTCCATGGTTTCCACGGCCTTGATGGCCGCGTCCATTACTCCGGTGTGGCCAACCATGTCGCAGTTGGCAAAATTCACGACGATTAGGTCGTATTTTTGTGACTCAATGGCCTCTATTAACTTGTCCGTCACCTCGGTCGCGCTCATTTCCGGTTGCAAATCATAAGTGGCAACCTTAGGCGAGGGCACGAGAATCCGGTCTTCATTTTCATAAGGGGCTTCCCGCCCGCCATTGAAAAAGAATGTCACATGGGCGTATTTCTCCGTTTCGGCAAGGCGCAATTGCGTCATCCCATTGTCGGCCAGATACTGCCCCAGTACATTGTCCATGGACTGCGCGTGGAATGCCACATGTTTATTGGGAATATTTGCGTCGTATTCCGTAAAGCAACAGTAATACAGCGGCATCAGGCCCTTTGGCCGTGGGAATTCTTCAAAATTTGGGTCGCAGAAAGTGCGTGTTATCTCCCGTGCGCGGTCAGGCCGGAAATTGAAAAATATAACGGAGTCCTTTTCGCAAATGGTGGCCGTGGGTTTCCCGTCGTGTATTATAATAGTAGGAACTACAAATTCGTCGGTGATTCCTTCGGCATAGGTTTTTTCCATGCATTCCGTCGCGCTTGCGGCGGTGTTGCCCTTGCCATCGGTCAAGGCGTCATAGGCAAGCTGAACGCGCTCCCAACGATTGTCCCTGTCCATTGCATAGTACCGCCCAGAAATCGTGGCAATTTTACCCACGCCGATTTCCTTCATTTTTGCTTCTAGCTCATGAATATAATCCTTGCCGGAAGCCGGCGGCGTGTCTCGCCCGTCCAAGAAAGCATGTACATAGACTTCGGTTAGGCCATGTCTTTTTGCCAGCTCCAACAGGGCGTACAGATGGGTATTATGGCTGTGAACGCCTCCGTCGGACAAAAGCCCATATAAATGAAGGGCCGAGCCGGAGTTTTTCGCGTTCTCCACCGCGCCGACAAGAGTTTCGTTTGCGAAGAAATCCCCGTCTTCAATGGCTTTGGTGATGCGGGTAAGTTCCTGATACACGATGCGCCCCGCGCCGATATTTGTATGGCCCACCTCTGAATTGCCCATTTGACCATCGGGCAGGCCCACATCCATACCCGCCGCCGCCGCCGGCTGAAACGGAAATTTCTCCATCAGCCAATCCAGATGCGGGGTCTCGGCCAAGTGAATGGCATTGTGTTCCTTTTCCGATTCTGCGGCCAAACCGAAGCCATCCAAAATCATTAACACTACAGTTTCTTTTTCAGCTTGCATTATTTCCCTCCACCAAAGTGAACCACTTTTTCAAAGGATGGCACTACGCTTGCGCCGCCCACTAAACCGCCATCAATATTAGGCATGGCAAAGAGTTCGCCCGCATTTTCCGGCGTCACAGAGCCGCCGTAAAGAATGCGCACAGCATTTGCGGCGGTGTCGCCCAGCAGTTTACGCACTTCCTCGCGGATTAAGGCGCAAGCTTCTTCGGCTTGGGCGGTAGTGGCCACTTCGCCTGTGCCGATGGCCCAAATAGGCTCGTAGGCAATGACGATTTTGGTTACATCTTCGGCGGAAAGCCCGTCCAGTGCGAGGGAAGTCTGTTTGCACAAAACACCCGCAGTACGGCCCTCCTTACGCTGTCTTTGGCTTTCGCCCACGCAGATTATTGGAACCAATCCATGCTCCAGAGCTTTTATGGCCTTCAGATTCACAGTGGTGTCTGTTTCGCCAAAACGCTCACGCCGCTCCGAATGGCCGATTATTACATATGGCACGTCCATGTCCTTCAGCATCACGCCGGAAATTTCCCCGGTGTACGCGCCTTTGTCCATGTAGTGCATGTTCTGCGCGCCCACTTTTATAGACGTGCCCTTGAATTCATTTTGTACAGTTTGCAAACTCACATATGGTACACAAACCACCACTTCAACGGCGTCGGTGTTGATTGTGCCCTTGATTTCGCGAGCAAATTCCGCCGCCTTTGAAGGGGTGAAGTTCATTTTCCAGTTACCCGCCACAACTTTCTTACGCATTTAACATGCTCCTTCCGCAAAACTGCTTATTTATCCTGAACAGCCTCCACGCCGGGAAGTTTTTTGCCTTCGAGGAATTCCAGAGACGCACCGCCCCCGGTGGAAATATGGGTCATTTTGTCACCGTACCCAAGCTGATTTACGGCCGCCGCGCTGTCGCCGCCGCCGATAATAGTAGTGGCGTCAAGTGCCGCCAAAGCCTGTGCAAGAGCAAGGGTACCCTTTGCGAAATTGGGGAATTCGAACACGCCCATAGGGCCGTTCCATATTACGGTTTTTGCGTCTTTCAACGCGGAAGTGAACAATTCGCGGGTCTTTTCGCCAATGTCCAAGCCCATCCAATCGTCCTCAATGCTGTCGGAGGCCACGGTTTTATGGGCTGCGTCCTTGCCAAATTCCTGTGCGACAACGGTGTCAACAGGAAGAAGCAACTCCACGCCTTTTTCCTTGGCTTTTTGGAGCATTTCCTTTGCGAATTCGATTCTGTCGGCCTCCAACAGAGACGTTCCCACGCCATGGCCTTTCGCCGCAAAGAATGTGTACGCCATGCCGCCGCCGATAATCAGCTTGTCCACCTTGCCCAACAAATTATTTATAACCGGAATTTTATCGGATACCTTCGCGCCGCCCAAGATTGCCACAAATGGCCGCTCGGGATTTTCTACTGCATCCCCAAGGAATTTGAGTTCCTTTTCCATGAGATATCCCACGGCGGTTTCGCCCACAAACTGCGTCACGCCCACGGTAGAGCAGTGCGCCCGATGCGCCGAGCCAAATGCATCATTTACATACACATCCGCAATTGAGGCCAAGTCCTTAGAAAACGCCTCTTCGTTTTTGCTCTCTTCCTTGCGGAAGCGGGTGTTTTGCAGAAGCATAACCTCGCCGTTTTTAAGTTGGTCAACCAGCGTGAGGGTTTCGTCGCATACAACACAGTCACAATCGTGGAATTTTACCGTAAGACCAAGATGCTGGCTCAACCGCTCCGCCACGGGCGCGAGTGTCGCCGCCGGGTCTGGCCCTTTAGGCTTGCCCAAATGCGAACACAAAATCAGCCGCCCACCATCGGCAAGCAACTTTTTAATAGTAGGAAGCGCGGCCGTAATACGGTTTTCATCCGTAATTTTACCCTCTTGCAAAGGCACGTTAAAGTCGCAACGCACCAACACGCGCTTACCCTTCACATTGATGTCATTAATGCTTTTCTTCATATATATACCCCTTTCTTTTTTGGCTTTCATTTTTTCAAATTGGAATTTATTGAAATATTCTAGCATTCTGTCCAAGGGAAAGCAAGCGGCAAGAACATAGCCCTGCGTTTTTACTCGACTTGTTGTGTTTTCCTACCTAAAAGAAAAAACCCACCCGTGATTTGGATGGATTTTTCGGAAATTTTATAACACCAATGCGGGTTAGGGTGCGGGCAGCAGTGGTGCGGGCGACGGTGGTGGCGGCGGCGGTGGTGGTGGCGGTATTGGTGTAGGAATTGGCAATGGCGGAGGTGGTGTCCAATGGTCAGGCTCCACCATTGGTATTGGGTCTCGCAGGGGAAAAGCCCTTCCCCGTGTAAAGTGTGCATATCCTATATTCATCGTATTTTCGGTTCGAGAGAAGTCCCTCACTCGAATTTCTGCCGGCCAAACGAACTCAATCCGACCGTCGTCAGATATAGAAAATGTCCCCTCTATACTTTCCCGTATAGTTGTAAAGTAAGCATTAATGGCGGCTTCGGGGCCAAACGGACTACCAACAAAGACACCTTGCCTGTCCTCTTCTTGGTTCATAATCTCATACCTAGCCCCTGGATGGCTCCACCACTGCCGACCGGCAACTATCCAAACATCGTCAGGTCTAGCACCTATCCGCGTCGCTGTAGTGCTAAGCTCGCTGAAGCCGCCTCGTTCTAAATCAGTGACCGTCAAGGGGAAATGTGTATGCAGTGACCTATAGGTTATTTGAGTAACGCGATTGCCGTTAAATTCAAAAATTGACACCATACCGTCATATCGATTTGCTTGCCAAAACCCATTTAATCCATAAGGGTCGCTGGTGGAAAACCCTCCATTGTGAATCAGCGTGAAAGCGATAATTGCAATTGTTGCTATTCCCACGGCGGCAGCAATAAGCTTGTTTCTTGGTAATGATACTCCTGTAGGTGTATTATCTTCCTTTTGAGTGGTGGCGGCATCTGGCTCTTGTTCCGAAACGACTTCCGTATCTTTGACAACAACAGATTTACCACAACTGGAACAAAACACGCTATTCTGCATTATTTTGTTTCCGCAATATGCGCAAAACATCTTTTCTCTCCTCTCCCTTCAATAGCGATTACTCAAGATAAGCAACAAGAGCGTAATCAGTAGCTGGCAAACTAAACGAGCTTCTTCCTGGAAATACGACTTCTATTCTTAACTGAGTTACTCCTTCTACAAATACGGAAATAGGAGTAGGCATATCTCCAGCCCTTACTTCGTATGATGCCAATAACTGCCCATCACCTGTGAAATTTATAGTTGCATTGGTCATATGCGTTCCATCGACCCTTCCAAAATACCCCGTCAACATTCTGAATTGGCCATTCAGATTATGCAAAGTGAACCTACTGCTGCGAGTATTAGCCGACGGAGTCCATGACCCTGCCGTGGTGCGAAACCTTAATGCGTTTTGGTAAGTTGTTCCGCCCATGGTTAAGGAAGGAACTACAGCAGCTGTAGTAGGAGAAGCACCATCAAAAGTTCCACCGCTAATACCACCACCCGTATCAAAATGCGGCGCGGCTTGAGTTAGCGGCCGTCTTTGACCGGCGAATCTATTGCCCAAATAAGCTGTGTTTGTGCTTGGGTCAAAATCCACGGGCAAATCCAATGCTTCGGCTAGAGCCCTGACAGGCAAAAATGTTCTGCTGCCCATTACAAATGGCCGGTTGTCGTAATCGAATTGCATTAATTGCCCATTGAGATTAACTCGAACCCCATACGTAATCTCACGGGTTACGGTTTGGGTGTTTGCTACCACCATCACACTGGCGGAAAGCACTAGGCACAGGATAAATCCTGTCACAAAGCCCTTGATTTGAAGATTTTTCATCATCTTCTTCATACTAAATCCTCCCTCTGTCCTTTTGCGGACGAATATTGGCAGCACCCACGGGGAGAAATGCATATGTTCCCTTCTTCCCGTGGGTATGCCTGAAATTAGAAAAGGTGTGCAAGGACGACAGAAAAACTGCCATCACCTACACACCTTAGAGAGTCTAAGAAATGTCGAATAAGCTCCACCACCAAACTACATCAAACCAAATATAACACGTCCGCATACTATGACAACACGCCCAAAACATAAAACGAAGGGTCGTTATTGAAACAGATACGAAACAATGCTAAACTTGTGATTACGTAGTGGCAGGCAGATGCCTGTGTGTCGTAGGTGATGCGGATAATCCCTACACTCGCCGTGGGGTGTTCCACCACCTCACGGTCACTGCGATTTTTGTTGCAATCGCATTCTAGCATACTTTCCCTAACAGGTGCAAATAATCTTTTAACTTTCCGTGACGAATGGCTCCCTTCGTTGACATGTTCAAACGCCCGGATATATAATGCAAATATAGAGTTTTAATAGGACATGGATGGAGGCGATATAATGGAAAAGTCAAAATGCAATGGACTTAATGTTAAGGAGCTTCTTAAATCTAAGCAGTCTGTATTCATCTCTACCAAAGAAGCGTTGGAAGATGTAGAGCCTATCCAATGGAGCGAGCATGTTATCAATGGCAATTTCAAGGTGACTATATCTGAAAAATGATAAATTTCCGAGGGGTTCATATGTGCAATGTTGGAGATATTATCTTAGTTGATGGGTACAAACATGCTGGGCGTGATTTGTCCAAGCATTCATTTGTTGTGTTGGATAACGACGCAGGAAGCATACAAGGGCTTGATTATACCATTGTTTGCAATGTCCTATCTTCTTTTAAGAGCGACAAACAAAAGGCCAAAAAATTAAGCTACCCCGGCAACTTTGAAATTACGCATGATGATATAGCTGTTTCTAGTGGCAATACCAAAGATGGATTCATCAAAACAGAGCAATTTTACTACCTAAAAAGCCCGCCCACATCATAGATGGGGCGGGTTGACTAATTTGCGCTGGAATTTTATGGGTAGATGATTTGGACAAAGGTTTTTCATGACTGTATTACCATGATTTCATCCTCACCCACGACGAAGTATTCCCTTGCGCCGACGCTTTGCACCATGGGGCCCTCGGCCAGGAACACGCCGGGGTTAATGACTCTGGCGTAATAGTAATAAACGCGCACGTCATCAAAATTGCCATTATGGTCGAAGAAAGTGACGCGCTGACCCTCGGTTTTCACATGGCGGAACTGGCCGGGATTTGTGTGGCGCGTTCCAAACCGCGCAGAATTGGGTACAACAACCAGCCCGGCGGGCAGAAAGTCCGTAACGGTGTACGAGCCGTGCAAGCTCAACGCAGAGTAATCAATCGTAAGCTGTACACGCACAAGGTCGCCCTGTTCAAATTCAGTGGTGCTAACTGTCTCACCCGAGCGGAAGAATTCCCGGGTAATGGCGATATTGGCAATACCCTGCTCTGTGAGGGGTTCCCGGTGAATACTTACCGCGCCGGGTGCGCCTGTTGTGGAAATGATTTCGAACTCATGCAGGTTCTGCACGGGGATTCTCAACGTAAAGCTGTTCCAGCCTAAATGCCGTGTGGTTTCCCGGCCAAAAAGGGTGTAGGTTATGCTGGCGGGTTCGAGGTTTATATTTTCGATTTCGTGACTGATGAAGCTAAGCCGCGCAAGATTAACCAGCAGGTCATTTGTGTGATGCCGGGCGATATATCTGTAAAGCCCTTCGCTTTGGGACATTCCCAATGTAACCGCCAGCAAAGACACGGCGGCCGTGGCCTGCAACAGCTCCGCACGGGTTGCGCCGGTGTACACGCGATAATACGGCGCGATTCTTTGAATATGAGGCAAAATACGATTATTGTACATATCTATGGCGGTGGCCCTTTCGCCCAAAGCCGCAAAACCAAGGGCTATATAAGCGATGTCGCGGATGGCCAAATCCTCCAGCATGGCATAATTTTGCAAATCCAACAGAACCGGCTCTTGCAACATCGCAAGGCCATAGAGCGCGGTTATTTTATTGTGGGCGGACGTCCCGTTGAAAATTCTATACAAATAATCCCTAAGGGAGTTCACATTGATTTCATCCATCACAAATGGCATGAGACGCACGGTTGCCTCCAATTCGCTTGCGCCATGGGGCAAAACGGACAGGCCGCCATCCCGCTGTTGGAAATTTTGCGGATTAAATCTGTGCTGGATTGTGTTCCACAGTGGTATTTCCGGGAAATGCTCTGCCAAAAGCCTTTCGGCCTCGCGACGCAGCACGAATTCTTCTATTCTGGAATGACGAATGCGGCGCATTCCAAACAGTTGATTCAGAACCTGCCCCCGCCCCCGGTCGGAAAAAGTAATGTTCGTAAGGCCGGTGGGGTTCGTTGTAAAAGCCATACCCGGGACGACATCATAAAAGGTGGAAGTATCAATCTGGCGATGGGTTTCAACTACATGGAAGGGATGCCGCACCGCATCACTAAGCCCCCCGGCGGTGGCGTAGATGATTAAGTTCTGCTCCCCTTCCCTATCCATTTCCCACAGGGGAATATTAATCCGCTCGAAAACGCTGCCCGTGGCCCGCAGAACAACCTCCGGCGTGCTTTCGTCCCATACCTGAATTGTAACCGCTTCCCCGCCGGATAATGCCGTGCCGTAAATATTCAGCCCCAGGGTGGGAATGTCCCCCGTCAAGAACACAGAGTTCAGCGAATAATGCAAAAACATGGGCTGGGTCACTACAATCGGCTCCACGACATTGCCCGCGTATAAATCATTGCTTAGGCCGGAAACCGTCATGCGCCACGATGTTATATTATCAGGAAGACGGAAAGTGAATGTCGCCTCGCCCAGCTCGTTTGTGCGCAGGGCCGCAAAAATGGCCGTATCCTCGAAAACTTCCCGTAAATGGGTTTCGTCAGCAGGTTCCGCCGCCATACCCGGGGCAGGAGCAGGCGCGGCGGCAGGGGCCGCCATCCCCACAGAATCGAAACCATCGGCCTGTGCTTCTGCCATTAACATATCCTCCATCATATCCACGGGCAAACCGTCGCTGACAAAGGTACGATGGGTTGACATGCTAAAAGGAAGCCACGCGCCTACCGTGGCGTATAATGCCGTCAAAGTGTTCACTCTATAATCTCTAAGCGCGAACAAAGCCTCATCCACAACGCTGATATTTATATTGGCCTGTTTTGGATTACCGTCATTGTCCGTAGCGGTGATTCGGATGGTGGCCATATCTCCCGGGCGGTAGGTTTCTTGACAAGCCTCCGCAGTCAGCACCAAATTGCGGCTTTGGCTGTTAAATCGAAGCGTCCGCCGCATCCGGGAATCCGTATGATAGGTATGCCCGTTAAAATAAAACGCATACACCGCCACATTGGGCAAATGTTTTTCATCAAAATTAAATACAAAAGGATTCGAGCCTACGTGGTAGTGCAAAATCCCCTGTTGAACCACCACAAACAGGAAGTTGCCCAAGGTCACTGCTTCCGCGCCGCGCTTGAGAGTCAATACCACCTCGTCACCGATATTATATCCATCGCTCCAAGGTCTTGCCCCATATAAGAAAAGCTGATTTTCATTGGCATAAAGGTGGAAGCTTGTAAAGTCCCGCCCAATAAAAATTCTTTGGGTAATCGTGCGGCCGTTACCGTCAATAGTTGTAATTTCCGCTAAATAGCTTTCATTCTGCCTGTCGGGAACCCGGAACTCCTGGCTTACTTGGCCGTTTTCGTCCGTTATGAGGTCGAAGCGGTGAAGCACCTCTTCCCTGCGTTCATGACGATAAATGGGAATCACCCGCCGCGCAATATGGTCATAACGCTCTCCGTCTCTCACACGCTCCCAATAAACGCGGCGGATTACGACGGAGATTTCCTGCCCGTCCACAGGCTCGCACAGAAAGTCGCCACTATTCCGCGCCGTGGAATTATTCAGCCGCTCCAGCGTAATGTCATTTACATCTATTGAAATGGAAGCGTTCGCACCGTTACGCACGGCCCGCGCCCGCATACTGATATCATTGATAAAAACCCGCACGGAGGCACTGCGTTGCACCCAGCCTATTTCCGGCAAAGTTGCATTGGCGTGCATCGTCAATGTCGTCTGGCCTTGGGCATGAGTGCCGGGCAAAATCGCCGCGGTGTTAATTTCAAGCTCACCATCAATATTGGTAACGCCCTGCCCGCTGGGAAACGACTGAAGCTGCGTCCCCGAAAGCCTGTAGCTGATATTAAGCCCGGCCACCGGCGTACCTTCAAAGAACTCCGTCCGTACTGTAAAATCAGCGGATTCCCCTGCGAACACGGCCCTTTGCTGGGCCCGGGCAAACATCTGATAAGGCGGCTTTACAAAATCCTCCACGGTAAAAAATATAGAGCCAATCGAAATATCCCCATGGAAAACCGTCAGATTATACGAGCCGGGGTCTAGGCGCGGCAGATTCATCTCCGCCGAATACACGCCATAAACAACAGGCACAACCTGCCGATGCAGAATATCCCTTCTTCCGCCCCAACCCCAGCCGCCCCACGCATGGGTAATCACAGCGGTTACATATTCTATATCCTCTTCGATGCGGCGATTTTGCACAAATCCCCAAAGATTAAGGGTATCGTCCCGCTGGAATAAAGTCCGGTCAAGCTGTAAAACCGTCCAGTATCTTTCGCGCATTTCGCCGGGACGCCACGCAAAACGGAAAAATACAACATGCTCCTTCCCATCGGCGGCGGTGATTAAAATTCTATCACCACGCACTTCGGGCAAATGTCCATCCAAAATGGCGATTCCATGGGCATCGGTTACATATTCCCGGTCATGCCGCAAAACATTTGCGCCGGCGGCAGGGCGGCCCGTGGTCATGTCATTGACCCACACGATGGCTTGCCCGCTGTCGGAAACGACCTGCACAGCCAAATCCGTAATCTGAATAACCATCTGGTCGCGATTGCCGTCGGTTGTCGCGCTCACAAGGTAAAAGCCGGGGGGCAGGCTGTCGGGCAATTCCATAATTTCAGTCCAGCGGTCTGTGCCCTGCTGCTCTGTTATGGTAAAAGACTCAACCCGGGTCAAATCGGCAGTGTTGATTAATCTATCCATCCAAGTGTATCGCGTCCAGCGTGGCGTGGTCATCAATTGCTCCGTTGCGGCGATTGCTTCCTCACGGCAATCGAAGCGGTATACGTTCATATTAATAACGGGCCGTGCCGTACCCCGTGCGTAGGTTAATCTAAAATGAATTCTCGGTGGCTCGAAGGATGGCAGCTCAACATAGAGTCCTGAAAAATGAACCCGCGATGCAATCGGACGCACCGGCACATTGCTATCAACCCGTACCGGAGCCGGGGCCGTTTCAAAGGAAAATTCCAAATCTTCCGAAATAGCTTCCGTCGTGCCGGGCAATTCCACCCCTGCCCTCACCGTAATTGTATAAAGTTGCCGGTGTGCAAGTGGATTCAATGGCATAAAAATAGCCGCGTTATCGCGGAATTCAAAACGCCCCTCAACATGGGGATAAATTTCAAACGCCTCTTCAATTCCCGCGAACCCGGATGCGGAAAAAACAACTTCAATTCCTGTATTCACAGGAACATTAACGGCTTCATTCCTTGGAAAAACGGAGAAAACCTCAAAGCGCACCGTAGTCTGGAATGCCCATGTTATATCCGTCAAGCCATCCCGGCTAAGCCGGAATATGTACAGCCCGTTATAAGACAATGTCGCCGCCGGGGTTACTACAAATGTATTCGCGCTTTCCCGCCGCACATGTGGCTGTGGCTGATTGTCAATAGTAATCACGGGGACGATATCATTTGGCGTCGTGAGAATAAACTCGCTTCGCGTATCCACCCCCGAAATCCCCTGCAAGGTCGGCACAAGAGTGTATCCTTCCCGTGGAGATGCCGAGGCCATCACACTAACAGGCGAAATTCCAATAATCAATGCCAGTAAAATACAAACCAATCGGGTAATCCTTTTCACAAAAATCACAGCCTCTCATATGATTGCAAAAATTATATACGATACCACGTTAAGTATCAAGAAAAAGGGGCCGTTTCGCGAAACGGCCCCTTGAACTGTTAATTGTTTTCGAAAAATTGCAACAGCTTATTATTTAGCATAAACAGGCCTGATGTTTTCGCTTACCCCGTCATGAAACTCTTTCCTTTGGGGCGGTGCGAAGATGTCCATCGGGAAGTCCAGATCTGCAAAGTATTCGCAGGGATTAATGTTGCCTTGGTCTTCACATTCATGGGGAATGCAAAATCCCTTGCTTTGAACATTCAGATGCACCAGACGAATCAGCTTTAAGATGCTGAAAAGGCCGATTGTCACGTGAACTTCACTGTTGCCGTGATGACGGTCTATTTTGGCGTCCAGGCCAAGGGCCTTGGCTTCTACCCAAATGAACGGAGCGGCGGAGAAGGTAGTGCCGTCGGATTCGCGATAAAGGTCTGTACCGATAACCAGGTCTCCACCCACCGAGCCAAACAGTGTCGCTTTCATGTTAAAGACGCTGTTGGCTTGCTTATGCGATATCACGCGGCCGCCGGCTTCGCGGAAAGTGAGACGGTATTCGAATACATACTTGACATCCACGTCCCAAAAACCTGCGCGGAAGGGGCTTGGCTGCTTATCCACAACTTGGATTTTCTTAATCTCCACTTTGTCCATGGTCACTGACGCCGCGCCATGCGGCGGGACGATAATGTCGTCTCTCCCGCGTTCGGTATCGTCTCCTTCAAAATCCATTTCGTCATGCGGGCGGTGATTCGCTTCCCGCGCCGGGCCCAGTTCTCTGGGCGTCAGGCAGTTCTGACGACGGCAGCTATCGTAAACCTTGTGTGCTACTATGCATTCGTCCTTTACCCTTCTGCGGTCGTATTCTGTGCAGCCTACCGGTTGCGCTTCTGTGGCAATCGTATCTTGCATCTCAAATGCGCTCACTGTCGCGACCTCCTTTAATTCCTATAAAAACGATTCGATTCTGCTTACAATATATGTCCAATGCGAATTTGTGTGACATGTTCCAAGATTGTGGTATTATAGGGTAAATTAATGACCCAAGGAGCTTTATCACATATGGCAAGTCCACACGATTATTTGGAACGCTGCGACAGGCTGGCCGTAATGGGCGGGACCTTTGACCCCATCCACCGGGGGCATATGACAGTTGCGGAATCGGTAATGCATGAGTTTAAGCCACGGCGCGTGTTGTTTGTGCCTGCCGGAAATCCGCCCCACAAGCCGGGCAAACCAATTACAGACGGTGAGCATCGCTATAAAATGACTCTGGCGGCGACTTGCGAAAATCCGGGCTTTGAAGTAAGCCGAATGGAAATCGACCGCACGGGGCCAAGCTACACGGTTGACACGCTCACGCGATTGCGGGAAATTTGCCCCCCTGAAAGCAAAATTTTTTTTATAATAGGCGCGGATGCCTTGCTGGATATACTTTTTTGGAGAGATGCGGCGAAGGCTTTGACACTATGCGAGTTTGTAGTGGCCGCCCGCCCGGGGTATGAATTAAAAAACCATATCGAAATGCTTCGTAAGGAGTACGGCGCGACGGTGCATATAGTAGAAAGCCTGCAATTGGAAATATCCGGGACGGACATCCGCGAGCGTTTTGCGGCGGACAAGCCCGTAAGCAACCTGATGCCCCGAGCTGCCGAGGATTATGCCAGAAAACACGGGCTTTACGGGGCTTTTGGTGCGGAATTTTCCCCCACGCATTTTCAGTGGGTAAAGGCTCGTTTGAAAGAAAGGCTTTCCCCTCAGCGGTTTCACCACACCATGGGCACGATTGAGGAATCCCAACGCTTGGCGGAAATTTACGGCGCGGATGCCAACAAAGCCATGTGGGCGGCGTTGCTTCACGACTGCGCGAAGGAATACGGCGCGGATAAAAAGCGGATTCTGTGCAAGCGGTGGGGAATACCGCTGGATGATATAATGAGCCGACACATTGACTTGGCTCATGGCTTCCTGGGTGCAGAATCCGCCCGCCGCGATTTTAACATTGAAGATTCGGAAATATTGCAAGCCATCCGATATCATTCCTTGGGTCACAAAAACATGACACTGCTGGACAAAATTATCATGCTGGCCGACTATATCGAGCCCCGCCGCGAGGAATACCCTCCCTTGGCCGAAATGCGCCGCCTGGCTTATACCGATATCAACAAAGCACTGATTATAGGCACAAAATTCACGAATTCGGAACTAAAAGACCGCGGCGACAGCGTCCACCCCTGGAGCCTTGAGATGTTAAAGGAGCTAAAATCCACATGAATGAAAAAACCGCCGTACTGGCCCTTCACAAAGCACTGGATACAAAATTCGCAAAGGATATAATTTTAATGGATTTGCATGGCGTCTCGCCGATAGCGGACTATTTTGTTTTAGCCACCGGAGGCAGCGCACCCCAGCTTGTCGCGTTAGCCCAAATCGCCGAAGAAACCTTAAAAGCCCACGGCCTAGCATTAAAACATACCGAGGGCATACACACGTGCAAATGGATTTTGCTGGATTTTGGAGCGGTAATCGTGCATCTTTTCGACCAAGAGTCCCGTGAGTATTACAATCTAGAACGCATTTGGGGCGACGCCAAAATAATGACGCCCTGAATGCTTCCGAAGGTATAAATTTCCTATAATTGTCAAAACTCCTTAATATAGGCGATAATCGCTAGTATGAAGGGAGTGACAAGTTATGGCAAAGAGCAGAATGTATGTACTGATAGGAATATGCGCCGTATCCGCTCTGCTGGGAATCGGATTGGGCTATTTCGTATTTGGGCCGATTGGATTTTCGGCACGGGAAGCAGACCTCGAAAACAACGCAGACTACGAAATATTTCAAAAATACGCCCCAAACGAGCCGGATTTTTTACTGGCTTACAGCGACATTACCCCGGAGCATAACCCCGGCCCGGATGATTCACCCGCAGAAGCCCCCTCACCCGAGCCGCTTCACCGCTTTGTAGTAACAACCTTGGACGGATATATTGTCGTATACCACGCTGCCCTGGACGGCAGGGGCGAAATCATGGAGATAACATCCACTCCCGTAAACGCCCTCCCTCTGGTGGAGCAAAGCCGACTGGCGCAAGGAATCCGCATATATACCGAAGAAGCCTTGATTCGCATTTTAGAGGATTACGGAAGCTGATATCCGATTTCGATAATTTCCTTTTTTATGGCATCCAGTGTCAGCTTGGCCGGGTCGAAGATTATTTCCACCTTTTGTTCCTTGGCCGATGCAAACACTTCCGCGACACCAAGGTCTTCCAAAGCAATTATTATCGCTTTTTCGCAGTGGCCGCAGCTCATGCCGGCCACTTTTATTGTTGTCTTTTCCATTTCCGCCTCCCAAATTTTTTACATATATTATAACATAAAATCCCGCTCATGCATGTTGGCGTGTTCTTTTTATCCTCTTCATGGTATACTGTTTCAAATAAATGACATATTCTTAGAGAAAGGTGGACAGGCAGTATGGCAGTAAATTTGAAAGGCCGCAGTTTTCTGACCTTGATGGATTTGACCCCCGGTGAGATAAGGTATTTGCTGGACTTATCTCATGATTTGAAAGCGAAGAAACGCGCCGGCACAATCGGCGAGCTTTTGCGCGGAAAACATATTGTGCTTCTGTTTGAAAAGGCCTCTACGCGAACCCGTTGCGCTTTCGAAGTGGCGGCGACCGACGAGGGCGGGCATGTTACGTTCCTTGATTCGGGAAGCTCGCAAGTGGGAAAAAAAGAATCTTTGGAGGATTCGGCAAAGGTTCTGGGGCGTTTTTATGACGGTATTGAATATCGCGGTTTTGACCAGAAGGTCGTCGAAGATTTGGCGCGTTTTTCCGGTGTGCCCGTGTGGAACGGCCTTACCGACATAGACCATCCCACGCAAATTCTGGCGGATTTAATGACAATTGAAGAGCATTGCGCCAAGCCGCTTAACCAAGTTAAAGTGATTTTCTGCGGGGACATCCGCAATAATATGTCCTACGCATGGATGTATGGCTGCGCGAAAATGGGTATGCATTTTGTGGCCTACGGGCCGGAAAGCCTAAAGGTTGACCCGGATGTTCTGGCCGCAGCCCGGGTCGTCGCCAAGGAAACCGGCGCGACAATAGAAGTAAAACACGACGAAAGCTGCCTCAAAGGTGCGGACGTTTTATACACCGACGTTTGGGCGTCCATGGGCGAGGAGGCGCAAATTCCCGAGCGCGTAAAATTGCTTACACCTTACCGAGTCACTATGGAAATGATGAACAAGACAGCTAATCCGGACTGCTTGTTCCTCCACTGTCTGCCCGCTTTCCACGATTTTGAAACCAAAATGGCCAAGGAGCAAATGGAAGCCGGATACGATATTCGCGAAGTCACCGACGAGGTATTTCGCAGCAAGAACAGCGTAGTTTTCGACGAAGCCGAGAACCGTATGCACACAATTAAAGCAGTAATAGTGGCCACAATAGGCAGGTAGAATAGGAGAATATACTATGAAGAAAATTGTAATCGCCCTTGGGGGCAACGCATTGCAATCAGGTAATGTAGCAACAGCGGAAGGTCAATTGGAGACAGTAAAAGCCACATGCGAATATGTCGCGGAGATTATGGAGCGCGACTACGAAGTCGCAATCGTACATGGCAACGGCCCGCAAATTGGGCGCATTTTGCTTGCGAGCGAAACCGCAAAGGATGTCACACCCGTTATGCCCTTTGATGTCTGCGGCGCGATGAGCCAAGGTTATATCGGATACCATATTCAACAAAGCATGTTGCAATCACTGAAAAAGCGCGGAAAAAGCCGCCCCGTGGTGTCGCTTGTAACTCAAGTGGTTGTAGATAAAAACGACCCGTCGTTCCAGAACCCGACCAAGCCCATCGGTGTATTTTATACAAAGGAAGAAGCCGATGCCCTTGCCGCAGAAAAAGGCTATACAATGAAGGAAGACGCAGGGCGCGGATGGCGTCGTGTGGTAGCGTCTCCCCTACCCCAACGTATCAATGAAATTGACACTATCAAATATCTGCTGACCGGCAATACAGTGTTAATCACCTGCGGCGGCGGCGGAATCCCCGTTGTTGAAGGGGCAAACGGCCTTGAAGGCGTGGCCGCTGTTATTGACAAAGACTTCTCTGCGGAAAAACTGGCAGAAGAAATCGACGCCGACGTATTGATGATTCTGACCGAAGTAGAAAAAGCCGCTATTAATTTCGGCAAGCCCAACCAAGAAAATCTAGGCGAAATCACCGTAGTCGATGCGGAAAAATATATAGCCGAAGGGCATTTCGCGGCGGGAAGCATGTTGCCAAAGGTGCAAGCGGCGGTTAAATTCGCCAAAACCGGCAAGAAAGCAATCATTACTTCGCTGGACAAAGCAATCGTTGCCCTTGAAGGCAAAACCGGAACAGTAATCGGGGGATAAACATTATGACCAATGTAAAAGTTGCACTCTGGGGCTTTGGGGCAATGGGACAGGGCATCGCCCGCGCTTTGCTTCGCAAAAAAGGCGTGGAAATTACGGGCATTTGCGATATAAGCCCCGCCATCGTGGGCAAGGGGATGCTGGAAGTATTGGGCGAAAAGGCTGGGCACAGTGATGCTAAAATCGTGGCCTCCATTGAAGATGCCGTCCCTCCAAAAAGCTGTGATGTATGTATTTTGGCGACGGATTCCTTCACCGCCAAAGCCTTTGACAAAATGCAAAAGCTACTTACGCTGGGCGTAAATGTGATTACCTCTGCGGAGGAGATGGCATATCCCTCCGCCAACGAGCCGGAGTTGACCAAAAAACTGGACGAACTCGCAAAAGCCAACGGCGTTTCCGTGCTGGGTACGGGCATCAATCCCGGATTGGTCATGGACTTGCTGGCCCTGTGCCTTTCCGGCGCGATGACCGACGTTTCTCATGTGATGTGCAAGCGCGTAAATTCTTTGTCGCCCTTTGGCCCCACCGTAATGGAAGAGCAGGGCGTTGGCATTTCCGTGGATGAATTTAACAAGGGCGTGGCCAGCGGAACCTTGGCCGGGCATGTGGGATTTGCGGAATCCGTAAACATGATTGCCGATGGCATGGGCCTTGAAATCGACGGTTTCCACCAGCAGATGGAACCCATTGTCACAACGGTTGACCGAAAATCCCCCTATGGATTCGCGGCAGCGGGGCATCTTGCCGGAGTAAATATGACCGGACAAGGCACTAAAAACGGCGAAGTAATCATAGACATGCTTCATCCCCAGCAAATCGAGCCTGAAATGGAGGGGACTCACACCGGGGACTATATTGTTCTCAAGGGAAACCCGCCAATCAGCATGACAATCAAGCCAGAAATCGACGGTGGCATAGGCACAATCGGCATGTGCATCAATTGCATTCCACAGGTGATTAACGCCGACCCGGGTGTGATTACCATGCTGGATATTCCCGTGCCACGGGCCATCATGGGCGATTTCCGGACACTTATCAAACCCGGCAAGAAAATTGTGAATTAGCATGGAAGCAATTAAAAAAGGAACTTGGGTAAGTTTAAAAAAGACTATTTTGCAAGCGGACGAACGAGCGGAAGGTATCCCAACGGATACCTCCGCCGTTCCCCTTGTAATGTGGGTCAACGGGTTTTTGGAAAATGACGCCGCCCTGGGCGGGGAAGCCACAATCCACACCAAAATGAACCGCGTTGAAACAGGCATTCTCGAGGAAGTCAACCCCACGACAAGCGTAAATTATGGAGAATTTGTGCCGGAAATTCTGCAAATAGGCATTCAGGCGAGGAAAATTTTATATGGACTATAAATCGGTAATGGCGCGTAAAAGTGAAATCCTCAAGGGAAGCATTGGCATTGACTTTACCCGCTTTGAAAGCGGCTCCGTGGCCTTTGATTACGAAAATATGATGGATAGCATCGGATACTCCTTTGAGGAAATTCAAAACATACAGCGGGGTTTGGGTGTGGGAAATACGCCTTTGATTGAGCTTCGCAATATCACAGCTTTAGCGCGTAAGTGCGCCAACCAGCCGGGCTTTGGCGCGAGAATTTTTATCAAGGATGAAGCGGCCAATCCCTCCGGCTCTTTTAAGGACAGGCGCGCCGCCACTGCAGTTTATCATGCCAAAAAACTGGGCTACAAGGGTGTCGCGGCGGCCACAAGCGGCAACTATGGCGCGGCGGTGGCTTCTCAGGCGGCGGCGCAGGGGCTTGGTTGCATTATTGTACAGGAATGCTTTGATTCCAGAAAAATCGGCCAGCCGGAAATACTGGAAAAAACCCGGAAATGCGAAGCTTTCGGCGCGGAGGTTATCCAAATGACTGTCGGGCCGGAGTTGTTTTATAAATTCCTACTTATATTAGAAGAAACAGGTTATTTTTCCGCCAGTCTGTACTCGCCATTTGGCGTTGCGGGGGTGGAGACGCTGGGCACGGAGCTTGTGCAACAGATGCGGGAAATCACCGCACGGGAGGGAAAACCCCGCGACCCGGACGCGGTTATTGTCACCCATGCCGGGGGCGGAAATATTACGGGCACGGCCCGGGGTTTGCGGCGCGAGAATTGCAACGCCAAGGTAATTGCGGCGTCAGTAAATCTCAAGGGCCTGCATATGGCCAGCGACAAGGATTTTAACAGGAAATCTTTCACGACAGGCCACACGGGCTTTGGCTTCCCTTTTGCCACTTGGCCCGACAGAAGCGACATGCCCCGCAGTGCCGCCCGACCCCTGCGCTACATCGACCGGTACGTGCTGGTCAACCAAGGCGAAGTCTTTTACATGACCGAGCTTTTGGCAAACTTGGAGGGGCTTGAACGCGGCCCAGCCGGCAATACGTCTTTATGCGCCGCATTCTCGCTGGCGCAAAATATGCGCGAGGATGAAATCATCGTCGTGCAGGAAACCGAATACACCGGTGCGGGCAAGCATATTCAGCCGCAGCTTTCCTTTGCAAGGCAAAACGGCATAGAAATCAAATTCGGCGACCCGGCGGATGAAATCCCCGGTCAAAATATAATTCTTCCCGAGCATCCCGGCAAAATATCCGTCCGGGAAGTAGATTTGAACCCCATGCGCAAATCTCTTATCCGTAACACGCTAAGCCGTGTGGAGAGCAATTTAACCGCCGAAGACATTTCTTTCCTTGCGGCGGAAACAAACCGGGACGAAAATTTTATTAAAGAACAAGTGAGGCAACCATGAAGCGAGTAATAGCCATTACCAACCAAAAAGGCGGCGTGGGCAAAACCACCACCAATGTAAATTTGGCTGCGTGTCTGGCGCAGGCCGGCAAAAGCGTGCTTGTGGCGGATATGGACCCGCAGGGCAACACCACCAGCGGATTCGGCGTGGATAAGCACAGCTTGGAGCGTTCGATTTATACATTGCTACTGGGCGAAGCCTATCTGGAGGAAGTCGCGTTAAAAATAGACGGCCTTGAAGGCCTGCAGCTTCTCCCGGCCAATATCGACCTAAGCGGTGCGGAGATTGAGCTGATTGACATGCCCCAGCGGGAAATGCGTCTGAAAAATGTATTTAGTCACGCAAAATATTTGTTTGACTACATATTAATTGACTGCCCGCCGTCGCTTAATATTTTGACGCTTAACGCCCTGTGCGCGGCGGACACGGTGCTGGTTCCCATCCAGTGTGAATATTACGCCTTGGAAGGTTTAACCCAGCTGATGCATACAATTAGCTTAGTCCAGAAAAAATTGAACCCAAGGCTGGCCATCGAGGGTGTGGTCTTTACCATGTATGATGCGCGCACAAACCTTAGCGCGCAGGTGGTGGACGAGGTTAAATCCCACTTGGAGGGGCACACGTATAAGACAATTATTCCTCGCAACGTGCGGCTAAGCGAGGCCCCCAGCCACGGACTGCCTATTACTTTATACGCGCCGACCTCGAAGGGCGCAGAGGCGTACGAACAGCTGGCACAGGAAGTAATGGCGAAAAATATTCTGGCTTCAAAAGGGGCTTTAAAATGAAAGCTTCAATTACCGTGAAAGGAATGTTCTTATGAAAACGGGATTAGGCAAAGGGCTTGGCGCGTTGCTGGGCGGAGTTAAGTCTGCGGCGGAAAGCCGCGAGGAAAACATATCCCAAGGTTCGCCGGGAATCGGCGGCGTATTAATGGTAGACATCCGCAAGGTCGAGCCTAACCCAACCCAGCCCCGGCAGTATTTTGACGAGGAGGCACTGGACGAGCTGGCCGAATCAATGAAAACCTTCGGCATTGTTCAGCCTCTTTTGGTAAAAGAAGACGGCGACATTTATACGATAATCGCCGGAGAACGCCGTTACCGCGCCGCCCGCAAGGCGAAGCTGACCGAGGTTCCGGTGATTGTAAAAGATTATACGGAAATGGAAATTCTACAAGTAGCGTTAATCGAAAACATTCAGCGACAGGATTTGACCTCCATAGAAGAGGCCACCTGCTACAAACGTCTAATGGATGATTTCTTTTTCTCTGCGGACGACGTGGCCGGAAAGCTGGGTAAAAACAAACACGCGGTAATAAGCGCGCTGCATTTATTAGAGCTGACGCCAAAGGCCCAGCAATTTGCGGCTGAGGGCAAGCTGACCGCCAGCCACGCCAAGGTTTTGCTTGCCGTGGAGGACGAGGAGCTGCAAAGCGCGTGCGCTCAAAAAATAGCCGACACCGGCTTAAGTGTGCGCGAGGCGGAGGTTATGGTAACGGCCACGTTAAAGGCCGTCGCAAAAAAAGCCGCCTCTTTGGAAAAGACGGCGGAAAATTCCGGAGAAAAGGATAATGCGGCGGAAAACGCAGCCTATGCCTACCGCCGCGCCGAATATTACCTAAAGCAGGTTCTGGGTTCTCAGGTGCAAATCATCCCCGGCAAGAAAAAAAATAAAATCGAGATAGAATACTATTCCGTTGAGGATTTAGAGCGGATTATGGACATTTTTAAGAAGCTGCCGTCTTCCTGAGCCTATGGCGCAGCCAGATAAACAATGCGGCAGAAAACCTCAAGCCGCCCACAATCATAAGGGCGTTTAAGAGCCCGACCCACGAAAACAACGCGACGGCAAAAAACGGCGCGATAAATAGGCTGATGTTCATGGCTGTGTTAAAAAAGGCCAAGTACATCAGCCTGTTTTCATCTGGGGTGGCCTCCAGCACGCCATTGAGAATGGCGGTGTTTATGCCCACCATCGCGAAGCCGAAAAAGAACTGAAAAAGGGCCATTATCTGAACATTAATAATAAACTGAAACGTAAACATATTTGAGGCCAAAAGCACGGCGGAAAGCACAAAGGTAGCATGATTGCCGCGCTTACGCAAAAATCTCTGCCAGAAGGTGCCAGCAAAAAACGCCGTCATTCCAGAGGTCAGAGCGAAGATGGCAAACCACATCTCCGAGGCCCGAAGATGCATGACCTGAAAAATGTTCATGAGGGGCCATCCTGCGTGCCAAGTGAAAGCAAAACAAATCGCCGGGATAAAAAACGCCCGGAATTTCTTGTCCTTTAAAATGTTTTTAATCACGGCAAAGCTGTGTTTTTCAGGCTCTCCGGCACCGGGGGCTTCCGCAAGGTTGGCGGCCTCCTCGGGGACTTTAAGGCGGTTAAAGATTATTGCCTCAACGATTCCCAGCAAAAACGCGGACACGAAGAAAATCTGATACAAAATCATCCTTTGCTCTTCGGTGTTGGGAATAAATGTGATGGCAAGTCCGGCGAAAATCGTTACCACGGGGATAATTGCATGGCCAAATTTTGTGCGCAGGGCGATGGCCTGCCCGCGCTCGTTTCCGTTAAAAACCGTGCCGAGGAAGCTTTGCAGCGATGTTTGGCTGAGAGAATCCGGGCAGTTCATAATAGCCACAAAAATAACAAACAGCATCGGCCGGACTTCCGCCGGAAGAATAGGCACAAAGGCCAAAGCCAAAAGTGACGCCCGGCTGATTAAAATAAACGCCGCCGTCGCCCGTTTTTTATTTGTGAACTTACGGAATAAAACCGCGCCGGGCAACAGCACAATGGCCGCAACCAGTCCCGGCAACGCACTCAGCAGCGAAATTTCAAATTCCGTGCCGCCCAGCCGTTCCAGAAAACGCGCCGCAAAGGGACGCCACAGATTATTAACCATGTCGAACAGTAGCCCGTACATAATAAAGGTCCACACATTAGTGCCGCGCATCCGCGAAATACCGTGACGGAACGAGCGAAACCCCGCTTTCACAACGGCGGGGTTTAGGCGAAAGTGAAATTTTTTCATCTAATGACCCACAATTCGATTTTTTCTCCGTTTACATTCCATTCTTTTATAAAGGCTCCGGCGGGCGGGGTGCTTTGCTCTAGGCTGTCGGCCAGAATTACCCGGGAAATTTCCCCGCAGTTGCGCTGAATCACCCCGGGAAGCACGGCATTTTCGCTGGCTTTATCAAAGCCGGCCTTTATGCGGTCGGTTACGTTAAAATCGGCCTCGCGGCGCATGTTCTGCCATTTGCTGATTAGCTCGCTTACATTGCCCTCTTCGATTAGCTCTGGCGTGAGGGCCGTGTCCAGCACCACGGTAATTCCGCGGTCGCTCATGGCGGAAAAGCCCTCTTTTTGCATGGTTTCCACCAAAACATCGTCCATGGTAAGCTCGACAATCGTACCGCCGATATCAGCCGCCCATGTGCCGGCCTTTGACATTTGACCGGGCATTGACGCTTGGCCTGACTTTAGGGCGGCCATGACCTCACTCGGCGCGGCGTTGAGAGCCTCGGTGATTTTGGGCACAAGCTTGCCGTAACGCGGCCCAAGTGTGCGCAGCTGCGGCTTGAATTTATAGGAAACATACCCGCCAGCGTCCCCTTCGTCTATGAAGCGGATTGCCTTGACATTCAGCTCGTCCCGCACGACCTCCAATAATGAATCGTCCGGTGCATTTTTTAATCCATTCCGCCTGACGGCGGCGGCAGAAATCGGTTGGTGCAAAAATTTGCTTCGCAAATTTTCACACTTATCACGCGCCGTGCTTGGCAAGGCCACCAGCATTTCCGCCAAGGGCTGGCGGTTCTTTATATTCGAGGCGTTCCGCGCCGAGCGGCCCAGCACCACGATTTCCATTACCACGGCCATTTGCGCTTCCAGCTCTGTGTCGATTTTGCTTTCATAGCACGGCGGATACTCGCAAAGATGGACACTTTCGGGTGTGTCTTCGCTTAGCCTGCATACTAAATTTTGATAAATTTGCTCCGTTATAAACGGCACAAAGGGCGCGGCAAGCTTTGCAACCGTAACCAAAGCGTGATGCAGGGTCTGGTACGCGCTGATTTTATCCGCTTCCATTCCCGGGGCCCAATAACGCTCGCGGCTGCGGCGTAAATACCAATTGCTCAGCTCGTCTACGAATTGGTCTAACGCCCGGGCCGGCTCGGTGATTTCCAAGTTTTCAAGGGACTCATCCATTTGTTTAACCAAGGTGTTTAGCCGGGACAATAACCACTTGTCCATGACCGAAGGTTTTGCCGTCTCATGTTTAAAGGGGTTGAACCCGTCGATTTCCGCGTACAGCACGTAGAAAGCATAGGTATTCCAAAGCGTGCCCATAAAACGGCGCGCGCCCTCGGTTACAGTGTCGTCGGAATAGCGGAAGTTTAGCCACGGTGCGGAGTTGGAGAACAAAAACCAGCGCACCGCGTCGGCCCCGTGTTTTAACAAAGCGTCCATGGGACTGACTGCATTGCCCTTGGATTTACTCATTTTTTGGCCGTTTTCATCCAGCCCGTGGCCTAGGACGATTACATTTTTATAGGGCGATTTTTCAAAAAGCATCGTAGAAATGGCCAACAGCGAATAAAACCATCCCCGTGTCTGGTCTACGGCTTCGGAAATAAAATCTGCCGGAAATTGCTGCTTAAAAAGCTCTGCATTTTCAAAGGGATAATGCCACTGCGCAAAGGGCATCGCGCCGGAGTCAAACCAGCAGTCAATCACCTCCGGCGTACGGGACATCGTGGAGCCGCATTTGGGGCATGGGAATTTCACCGCGTCGATATATGGCTTATGCAGCTCAATATCCGCCGGGGTGTCTGGGGCGAGATTCCTCAGCTCTTTAATGCTTCCCACACAATGGCGATAGTCGCATGATTCGCTTTCGCACAACCAAATCGGCAAGGGCGTCCCCCAGTAACGCTCCCGGCTGATGCTCCAGTCGATTACGTTTTCCAAGAAATTCCCAAAACGGCCGTCCTTCATATGCTCTGGCAACCAGTTGACCGTGCTATTACTTGCCATCAGCTTGTCTCTCAGGCTGCTCATGCGGATAAACCATGCGTCCCGGGCATAGTACAAAAGATGAGTGTCGCACCGCCAGCAAAACGGATAACTGTGGGTATAGGCGGATTTTTTGAAAAGCAGCCCGCGAGCGGCCAATTCCTTGATAATCAGCGGGTCGGAGTCTTTTACGAATTTGCCCTCCCACAAATGCGCGTCGCTGATAAATTTGCCTTGGGCATCAACCATTTGCAAAAGCGGCAGGTCGTACGCCTTGGAAATCCGCGCGTCGTCCTCACCATAGGCCGGCGCGATATGAACAATTCCCGTGCCGTCCGTCAAAGTGACATATCCGTCACACACCACCGTGCAATAATTAGGATTTCCCCCCACAAGGTCTGGGCTTGCGAAATCAAACAACGGCTCGTATTTCAGGCCCTCCAGCTCCTCGCCCGTGAGGGTTTCCAAAATTGTATACGGTTTCGCGTTTTCGTCAGAATCGTCTTTAGCATCGCGACCGCTTTCAAGAACCGCCTCCGCTAAAGCCTTGGCCAAAATATAAACCCGCCCGTCCTTGGAGACTTTGGCGTATTCCTCCTTGGGATTGACGCACAGTCCCACATTGGAGGGCAAAGTCCAAGGCGTCGTTGTCCACGCCAAAAAGAATTCATTTTCCTTGCCGGCCACGCGGAAGCACACGTAAGCGGAGTCTTCTTTAACTTCCTTATAGCCCTGCGCCACTTCATGGCTGGACAGCGGCGTTCCGCATCGCGGGCAATACGGCACCACACGATAGCTTTTATAAATAAGTCCCTGCTTCCAAATTTCGGAGAGTGCCCACCATACGGACTCTATATAATCGTTGTGATACGTCACGTAGGGCGCGTCCATATCCAGCCAGTAACCCACCCGCTCGCTCATTTCGCGCCACAGCGTTTCATATTTCCACACGCTTTGCTTGCATTCATTAATAAAGGGCTCCACGCCAAAGGTCTCAATTTCAGGCTTGCCGCTTATTCCCAGCTTTTTTTCCACTTCCAGCTCCACTGGCAGACCGTGAGTGTCCCAGCCAGCCTTACGCAGAACGCGGTAGCCCTTCATGGTTTTATAGCGCGGAATTAAATCCTTCACCGCACGGGTAATTACATGCCCGATGTGGGGCTGGCCGTTGGCCGTTGGCGGCCCCTCGAAAAAGGTATAAATCGGCGCGTCCTCGCGCAATTCTATACTTTTTTTAAAAATCTCGTTCTCGCGCCAGAAATTTAATACGTTTCGCTCGCGCTCGGCAAAATTCAGGCTGGTGGGGACTTTTTCATACATGAGTACATTCCTCTTTCTTTATCCTATGACGCTTAAGCACGCCTCAACAAATGCTTTAATCAGCGGGCTTGGGCGGGTAATGCGGGATTTAAATTCCGGGTGGAACTGCACGCCCACAAACCACGGATGCCCGGGAAGCTCAAAGCCCTCGACATTTTGCCCGTCGGCGGATAGCGCGGATTCTATGATGCCGGCTTTGACGAAATCACTGCGATACTGGTTGCTCACTTTAAACAAATGGCGGAAACGCTCATATATCAATGCCTCGCCATAAGCGGCGTGAGTAAGAGTGCCGGGAGTCAGCTTGCAGGGAAACGCTCCCTTACGCATGGTAAGCAAGGTCTTGGTTGACGAGGTGCTTCCCGGTTCTTCCTCGAAGGGGCGGTTTATGTGAATACGCTCGATGATGGGCATGGATGTGTCCGGGTTAAACTCGATGGTGTCGGCTTCGGGGCGGTTCATTACGTTGCGGGCAAACTCAATTAGGGCGCAGTGCATTCCCAATCCAATTCCCAAAAACGGGATTTTATTTTCCCGGGCGTAGCACACCGCGCTGATTAGCCCCGGAATTCCCCGGTCACCGTATCCTCCGGGCATGATTATGCCGCCCAAGCCGCCTAAATACTCGGCGGCGTTGTTGTCGTTTAGTTCTTCCGCGTGTACCCATTTGATTTCGATTTTGTGATTATAGATGATTCCCGCGTGCTTCATAGCCTCGACCACGCTCAAATAGGCGTCGTGAAACTCGGTGTATTTGCCCACGAGGCCGATGGTCAGCTCGTCCTTGAGGCCACGGAATTTGTCGGTCAGGCTTTTCCACTCGGAAAGGTCCGGCGGGGGCGGGTCGAGATTAAGGCGGCGACAGACCACTTCCGCAAAGCGTTCCTCCTCCAGCAACAGCGGCACCTCGTACAGACAGCACACGTCTATGTTTTCGATTACGTTGGACTTATCCACATGACAGAATTTCGCAAGCTTCTCGCGGATTTCGTCGGGGATGGGCTTTTCCGTGCGGCACACCAGCGCGTCGGGCTTGATGCCCAGCTCCAGCAAATCCTTTACCGAGTGCTGGGTCGGTTTGGTTTTCATTTCCTCCGCAAAATCCAAGTACGGAACCAAGGTCACATGAATGTACATCACGTTTTGATAACCCACGTCGTGTTGGGTCTGGCGGATGGCCTCAAGGAATGGTAGGCTTTCGATGTCGCCCACCGTGCCTCCGATTTCGGAAATAATTATATCCGATTGGGCATTCTGCCCGGCGCGGTATACACGCTCTTTTATGGCGTCGGTGATATGCGGGATTACCTGAATCGTGTTGCCGCCATATGCCCGGTTGACTTCCTTGTTCAAAACCTCCGCGTAAATCTTCCCGGCGGAAACGCTATTGGCCGCGCTTAGGTTCTCGTCGATAAACCGCTCGTAATGGCCCAAGTCAAGGTCAACCTCCGCGCCGTCTTCGGTAACATAAACTTCCCCATGCTGATACGGGCTAAGCAAGCCCGGGTATTGATTGATATACGGGTCAAACTTTTGAATCGTCACCTTGTATCCCCGTGCTTTTAACAGCCGCCCCAAGGCCGCCGCAGTAATGCCCTTTCCCAGCCCAGAGCATACCCCTCCCGTCATGAAAATGTATTTTGTAGACATATCTTACCCCTCCCGGTTCATTTTTTCGTACATTTCGATTGTGCCTATGTCATAGCATTCGCCATTCATTTTATAGGCGTATACGTCGTGGTTTTTATGCAGCCATTGAGGAAAAAATCCCGGTGCGTCGGACGGATTGCCCTGTGAAATATATTCGTGAAAAAGCGGCAGGGTCTCTTTTTTATAGAAATACGACGCAAAAATTGCCGTGTTGGACTTTGGCTGGGCGGGCTTCTCCTCGAGGGACAGGACTTTTCCGTCCGGGGCAAGCTCCGCCACCGCGAAAGCTTTCAGCTGTTCGATATCATCTATTTCCTTTGCGGCTATTGTGTCGCAGCCCTTTTCCTTAAAGAAATCGTACTGTTCGCGCAGGTCGAAGGTAAAGTAGTTGTCGCCTGCAATGATAAAAATATCTTCGTCGATGGACTTTTCCGTGATGGTGAAAATGATATCACCGATGGCTCCGCGACGGTTTTCGTTATTGGTTGTGCCGTCGTCGAGGACTTCAATGGGAATTTTCGTCGGTGCAGTTTTGGCCCATTCGCAAAAGTGCGTGTAAAAGCGGCTGTTTGTCACTGCGTAAATCGTAGTCATGTCCGAGCTGGTCGTTCCGCTGTCGCGGAACTGCTCGCCCATGCATCCTGGCAGGCGGTTAATCTGCTCGATAATATAGTCGATTACCGGCTTCCCGCGCAAAAGCAGCAGGGCTTTCGGTTGATTCTCGGTCAGCGGATACATGCGGGTCGCGTACCCCGCCAAAAGAATTATGGCTTTCATATGAGTCCTCCCATTTTAAATATTGTTTAAGCTGGCGATATATTTTTTTACTAACCTTTTTTTGTTTATTCTCTTTATGGAATTTATTATACCTCTCCCCTTATCATTAGCAGAAAAGCTTTCTCTCGCAATGTTTGCAATTGTCGGTGATGCCACCGCAGTTGATGCTACCAGAGACGTCAGCTCTACCCCAAAAAAACCTATGATTACACATGAAGTCGCAAGCATAAATGTATCTTTGAAAATGTTGCGAATTTCTTCACGATATCCGGTTATTGCTTTGTTATTTAAATAACACTCTCCTTTTTTGTAATTGTTGTCAGCAAAATGATTGGATATTTCATCAATATATACTTTTCTTAAATCATTAAACTCAATATTTTCTCTTAATTTGATAATTTTATTTATGTCTATGTCTTTAATGTTCTGGGGTAGTTCTAATTTAATTCCTTCATTGATTATATTTATTCTTTTTTTCAAGTGCTCTTCTTTTGTTTTGTTTAACAATAATTTGTTATTAAAGGGCGAATCTGTTATTGAGTCACTTTCTTTCTTATTTGCTATTTCATCCGCCAAAAAACTCATGTATATATGCGCTACGTCTTCTGATACATTCAAGCCATGACGACTGCGATGCGCCAGATTATGCTCAATGCAATAGCTTTCAAACACATACGAATACTTTTCATTAAACAAAACATAATTTTGATTTCTTTTATCAGTGAAGCCTGACAAAAACACCTCTTTTCTTATATTAGAATGGTATTTATAATTCGGAATGTATCGCTCTGGTCTCCTAAGCAGCTTTTCAAATAGGTCTAACGCTTTATTCGCGGCAACTTCTCCTTCATCGTATTCGGGGCGGTATGGGACAATCAAATCTGTTGTTTTTTGAATATGCTTTGTCATTGAGCTGGTATGGGCATCCCCGTCAACAGGTATGATAGGATTAAGCTCGTCTATATACAGTAATGCAAACTTCAGCCAGTTTTCATCTTTCACATCAAAGCCTGGATAATAAATTAAATTTTTCATTGCTGCATTCCTTTCTAAAATCCAAGCCGGCTCTTTAACATCAGACAAACCACTCTCGCAGGCATTTTTGCAAGCCCTGTGGCAGTGGTGCTTCCCATGATGCGGCATAGGGCAGGTCGGCGGCTTCCATCCGGCGGCAGTGTAGCAATTGAGCGGGGGCGTAGGGTGTAGGCTTTCCGCCGTATTTTTTGTCCCCGGCCAATGGATGTCCGATGGATGCCAAATGCGCACGAATTTGATGAGAGCGGCCTGTTATCGGTTTTACCGACAGCAAAGTATAGTCTTTTGCCGTGGCCAGCACAGTATAGGAAGTGATGGCCAAGGTTCCGGTTGCTCCGCCTTTTGGGACGCAAGCGATTTCATCGAAAATAGTGGCTATATTGCTGTGCGGGTCTTTGTGATAAAAACCCTCCAGCGTTTTGGAATCGCCGGGGCTACCCATGACACCATGGACTATGGCTGTATATTCTTTGTCAACTTCACGATTGGCGAACGCGGCGTTTATGGTTTGCAGAGCGTGAAGAGTTTTACCGCAGATTACCAAGCCGCTGGTGTTTACGTCCAAACGATTACATATGGCGGGGGTGAAATCCTCGAAACGTCCGCCTTTTTCTTGCAAGTAGTACAATATCCGCGCTAAGAGATGGTCTGCCCTTGCCGGTCTTTCTTTCATTCCCCCTTGAGAGGGAAGCCCCGCAGGTTTATTTACGACAAGCAAGTTCTCGTCCTCGAAAATTATATCTGTCAGGGGCGGAGCGGGGTCGAAAATTCGCGGTTTGCGACTGCTTTCTATGGTTTCGGGGGACAGGTAGAATCTCAATTCGTCACCAGCTTGCAGCAACTCATTACCCATGGCCCGGCCGCCGTTTAGCTTAATGCGTTTTTTTCTCAGCATTTTATATATGAAGGAATGCGGTACGTTGTTAAAATACGCAAACAGGAACTTATCCAGCCTGCGCCCGGCATTTTCGGCGGTTATTTCAACAACCATAGCAAGTAGGCGTTCATGAAAGCATCGATTTGTCCGTCCATCACGGCTTGCACATTGCCGGTTTCCTCGTCGGTGCGATGGTCTTTTACGAGACTGTACGGGTGAAAGACATAGGAGCGGATTTGACTACCCCATGCATTGTCCTTTGTCTCGCCGCGAATGCCCGAAAGCTTTGACAGATGCTCTTCCTTCTGTTTGAGATACAACTTGGATTGTAGCATTTTCATAGCGCGGTCGCGGTTTTGGATTTGACTGCGTTCGTTTTGGCATTGAACGATGATTCCCGACGGAATGTGCGTAATGCGTATGGCTGATTCGGTTTTATTTACGTGCTGGCCCCCCGCCCCTCCGGAGCGATATGTGTCAACTTTCAAATCTTCGGGATTGATGTCAATGCTTGTGGCCTCTTCCAGCTCGGGCATGACATCGCATGACGCAAAGGACGTATGCCGCCGCCCGCCGGAATCAAAGGGCGAAATTCGCACCAGCCGGTGAATTCCTTTTTCGCTTCGCAGGTAGCCAAAGGCGTTTTCGCCGCTTATTTGAAAGGTGGCGGATTTTACCCCTGCCTCCTCGCCGTCCAGCAAATCCAAAATTTCAAAGGTAAAGCCGCGCTTTTCCGCCCATCTTCCGTACATACGCAAGAGCATTCCCGTCCAGTCACAGGATTCTGTGCCGCCCGCACCGGGGTGCAAAGTCACGATTGCGTTGTTGGCATCGTATTCTCCACTAAGTAATGTTTCAACACGCAGACGGTCATATACCTCCGTGAATTCCTCGGCGGTTGCTTTAGCCTCGGCAATCATGCTGCTGTCTTGCGCCTCAATACCCATTTCCGCCAAAGTTAGGGCGTCCTCATATAAACCTTCCAATTTATCGAAGGAAGTTACTTTGCCCTTTAACAACTTCAATTTTTTTAATACCGCCTGAGAATTCCCTTGGTCATTCCAAAAGTTTGCTTCAAGTGTCTGGGCCTCAAGGGTTTCTATTTCTTGCCGGGAATTCGCCAAGTCAAAGTGAATCCCCCATTTCGATTAGCTTCGCTTTATATGGCGCAAGCGTGCGCTTCAATTCTTCTAAAGCCAGCATATTTCACGTCCTTTTAAAATTTGCTCAAGTATAATTTGAATCACTATATCGTAAATGCTGCTGTGATGCCCACCCAAAACCAAACTTTCTTCATGCTTCCAGTTCATCCGCCGCCGCAAAAACTTCCGCTAGGTTGATTGTACAACCTTCCAACACCATTACCGGAACGGCGGTATCTTCGTTCGAATATACTCTTATTGTGTATTTATCCTCGAACAGCAAGTATATGTCAACAAGCTGGGTCAGTGGGTCAACTATCCAGTATTCCCTCACGCCCGCTTGACGGTATTTTTCCATTTTGATTAGCCTGTCGTTCTTGGCTGTGGTGGGGGGATAGGATTTCGATAACCAAAGCCGGTGTGCCTTTGTATACACGCCCACAATAGCCTGATGCGCAGGAGAAGCCCCTGTCATACCCAACGGCCTATGGTCAATTCTTTCAACCTTTATATGAATGATACCGTCGATAACTTCACGCTGAATGCCGTCGTCGGGCAAGGCGAAAAATTCTTCGGCGGTGTAGCGTTTTACGGCTTGCTGTTCCATAAAGTCACTCCTTATTAACGCAGCACTGCTTGAATTTCTTACCGCTGCCGCATGGGCAGGGGTCGTTGCGACCTACCTTTGTGTCGGTGCGGCGGGTGGGTTTTTTGACGGCGGCGGCGGTTTCGGAGCTGTTGGTTCGCAGGTCTTCTTTTTTGACGGCCTGTTCCATTTGGGGCTGCTGCTCGGAGGTTATGGACACGTTAAACATGCCCAAAATTGTATCGCGCTGGATATTGTTGCTCATTTCGTCAAACATATCAAAGCTGAGGAATTTATACTCCACCAGCGGGTCGCGCTGGGCATAGGAGCGCAGACTGATGCCCTGCCGCATTTGGTCCATTTCGTCGATATGGTCCATCCATCGGCGGTCAATGGAGCGCATCATTATTACGCGCTCGACTTCGCGCATACGCTCCGCGCCGATTTCGGCCTCGCGTTTCTCATAAAGAGTCTTGCCGATTTCGAAGAGTCGGTCTTTTATCTGCTCCTTGGTTATATTATCTAGCTCGTCTCGGGTGAGCTCCAGCGCGGGTTTGTGGAATATGGGCATTAAATCATTATTCAGGGCGGGGATATCCCACTCCTCGGGGATGTCGCCCTCGGCGGTATGGGTGTCGGTCGCGCGGCCAACCACGCCGCGAAGCATATTCATGATATTTTCGCGCAAATCCGCCCCGGCAATTACTTTATTGCGCTCGCCGTAGATTATTTCGCGCTGCTCGTTCATTACCCTGTCGTATTGCAAAAGATGCTTACGAATGCCGAAGTTATTGCCCTCGACTTTCTTCTGGGCGTTTTCGATTACCTTGGTAAGCATTCCGTGCTCTAAAACGTCGTCGTCGCTTAGGCCGCCGAAGGACATTATTTTTTTCATGCGCTCGCCACCGAAAAGGCGCAAAAGGTCATCCTCGGCTGAGATGTAGAACCGAGATTCCCCCGGGTCGCCCTGACGGCCGGAGCGTCCCCTCAGCTGATTGTCTATGCGGCGGGACTCATGGCGTTCCGTACCGATGACCTTTAGCCCGCCCAGCGCGGTAACGCCGTCGGCCAGCATAATGTCCGTTCCGCGCCCAGCCATGTTTGTGGCAATGGTGACATTGCCGATTTGCCCCGCCATAGCGATGATTTCCGCCTCGCGCTCGTGGTGCTTAGCATTAAGAACCTCGTGTTTGATGCCCTTGCGCTTAAGCAACGCGCTCACCAGCTCGGATTTTTCAATGGAAACTGTGCCCACCAACACGGGCTGGCCTTTTGCGTGGCACTCTTCGATATCGCGGACGATGGCACGGTATTTCCCCTCCTCGGTGCGGAAGATTACATCAGCCTTGTCGGCGCGAATCATGGGCATGTTCGTAGGCACGGCCACAACGTCGAGGCCGTAGATTTCGCGGAATTCCCCTTCCTCGGTGATGGCCGTTCCCGTTGTGCCGGCCTTTTTTGTATATTTATTGAAGAAATTCTGAAATGTAATCGTGGCTAGAGTCTTGCTCTCGCGCTGGACTTTTACGTTTTCCTTGGCTTCGATGGCTTGATGCAGCCCGTCGGAATAGCGGCGGCCGGGCATCAGACGCCCCGTAAATTCGTCCACAATCAGGATTTCATCGTCCTTGTTTACATAGTTGATATCTCGATGCATATTATAATTGGCCTTGAGGGCGTTGTTTATAAAATGCACAATTTCCGTGTTATCAGGGTCGGAAAGGTTCTCAATGGCGAAGTAACGTTCGGCTTTTTTTACGCCCTCCTGTGTGAGGGAGACGGCTTTCTTTTTTTCGTCCACAACGAAATCGCCCTCTTCTATCAGCTCTTGGCGCATTACATTTGACAAAGCCTCTTCTTCGTTGACAATACGGCCTTTTTTCAAATTTTTAGCGAACTGGTCGGCCACCTTGTAAAGCATGGTTGACTTGCCGCTCGGCCCGCTTATTATAAGCGGCGTACGGGCTTCGTCTATAAGAATCGAGTCAACCTCGTCGATAATGGCATAGTGCAACCCGCGCTGAACCTTGTCTTTCTCGAACACCACCATGTTATCCCGCAGATAGTCGAAGCCAAGCTCGTTGTTTGTGGCGTAGGTAATGTCGCAGGCATAGGCGGCGCGGCGTTCCTCCGGTTTTAGGTCATGAATAATACAACCCACCGTCAGCCCCAGCCATTCATACATAACGCCCATCAACCCCGCATGATAACCAGCCAGATACTCGTTGACCGTCACAAGATGCGCGCCATGCCCCGAAAGAGCGTTCAGATACAGCGGAAGCGCAAGGGTTTGCGTTTTACCCTCACCTGTTTTCATCTCCGCGATGCGGCCCTGATGCAAAACCGCCCCGCCGATAAGCTGCACCCGGAAATGCCGCTTCTGCGTAAGCCGCGTTGTTGCCTCGCGGAACACCGCAAAGGCCTCCGGTAGCAAGTCGTCCAGCGTTTGCCCATCCCCCAGACGCCGCCGAAATTCATCCGTCTTTCCGCGAAGCTCCCCCTCCGTCAGACGCTGCATATCCGGCTCCAACACCTCGATGCGGTCAATCATCGGTATCATTCGCTTTATCTCTTTTTCACTGTAATTGCCGAAAATTTTGTCTAAGATTCCCATGCGACACCTCTGTATGATAGAATGTACATATTCTAAGATTTTGTCCGTGGTAGTGTACCAGTTGGCGCAAAAGGGCGCAAGGGGCTGAAGATGAATAAACAAGTAACCGTACGGCCGATTTCACAGGCCGACTTTGAAAAATTACAGCAAGCGGGGGGATATATCGGTCAATATGGCAGAAACATCAGCCGGTGGACAGAAAAAGAATATGTTCAAGTGGAGGATTGCTACGTATTCGAAAAGGACGGCGTGCTTCTGGGGGGCGTGTGCTTTTGTGACGATACGGATGAAGAAATGGAAATCCTCGACTTCGCGCTGGAACCCATTTCTGCGGACGGGTTTAAATGGCTGGAGGCGGCCGTAAAACAAGCCGCAAGGCCGGCCACCGTCAAAATTTCCTACAATGCTTGTTGAAGGCACACGGATTTTAATGGAAAACGATATAACAAAAATCTATGCCGATATTGATATCGCAAATAAACCAATGGCAACGGCGTTGGAAAAAATCGGATACACCTTCCAAATGGAGGAAGTGGTCCTGACCAAGGAGCTGGCAAAATGAGCGATATATACCCAAGCTTCAACCCTCTTGTAAACCCCTACCCTGCCGCCCGAAGCGTCCACTATGCGCGAAAAGGCATGGTGACCACATCCCAGCCCTTGGCGGCACAGGCGGGGCTGAGGATTTTGCAGCAGGGCGGCAATGCCATCGACGCGGCCATTGCCACAGCGGCATGTCTGACGGTGGTTGAGCCCACGTCCAACGGAATCGGCGGCGACGCTTTCGCGCTGGTGTGGACGAAGAGGGAGCTTCACGGTCTTAACGCCTCCGGCCTCTCGCCGAAAAGCATTTCCATAGAAAAAGTAAAAGCTCTTGGACATTCAGAGATGCCTAAGCATGGCTTTCTGCCCGTCACTGTCCCGGGAATCCCCGGTGCGTGGGCGGAGTTGTCAAAAAAATTCGGCAAGCTGTCTTTGGCGGAATGCCTAGCCCCCGCAATCGAATACGCACGGGAGGGCTATCCCCTATCCCCTACTCTGGGATATTACTGGGAACGTGGCTTTGCGGCATATAAGCGTATCGCGCAGACTGCCGATAATCCTGAAATTTTCAAACCATGGTTCGAAACCTTCGCGCCCGCTGACATCGCGCCAAAAATAGGCCAAATATGGTCATCACAAGACCATGCTGCCACCTTGGAAGAAATCGCCGAAACCAATGCGGCCAGCTTTTACAAAGGTCGTTTAGCAGAAGCCATCGCAGATTTCTGTACAAAAAACGGCGGCTTCCTAACCGCCGAAGATTTGGCCGAATTTTCCCCCGAATGGGTACAGCCGATTTCCACAGATTATCGCGGCTATAGCATATGGGAAACCCCGCCAAATGGCCAGGGCCTTGTCGCATTAATCGCGCTGAACATATTAAAAGGATACAGTTTCACCACCCGCGACTGCACCGAAACCTATCATAAGCAATTTGAAGCGATAAAGCTGGCGTTCGCCTGCGGCAAAGAAGCCATCACTGACCCGGCATTTATGCGCGTCAAAACAGAGGATTTGCTATCCGAAGCCTTTGCAGAAACCCTCCGTGCGAAAATTCAAGCAACCGCCGCCGAGCCCCAGGCTTTCCTTCCACCAAAAAGCGGCACTGTTTACTTGGCCGCCGCCGACAGCGAGGGCAATATGGTCAGCTTTATCCAAAGCAATTACATGGGTTTTGGCTCTGGAATAGTAATCCCCGGCACGGGAATTGCCCTGCAAAACCGGGGCGCGGATTTCAGCCTAGACCCAGCCCACGCCAACGCGCTCGCAGGCAGCAAGCGCACATATCACACGATTATTCCCGGTTTTTTAACCAAAAACGGCGTCCCACTAGGCCCATTTGGGATAATGGGCGGTTATATGCAACCCCAAGCCCATGTGCAGGTTTTAATGAATTTAATCGACTTCGGCCATAATCCACAAGCCGCGCTGGACGCCCCACGCTGGCAGTGGACAAGCGGCAAAAACTTCGAAATAGAAAATCATTTCCCCCGCTATATCGCCCAAGAACTCACAAGAAAAGGCCACGCAATAAGCATGGCCTTAGACAGCGGCGGATTCGGTCGCGGTCAAATTATTCTGCGTGACCCGTCAACGGGTGTCCTCGCAGGCGGAACGGAATCACGCACCGACGGCGCGATTGCCGGTTATTGATTGTTTTCGGGGGTGGCCCAAGGGAGTAAGACACGGAAAAAACGTAATGGAAAAAGCGTGTCCGTTTGGCTTATTCTATCATACACCAAAACCGCGCCCATGTTCAACGGAAAATGTAACCGTTGCGGCGCGGTTTTATGCTGTTATTTACCGTATATGGCAAAAAAACGCTCACCCGCTTCAGCCCATGTTTCATTGCTAAAATCGTTGCCTTCTTCTTTTTTTGCCGTTGCGATTTCACGGGCAATATTATCTAAAATTTGAAAATGATTTCTACCAGACCGCATATCCATGAAATTTAATTCGCAAATAATTCTTGCTTTTTCATATAGAATGGATGATTTTGTATAATTGATTACTTCTTCTATGTCATATGAAACTCTTTTTTCAATTACATTAAATCCACTTTTGGTTTCTTCTAAAATCGTATAAGCGGCTTTATTATTAAAATCAAAAGGCAACCCACACGCGCCGGGATTGATGATTAACTTATCCCCACAATATGCGTAGCTCTGCAAATGATTGTGTCCATATACAATTACATTTGCGTTGATGTTTTGAATATAAGGCTTGCATATGTCAGAATTGACAAAATCGTGGTAACAACTCAAAAATTCTTTGTGGGTAAATGGTTGCTCTAACATATCTTGGTAAAAAACGGAGTTTCTGCAACATTTATTATATGGTACTCCCGGAGGTCTTTCATATATTGGTGAGATATGAGTAGCATACACTAAAGCGGTTTGGCTTAACTGAATGTACAATTCATCTTCTAAATCGTTTAGAAAATCATAAGATTTCTGCGTTAATTCTCGGACGGAATGATAAAGACCTGCGTTTTGGTCGTTTATTATTTCATTAGAATTTTCTTCTCTAAAGTATTTCATAGATGCTTCTTTGTTTCCTTTGATGAAATATGCGTTTTCCATTTCTTTCAATTCCCGCACAACTTCATTGTGATACGGAAAATCATAAAGACTATAATCGCCCAAGAAAATGTAATTATCCACACGCTCCGCACGCGCATTTTCCAATACTTTCACCAGCGCGGGATAATTTCCATGTATGTCTGATATAATGGCTGTACGCATTTTTACCTCCCAAATTCAACCGTAGTAGAAACAATGTAAATTTTCTGCACTTCCTGATTTTAGCATAACCCGTCCCAAAAAATAAGTTAAAAATAGAACGCATGTTCGTTTTACTGTTTAAGTGTTACCCACCCCACGGCACAACCGCCGCCGCTCCCGCAAGCGCGGCGGCGTTTATATCATTGCGCCAGTTTAGTCGCGCGCCTCACTCCCCGCGTTGCCGCCCTCTTTGCCAATACCCTTGGGCCGCTCTCATTATTTTATAGCCTGAAAAGCCCTGCCATTTACGCTAAAACTCCTACTGGTATCAACGCCAATGCGGCCCAGCAATCGGACAACATTTTCATTAATATTCGGGCCATGGCCATCCTCGGGAGACATGTTTAGAATCTGCCGCATCTCATCCGTAACAATTTCGGGTTCCTGAACGCGCCCAAGCTCTGTGTTTGTTTTTCCATAATGCCCGCCGCGAATAATCTCCGCACTAATCAGGCCGCGTTCACTACAGAATGTCAGAACCAACAAGCCGCCTCTAACATTAAATGTCTTTTCCAACTTGGTTCTCTCGGGGGCTATGTTCACCGAATTAGTCTCCGGGTCATAACACGACGTGCTGGCTTCCGCCGCCGCGAAAATTCCCAGCAATTCGGCAATTTCATCCCGTACTGCGCGCGAGATGCTTTCGTCTTGTACAATTGCCCTAAAGGACTCCTCATGTCTGCGCATTATTCCGATTTGATTACCATCCTCGTCGGTTGTTTCATGCCATGTGGACAATGTGTCAAGCATTCTGGCGGCATCGCTGTACGACAGGCGTTCCAATGAGCTGGTTTCATCACTCTTTAACCTGGCCATGCTGCCGTCAAACGCTTCCTGAAAACCCTGACTTTGTATACTTAGCAGAAAATCCTCAAAAAAGGCATCCATATGTCGAATCAAGCTTTCCTGAATATACTGCGCAATTTTGCGCATAGTCTCGTATTCGTTCCAGCTACGCTCTGCGTTGGGCATTTTCGGAATCGGAACCAAGGTCGTACTGCGTAAGGCGGCTTCGAAAGCTTGGTTTAGCTTGCCCATCCGCTTGTAAAGAGTATCTTGGTCGTCGCTGTATCGTTCAAGCAATTCCTCACGCATTTCTGCGAATCTTCTCGCGAGATTTTCCACGGCGGCCATATGCCCGTCCGGCGAAGAAAATCCCACCCTGAAAAATTCACCGAAAAACCCAAGCTCAATCGTGGACTCCGGCGACAATATATGCGGCATCACGCCGCTTTCGGGCATTTGTATGCTTTTGCCCGTAAGCTTTTGGAAAATGGCTTTCTTTTCTTCAAAGCTGATGACATTTGAGTGATTGTAATTTGCAGTTACACTTAAACTCATGCTAAACCTCCCGTTTTGCTTGCAAATAAAAATGCAACCCAATGACATCCACAGCCATCTCGGGCGCATCCTTGCGTACTTTTCTCCGTTCATACCTATATCGGTGCAAACGGAAATTGACTTTACACAATTACATCTTTGAAAGTTTGCGAGTCGCGGGGAGAATCTCCGCGATTTTTGCGTTCAAACAGCCGCCGGATTTCGTCCCTTGTAATACAGCCCGACAGCAACACACCCACGAAGAAAATAATCCCCAGCAAGGCGATTGCCAAAGCCAGCCCGATTCGCAGTCCGGCGAATTCCAACAAGAAGCGGTCGGCGGCAAGGCGTGAAACAAGCCCAGCGGCGGAGGCGGCAATCAGTGGACGAATCATCCAACGGGAGAATTCCATTTCAATGGGCATAAACTGGCGAATTTTATATAACCCCAGAGCGATAACCACCACCAGCGAGAACAGCCAGCCGAATATGTACGCGCTAAGGCCAAAACGCGGAACCAGCAGAAAGATAAACGCAATTGAAATCCCCGACGAAATCAGACTGTTGCGGAAAATGAACATCTGGCAACCCAGACCGTTCAGCACCCCGGAAAGCACAATTTGCATGTAAATAAACGGACACATAATACCCAAAAGCATCAGCATCATCCCGATAGGCTGATTATAAATGGCCATTCCCAGCTCGTGGCCAAAGAAGAGGAACAACGCCGCCGCGCCCATCCCCGTGACGGAGGCGAACAACAGGGCCTTTGATGCAATGCCGGAGACGCCGCGCATATCCCGGGAAGCAACGGCCTCGGAAACAGCCGGAACCAGCGTCACACTTAAAGCGGTGAGAACGGCTGTCGGAAAGAAAATCAGTGGAATGGCCATACCGGTAATGCGCCCAAATTCGCTGATGGCCTCCGTGGCGGAAAGTCCATACATTTGCAGGCGTTGCGGAATCAGCACATTTTCCCACGCAGTAAGAAGTGACCCGGCCACGCGGTTTCCGGTCAGGGGCAAGGCCATTCCCATTATTAAAGTAAGGCTTTGGGCGGCGGAAAGAGTCGGAGGCTTCCATAACTTTTTGCCCTTCTTGTGGAACCTATACGCCACAAATACGAATAGAAACGAAAAGATTTCCTCGGCCACAATAGCAATCAGCGCGGCGGCGGCGGCGTATTCCAAGCCTCGGGGCACAAAGCTCCCCGCGATAAAATAAATTACCACCATGCGAACAATTTGCTCCAGCACCTGATTTGCGGCGGGCACCTTTGTCTCCTGTAAGCCGATGAAATACCCGCGCATACACGTCCCCGCCGCCATAAACGGGAACGCCAGCGACAAAATCTGCAATGGCAGAAGCGTCCGCGCATCATTGAAAAAATGCACTGAAAGCAATTCCGCACCAAAATACAACGCCACCGTCAGCAAAATTCCCAGCATCGTTGTAATTACCACGGACTGCTTTAGCATCCGGTTCATATTGCCGAATTCGCCCTTCGCTTTCTCTTGGGCGGTCAGCTTTGACACCGTCGTATTAAACCCCGCACAGGAAATGCTCCACGCCAGTGCGTACACCGGCATAATCAGCTGGTACAGCCCCATGCCTTCCGCGCCCATCAGATTCGACATGTATATCCGGTACACGAAACCCAAAATCCGTGTAATCACCCCGGCGGCCGTCAAAGTCAACGCCCCTGTGAGAATTCGTCTGCGATTGATAAAAACCACACCCCGTCTCTGTATCCTTATGTAAATATATGAGACGGGCAGGGATTGATATGTATGTATTTATTTTTTTCGCTGACATGTTATAATAAAAGCCACGCAAAATAAGCAACGCTGGAATGCAGCGGCGTGTGATTTTTCAAGGAGTGGGCTCTCAATGAAAAATAAATTGGACAATCAAAGCAACCTGAAAGCAATAATCAAGGAGCTGCAAAAAGAGAACAGCGAGCTGAAAATGAAAATTGCATTTGCGGAGGCCGATATTGCAAAAAAAGAGGCATCTGCCGACGAGCTGCGGTATATGAATCTTGCCCTTGAAAATGCGGCAAACACTATGTTTTTGCTGGATTTAGATAAAAAGTTCATCTATGCGTCCAAAACTTTCTTGGAAAAAGTAGGCATTGCAAGCTTTGAATTTCTAAGCGGCAAATATTACAAGAACGTACTAAAGCCTGCTATGTCGGCAAAAAACATGATGCGGCTCTCGGGTGCAATCAACTTCGCAAAAATGCAAAGCACGATAATTTCACTGGATGAAGAGGTGGATTTGGCGGGGGTGGTGCGTACATACTCTGCCCATGTTTCGCCAATGACGGACGAGACAGGCGAAAGCACCGGGATAATGGTGCTTCTTAATGATGTAACCGAAGTAAGCAATGCACTTGAGGCGGCAAAACAAGCCAATGCGTCAAAAGCAAAGTTTTTGGCTACAATGAGCCACGAATTGCGCACCCCAATGAACGCGATAATCGGAATTTCAGATATTGAGCTGGACAATAGCGACCATTCGACAGAAACCAAAAGCGCGTTTGAAAGAATCCACAACTCGGGCAAAACCCTTTTGGGCATCATCAACGACGTGCTTGACCTTTCTCAAATGCAGGCGGGCAAATTTGAAATCTCGCCGAACAAGTACGACACTGCATCGTTTATAAACGACATCATCCGTTTAAACGTAATGCGCCTTGAGGACAAAACCCTAGACTTTATAGTAAAGATTTCGGAAGAGCTGCCCGCCACGTTAATCGGTGACGAGCTACGTGTTAAACAGGCAGCAAACAATATTTTATCCAATGCGATAAAATTTACAGGCAAGGGAAGCGTCACTCTTGAGGTGAGCCCCAAAACCACGCGAAGCGGCGTTTCCCTTGTTTTCACAGTCCGGGACACGGGGCAGGGCATAGCGCAAGAGCATCTTAAGAGCTTGCTGCGCGACGACTTTTCGTCGTTTAACCAAGAAGCCAACCGCACAACAGGCGGCGCGGGCCTTGGCATAAGCATCACGCGAAACATATTAGAATTAATGAACGGTAAAATTTCGGCGGAAAGCGAACTTGGCAAAGGCTCCGTGTTCACCGTGGAAATACCCCAGGAGCTTACGGAAGACACAAAAATTATTGGCGCGGAAGCCGCCGCAAGTTTGCAAAACTTTAAATTTGCTGGCATGAAGCGAGCAACAGTAGTGCGCGAATTTATGCCATACGGTAGCGTGCTGATTGTAGACGACATGAAAACCAACTTGTTCGTTGCAACTGGTCTTATGAAGCCCTATGGCATTCAAATTGACACGGCTATAAGCGGACACGAAGCTCTTGAGAAAGTCCGCAACGGCAATGAATACGATATTATTTTCATGGACCACATGATGCCGGAGCTTGACGGAATGGAAACAACCAAGCTTATTCGCGAGGAAAAATACACTCTCCCGGTAATCGCGCTTACGGCAAACGCCGTTGTTGGGCAAGACAAAATATTTCTGCAAAACGGCTTTGACGATTTCATATCAAAACCCATAGACACCGCGCAGCTAAACGATATTCTGAATAAATACATCCGGGACAAGCAAACCCCCGAAACCCTTGAGGCCGCACGGGAGAAAAAGGAAAAAGGCGAAAACAAGCCGGCCGAAACGGCACAGTCTCCCATTGAGCAATTGAAAAAAATAAAAGGGCTGGACGTTGAAACCGCAATTGACGCAATGAGCGGCCTGCCGGACTTATATGTGGACACTGTGAAGCTAACAGTAAAGCTTCTGCCGGAACGGATTGAAAAAATGGACAAATTCCTCACCACCGACATCAAAGCCTTTACAATTGAAGTCCACGGCTTAAAAAGCGCGCTTAGAAACATAGGAGCTTCAAAGCTTGGGAGCATTTCCTCCAAGCTGGAGCGTGCCGCAATTGATAACGACACAACCTTTTGCCAAGAGAACTATCCACCTTTCAAGGAAGGGCTTTTGGAACTGGAAAAGGTTTTGCGCGGCGCGCTTCCCGAAGACAACGCCGAAAAAGAATCCGCGGATAAATCTTTGCTTTTGCCGGTCATAGCCGAAGCGAAAGCCGCCGCCGAAGGTTATGACCGCGACGGTGCACTGGAGGTTTTATCCCCACACACGAGCTTCGCATATGACGCGGACATTGACGAATTGCTAAAGCAAATCATTTCCGCTCTTGAAGCGTTCGATTGCGAGAACGCTTCAAATAAACTAACCGAATTGGAGGAGAAGTTAAAATGAACAGCCACGACGGCACAAGGTATTTCCACAGAATTCCGGGCCTATTGGTACCCCGGTCAAACACAAGCGACGACGTTCATTTAGGCGTAAACAGTTTTATTGACACAATTCCGAATTTGGCAGTGACGCTTGAAGACAATCTATTAAGCATTAACGTATCCGAAGCGCGGAAATTATTTGCCTCGGGCATGGACGCACTGCTTACGCTTCTTAAAACGGTTTATGCCCGCGGGCTTGAAACGGAAGCGGTAAGAATAATTCAATACGTAAAGGACGAAAAACTTATTCCCCTTGCAAAAAAGAATTTTAAGCCTTTTATAACGGAAGTTTTGTCGCTGTCGGTTGCAATGCAAAAGGCACAAAAAGGCGGCGATGAACCCAAGTCCGCAAGCAAAATTGAAGTTTATGTAAACACCGCAAAAAGCATTAATGCCGTAAGCAGTCTTCTTAACGACGGCTTCGTTGAGCCTGCGCGGGTTCTTCTGGCAGATTTGGCAGCGCATCACCCGGAAACGGCTGTGTTCGCAAACCTGTTAAATCTGTTTGCCGCTGGAAAATACGACGATGCCAAGGCTATGATTAATACGCTAAAGCAAAAATTCAACGAAACCTTAAGCAAGCTTGCGGGAACGGACTTAAACAAAAAAATCCTTGCCGTGGACGATATGCCGGAAATTTTGTCCTTTGTAAACAACGCGCTTAAAAGCCATTACAAAGTCATTGCTGTGCCAAGCGGCAAAGCCGCGCTTAAGGTTATGGAAACCCAAAAGCCCGACTTATTTATCCTGGACATTGACATGCCCGAAATGGACGGCTTTGAGCTTGCCGTAAGAATCCGCCAAATGCCCGAGCACGCAAAAACCCCACTAATTTTCCTAACGGGCAATTCTTCAAGGGAATACATCAACAATGCCACAATGGTAGGCGGAAACGAATTTATAGTAAAACCCGCAAGCCATGAATACCTGCTCACAAAAGTTGGCGGGTTCTTGAATGAATAAAAAAGGTATAATTTGGATTAAATACAAATAAAGGAGTAGGAAAAGATTGAGAAAACGTGTTCAACACCTCAATTCTAAGCAAGTATATGCTCTGTCCATTTTTTTTCGCCGGTAAAACAAACATTCACCTGCAAGATATTTACAATAACCATAGCACAAACCTCAAGCAAAAATATGTTATTTGGGATTCCAACAAATAGCTCCAATGTTTCTTTGCCGAACGGATATTTCTTTGAATCTCGCTTGCCAATAAATTTAATGACAAATAGGTTTACGATTGCCAAGGGGGCGGCAATTAAATTGGAAATGCCCTCCGCATTATCTCAAAACCGAGGTTACTTGCAAATTCTCCATTCTTGAGCGTAAGCGTCAAATAGACCCGCCTCCGTACAGACGCGGGTCTATTTGACGCTTACGAATGAATAATTTTCAATCTGCCGTACACGAAACCTTTGCAACCCTCTAACGCACTCAAAAAATCCAAGAGGAAACAGACCAGTAGAAACTCTCTACAAATACAAACCTCGGAGGAATTATTGTGAGCCAATCAAGAAAACCACTACCACTACCCAAAAGACCGCCTGAATCAGAATCACTCACAAAATATGGCAATAGGCGATTACAACCCACCGCCCAATCGCAACACAGATGTACTGGCATTGGGCTGCCTACATGAGCATGCTAAAGCACTCTGTAGAGGAAATTATCTATGCAGAATTGATTTACGAATAGCCCCAAACAAAAACTGACACTTGGTTATATGTCCGTTTTTGTTTGGGGCTAATATAATATATTGCCAAAACGTGGAAAATCCACACTATTGGATGTGGTCTATAATTTGAAATAAGCCACCAATCGCTGGAGCAATTCGGCTTGGGAGTTCAACTCCTGCGAAGCCGCCGCTGTTTCCTCGGAAACTGCCGAATTGTTTTGGGTAACGATTGAAATTTGAGTAAGCCCATCACCTACATTTGCAATCGCTTCTGCCTGTTCTTTTGAGGCAGAAGAAATTTTGCTTATAACTGAAAGCACTTCATCAGCACTTGTAACAATTGCATCAAGTGAAGCGGCAGTGGATTCCGCGATAGTTGAGCCTGCACCTACACGCAAGATTGAACCTTGAATCAGATGCTCCGTTTCGGCAGCCGCCGTTTGACTGCGCCCTGCCAAAGTGCGAACCTCGTCTGCCACAACCGCAAAACCTTTGCCGTGTTCCCCGGCTCTTGCCGCTTCCACAGAAGCATTAAGTGCCAGTAAATTAGTTTGGAAAGCGATGTCTTGTATGGTCTTTACAATTTTGGAAATGTCGCTTGATGATTCCTTAATCTTCGACATTGCTTCTACCATTTGTTGCATTGCATTATTGCCCGCTTGCGCATTGTCTGCTGATTTGCCTGAAAGCTCGTTAGCCGTTAATGAGTTTTCGGCATTTTGTTTAGTTTGGCTGCTAATCATAGCGATAGTGTCGTTAAGCTCTGAAACAGCAATCGACTGTTGCCCCGCACCGCTTGATAATTCAGACGCACTTTGTGCGATTTGTGTAGCTCCCGCCAATACCTGTGTCGATGCTGCCGATATTTCGGACATCGTTTTATGCAAGGTTTCGTTGATGGTATTTATAGAACTCTTTATCAAAGAGAACGAGCCTACATAATGGCGGTCAATTCTGTTGCGCAAATCTCCTTCTGCCATTTTTGCCAACACACCACCTAGCTCATTCACATATGATGCTACGGTAACAATAACATCATCAAAACTGGATATGATATTTCTAAACGCGCCATTATAGTAACTTGCATTCGGATTCATCCCATTAGACCTCATCATTGAGTCAATATTTTCCAGGTCAAAATTGCCAGCCCTCATTTGAGCCATACCAAATTCGATTGCTTTAAGCGGAGTATCAACAGCTTTAGCTATACCGTTAAGCCCATCCATAATTTTGTACCAGCTACCGCTGTATTTATCGGCTTCAATTTTGAAATTTAAGTCACCTTTGACTGCTGCCGCATCAATCATTGAACCAATCTCGGTGCTGATGGCTTTTAGGTTATCGGTAAGCCGATTAAGTGCGGTTGGCATGACTACCCATTCCCCTACCCATACATCGGTGTTCATATTTTCATCAAACTCTCCGTTGCTTACATGCTCAAACACTTCGGCAATGCTCAATATATCGTTTGTGGTTGCATTAAGAAGTTTATTTACAAGCCCGATCATCTCCTTAAAGGAATTTTCGTATTTGCTGTCATCAATGGCATAGCGTATATTGCCAATTTCGATATATTCATCATAAACTCTCGATAAGTCCGCTACCATAGACTGGATAACATCAGTAAGGTCATACATACAATTGGTAAGCTGTCCAATTTCGTCACCCGCAACATTCTCTCTGTTGAGGTTTATATTAAAATCACCTTTTGCCACCAAGTTTATGCTTGTGATAACATTTTGTAACGGCTTGATGAATTTGCGCGACAGGAAAATAATCGAAAACAGCGTCACAACAAACAGAACAAAAATAATCGTGAGCATAACGACCGAAAGTATATGCCAAACAGCCCCATTTGTGACAGCTGTTGGAATAACTGCCACTAAAGTCCAGCCTGTTGTGCGCAGCGGAATCTGCATGAAATATGAGTAGACACCATGAGAATCCACATATTGCACAACTTCCTCCCCAGCATGAAAGCGGTTAAAAACATGTGCATATCCGGGAATCGTATATATGTTTAGCAAGCCATCCAATGTTGGGAGAAAGCCAGCATTCGGGTGTGTTATGACCCCTCCGTTTTCGTCAATCATAAATAGATACCCGTTTCCGGCTATCTCGAAACTGTCAATCATATTCATCATATAATCCAACTGGATGTCAATGGCAGCTACTACTCCCCTTCCGCCTACATTGCCCAAATAACGCGCTACGGCAGTTACTAAAATATTGGTTGCGCCAGACACGTAAGGCGTTGTGGTAATGGTTGTTCCAACTCCGGCGGCAGTGGCATCAATATACCAAGGGCGCGTTGACGCATCCCATCCAACTGGGGGAATCCAACCGCCAAACCCAGCAAAGCCTCCGTCAGAAAAACCTAAGTAAACACCGTCCAAAAAGTTGTATTCGTTTAGAAGCCCTGCCTCCAGTGCATCAATTTGGTCTATACCGACATTCAACACGATGTTGGAAAGGTTATCCACCATGTGAGTACCTATAGCTAACCAAGCATCAATGCGTTCAGCGTATATAACTTTATCACGCTGGCTGATGGCGATAACATTATCGTACACACTACTGCGAACCACCGTATTTACGATGGCAAAAGCCACCAGCAACCCGACTGTGGAAAACAGCATCATACCCAGCGCAAAGCAAAATCCCGGTTAGAAGTCAAGAAAATAATGCACACAGTTTTGTCTTTTTCCCGAATTTTTCGTGCAAGCTGAATGCCATTCATGCCGTCCAGCATTATATCTAGAACGATAAGGTCATATCGCGTCCGATGGGTTTCAAAAACATCAAAAAAATTCTCACCGCTACGAAAAGTAGTAAGTTCATGCCCGATATTTAGTTTATGAAAAATATCACGACAGGCTTTTTCGTGTGCCGCGGCAAAAATTTCTTCATCTTCGCATAAAGCAATTTTATACAATAGCATTCACACTCCTATACGTCACAAGTTCATCTATCCTCTGCTTCCCACCCCTTCAGCCAGTAGGCGGGCATACCCAATCCCTCAACAAAATCCAAAAAATACTTCTGACACATAAAAGCATGATAATCAGCCGTTTCCTTGCCCTGTGTGAAGTTAAACGTCATACCAAACTTCTCAATCCCCAGCTTGGTAAGTTCGATTGCACTCGTACCGTCATATTCGGGCAGTTTAAAATTATCAACCGCCTTACTAATATTCACATAAAGATTTGCATTGTCAGCAAGTGTATTTAGGGTTTCTTCATCTTCTATAAGGTTGTTTATGAGCCAAAGTCTTTCTGCTGCCGTTGCGGAATCGTAAGAGTTTGGCGGTTTATTGTTGTTTTGATTTTGGCTATAGCGAAAAAGATTGAGCAAGGCATGGTCTGTCAACCCTGTTTTCTCGCTTATCTCCCTAGCCCCCATATCCATAGACTGTGCATCACTCAATCCTAGCAACCAATCCGCACTAACCCCATAAAACTTGCAGATAATAGGTATTTTATCTAAATCGGGTCGGGCATATCCGGTATACCACATACGCACCCCACTAGAACTAATGCCCACGGCATTAGCCAATTCTTCCGTTTTGGCTTCTCTGCCGTCCATAAGTTCACGCAGACGGCAATTAAGAATATCATCATAGAATTTTGCCTTACGGTTGGGTATTGTTGTGTCTGCCGCATTCGTGATGCTCCCCTGTGTCGTGGCGGTTGCTGATTGCATTTCAGCACTGCCCTTTTGTTTTGTTGGTTTCCAAGCCATTATTCACATCCTTTCATCAGCATTGCTATAGATTGAACAATATACACCAATGATGCTTGACATTGAAAATCTCATGCGCTACACAAATATCATTAACGATAATTGCATCATATCAAACATTGCTACAAAACACAAGGCAAACATAAAAAACTTAATAACAGCGTAACAATCGCCCGGGCAAATCGTGAGGCGAAAAGGAAGTATCACGACACTAAAGAAATTTTGCTGTGAAAAAAATCAAAGATTAAGGAGATGATTCATGCAAACACCAAAAATGCTAACAATCGAACAGACAGCCAAAATGTTTGGCTTGGTGGGCAAGCCCCCCAAGCCCCCCCCCAAAACCAAAATCCAAATCGGAAGGAGTTTTTCACATGAATACCGCAGACGGCAAAACCATCACCATCAACCCCATTTTCAAAAAGTTAATCCCACCACTAACCCAAGGTGAATTTCAGCAATTAGAGCAAAACATACTGACTGAGAAAAAAATTCGTGACCCGCTTGTTCTTTGGAATGACACTCTTATAGACGGACACAACCGCTACGATTTAGCAAAGAAACACGGTGTTGACTTCAAAACCGAAAGCATGGATTTTCCAAATGAAGAAGCTGTAAGCGTTTGGATTATAAATAACCAACTTGGGCGGCGTAATCTTCTACCATATGTCCGTGCGGAACTGGCAAGCCTTAAAGAACCTATGATTGCTGAAAAGGCGAAGAAAAATTTATCTGCTGGTGGAGGGGGTAAAAAATCGGGTTTGACGAAATCAACAAAGGCGATTGAAAAAGTGAATACAAGAAAAGAACTGGCTGATATGGCTGGGGTTAGCAGGGACACCTACAGGAAAGCCATGTATATAAAAGATAATGCTGATGACGGAACGCTCCAAGAATTATGGGAGGGTAAGGCATCAATTCATGCCACCTACACGGAACTGAAAACAGGAGAAAGTTGGCGTTCTGTAGCTGGTATGGTTTTCGGTACAGGGGAAAAACGACCGCCTACAAAGAAAGAATTGGCTGAACAAAGGGAATTGGGCGAACAAGTCAGAAAAAATCGTGAATATGACAAAAACCACAAAAGAATAATCGAAGAAATGTAAATGGTTTTTAGGACTACGCATTATTGCAACCGCCATTTTCCTTGTAACGAGTATCGAGCGGAACAATGTTATAGGTAGGTAAAATATTTCAGCTTGCCAGTATCAATTCACCAACCTTCTCCTTTCAGAATAAAATAAGCAATGAACACTTAAAGGGGAGATAATTATGGACACGGGCAAGCTGACGATTCAAGTTGTTGCCGCAGAGGGCGCAATTTTAATTGCAAATGCCACGGTAATCCTAACGGATGAAAATGGCAATGTTTTGTATGAACTCACCACCGATAATAGTGGCCACGCGCCGGAGGTTACGCTAGATGCGCCAAGCGTATCGCTTATGGGAGACCCCTACGCCGAACGCCGCTACTTTGTGTACAATGCAGAAGTCCACGCTGATGGTTACAGGTCAGTCATCTACAAAAATATAATGATTTTCGGTCAATCCGATGCTATTCAGGTCATTCATATGCACCCACTTGTGATAGGTGAAAAGGCACAGGATGTTGAAGTCTTGGATGTAGGCGGTCATGCACTTGACTATCCTATTGCCCCTCCTGCACCAGAAGCAGAAGTAGCTATGTCAGTACCCATGCCACGGATTCTTCCGGAGGTTATAATCCCAAACACCATAACCGTGCATTTGGGGGAATGGAATGTTTGGGCACCCAATGTGCGTGTACCATTCATTGACTATATCAAAAATGTAGTTGCCCATGAAATTCATCATTGGTGGCCTGAACAAACAATAATAGCCAATCTTTGGTGCATTATTTCACTAACGCTCAACCGTGTTTTTACTGAATTTTACCGCAAACGTGGCATTAACATTGGTCGTGAATTGAACTTTGACATCACCAACACCACACAGATGGACCAAAAATTTGTCTACCGTGGTGCTACCGAAGCAAGGCTTAATGCTGTTGTTGACCGCATTTTCAACCAATACTTGGCTGTTGTCGGGCATAAAGAGCCTTTTCTTGCCCTGTACAACGATGGAATTGTATCTAATATCCCCGGACGCTTATCTCAATGGGGTTCGTATTTCGATGCGCGTGACCGCAACATGACTGCATGGCAAATTATCCGAAAATATTATGCGGCGCATAATTTGGAATTGCGGGAAACCGATAATTTTTCAGGCCCCCTTGAATCTTGGCCGGGTGCAAGTTTGTCTATGGGTTCGACAGGCGTTCACGTCGAAACAATGCAACGGTATCTCAACAGAATTTTGGGACGGTGGACGAATATTATTATCAACCCTGTTGATGGTATATTTGGCCCCTCGACACGCACTTCGGTCATTACGTTTCAGCGCGAACACAACTTGCCGCAAACAGGCATAATTGACCGTGTAACATGGTATCAAATATCGCGCATATACGCCATCGAAAAAGGCTTGTGGGAAATGCACAGCGAAGGCATCCGCATAGG
>Ga0209755_10000566_pt1 | contig 66417 bp, 72 predicted proteins | sample TergutCo191P1_FD_187301 | JGI IMG/M metagenome (GOLD analysis project Ga0209755, IMG submission 187301) | Cornitermes sp. P1 segment gut microbial communities from Petit-Saut dam, French Guiana - Co191P1 (SPAdes) (version 2) | ecosystem: Host-associated > Arthropoda: Insects > Digestive system...
AGCTCCCGATAGACCTATCACCACAACACCAGAGCGCCCCGTCAACCAAACGCCAAACCCAGTTTTGACCCTTCCAGAGTTGATTATCATCAGCCCAAGCGAACCTACGCGTCGTCCCTAATTAGCTACGACTTAAACACGAAAGGCGTTAGGTCATTTAAACAAAACAACCCTCATTCACTTGTTGGATGAGGGTTGTTTTGTTTGGAATTAGTGAAAAATTATAACTTCTTACCGCACTCGGAGCAAAACTGTTGACCTTGTGCGTTCAAAAAACCACAATTACATTTCACCCCCGACGCAAGGGTGATTTGGCTCATCAAAGAAAATCCGCAAGCACCGCAAAACTTGCTGTCCCCTGTGTTAATTGCACCACAGCCTCCACATTGAATATCTCTTTCCACTGTACCACCAATCGCCGCTGCATTAACGGCATCCCCGCTGCCTAGGTCATTTTTGCCAAACCTGTCCCTGACACCCTGAATCAAAACCCCAGTCAACTCTTGACCGACACCCATTCCAGTGCCCATACTTACGCCTTTTAACAAATCTTTTAACATAATACCCACCTCTATTTATATTTTTTATGGTAACTATATATAGCTTTACACAACACCCCGTAGGGGCGCATATTATGCGCCCGCTGTCCGACAAGGGTTATGATGATGTGGAATACGTTTGCCCAGCAACGGGCGCATAATATGCGCCCCTACGATGGATTTTGTAATATAATACATTGGGGCGTTTTACCAGAACCGTTAATCCCTTCAGAAGCGATTACTATACTCATTTCCTGCCAAAACAGTGACAAGAAACGCAGGATTTTTGTTCGATTGCAAGGAACAAGGTTCCGTGCATACCCATAGGTATGTGCGGGTTCTTGTGACGCAGTCAATCGGACAAAAAGACAAGTTTATTGTTGCTGTTTTGGCAGGAAATGAGTATAACTTATTTTTCAAGGTCCAGCCCCTCCCCCAAATAAATAGGCGCAAGACTTTTGACCCAACAAAATTGAAACAAAAGTCTTGCGCCAGTAATACCACTTCAAAACAGTACCGTATGGGCGCATATTATGCGACCATACGATGGATAGTGATGACGTGGTTGGGACTTTAATCCCAACTATCAATCTCCACCCTTACAATATTGCCCGTTGACCTATTTACAAAAACCTCGTGGACAAGGCCGCCGTGGAACACTTCAACGCTCCAAACTCTTTGGAAGCCCTCAAAATCAAAGTCTGCACGGTTGGCATTACCGCCTCCCACATGGGCAAGGGCGATGTTTTGGGCTTCTTGGCGCGATATATTGCTAGGCCACATTACAAACGCAGCTATGGCAATTAAAACCGCCACAAGGGGTATTATAATAAATTTCATTTTTCCCTTACGTTTAGGGGGCGCAGCGTGACCCGCACTGGGATTATGCTGTTGGTCGTGATGTGATGACATTTTAGTCACTCCTTAATATTTTTAGTCGCCTTGCTCAAACTTTACAATAGCACCAGTGTCAACATTGATGTAAAACTCAATAACATTCCGCCCTCTTGGTGCGTTTACCGCTCTAAATTCAAGTTCCCAAACCCACTGACCTCTTTCCCAGTCTATGCCAGAATTGCTGTGGAAATTGGCGTTGATGCCACGCCTTACTAGGTCGGCTTGTGCAATCTCAATAGCTCTTTGTAGCGTGATGGCAGGGTTTTGTGGTCTGTTGCCCTGTCCGCTGCCAGTTGTTGGCGGGTTGTTTGGCTGGGGTGTTGGGTTTGGGGTTACGACAGGTGTGCCGCCCGTTCCCTGCGGTGCTTGCAAAAATGCACCTGTTTGCACATTTACATAAAATTCAAAGCTTCTGCCTTGTCCGTCAAACTCAACACTCCACACCCATGTATTACGCTCCATATCCATATAAACATAATTGAAACGTGCGCTTGTTACGCCTATGGCGATAAGGTGGTCACGAGCCAATTCTACAGCTCTTTGTGCGGATATGGCGGGGTTTGCAGGGCCGCCAGCACGCGCAGGGGCTCTTGGTGTGATGTTTGAAGGGATTGTTATATTTCCAATTTCGCCAATTGGCGGCACAGGCGTTGCCGGGGGGTTATGTGGCGGGTAATTGGGGGTTACATTTAGGTTGCGAGAGGTTAAATGCACTGTATTGGTAGCACCTTCCCATGTAACCTCAAAGCCCATAGCATCAGCCACATCGCGGACAGGCAAATATGTCCGTGCTTGGAAAATAAATGGCTCAAACTCAGTTTGTACAAGTCGATTGTTTACAGCAATTCTAATGTTATTAAAATTTACTGTAATTACTTGTTGGCGCACGCTTCCAATTGCTGGCGTGAAGGGTTGCGGGTTAGCTGCCCCTGCTGTTAGATGCACCGTGTTTGTCGCGTCCTCCCATGTTACGCCAAAGCCCATTGCATTGGCTACATCACGGACAGGAAGGTAAGTACGCCCCTGGAAGATAAACGGCTCAAATTCCGTTTGTACAATTTGCCCATTTACAGCAATTCGGATATTGTTGAAATTTACTGTTATGGTTTCTTGCGCCACCCTGGCAAATGCGGGAATGGCGGTGATAATTGACAGCATAACAACCATGCCAATTACGGCTGCGGTTTTTCTTTTTCTCATTTTGAAACACTCCTTTTTTATTTGGGGTTTTGAAACACTCCTTTTTTATTTGGGGTTTAGTCATCCCACTCAAATTTTACGATACTGCCATTGTCTACATTGATATAAAACTCAATAAGCGGCATACGCTCGCCTTGGGTTCTGAACAACAGCTCCCATACCCATTGTCCCCTCTCCCAATCCATTCCCGAATCTCTGCTAAAGGTGGCATTTATGCCGCGTCGTGCAAGGTCAGAATAGGCTATCTCGATGGCTCTTTCCAAAGATATTTCAGGGTTAGATGGTCTGTTGCCTTGACCGCTTGTTGTTTGGTTTGTGACCTGCTGTTGGGTTGCTGTTGCGGCAGGGCTTGATGGTGGACTTGCCGCTGTGGCTGTTCCTTGGGGTGCTTGCAAAAACGCCCCTGTTTCTACATTTACATAAAATTCATAACTTCTGCCGCTTCCGTCAAACTCCACGCTCCAAACCCATGTGCCTCGCTCTAAATCCATATAGATATAATCGAAACGCGCGCTTGTTGCACCTATAGAGATAAGATGGTCACGAGCCAACTCCACCGCCCTTTGTGCAGATATAGCAGGGTTTGCTGGACCTCCAGCTCTTGCAGGGGGTCTTGGTGTGATACTTGATGGAAGGGTTATGCTGCTTGCTGTTTGTGCGGGCTGTTCGGTTGATTGTGTTGTTGCTGGTTGATGCGACGGGTAGTTTGGCGATACATCAAGGTTTGGTGTGTGCGGTGGATAATCTGGCGCAACATCAAGGTTCGGGTCATTTGCCGAAACATAAGCAACTGCCGTGTCGTCCTGATAACGGCTCAACCTAACAACATTGCCGCTTTCGGCATTTACTAACACCACATATCTCATTGCATTGTGCCTAACATCAACTTCAAAGGTTAAAATGCCGTCATCTGTAAAGGCGAGAACATCATGCACAGCACCATACCCAACAAAATCTACAGCTATTTCCCTTGCTCTTTGGCTGGAAATTTGATGTATGCCCCCTTGCCCAGAAGGCACACTTGTGTCTTGCGCTTGAATATTTGCTGGCGTAGCATCACCACAGCCCGCTAAGGCAAATAGCGAAAACGCAGCCATTAACATAACGGTGGGTAAAATTAACTTTCTTTTCACAAAATTACTCCTTTCTGCGATTATTCGCTATACTCATTTACTAAAACCTCACCAGCTGGACCAATCATAATTTCAAAATATCTACCATCAGCTTCGATGTGGAACATGAAAATTTGAAAACCATCTATAATCTCCATGCCGCCAAAAATTAGCTGTGCATTTTCTACAGTAGCAAGGGCAATCTCCATGGCATCTGCCCAGGTGGTGCTCTGCATGGCAACTTCTTCCATGCGGTAAATCATAACACTGCCGTCGTTTGCATCAATACCAAGGTAAAACCTATTACCGCTATACAACACTTCTATTCTAAACACTTCAAGAAGATGGTCGAAGAATAGCCCTGATAAAATGCCGCCGCCAACTTCTTGTAATGCAATTACCCTCGCTTGCAGGGCTGTTATCTGCAAATCTAGCTCATCAATGCTATGATAAGGGTTTTGCGGATGCGGCTCCTGTGGCGTGTAGCTCGAAAAGGCAAATACCGAGCCAGACAGTAATGTTAGTGTTAGGAACAGCACCAAAAGGGAAGAAAAACTAATCTTAGTTACGCTGGCTGCCCCATTCATAATGGATTCCATGCGCATTTTAATGCCCCTTTTGTCCCCGTAAAAGCAGGTTGAAAGCTGTGTGCCGCGGCTTTTGCGGGTGGCTATCATATCCATTATAAGCTCGGCATAAAATTGGTTATTCTCGCTGCCAACTTCTAACAATACTTTTTCATCACATGATGCTTCACAATCAGCTTGCATTGCGTAGCTCATAAGGTATATTGCGGGATTGAACCAATGTAACGCTGTGGCAATGATGGACAGCAACTTTACGTAAAGGTCGCCCCTTTTGTAGTGGATAAGCTCGTGTCTGAAAATTAGCTCCAGCTCATCAGCTTCATAGTCCTTGTCGGGCAGCAGCACCATAGGGCGAATGAAACCCACAAGCATTGACGTTGAAACGAAGGAGCATTTTTTCAAGCCGATGTTTCTTTTAATGCCCTTTTCATGTTTAATGGCTCTAAAAATTTCCACAATTGCTGTATCATGCACCGTTTCGCCCCAACGCTTAACAAGCCTTGAAAATCTAATATACTTCCAAATGTGAAAAGCGAAAACCGCGAAGGCGACAACTGCCCATATAATTGCAATTATTGAAACAAGGGGTATTTGGCTTCCTGCCGTTTCTATTTGCAATCCCTGGGTAAAATCAATGGTTGCTTGCGGCGCACCTGCGCCTGTTGCCACTTCACTTGCTTGCCCTGATACAGATAAGGCAGGAGGAAGCTCGATGGCAAGCAACCCGCCGCCAAAAAGCGGCCGCATGGGAATTACCAAACCAAGGAGGATGACCACCCACGCCAAGTATCTTAAACGTGAAGGGAGTTTCTTGGGCAAAAAGGTAATTGTGGCCAAAACGCCAAGAATAATAAAAGACATTACCAAAGACGTTGTTAAGAAAGAGAATAAATATTGTGCCATGCCATCACTCCCTCTCTTTAAGCCATTTTTTAAGCTCCTTTAAATCTTCGTCGGTCATGTTTTTTCCATCATACATGGTTTTAACCAGGCTGCCGATGGAGTTCCCTCTATACCGCGATATAAACTCCCCCGTTTCAACGCTCATGTAATCACGCTCGTTTATTATGGGCGTATAGTTCCTCTGCCTGCCAATGCGCGCGCTTTCCAAAAAGCCTTTTTCGATAAGGCGTACAAGCATGGTTAAAACCGTCTGCGGTTTCCAACTTATGTCAGACTTCAACTGCTCCATAATTTCGTTGGTTGTAACGGGCGGCTCGCTTCGCCATATAATCCGCATAAGCTCAAACTCTGTATCGGGCAATCTCTTTATATTCATGGTCGGCTCCTCTCGTGATTAGGTTCTACCTATGTCTTACTTAACATTCTACTATAGTCTTAGATTAAAGTCAAGAGTTTTTTGGTAAAAAATAAAATATTTTTGCTAAGTGCATATGCATTTACGTAGAAAGCCCAAAAAATAAAGCCTTTCAGGTGGTTTCATAGGTCGGCATGGAGCAAACCCATGGGCTTCACCATCCGACGACCACAGCATTATACTCATTCCCTACCAAAACTCACAACCCCTCCGCAGAACGCAAATTCCGCAGAGGGGTTGTGAGTTTTAATATGCATTTTGATAAGGAATATTCGAGAACACCAAGGGCATAGTAAAAGCCGTGACCTCTTTAATCTTTAGCTGTCTGCAAGCGGCATCCACCTCTGCAAAATTTAAATTATATATGTAGGCTATGTCGCTGCAACTGTATGTTTGAGGGCTTTGACGCTCCATTTCTCTCTGGTACAGCCTGCACAATTCGCTGGACCCCCGAGACATTACCGCGAGAAAAACCCCTTCATCAATCACTGACCTTCCTGTCAATATCTGCCGAACTTCTCTTTCACTAAGCTCCAAAACATCCGCCACCAAATCCGCTTGAAGCGGATATTCTGCTGTTTTCAAAAACAAGTCTATCTCTGCAATTCTTGGCGCAATATTTGTTTGATATTCTTCCCAAAAGGTATAATTCTGCATAGCAACTCCTCCGAAATGCTGTTTTTTCAATTATATCACACAACCATCCCAAAAACTACTTGAAATAAAAACCAGAATATTAAAGACCTCAAAGGCACAATATAACGTCAGGGGAGGTGATATTATGTCTAACAAAAAAGTAGTGCCAGAAGCAAAGACCGCTATGGATAACTTTAAGTATGAAGTTGCCAGCGAGCTAGGTGTACCTTTGAAAAAGGGTTACAATGGCGACTTAACTTCTGCCCAAAATGGCTCTGTTGGTGGTCAAATGGTTAAGAAGATGATTGAAGCCCAAGAGCGTCAAATGGCGGGCAGCACTCCTCAATAACTTTTGTTATGCTGGAGTGGCGGCTAATTAAATAGTTTTATCGAACATCTGGAAAGAGTACTCATTATTCTTTCCAGATGTTTTTATTTTCATGTGGAGGGTTAAGGTGTCTTTTTTTGACAGGTGCGCAAGGGCGAAGGAGCTGCGGTTTGCCCAAAAGTTTGGTATTTTTAGGATTGGCTTGCTGTTTTTGGTGATGTTGCAAGAAATTGGCGGGCAAACTGGCAGTCTGTTTTGGGGGGTTGTTTCTATTGAAAGGGTTATAAGCCAAAAAATGCGGTTAACGCGAATGGTAATGTGAAACGGTGTGGATTCTACACAAAAAATCTGTTGCTGCTGTCGGGATATATGGCGAATATGCGCTAAAACAATTAAAAAAACTGCCACAATGACGATGGAAAACATTGCAATTAAAATACTCATGGTGACCCCTCCCCTTCTAACTTATAATATGCGTTCCATATATTTTTGCGAACTTGAGATAATTTCCTGTTGAATAAGTTGCGAAAATATAGTATAATCAATATATATTCGTTTGTATATAGGAAGGTTTTGGAGGTATTTGATGCATAGATTAGGTATAGATATTGGTTCTACCACGGTTAAATTGACCTTGCTTGACGGGTCGGGGGAGCTTGTGTTTTCACGGTATGAAAGGCATTTTTCGGACATACAAGAAACCCTGCGGGGTTTATTTGCCTTAGGGGCAGAGCAATTTGAAGGTGCAAGGTTTTCCGCCTGCATTACAGGCTCTGGCGGGCTTACCATTTCGGAGTGGATTGGTGTGCCTTTTGTGCAAGAGGTTGTTGCGGCGGCGAAAACAGTGGCAGAGGTTGCGCCGCAAACAGATGTTGCCATTGAAATCGGCGGCGAGGATGCCAAGATAATTTATTTTACGGGCGGCATAGAACAGCGCATGAACGGGATTTGCGCAGGAGGTACAGGAAGTTTTGTTGACCAGATGGCATCCCTGCTTCAAACTGACGCTTCTGGGCTTAACCAGCTTGCAGAAGGGCATAAGGTGATACATCCAATTGCGGCTCGTTGCGGGGTATTTGCTAAGAGTGACATTCAGCCGCTGATTAACGAGGGAGCAGCGCGGGAGGATTTGGCAGCGTCTATTTTCCAGGCGGTTGCCAGCCAGACAATTTCTGGATTGGCACAAGGCAAGCCTATACGGGGTAATGTAGCATTTTTGGGAGGACCACTCCACTTTTTGCCCCAATTGCGTGAGCGGTTTATAGCATCATTAAATTTAAGTGATGAAAACGTCATTGTTCCAGAAAATTCCCATTTATTTGCCGCCTGGGGGGCTGCCCTGTCTGCTGATGGGGATATGTTTGATTTTAACCAGCTTTTACATAATTTACAGAACAATAAGGTTATTACCCATGAAATTGCCAGGATGGACAGGCTTTTTGAAAGCCAAGCACAGCTTGACGCATTTAAAAAACGCCATGACAACGCAACCCTGCCGCGGCGTGATTTTGCCACATATCAAGGGCGATGCTTTATAGGTATTGATGCAGGGTCAACCACCACAAAGCTGGCTGTTATTTCGGAAGATGGGGAGCTTTTGCACTCCCATTACGGAAGCAACGAAGGCAGTCCTTTGCGTATGATTATAGGGGCGTTAAAGGAAATTTATGCCAAAATGCCTGCGGGAGTGACAATTGGAGGGGCATGCGCAACAGGATATGGCGAATATTTAGCCCGTGCCGCTCTCAATATTGATTATGGAGAGATTGAAACTGTTGCCCATTACAAAGCGGCGGCGTTTTTTCAGCCTGATGTTGACTTTATTTTGGACATTGGCGGGCAGGATATGAAGTCCATGCGCATTAAAAACGGTGTTATCGACAATGTGTTGCTTAACGAGGCTTGCTCGGCAGGTTGCGGCTCTTTCATTGAAACCTTTGCAAAGTCTTTAAACATGGACATTCCTAGCTTTGCAGACATTGCCCTTTTTGCAGAAAACCCTATAGACCTTGGGTCAAGATGCACCGTTTTTATGAACAGCCGCGTGAAACAAGCCCAGAAGGAAGGGGCAGAGGTTGCAGACATTTCGGCAGGGCTAAGCTATGCCGTTATTAAGAACGCCCTGCAAAAGGTTATTAAAATTACTGACCCCAAGGAGATGGGGGATAAAATCGTTGTTCAAGGGGGAACTTTTTACAATAATTCTGTTTTGCGGGCATTTGAAATGATTGCAGGCTGTGAAGTGTTGCGCCCTGACATTGCAGGACTGATGGGTGCATTTGGTGCGGCATTGGTTGCCCGCGAACAGGTCAGCTGTGACAAAGACAGCGTGAGCCAAATGCTGGATTTGGCAGGGCTTGAGGCTTTGCAAATTGACAGCTCCATGGCACGTTGCGGGCTTTGCGAAAACAATTGTATGCTAACCATAAATAAATTTGGTGAAGGCCGCGTTTTTATTTCGGGCAATCGTTGCGAACGTCCATTAGGCAAGCAAACCGCTGACGCTCCCCGCGGGCAGGACTTGTATCAATATAAATATGAGCGGGTTTTTGACTATTCACCATTACCCACCGAGGAGGCTCATCGTGGCAAAATCGGCATAGTGCGCGCCCTTAATCTTTATGAAAATTACCCATTTTGGCACACTTTCTTCACCCATCTGGGTTATGAGGTTGTTTTGTCGCCTTCGTCTAGCCGTGCCGTTTATGAAAAAGGGTTGGAAAGCATGCCGTCAGAGAGCGTGTGCTATCCTGCCAAGCTTGCCCATGGACATGTATCAGAGCTTATAAACGCTGGCGTTAAAACAATTTTTTATCCCAGCGTGGTTTACGAAAAGCGGGAGTATGACGAGCCAAGCGACTGCTTTAACTGCCCAATTGTTGTCAGCTATCCCGAGGTTTTGCGGACAAATGTAGATGAAATTGAAACTCTGGGTATCGACTTCCGAAACCCATTTCTTAACATGGACAATGAAAAGTCCATGGTTAAGGAGTTACAACGGGAATTTTCAGATATTCCAAAGGGAGATGTAGCCCAAGCGGTGAAATTGGCTTATGCCGAGGATGCGAGGTTTAAGGCTGATGTTCGCGAAAAAGGCAAGGAAATGTTTGAGCAAGTGCAAGCATCTGGAGATTATGCCATTGTGCTTGCAGGGCGTCCATATCATCTTGACCCCGAAATAAACCACGGCATAAGCAAAATGATTGCGGATTTTGGGGTTACTGTTCTGACAGAGGACGCAATAAGCCATCTTGCCAATGCCCACCAAAATGGTTCGCTTAATGTGCGTGACCAATGGGTTTACCATAGCAGACTTTACGCCGCCGCAACTTATGTTGCTAACAATCCAAATTTGGAGCTTGTCCAGCTTAACAGCTTTGGTTGCGGGCTTGATGCTGTGTCCACAGACGAGGTGCAGGAGATTTTAGAAGGTGCAGGCAAAATTTACACTTGCCTTAAAATTGACGAGGTGAACAATTTGGGTTCTGCCCGTATTCGCATCCGCTCTCTTTTCGCGGCTTTGGAAGAGCGCAAAAAGCGGGGTATCGCACCCCAAAAACCAGTACCACGCCATCCGCGCACCTTGTTTACCAAAGAAATGAAGGATAAGCACACAATAATCTGCCCTCAAATGGCACCCATCCATTTTGAGCTTTTAGAAACAGCTTTTAATGAAGCAGGTTATAAGCTGGTGGTAATGCCCGCCATGGACAGGGAAGCCGTGGACATTGGTCTGCGCTACACCAACAACGACGCTTGCTATCCTGCCATAATCGTGGTGGGACAACTGCTGAAAGCCCTACAAAGCGGGGATTATGACCTTAACAACACCTCTGTAATTATGTCACAAACAGGGGGCGGTTGCCGCGCCAGTAACTATATGGGCTTTATCCGCCGTGCCCTTCGCAAGGCGGGTCTGGAGCATATACCCGCAATTTCCCTGTCCGCTGGAGGGTTAGAAAAGCACCCAGGCTGGAAGCTGACTGCAAAAGATATTATGCGGGCTGTTAAAGGGCTTGTTTACGGAGATTTGCTGATGCGTGTGCTGTACGCCACCCGCCCATATGAGGCAGAGCCAGGTTCCGCCCAGGCTTTGTATGATAAATGGCTGGAAGTCTGCAAAAAAGACGTTGTTAGCGGAAACAACACCAGTTATAAAGTCTTATGCCAAGCCATTGTGTCAGAATTTGACAATTTGCCGCTGCTGGACATTACAAAGCCAAAAGTTGGCGTAGTTGGGGAGATACTGGTCAAATTCCACCCTACCGCCAACAACGACATTGTAACCCTGCTGGAAGCCGAAGGAGCAGAGGTCGTCGTGCCAGACCTGTTAGACTTCTTCCTATACACCTTTTACGGCGCAAACTTCAAACATAAACATTTGGGCGGCTCGGCAATGTCCAAAACCATTTTTAATACCCTTAATAAGGTGATGGAGCGCAACCGCCGCCACATGGTTGCCGCCCTAAACAACAGCAACCGCTTCCACGCCCCCAAACGCATTGAAGAATTGGCAGAAATGGCAAAACCATATCTTTCCTTAGGCAACGTCAGCGGAGAAGGTTGGTTTTTAACAGCAGAAATGGTAGAATTGCTCCATTCTGGCGTTCCAAACATCGTCTGCACCCAACCCTTCGCCTGCCTCCCCAACCACGTAACAGGCAAAGGCATGATAAAGGAGCTTAAAAAACACCACCCAACCGCCAACATCGTCCCCATAGACTACGACCCAGGCGCATCGGAAGTAAACCAACTAAATCGCATAAAACTAATGCTCGCAACCGCCCCTCTGCAATAAAAAAATATTTTTGCTTTATGCGAAATTTGTTCTTGACAAGCGCGGCAAGATTTTGTATAATAGAATTTGTTGTGGCACATCTAGCATGTGCCCTTGGATGGTTGTCCGAGTGGTCGAAGGAGGCGGTCTTGAAATACTGTTAGAAGTTAGCCACTCGACAAGCAAGAAGCCTTGGAATTATGAGGCTTGTAACAGGTAACATCAACTAAATATTTTTGATGTTTGCCCGATTTCCGAAAGAAATTTCGGTGAAGATTTTAGTTCTTTAGTTTCAAGATTGTTTGGAGGATTAGCGAAGTGGCCATAACGCGGTGGTCTTGAAATACTGTTAGAATAATACCCTTCGACAAGCAAGAAGTCTTGAAATTATAAGGTTTGTAACAGGTAACACCAACTTAATATTTTTGATGTTTGCCCTAAATGTTTGCCCGATTTCCGAAAGAAATTTCGGCAAACATTTAGGTAAATATATGGAGGATTAGCGAAGTGGCCATAACGCGGTGGTCTTGAAAACCATTTGGGAGCAATCCCACGGGGGTTCGAATCCCTCATCCTCCGCTCTGAAAGCCAGTAACCAAGCGGGTTGCTGGCTTTTTACTTTCCAAGAATTTGTTGCACTGGGCTGTTTTTATGGGTATATTTGGAAAATGTTTGCCCAAAATGAGCATTTTGTTTGCCGCCATACCCTGTAAATGGCTAAATCATGGGCTTATCTAGCCATGTGTTTTCTGATGCTGTTTGTGGGTTGGTTTTATAGGCTGTTTTCAACTTTGCCGCGTTGCATCAGCAGCTTTGTTGCGGTGCTTTCAGACTGCCGTCACTCCGCACCCGCTGCCGCCGCAAGAGATGTATCACCAATCCACGACATAGCACCAGCTGCCACCTTCTTATCAGAGAAATCCAAATGAGCGTAAATATTTGCTGTAATCGCGAAGTCACTATGCCCCAGCCAGTCTTGTATCTGTTTTAGAGATACGCCATTAGCAAGGAGAAGTGATGCGCAGCTATGCCGCAAGTCGTGAAATCTCATCTGCCTAAAGCCATTCTTTTCCAAGAACTTAGGAAATTCAGCTGAAAGATAGTCAGGTCTTATGCGGTTGCCAAGAGCGTCTGTATAGATGTATTCACCTTCTGCCCTATTATAGGACTTACCGCACAGTCTGCGGTTGTGTTCCTGGTCGGCTTTTACATCTAGCAACTTAGCTCTAATAGACGGCACAAGAGGCAATGTCCTAAAGCTAGACTTTGACTTTGTGGTATCGTCTGCAACCGTCACCTTCTGTCCGTCAACATTGGCTACGGTAACGGTATGCTCAATAGTAATGGTATTAGCCTCAAAGTTTATCGACTCCCAACGAAGCCCCACCAGCTCTGACCGTCTGAGGCCATAGAAAGCCCCTAAGACAACGCCTAATTCCAACTTATGACCCTTGACTGCTTCAAATAAAGAAACAACCTCGGATTCTTTTAGGAACTTACCCACAAATCTTTCAGCCTTCGGGCGTTTAACCTTGCCCATTATGGTATGAGGGATATAATCCTTCTCCACGGCATATTTCATAGCCTTGCTGATATTGGCATGAAATTTATGGATAGTCATTGCCTTAACACGCTTTAGCTGCTCTGCGTAGAAGTCATTAATGTCCTCAGCAGTCAAATCCACTAGCAAGATACCCTTTTGCCTGAAATACGGCACAATGGCTTTTTGCACATTCATTTGATAGCCGCCAAAGGTAGTTAGCTTAACCTCGGGGCGTATCACTTCAAGCCATTCTTCCATAAAATCAGCGAAAAGCATACCTTCTAGCCGTGGCTTTCCTGCCAGTTCAGCTTCCTGCTGTTTTCTAGTTTCACTCAACATGGCTTCAGCACGCTTTTTATTACCCTTAACAACAAGCCCTGTCGATACAGATTTACGCTGTCTTTTGCCGAACTCATCCGACCAAGACAGTTTAATGTGATAAATCCCGCGCACCTCTGCTATATGCCCCGATACGCTGATTTTTTCTTTTTTCAGTAGATGGTCTGCCATTTATTTATCCTCCTTAGAATATTTGCGCAGTGACCAACCTACTATTGACATATCCATTATAACAGAAACAGCAGATTTTTGCACTACCTAATCGCACTTTCTGACAAGAAAATTTTTGTTTGTATGGTAAAGTTTGATGAAATGCTTTGTTTGTGGGGTTTGTGTTGTGGTAGTAACGGTGGCACACCATCCCCCACTACGCCTGCAACGGCTCTGACGGCTCACTCACAGAAACCTTGAAGATACGAGCATAGGTCATAAGATGCACCTTAGGAATACGAAACGACCTGCCTACTTTAAGGGATTCTAGCTTCCCCTTGCGTAGTAAGCCGTATACGGTTTTACTGCTTACACCCAAAATCTCACTCACTTGCTTTACATTGAGAATATCAGGATAGTCTTTGAATACAGCTTGATATGTGCTGTTTTTACTGGTGACGCTCATCGTTTTTCCCCCTTTGGAATGGATTTTGAAGCTTTGTTGGTACTGATGTCGGTGTTGGCATTACTTGTATTACTGGCATTATCAGTATTGTTGATAATGCTTTTGTCCTTGCCGTTATCATCACTATTACTGATGATGTTGGTGCTATTTACGATATTGGCATCATTAGCGTTCCTACCACTATTGCCGCCGCCCACGCCAACATTAACAATATTAAAAACCAACCCAGGCCTGCTCTCACAAAAATCACAAGTCTGCTTGGTTTCCTGCCATCCCTTCTTTTTCAGCAAACTTCCACTATCACGAAAATCCCTCTCGCAACGAGGACACAAGCAAAGAGCAATCATCTTATCGGTAACTTTTTCAATTTTTTGAAGAAGCTGCTCAATCCCCACGCAAACAGCAAGGGCAATGTCAATCTTTGACTGTACCTCACCATCAATCTGTCCTATGTATTCACGAATACGGGAACGGTCTATGGTTCTTATCTGCTCTGCCAATGCCAGTGAGTCCACCTGCAATCCTGCGTATACAGGAATTATGGCATGAGTGGGTATTGAAGTCTTGCTTAACTGGCAAGTAATCGGCACTATTACGATGGTTGGGCTATATTTATTACCCACATTGTTTTGGACAACAAGACAAGGCCTCATTGAGCCTTGTTCCGACCCAACAACTGGGTCAAGGTCAGCGTAGTATATTTCCCCGCGCTGTATGGCTTTTGTCTGCATGTGTTGCATCACTCCTTTAAGCCTAGGTAATTAAGCCTTGGTAATTTCGCTTTAATTTGATTAAATTTGATTGCCTATTTGACTACTATAAGAAGTAGCACGCAGGTCTGCCGATATACAGCAGACCACAGCTACAGAATTTTCACAAATAACTGCAACACCCAAACCGCTTTGGTAAAAGCGTCATAATGCCGATTATCCGCTATGGGGCAACATCATAAGGTTTAGCCTTGAAAATCAAGACCTAGCCCTAAAGCCTGCTGCCGCACATAACAAAATAACCCGCACTCTCCCCCATTCTAAGCGAGCCACCCAATGCCGATAAGCGTTCAAGGTGGAAGTATCATTATTATCAACTGCTGACCATGGTGCTGGCTGTACCAATAAGCCAGCACAAACGCTTATCGCTTGCGCCTTGGGGGTTCATCCCCTAATAGGCGGTCATGGCGGCGTTATCTCTGTCCTTCCTAAAACAGATTGCAGTTGAATTGAATTTGAGTGTTGTATGACTGGTATGCAACAAGGCTACCAGTATTTATCAAGGAACGAGGTATCGCTTAAATTACCTAAATTACATAGAGATTTAAGATTATGGGTATCGGTTTATAAGGTTTAATTCCCACTACACACCGCAATCCATCACTACGCATAGGCCGCCAAAATTTCGTGAAGGATTTGAGCCTTATGTCCGCCAACATCTTGAGCCAATTCTGCAAGCACATTTCTTTGCTCTTGGCTTAAAATGCCTTTATGCGGATTGTTATGGCCACGAAACATCACACCGCCGCCATTGCCTTGCAATGTGTCGATGTGATAGCCTTCATCTACGGTAAGTACCAGCAAGTCACGCCTAATAGTCCTCTCGTTTACACCGAGTTCTGCGGCAAGGTTTTTCACCTTGTCCTTTTTGCGACCCCGCAGGATGCGAATTATTTCTGCCCTGCGGCTTACGGCGTTCATGCTGTCACCACCCTTCTTTTTGGTATAGATAAATTATAAATGACAAAGCGGACACAGCTCGTCCTATTAGAAAAATTTTCCAGTAAAATATTTACAAATTTATCCATAACCACAGTATTGCGGTGTTTTCCTGCACTCTCGCTTATGCCGTCGTTGGTATTCGTGTTACTGTTTGCAATTCTATTGGGGTTCTCGCTTTTATTGAGACTCTCGTTTTTGTTCATGCGCCCACTCGGTTTCAAGCTCACACTAACACTTGCACTAACATTCACTCCGATACCAACACACAGGCTAATGCCAACACCCACACAAATACTGATGCCGTCATCAGCACACATATCACCGCCAGCACCTGCACTCAATCTTATATTCTCATTCATCCTTTTCTCTCCTTAGTCATCTTTCCTCGTGGTTTTGAAAGCCAAAAATCAAGCCTTCCTTGTGATACTAAGTTCCAAAAGAAAAGATAGCGGAGGAGAGCGACCGCTAAAATAAACAATGAAAATGCCGTTGTAATTTATTGGAAATACAGCGATTTCAAAGATTTCTGTCGAAACAAAAACCGCTGCTATCCCGTGAAGGATAGCAGCGGTTGGTATATGAAGTTTTTGCTTGTTATGCTTGTTATGTATTTTTTCAAACGCCCAAAGCAAAAAGGGCGGTCTGCGTCGTTTTATCTCCACTTCATTCGCCCCCACTCAAAAATGCCGTTAAAAATTGGCGTTAATTGAATGATAGCAGGGAAAAGTATCAAACTAGGATAAAAATTGAAAGTTTTGGTAATATTTTACAAAAACAATATTCCAAAATACGAGCTTTGACTGACTTTATGGCGTAAAATGTCATTTGACTGTACTGTGAGCCTGGAAGTTCTGAAAATTTCTCTAAGAAGTGCCGAAAATGGCTACAGGGAGTGTAGAAATTGCTCCAAGAATTGCTACGGGAAGTGTCGAAATTGCTCTAAGGTATGCTGGCACTAACCCCAAAATATCAATAAATTCTGTCCTAATAAATTTTTTTATGAAATTTTGTTATATTTAGCCCCTGTCAGTCGTGTAGATAACATAGACGAAAATAAACGCCAGTAGCATCACATAATCACATAGTCTTGAGTAACTGGAACTAAATCAGCAAAAATGCGTCTATATAATAAGGATATATGACTGCATCGTCGCAAAAAATATAATGGCGTGTAAGGTCGGTGTGCGAGGGTCGCACCCTTACGCCTTATCCATGCTCGGCGTGGAGATTGACAAGACATTGTAGAGGAGGAGGTTTACAACTAAGGAGGTGAAATAATGGAAGCTATTTATTTAGCGGTCGAAAATGATTTGGGCATACATGAAAGGGAGAGTCTGTTTTGGCAAACGCACAATATTTCTTCGGTTCGGGTATCTACAATGAACGAAGCAATAATCAAGGCTTCCCAGTATGAATTTTACTTCATCGGCATCAACGCCGCAAATGTGAATTATATGCCAAAGTTGATATACCTTCGTTCTGCTACGATTGCGCCAATCTTCATCTCAACAACCAACTATTCCATGCAGGAGCAGGGTAAAGCCATAAAAAACGGTGCGGATTTATTTGGTCAGATAAGTGATGACCCGCGGGATAACTTTGACTCGGTTATGGCTGCCATAGAGCGTATCAATGAAAGAGCTTTCCGTCCAAAATCCAGTGTAAATTTGATAGTCAAGGGTAATGTCCTTATATCGCATACCCATCGCAAGCTGCTTGTCGGTGATATTGAAACCGAATTAACGGGGCTGGAGTTTGACCTCTTGTACATCCTAATGAATAATCCCGGTCGTGTTTTCACATCGGAGCAGTTATATCAGCAGTTGTGGAGCAACGAAAGTCTTTCTTGCATTGAAGCAGCGATTAAAAACACCATTGCTAGGATTCGCAGAAAACTTGGCGATGCCAACATGATTGAAAATGTGTATGGTGTTGGGTATAAATTTCCTTCGATATGAAGCCCTTCCCTTCTTATGCCGCAGATGAGAACATATTTGTGTGTAAGCTAGACGGAATAAAATAAAACCACAATGCCCAAAATCTTAACGATTTCGGCATTGTGGTTTTTGGGTTGCTTCACGATTACTACACTTAACTAATTTACTACACCTAACTAATATTTCCATTGCGCTTTGCTTGAGTAATTTTAGCCAACGGCAAGATTGCCGATGGAAGTCACCCCAGCAAAATCTGCCACAGTTTCTTCAAAAACCTCCTCATAAACATTGACTGTCCTGCAAGTAAAGGTTTCAGCGGACTTAAATGCTACAAAAATCAGCTCACGCTCTGCATTTTCACAAACTCCATTGATATTCATTGGGTGCAGATATAGATTGTTTCTGCCCTTTACAGCTCTGGCCGCTGTCCAGTTGCCTTTTGGCTCGACAATCTTCCAGCCCAAAGCTGTTAAGATGTTCTTAACCTCTTTATCAAACTCTGCTTTAACGTGAACCCTGCAAAGCCTGCCGCCTCGCTCGTCATATCCGTTACTTCCATGGATTTTGTCGATTCTAAAATAGGTATTAGAAAATCTGCCTGCTATGCCGAAGTTGGCGTTTCTTCTTGGGAATGTGCATATTTCAGCATTTTGTGCAGACTGCCTGATGGCTTTTGGGCTTGGCGAAGGCTTGACCCTGCTTGGCGTATTGTTTCTGATTGGCATAGCAATAGTTCCTGCAATTAAAGGATTCCTTAAAATTTTAGACATCATAATATCGCTCCTCTCCGCCGCTCTTGGCGATAAAAATAAACTAAAAGGCACATTGTCTGCACCTTTTGAGATTTAATATTTGGTTACATAATCGTCTATATAGCCCCTGCACTCCGCCTCGCTGCCAGTGAAAATCACGCGGGCGGAATGGTTGCCATAATACTCAAAAATACACTCGGCTAAAACCTGCATAGCTCCTGCGCCATACTGCTCCTTTACACCATCAACGCTCTTGTAGCCAAAACTGCTTATGATGGGGATTAATTCATCTAGGCCTTTGTGACTGTTACCGCCTTTTTGGTCATTACCACCTTTTCCGTCGCCGCTACCATCGCCATCAAGATACTCTTGTACGCATACCGTGTCCTTATATACCTCGCATTTGTCGGTGTCAGGGGATATGGGCGATAGTTCAATAAGGTCAAATGCCATGGGGTCTGCTGTGGCTTTCACATGCTGATAACTTGCATCATCAGTCAAAATCCAGCCATTTGCCTTTTCACCGCCTGCTTGCCTCATTGCAGAGGAGCATATCCCCTCATTTTTAAGTGTACCAATGTTTTTGTTCATAGTTGTATCATCCTCTCTTTTTGATTTGTCTTGAACTTAAATGTGCTTGAGCACAAAATAAAAATAGGAATGACTAGGTTGCGAGATACATCCGCAAACCCATGCCATTCCTGTTATTGATGCTTTGGGTAAAAAAAGAACATCAAACACGCACATCACGAAATCCAAAAGGCGTATAAACAGTCAACGCCGTCATTTCTAAGCATTTGGCTGCTAAAGATAGCGAGCCGCCTGCAAATGTGCAATCTGATGGTTCTCTATAATCTGAAAAAATATGAAATCATTATATCATATTTTCCATTAAATGTCAAGTAAAAATTTAGAATAATTTCCAAAGTGAATTTCTGCTGGCAAGGGCAAATGGTTTTTGATATAATAAGCGGATAACAGCATTAACCACATCAAAGTTGTTTTTGATAATACACCGAAAAGCTACCCTGTTACAATAGAATTATCCGAGAGAGAGGTGAACCGAATGGACATCGAGCAAAGCATCTACGAATCAACCTTATATATCCACAATATGTACAACGAGCCAATTGCCGTGGCTGATATAGCGGCAGATGTGTACCTGTCACCATCATATTTTTCTTTTATGTTCCGCACATTTACAGGCTACACGGTTAAAAACTATCTAAACCGATACCGTCTGTATTGCGCAGCATTAGACTTGCGTGACAGCAACAAGCAGTTGGTGGAAATAGCTTATACACACGGCTTTTCTTCACAACAGGCATTTACAAGGAGCTTTTCGCAGATGTACGGAATAACGCCGGCAGTTTTCCGCTTGCAAAGACCGTCCATCAGTCCATTTCCCCCGGAAAATTTATGGACTACAGGGAGGAAAGTACCTATGGAACTTATGCAATGCTTTGAAAATGTGCGCTTCATGCACAAAGAAGCCTTTTATGTGGCGGGTGTAGAGGTTGACATTCACTACAATAGCGATGATGGAACATCGCCAATCGGTGGGTTATGGGAAATTTGGGGCAAAGATAAAATTGCAGACCAAATCCCCGACCAAGTGCTTGATGGAGTTGTTTATGGCATAACTCACAGCGAAACTTCCGACAGCAAGGCAAAATATTTTATTGGGGTTGAAGTCAAAAACCTTGATAACCTGCCTGTTGGCTTGGTTGGGCGAAAATTCCACGCCAGCGAATTTGCTGTATTCGACACCACATTAGCCATAATCTGGACAGGGGACTTTTGGCGAACTTTCTATTCAAAGTGGCTGCCGTTATCAGAATATAAAACCCATGATGAGCCACACCGCAAGTCTAACGCCACATTCAATAAATATCCTGCTATTGAGGTGTACGGCAAGGACTTTGAGGGCGAGCAATCAGTTATGCAGATATACGCACCTATAGTAAAAATCTGATTGCCTTAGGTACACCAAAAAAGCAAGAACCGAAAAGCCGTCACGCTGGGATTTGTGGCGGTTTTTCGGTTCTATTTTACATGTATCAAAAAAGTTTAGAATAATTTCCAAAATGAAGTTTGTGAAATTATTCCGAAGCGACTGTGCTGTAGCTGCTTTACATCGGAAATTTTCTATATTTTATCAATTAGCTGCCTAGTTGCCCTGATTTGGGTTTCCGTAGTCAAAAAACTCCTTTAAGTTATCTATGTGCTGGATGATGCTCTTTCTTTGTTCGTCGGTAAACTCGTGGAGGTATAGATAGCTCTCCTTGCCTATGCCGACCAAGTAATCCAGCGAAGTATTATAAACAATTGCAAATTGAATTAAGGTTTCAAGCTTAGGGGTTAAGCTGTCGGACTCATACCTGCTGATTGTGTTTTGGTGAACATTCACTCGTTCACTAATTTCCTTTTGGCTAAACCCATGCTTTTCGCGTAGCTTTTTTAACTTGTCGCCTAAGCCGTATATTGTGCCATTATTCATCCAAACGCCCCCTCTCTAAATACTCCTAAAATTATATCAAAACTTTTCAACGCAACACGTATTAAATATTCTAAATTTATATTGCGTATAGAGTTGACATCACTTTTAGTTTCCTGTATAATGATTAATAGGTAATCTTACGACAGTTTAACAAAAAAACATACAACAATGCTGTTTTTGTGCTAAATTATCCCTAAAACGTGACAAGGAGTGGATTAACCAATCAGACACAAGTGACATGAAAATAGCCATTTTTGAAAATGACCGCCAGTTTGCTGAGCGGCTTGAAGCCGTTGTGTGCCATTGCACCCACCACCCCGCAGCAATTAATACAGGAGATGCCGATGAGATTATTGGCTGGTTTGAGAGGACGGCAGAGCCCGTGCTTTTCTTACTGGATATAGTGGCTGGCGGTAAAACGGTCGGTTTTCAGATTGCTCGCCGCATTTTCGAGCGAAATAATGGCAGTTTGGTTGTTTTTGTGACCGCTAACCCTGATAGGGTCTTGTATCGCCCGACTTTTAAGGCGAAGGCGTTTAGCATAATACTTAAAAATCCATGCTCGTGGGAGCGTGAGATTAAGGAAACCATAGCACTGGCTAAAAGGGAGCTGCGCGCCAAAAGCGTGTATATCCACACAGGGAAGTTTGAAACGCTGTATATCCCCCATGAAACCATTTGCTATATTGAATCTATTAAAAACAGTAACAAACTGCGCGTTCATTGCACTGAGGGGCAGTATGTCATAAGAGAAACACTAAAAAGCCTACAAGAGCAACTCGCCCCTTTTGGGTTTGTAAGGTGTCATAAATCCATCATTGTGAATGTGGCCAATATCCGCAAAAAGGATAAAACTGCCAAAGTTCTTGTTTTTCACAATGGTGCATCATGCCCTTATAGCCATCTCCTGAAAGGGGCTGCATTATATAATGTCAAAAATGTAAGGGGGTGATAAAATGGAGAGTCGCAATAAGACAACAGATAATTCATACGACCAACAAGCAGATTACAAAGGACTTTACCTTGATGCAGTTGACGCTTTAACGAATATTGCCAATTCCGCTGTTTCGGTACTAGGAAATTTAGAAGAAAAATTTTTGAGTCAGACCGAAACTAGCGGGTCTTCCGAGGGATAGATGGTCTGACTAACCATAAAATTTTAGGAGGAATGAAAAAATGGAACGTAAAATGCACTCTGCGAAAACTGTGGATGAACTAGGGCGGATTATTATACCGCTAACACTAAGGGGAAAATTTAGGATTGGAGATGGTGACAAGATGGATATTTTCGAAGATGTTGATGAAATTATTTTGAAAAAGTCTATCATTCGCTGTGTTGCTTGTGATGGCACGGAAGATATGAAGCGTCATAATGAAAGAGATTTTTGCGGCGCGTGTCATGCTAAGTTGTCGGTGAGCTGATTGCTGAACCTCGAAAAATAGGAGTTTAGCATATCTGTGAAAGTCCCATTTCCCAATTGCAATAGCCCTTAAAATAAAAAAACTGCCGTCGATTCCAACCAAGGCTGATGGCAGTTTTTTATTTTTTGAGAGCATTTGAGTTCTACACTCTATATATTAAGCTCTCTGCGTTTGTGGATTTCTTATCCATTGTTGCACGTTGGAGTTCCAAGTCCAATCCCCAGGCTGGCAACAGTTACATTGTCCCGTTGCGTGCCAATCCGATAATTCGTGACCGAAAAACGAAGCCATGCGCCTGTGTCCTTCGGCATTTTCGGGCGTGTTGGCTGAAATGCCTATTTGTCCGCCTAATCCCCATTGCATTTCAATTCCGAATTTACGGTACATATCGCCATGTTCGCCACGGATTTGTTTGTACAGTTCGGGGTTGATTATGTTTAGTTTGTGCATAGTCCCATGCACTCCGCCCATGTGAACCCTAAACGAAGCGTTAATGCAGTTTGTAAGCACTCCAGTCTTGGCGAAAAAACCATGGATTTCATCCAAAGTTTTGCCGTGAAGATTAGCACCTCCGCCATTTCTACTTAGTTCAAGCTGATGTTCAAAGATAATCTGCCTTTGCTTATCAGGACACTCGACACCCTCCACAAGTTTTGCCATTTCGGGTGAACGCTCTCCTCCCACCCTTCTGTGTTGGTTCAGAAAAGAGCCGTTTGCGTGTATTTGATTAGCTATTTTTGTTGCCATTGAACAAACCATATTCTCAACTCCTTATTTTATGATGTGGCTTAATTCGTTCGTCGCCTTATCCCTACAGACTTTGACCCGCCCGACAAATTTTGTCGAGCGGGCGCAATGCCTATATGGCTTTGTCTTGTAGGTAGTACATTTCAGACAAAGGATGCTTTCAAGATGAGTTGCTTGGTAATTAATTCCATTAAATTACTATATGTTACGATATTTAGTGTATAGTATTTTATGTAATCGCATCATATCACATCTATCCGCTAAATGCAACAAAGAATTATCCCGCTTGCTCTACTGAGTATTTACCATGCCTCTGGAAATTCTCCAAAGCATATTTGGAACGTCCATGTAGTATGCAAAATTCATGTCAAGCGTAGGCCTCCACAAGAAGAATTGACTGGCATTAACACTTGCCGCTATAAGCATTTGTTGATTAGCCATCGTTTGCATTTGAGTGGCTGGTCTTGAGTACATCGGCAAACCGGCGGATTGTTGAATCCAAGTGTTTTGGTTAGTTGCCAACAGCAAGAAGTGATTCGGATTGTGTGCTTGACCAGAGTTATTGGTGTTCAGGCGTATTTCTACAATCCCTGCGTTTGGCGGAACTTGATTTGTTGCAGGAATATTCACCAATAAGTTTTGAGAGTAAAATACTGGTGCTGGCCATCCGCCTGGGTTAGGCCAATTGCGAGTGCCGAAATTATAGCTTGCTGGGCTTGGATTAACAAGTGCTCTTCCAAAAAAACGAGCATCACTTTGACCTACATACAGATTGTAGCTACCGCCAAAATCCCAGCTGTCTACTATTACGAATAATGTGCCAGTAAAATCGACAGTCCATATTAGGCCGCCTGTTCCTTGTATTGGCCTATTGTCAATAACGCCGCCCCATTGGTCAATAAGTATCAAGCTTCTGATATTCGTTGAGTTCAAAAGGAATAGCATTTCCTGTCCGAAGGTAACATTGTACTGGAAGAAGTGCAGATATTGAGTTGCAGGGGTGTGGAAGGTGCGTTGCATGATTGTTCTTTGGATGCCTGGGGTTGCATTATGAAAGCCGTTGCCAGGTTGTCCGCTGAGTGGCATAATGCTTTCATAGGCACCGAACGCTTGCACTCTCTCTGAAAACCCGCCAATTCTTGCTTCCGTGGCAAGCATTTCATAATCCGACAAGCCACGAGTTATTTCTGTTAGCTCTAGGTGTGCTTCATCTTCAAAAGCTATCCCAAGCTCCATAGGTGATACTGGGAACACCGCTTCATCTAGCTCGTATCGGTGATTATACTCTACCAACTCATCTTGATAGATGCTGTCTGCAAAAACCATTGGCGCGCTCGTGAGCATCATTATGGCTGCAAGAGAGCCAGTTACTACTGACCGTATGCCAGCTTTTAACTTCATTTTCATGTTTTTCCTCCTTAAATTTTGGTGCATCTTTTGAGCACCTATTCGCTTGTTTGATTTGCGTTGATTCAAAAACAAATTAACGCAAAGTGTTTCGTGCTTCAGTGGTTATCGTTTCGGAAAATCCGTTGCGAGTTACAGACGCATTCACTGAAATTCGATACTCGTGACCGCGAGCAACAGTTTGTGTTTCTGCAAATCTCAAAGAAGTGCCTGCCGACAACGGCCAACTCCGTATCAAAGTAAACGTTCCGTTGGCATTTACGCGTTCCAGCCGAGCTGTGCCGCTAATCGTACTATTATCCAAAGCGATAATGGTCACAATGGCTTCAGCAGTTGTCCCGTTGAAATCCAGTTCGGCCGTCACTACCCTAGCGTTTTGCCATAGCGGCTGAAATGACACGTATCCGTCCAGTTCTAGCATTTTCGGCTCAGCAGTATCAATGGGCATCGCTTGTGCAGATATAATGCTCGGAAACGCAGTGGCAACCAAGGCGACCACAGAAAGAGTTGAAATAATGCGTTTCTTCAAAAAAATCCCTCCTTTCTCGTTATTTTAGCAAGACTTCGTTCGTCCTGTTATGGTAATAACGATTATGGAGGGGTAAATATTACAAAATTATTGAAAATATTTTTATTTTTTTGTCCAGACATCAGCGGGCGATTCTTTCTACAGAAAAAGCCATCTCTAGTAGCTTTTGATAATCCAACGTCGAATTAATAAAGAAGGCAAAGCCATCCCTTTCCCAAATTATTGTTGTCATATCATCTTCATTGTCCGAAATGAAGGCGTGATAGACTACGCCGTCGTGTGTAAAAGTTTGATGAACCCTGTACTCGTTGTCGGTTTCGACAGTTGCAGGAGATGATGATTGCCAAAACGTGATTTCAATTCCATCTTGATTAGCAAAATCAATTATCTTCATCGAACCAGCCTGAAAATAATCAGTTTCGACAAATCCTTCTGGCAAGTAAGTTGGTAGCCATTCGGAGCTTAGGTCAATTTCGATGTATTCATTGGAATTATTTCCTGTAAATGTAAATCTAGTAAACTGCTCAAACCACTCCGTAATCACCCTAACAACGGATGCTCTAATATCATCGTTAAACATCAGTGCGCCAAAGAGAGTGGCCATCCCTATTAGAATGGCGGCAGCGGTGCGGTAAGCTGGCTTGCGAACTTTAGCGAAAGCCTCCTTGCGCCTATCTTTAGCAAAGAGCTTTGCCATGCGTTTTTCATGCCGCTCTGAAAAAGTATGGGTCTTTTGGATTTGTTCATCGGATGGCAATTCAGCCATATCTCTTTTGTGGGCTTCTACGGCCGCAAGGCGGAGCATGGCATCAAAACGTGCATTATTAATCTGTTTCTGGTCCACCATAGCCATCGCCTCCTTCTTTAATGAGTTTTGCCAGCATTTCTTTAGACCTCAATAGCCGTACTCCGACTAAGTTCACTGAAATACCCAAAGTCTCTGCGATTTCTTCATAACTTAAATCATGGATATACCTTAAATCAAATACAGTGCGGTATTTGACAGGCAAAGTTTGTATTAGAGCAACAAGTCTATCCAAACCGTCACTATTTTCTACCTCAATAGCTACATCATTATCAATATCAGCAAGTTCTTCGGCTCTACCAGCAGACTCGCCCATTTCATCAAGGGATTTAAGCTTTTTCGAAGTCCTAAGTACGTCGATTGCTTTGTTCTTGATAGTAGTAACGAAATAAGCCTCCTGTTTATTACAATCAAAGGAGAAAAATTTTTCCTTGTGTTCTATTATTTTCATAAATGCGAAGTGCAATACATCTTCGGCTGTATATTTTTCCTTGACCAGCTTATAAGCTATAGCATAGCCTTTCCATCTCATGCGCTCATAAAATTCAGCAAAAATCTGTTTGTCTTCATCGCTCTCGAAAAAAGACATATATAAAACAAACATCCGACAATACCTCCTACAAAACGAGTATATCTAAAATGAAGACTGCGAGCCTGTGAAGTTTAGAAGCAAAAACAGCCTAGAGTTGTTCGTAAACATTTCCTCCCTGAAGCGTTGTCGAAAGCCACCTCTAAGACGATTATACCATAATTCTCAGCGGACTTCAAGAAAAAACATTATATGTAAATTCCCGCCAAACCTACATAAGCCTGTTTTTGGTCATCTCCCTTATTTGTTCAACAATCTGAGCTACTGATTGTTTGTCATCTTCTGAAAATCCATCAAGGTAAATATATGCTCTATCAGTCAAGCCCAAAAGATAATCAGTAGACACGTTATAAAATATCGCCATGCTTTTTAGAGCTTCCAAGCTAGGTGTGGTTACATTCCGCTCATATCCACTTATGGTCGATTTCTTGAAATTCAGCCTTGACGCTACTTCCTCTTGCGATAACCCCTTTTCTTCTCTAAGCTTTTTCAAGCGTAAACCAAAGTCATAAATTTTCACAAATATTCCTCTCTTTTCATCATCTTGCGTTCATGGCAGAGTAACTCCCTGCACCCTCTTATCTAATTCTAACTGTTATTTGTACTCTTACAGCGTTTTTTAGTAGATTAATAGCGGACACTCCAACTTTATTGCAGTGACCCCTGTGCTATAAGGTTTCATCCTGCCATCAGGACGGAGCTTCTCAAAATAATTTCAAAAAACCTAAAAATTTTGTAATATCTACCCATGTTTAATCGTTATAAAGGTAAAGGTGGCAGAGATGCGCTTTATGTCACGAGCAAGGAAGAAGGATTTTGGCTAATAATGGCAACAAAGAAATGTGGTCGAAAAGTTACCTGTAGGCAATAAAAAACAGTTGACCTACTTGGGTATTGGTAAGGCACTAGCCACGCTTTAGGGATGGCCACGCTCAACGCTTTCGTTTTTCTGCCACGGCTACCGTGGTGTCAAATCAATCGCCAAAGCTCACAAAGAGCTAAGGCAAGAGTTGTGATGAAAAATAACCATCACAAAAACAGCATTGTTTGTGCAATGCTCAAAAATTAAGGAGGGCTTTTTAATGAAGTCAACACTAAAGAAATTTAGCGCGCTGTTTCTTGCTGCCGTCATGTCTCTTGCTGTGGTTGTACCACCGACCTCAGTAATGGCGGATGAGCTGGATGATGTGCTGCATTATGAAGGTGAACAATCCGAAATCGTTGACAACGAAGGCGAAGGCGAATATCAAGGTTACGCCTACGAACCGCAAGTTTTTGTTGACAGCTACAATTTTGGCTCGGATTTTGCTTTAGGTTTGGAAGAAGGCCGCGGCATGAGCATCACTGATGCGATAAGCCTTGGTGACAACGACATTAACCCACTCACCGAACTTAGCAGAGATGGGCCGCAAGCAAGAACCCAAAACGGTATGATTTCTACCATTACAGGCTTTTTGACTTTCCAAGGGCAGTCAAGGCTCTATGGTATCATCGACCTATTCCCGGGCGAAGTGCTTCATGTACAAGCGGACATGCCTAACTCCGCAGCTATCGACTACGACCTAATGCTTATCAGAACTGACTGGTTCGGCAACTTGCTAGAGGTTGTGGATGCTTCCTTCTACACAACCTATATTAATGGAGCTAATGGTACATTATCAGAAGCTGTTGGTTTCCGCAACACAACAAACTCCGTTTTATTCTTTGCTGTTGCAGTTGAGTCTTTTAGAGGTTCAAGCGCAACTATGCCATACACGATACATATTGGCATAAATAATGTGAACGACTCTTTTGAGGCTGATGAGAATGTTCGCAGCTTCCGTATTCCTGCCGCCAATCTGCCTGCATCAGGCAATCTTGTTGTAAGCAACCGTGCTATCGACACTCTTGCTGACAACGATTGGTTGCGCCTGCAAGTTCCAGCATCTAACTCATTTGATAGAGTGGCAATTTCACTTGACCAAACCTCTGTTATTGCTGGATATACCGTAGAAGTTTACACCCGCCTTGCTGGCGATGCCATGAGAAGAATTAACCCAGTTAATGGTAATGAGTTTGTTCTTCCTAGCGGCACGGTGTATGTGCGTGTTTCCTCTGTTGGTGCGCTTTTTGTTACTGGTGTTAATTATGCGTTGAGCTTTGAAGGAATTGGACAGACTCAAGCCCCAACTCCTGATAATCCATGGGAAACCCGCAGAGGCACTATCAGCTCAGCAGCTTTTGTTTACGAGTTTACTCTAACAATTGACTATTCTGAGAATCCAAACCCTGCGATTGCACTTATTAGGTCTAGTGGTAGGTCAAATGCGATTATGACTATCGTTGATGACCAAACTGGTGCTACGATTGCCAACATGGGCGTTGGCGCACAAAGGCCATCGGGTGGCAGCCTCACTACAAGCCGTCACTTCAGATTTACCAGACCAGCTGGCTCAAATGTTGTACGCACCTATACTGTGAGGGTTGCTCCAGGTGCTGGTAATTTTATCGACAGCACGGACTTCCATCTTAATATAGGTCGTGCGAGTGACCTAGACAGAATGATGACTGGTCCTGCCAATGCCACTACTATTTACTATAGACATCGCTCTAGTGCTGTAAATACAGCAGGAAACAGTGGCGGATTGGTTTTTACAAGTTTTACCCCTAGCAGAAGCGGAAGGGGCGAGGGTTCATTCTACAGGTTCTTTTACGACCCGACCACTACTATAACCATAGCAAATCACACCAATAACACGTTACGCTTCAGAATTTGGCATCCCAATAGCGTTGTTGATGGAGAAGTTGTGGGAAACCCGATTTTCGATTCCAATGGTAATAACAATCAAGGAACAAGCGCACAAAGGACTCAACACCTTAGAGGTTGGAGAGCTGTCGAGAAGGGTCACATAGAGTTGCTTCGAAGCGTACCAGGCTTAACTACTGGATTTTACTACCTCGAAGTATATAACCTTGCAAACACTTCTGGCTTCATTACTGATGGCGGTCGTACAATGGCGTTCGGTGACCCAATACACTTCTTTGACAACTCACAGAGCTTCACTGCCACGACAACTACTACTGGTGCAGCTAATCAATGGTCAGCAGATGCAATAATTAATGTGCCTGTGAACTCCGTCCCTCGTACTGCTATGGTTACGGATATTACTGTGGGCTTTAGCCCATCTGTTACGATTTCACAATTAACACGCGTTCGTGCTAGACCGAACACGAATCCTGCTTGGAGGCAGTCTGCGATGCACAATACAATTATTCGTGACTGGAATCCAACGATGACAAACAACGCTCCACTGGCTGGTCAGTGGCGTGTCGGCTTTATGACGAATGGTAACAGAACCCTTACAGTAAGCATGACTGCAAGATATGTTGCTGAACTTGGGGATTAATATTTTCTAATACTTTTCTAAAAATTAGCCGATATACTAATTAATGGCTAATACTAACGGTAGATTAGGCCATGATTGCCGCTCCCTTGGCAATCATGGCTATCTATCGAAATTGCACTTTTAGGAGGAACGAAGATATGATAAACCCTGCGGCTTCAAGCAATATTCATACTCCCAACAACTTAGAACGATATGCCATAAATAATAAGGGGCTTGATAAACAGAACTCTAAAACTAACACAAACCGCGCGACTCCTGTCAGCCATTCGAACGCATTTCCTAATATGGGTGACTTGAGTACACAATTTGGTCAGCTGGTCATCGACCTAGCCCAAGGACGAGCTACAGCAAGCGAGATAGAAGCTCATGTTCGCCTGAGGTTTCAAGCCACGCTTAACTGGAACAAGACAAACGGTAGAAGGATAACAGGGGATTGTCCCGAAGCTAACAAGCAAGTTATTTTGGAATCATTTGCCTCTATGGTTGCGGGAACGACTTGCACTCTATTTCATGCTCATCAGAGAGAAGGGCAAAGGATTGCACGGCAAAATGGCTTCTTAAAAGATGGCTTCGGCTTGGAGTGGGTTCATTATAATTCGGACTTTTATTTCGCAGAGCAGGAAATACACGCCATCATAGCCAAAGTAGCACAGGAACTTTTGAGCAAAGAGGGATTTGATAATGTTGACCTTGATGCGTACTATGCAACGGCACATAATTCGAGGGTGTCCTTTAATGAGATGTGGAGTATTTTTTCCCAAAGGGGATTGAACCTTCCTGGTCAAACATGGCAACTAAACGCTCACATGATAAACATACAAGGCTCACCGCCAAGAGGATTCAACCTATTCATGGGCGAGTCAATCGACCCTGTTATGATACCAATAATTAAAGGTCGAGCCTACCAATCCACAGACATAATGATTCACAGGCAGATTATGATTGTGAATGGTCAGACCATAAAAATGACTGGGGAAATTGGAGAAGATAGACCTAACTTACTGGACTTCGTAAGTGATGGCGACATCAGAGATAGAGCTGCGCAGGACTTTTTGGCTAATTTCAGAGTCTTTAGGGGCTTTCATGTAGCTCTTGAGAGCTTTGGGAGGTTTGAGGACAGGTTATTCAAAGCATACTTCAACGATTAGGAGGTTTAACCCATGACAACAAACGCAATTGGCGTAAATAATCAGAATCCTTATACTAAGGAAACACAATACAATCAAAAAACAAACACAAGCAGCACCCAAGCAAATAAAGCATCCCAAAACGCTCCCTCGCCCCAAAATGACTATGCACAAATAAGCGACGAGAGCAGAATGGCAAACTTCGCCCCTATCGACATGCCCGAAGATGCACCAACCATCCGTGCGGCTGGTCAGCTATTTAGAGCTATGAGGGAAGTAACCACGGTAATTCAAGTAGGGCTTGATGGACAAACAACCGCATTAATGTCTGCCTTTAAGTCTGTAAGAGAAAGTATTACCGACTTAGATACTGGTGCGATGCAAAGTGCCTTTTTAAGCATCTCCCTCGGTATGTTTGCACAAGATGCTGAAATGCAATTCCGCTCCACCACTAGCCTATCTATGTTTATTGAAACATCAGAAGGCAGGATTTTGAATGAGGAGTATTTGCAGTTTGTTGAGCAAGCTCGGAGTGAGGGTATGCAGAGGGCTAGGCAGTTTGTTAATGAATTTCTTGCAGGTCTAGGCCTATGAGGCTCATAAAGTAATCCGATACCCGCCAACATAAAACCCGACTCGACGCAGGGGTCGGTTTTTATGTTGGCGGGTATTTTATCGCAAAAAATAAAAATTTTAGTTGACATATGTTTCCATTTATGGTAAAATACTAGCATATAATTTCAGATTAAAAATATTTTGCCCGATTGCACTTTTGCAAGCGGCTGGTGCAGACTTCAAAGCGACCATAGCCGACTGCTTAGAATTGCCGACACGCCCAAGCGGTCTGTCTATGTGCCAGCGGGTATTTTGTTTTATGAAATTGGCAGAAATGAGTTCAAAACCCAAAGTGGTTTTGGCTGTTTCTGCCTTTTTTATTGTCTGAAAACGGATTAAAAACTACTTCAAAGGAGGTTATCGTATGATAACAATGGCTACAACAGGAAGAATCAGTAATGACTTTGAGTTGCAAACAAAGGATGGTTGCACCTTCGTAAGGTTTGGGCTTGCGGTCAACGAATACTATAAAGGTGAAAATATAGTCACCTTTTTTAGCTGCATCGCTTATGACACCTTGGCAATACGGCTTCAAAAAGCCAAGGCTAAAAAAGCCAGTGTCATAGCAGTAACAGGCAAATTCAAGGAGCATAAGTACACCAAAGAAGGAGTGGAACGAACTTCCCTCCAACTTACAATCCTTGACTGGACTTACCCGCCGAGCAGTAGCAGTAAAAAGGAAGATGGCAGCAACGATTCTGATGCACAAGCAGCTGGAGTGCCAGCTGGCGGTGGCTCGGAATCGGCATATGAACCCCCTTACGAGATGTTAAATCTTGATGATGACGATTTGCCATTCTAGCGGCTCATAATCCAAGAATTGCACCAAAGCAATAAAATCAAGGAAGTTGCGAAGAAAAATCTTTGCAGCTTCCTTTTTATTGCTTTCTAAGGTTTTCAAAAACAAAAAGAAAGGTTTAAGGTGAATTAATTATGCAAACACAGATTGTTGCAGCGGTTGTCTTTGTTCTAGGGTTGATTTTAGTTGTTTGTTGGGACAAGCGACAGAAAAAACGAGCAGAGGCCGCAAGAGAAGAAAAAAGAGTGCTTCAAGGGATTGAAGCAAGGATAAGCGAGCAGCTCTATGATGCCTATGAAGGCTCAAGGTGGCGTTGGGTAAGCAAAGCTACAGATTTTGCAAAAGTAGGCGGCACCGCTCGCATTGAAGTTATTCATTTATGTGGCACAAAGCAGTTCATGGATGTTTGTTTCTTGGTAGGAAGCCATTTGACATTGCAAGTGATTAATGCAACTGATTTATCAGAAGCCAAAGCCGCTGCTGAAGCAGTCAAAGCCGAACGCTCGGTAGATGCTGATGCAAGCAGCGATAATAGTGCGGAAAGTGTTTCCGCACCTGCCTCCGAACCAATGGCGGCAGCAAAACCCCTAGCCGTTGAAAAAGCAGCTGCACTTAGCGATGATGAAAGTGTTAGAAAGTGGTATGAAATAGTGCTTTCTAGTGCCTTGGGCGGTTTGGTAAAGGGATTAAATGCTAAAGGCGAGCTATCTCTTTATATTGACTGTGATGGCAAGGCTTACACAGAAGAAGGTACTGAGCGCATCGAGGCACATTCGTTTGGCAAACTGCCTGATATTGCGTTTTGGGAGCAAATTGTGGGATGGCTCTCCTATGACGGCTATAGGGCTGAAATAGATAGAGATGACCGCTTATTTTTGTCTTGGGCATAAGGCCTTATGGCGCGTTTGCAACATGGCACAAAAATTAGATGATAAATTTGAAGGAGGAATATTATGACAAAGATTGCAAAAAATCCGAAGCCTATAGTTTTAAGCTCGGACATGGTGCTTGCGACGCTTTCAGAGCGAAGCAAAGACCACAAGAATCAAATACGGTTTGCTTTTGAGCCGCAGCCTGTTCTAAAGCTATTTGGAGAAGAAAGCGGTGCGCAGCATTGGGATTGGAAAGACTGCAATTGGCTAGATGGCGGTATCGGGTTTCCTGAATCGGGCATTGAGGACTACGCCCCATACAAAGTTGGCGAAATCCTTTATGCACAGGAAGCGTGGAATCACAGTTGTGGCCGCGGCAAAGTTCCTAAGGGGTACCATTATGAAGCCGATGGCAGCGGCCAAGCGGTGAGCAAATGGCTTTCTGCCGAAACCATGCCATTTGAAGCTGCTCGCATTTTCTTTAGGGTGACAGAAATTAGGGTTGAGCAATTGTGGGATATTGAAAAATATCCACACACCCATCCCGATATTGACCCAAAAGAAATTTACCACGCAAAGGGCTATCTTAATGAAGGGTTGATACTTGTCTGCTCCAGCGGTAAATGCCGCCACATCAATGGTGACTGCAAGGATTTCATTTTGGCAGACACTTGTGCATTAAAGAGTGCCTGCAAAGGGCATTGGAACAAGCGTTATGCCAAATTGGGGCTTGGCTGGGACACTAACCCGTGGGTTTGGGTCGTGTGCATTGAGCGAATTGAAAATTGGAGGGATTAATTATGAAAAACTGGACAACCAAGGAGCTTAACGAGATGGACGATTTGATGTTTATTATGAGCATATTGTCGGAGTGTCAAAATAGCCTAAACCAAAATGAACTGCTTGCAAAAAAGCTCGAAGGGGCACGCGCCATAATCGAAGAACTGCATAGCATTTGCAAGGAGAGGCCTGGCTGCTCTCTCCAGGAAGCTGTATATCGCAATGTGCAACACCATCATCTAATTGCAGACATTGGAAATCATTTAGAAGATGAAAGCTGCACGGTTTATGGTTTGCTTTGCGTATACGGGCTAACTAGCGAAAAAGTCTTATCTAATGCAGCTCTGATGGGTCGTATTGTGGAATTGTTCCACAAACATGAAAACGCCGAAGGTAATTTTTGGAATACGCTTGACTACTCCATCACAAAAGCCATTAAAGAGATGCTGCGGCCAATACCGAGGATTGTCGCCATTAGAAAAATCTTACCTGATTTCCAAAGACTTGTGTTTGCTAAGCCGTTATGCCAAGTAGAACAGGCAGCGCGCCATACTTTGAGGGCTAAGCGTTATGCTAAGGCCAGCTAAAAATTTTGCAATGTTCAAAATAAAGGAGGAAAACAAATGAATCAACAAAGCGAAGAAAGAAGCTATATCAGTGATGAAATCGTCACTCATATGACCCATAATAAAGTCCTTGCGTTTAAGGATAAGCTAAACGCAGCCCCTTTTACGGATTATGCCCGTATTCATGCACAAGGCGATGCTGGTGAAGATGGAAGGCGGATTTACTCCACCATCGGTATCTTCATAAATGATTTTAGTAAGGGCAAGGGCGAAAACAGCGTGGTGGCCGAAGCAAATATATCGCCTGCACAGGCACGATATATTTTTTGGCGTACACAGGCAGGTTTTGGAGGTTTTGAAGGACAGATTTTCGCATCCACAAAAATCTTTGGCAACCCCGACCAGTATGGGTATTGTCAAGTGCGTAAGCTGTCCATCACAAGAAAAACCAAAGACAACAATGGAAAAGAAATGAAATCTCCTTGGTGGGTCGTTGTTGAAAACGGCGTTGGAATCAAGGACTTTAATTCTAACGGAGGCTCTTATATGAGGAGTGGCAGCTTCAAAAGTCATCGAATGGTGTTTGCTTCTTTGACTGACGAAGATTTTTACTGCTATATGTCCCGAGTGGTAGCTTATATTGATTTATGGGAGATTTCAAACGGCATACCCTTAATCAAAGCGGGACGGGCTGCCCTCGAAAAAGCTAGAGCAGAATACGCCGCTGAACAAGCCAATAATCCGCAGGGCTCGCAGAGTAGCGGCACTAACGGCAATTATGGACATAGCAATAACTACGCGCCTCCGCCACAACAATCACACTCACAACCGCCAGCGCAACAAGGCGGACAAGCTCAACAAACAAGGCAATCCTCAAACCATCCGCAGCAAAGCGGCAATATAATGACACTAGAGCAGTCTAGGGCTGTCTTTGTAAACTTCGGAAAGCATAATGGCAAAACCCTCGGCCAGCTTGAAGCGGAGAAGTTTTCTGAGCTAGACTGGTATGTATCAAAATATCACGGCAACAACGAAGCTGTTAGGTCGGGAGCTGGCATCATTATAGCGGCTCACAACCAAAAGAAGGCGAGCTAGAGCGCAAGCTCGCATATAGATACACGAAAACCAAAAATGCGGGTGCGGAATCAGGCTTTATGCCTGTCCGCCCCGCTTTTTTATTGATTATTATTCTGCTATATGATAGACCATCGAATGGCAGAGCCTATCGACTTGCGCCAGCCCAACCATCCCAAATCATCCATATAGAGTTCATCTCATCGGCAACAGTGGTAAGGCGATGCAATACTTCACGGCGGTCAGACCGGGCGACATTTTCATTGATAACCTCCTCTAGCCTCCTTAATGCCGTTTCCCTATCACGAAATACTTGTGTGCTATCAGCGATTGGAACATCGTCTCTCTCGACCATTATGCGGCTTAGTTCGTGTGTTATTGGTGTATGATGGTAGGTTGCATCCATGCGAAAAGCAAAGAAAGAGCTATTTTCGCCAATAAACTCAAGGCTATTTATGGTGAACCATTCACTTTCGGCAAAGGCTATTTCTGTCAGCACATAGTGCGCATCTTCTGCCGTGGCAACCGAACCGCCATAACCCACCACAATCCCCCTTACTTCGTTTTCTAGGAAGTCCACGCCAAAATCATCATGCACATCTACCTGCCATACACCGAAGGTCAGCACCAGCAAATTATAATCACTCATATTTTGTGCGGCATCTCTGTTACAACCAACAAGCATTGGCATCGTGAGCAACACTGCAATTATTGAAAAATATCGCTTATTCATCTCATCCAGCCCCTTAGAAGTGCTTTATTCATTCTCTATCTTCCTAAAGTATAGCAAAATTTGTCCCGAAATGCAATCTTAAATAACCAGTATGCCACAGTTCCCGCGTTGTACATATTTGTCAGTTGGATAACGCAGTTGCCACCAATTCCAAAAATACCTAAATTTTATCTTGACTTAAATGTAATTTTATGGTAAAATGTATTCATATTATTTCAGATTACAATTATTATCAGATTGCACAGTTGCAGGAGGCCTATATTGGCAAAATACCTGCTTAGAATTACTAGCAAGCCGTGCGCGGTTGCTTGATGTGCTTATCTGATATTTTTTGTTTTCTGCTGCTTTCGGGCGAATACAAACAAAAATAAGCGAGAATGGTGTCGGACTGCTGAAACAGCGGTCTTAGCCTTCTCGCTTATTTATTGTCAAAAACAATTAAAAAGGAGAGATTTACTATGACAAAAACAATGACACACGGAAGTTCGGCACTGGCTTTGGATTACGATGTGCCTTCGACACCTATCCCAGCTACAACTTCGCTTGCTCCGCTTCTTAGCTTTCCTATAGTTGAGAAGCCTGTATCGCCAAGCTACAGCAAAGATGATGCAGGAAAATACTTTTCCAATCCTTCTGATATGCTAACATTTTTGGAGGAACGAGAGGATAATGCAAAGTGGATTATTGGCGCAAACATTCGTTCGCTTAGCGTTATGCTCGTAGAGGATGCTTGCATTATCCATAATGCAGTTCCTGATGAAATTTTTCTTGATACCGCAAAAAACACAGGGCTTGTTTTACAGGGTGAATATTTGCCCCAAACTGCTCTGCGTTCCTGCGCTATCTCCTCTTTACAAGAGAGGGCAAAAATTTCGGGTGCTGCCTTGGGTAAGGTTTCTAAAAAAGTGTTGCGAAACATTCTGAATGATTGCCTTGATGTTGCTCCGAAAAAGGCGGTTAGCAAAATCCGAATCGCAGACGGAAAGATTTCTGCTGTGCTAAGTTCCGAATATGTACCTTTGCCAATGCCTGAAATTTTTGAGGCTGCAATTGATTACATTGACAAAAGATTTCCAAACAATGCTTTTGCTGGCGGTATGTGGTCACATATAATCACATCTGCCGAATGGCAATTGTCGGGTGAAAATGAGCTAATTGCGGCATACAAAGAAGCTCTTACAAAGCATGGTATTGAGCATGATGGAATCCAGCCAGGACTTCGCCTATCCTCATCTGATATTGGGGTAAGCGGTGTTAATCTCATGCCAAAGCTAGTTGTCGGCAAAGACCGCTTGCTGCTGCCTTTGGGTGGGCCGATAGGTCTTGAGCATAAGGGCGAGGCCAAAATGAGCAAGTTTATGGAAAATCTTGAAGGGGTTTTTGCACAGTATGGCGATAGGCTGAGCAAACTTGCAAAACTGCTTGATGTGGGCATCGCTTATCCAAAAGGCTGTATGAAAGGTGTTCTAAAGCGGCTGGGTATTCCCAAAAAGTACAGCGAAGCAACGCTGGAAGTCTTTGCATGGGGCTTTTCTGATGACGAAGGCTGCACTGCACATGATATTTATTATGGGTTGGGCAATCTCATGCTTCAATTGCAAGGCAATAAAGCCACAGGTGAGCAGGTCTTGCGGATGGAAGAAACCATTGCAAAGGCCATAACGCTGAATTTCAGCGAATATGACCGCCCTTGTGATGATGAGTAAGGCCAAGTATAGCTTATTATTATGAGGAGGTCAAAAATGACACAGATAGGCGTTATCGTTGCGGATGTAATCTATGGGCTTATTGAAGGTAAGCAAAATGAAATTGCCAAGCTAGACAGCCAGCGATTAACCAATGAAATATGCGAAACAGCATATTTATCGCGCAAAAAGACTTTAGATAACGAACTTGCAAACCTTAGAAGCATTGTCAACAGCGGCAATGCTTCTAAAATTCCAATGCCTGCACCGGCTGGCATTTGCAAAAAGGAGGAATCAGATGTTGCATAAGAGAATTGTATGCCCCAACGCTTGCGGCGACGAGTTCATCACTACTGCTCATGTAATGCAGGACTGGAAGGTTGATGGCACTGGCAATTTTATTGAAACTGCCAACAACTGTTTAGAAGTTACCCATGCTCCAAGCGACGGCAATCTGTGGACTTGTGCTGTATGCGGTTCAGAAGCTGCTGCGCTTGATGATAGCGAATATGCAGGCTCTTTTGAGTATGGCGGTTATCATTTCAAGCCATACCGAAAGTTTGAAGAAACAGAAAACAATCGTCAGCTTGAAAACGATTCACGGGAATGGAAAAACGATGTGCAGTTTGCCATGCGAAATATGCGTAGCAGCTTTGCTCTCGGCATTTCAAGATACAGCTGGGGCAAATGTAGCTACAGCTATGAAGATTTTTATGAAAAATCAGGAGGCAGTGATGCTGATATTTTCCAATGTGTAGAAAACGGAAAAATCTATGTCCCTGCCGAAAACGAATTGTTTGAGTATACCAAACCTTAGCAAACAAAAACTTGTGGCTAATCATTATCCGCATACATGAAAACCCTCGAAAATGCTGTCATAGCGCAGTAATTCGGGGGTTTTACTTAAATTTAATGGAGGTATTACACATGGCTAGTAAATTATTTGCATCACATACATTTGGTATGCCGCTGCCTGCCCCCTTTAATGGGGCGGATTTAGTAAAGAGCAGGTCGGATGTAAAATCAAAACATAGACCAACACTTACAAGATTGACATTGCACGCACCCACGCTTAGGGCGGCTATGACTTTGCTAAACGCTCAAAGAGGTAGTGGCAAGGCGGCAGTTGGCAGGCAAGGAAATACTGTTTTAGTCGAAAGAGAAAATTCTAAAGGCGGTATCGAAATCGCTGTTTATGACCCGAATAAGGGGGATTTTAAGGCGGCTATCCTTGACGATGCCGATAGCCAACCAGAAGCTTATAAGCTCAAAAAGGACGGCAAAGACGGTACAATTCTTTTTATGGCTATCATTATGGCTCATAGCCTTTTGTTTGACCCAGCAGGATATGACGAGGAACAGCATGACTTTATGAGCGAAATGGGAGGTCTTTTAGATAGCGGAGATATGATGGACGACGATGAGCTGTCAAAAAATGCTTTGATTTTTTGCGACAATATCTATACACGAATTGAAAGTGCGGATTCTTTGGAGGAAAGCGGAATAAAGGCGGTAATTTCAAGCACTTCAAACATACAGCCTCTAACCCGTCTTGCTATCGAACAAGCGACCTATGCCCCAAAAGAGATTTTCTTTGGAGAATTTAGGGTATTTAGAACCGATGGGGCAAAAAGAAGGCCGTTTAAGCCTGTTTCTAATTCTGAGTTACCAGGAAAATATGCGTTTTCAGAGCGCGACTTCACGCCTGAAGAATTAAGCTTAATTCCTAGCGTGCCAGCATGGTATATCGTGCCTCCCGAAGTTGTCCGCATATGCGAACACGCCAAGGCAACCACCGATAGCAATATGCCCATGCGGAATTTTATGATGCGCGGGCCTGCTGGCGGAGGTAAGACCGAAGGGGCAAAAGCCATAGCAGCAGGAATTTATCGTCCATACCTATTCCAAACCTGTTCTGCTAATTCGGAAATTTTTGACCTTCTAGGTCAAATTTTGCCTGATGCAGAGGGCATGGGCGGTGAAAGCCGAGGTGTTGCGGACGGAAGTGCTGTTGCCGATTTTGAAAAAATCAACCTTCCAAAGTTGCCAAGTCTGCAAGATATTCAGATAGACCCTGCTACGGCATACAAAACACTTACAGGAGTTTATGATGAAAACATTACAGAAAGCGAAGTGTATAACAAGCTGATTGAGGTTGTTATGGAGTTTGCGGCAAAGCAATTTCACGCTGGCATAAATCCGACCACAGGAGAGCAAAAGTTTAGATACGTGGAAACGCCGCTTGTAAAGGCTATGAAATATGGTTATGTCATAGAGATACAAGAGCCTAGTGTAATAGCTAATCCTGGCGTTTTGGTCGGACTTAATTCGCTGCTTGATGGTTGCAAACAGATAACCCTGCCAACAGGTGAAATAGTCAATCGTCATCCCGACACGGTTGTTGTAGTCACTACAAACAACGACTACGCAGGCTGCCGAGATATAAACCAATCCATCATATCAAGAATGAATCTGATTATGGATGTAGATGAGCCGTCAAAAAAGGATTTGGTTGAGAGAGTTGAAGCTATAACTGGTTGCGACAATGATGAGGCGCTAAATCTCATGGCAACCGTCATTAAAGACATTCAGCATCACTGCCGCAGTCTGCACATATTTGACGGTAGTTGCGGTATGCGTGAGTTGATTTCATGGGCGCAATCTTTTATGGTTACAGGCAACATGGCTGAATCAGCTGAATACACAGTAATTTCGTCTGTATCAGCTGACCCAGCAAACAGAGCGCAAATAAAAGAAACTTGCATTTTGCCAAGAGTGGCTTAGATTATGAAACAAATGAAGATAGTGCAATGCCGCCAGAACGAAAAGTGGATTTTCACATCGTTGTGGCGGTTTTTGTTTGTCTGTAAATAATTTCAAATTTGAAGGAGGAGATTTCTATGGAAATCCGTAAATGTAGCGCAAATTTACCAAATGGCGGCTTTAAGAGAGTGTTTGCCTTATACGACCACATTCTATCCACTAGCGGAGATTGTGATATAGTTATGAAACTGGCATTGTGTGCCGAGGCTCGCCATTTTCTAAATCTCGAGGGCGATGCCTTGCATCAAGCCTGCGATGAAATATATGAAAACTGGTGCGGCCGTGACATTGGCGATATGGTTCAAATGGTTCAAGAATATGCCGATGAAAGGGGTTGTGCCGTGTGAGAGTATCACATCTTGAATTTAGACGCAGATTGGAGGATGTAAAATCAAAGATTACCGATAAGGAGTTTTTTACATCTTCGCTGTTTCGCGGGTATATGGCCGATATGGCAGAAGCCACCAGCAAGAGATACAAAAAGCCCATTCAAGTAAAGATTGATTGGGATGAAAGTGAAGGCTCAAAGGCCGCAAATACAGACAACCGAACTATTTATATCAATGCCGCCAACCGCATTACCTCTAGGCTTGGTACGAGGGTCTTGAAGTTTCAAAGCCTTATTGGGCTGCTTGCCCACGAAATCGGCCATGTGTTGTTTTCTGATTTTGAGGGCTTAGTTCTGTATAAAGAATCCATCTTTAAGTATGAGTTTTACCCCTCAATCCCAAAAGACCTAAACGAGTTAGAAGAAGAAGCATTAAAAGACATCGCTTCGAGAGTGCCTAGCGAATCAGCACGAAAGCTCATTACCAAAACCGCTGCATCTATTCTTAACACAGTTGAAGATGTATATGTGGATGCACGCATATGCTACGAGTTTCCTGGGACTTACAAGGCAGGGATTTTCTTATTCGTAGAGCATATGAAGCGTGATATGCCACCTCTTAAAAAGCAGATTGAAAAAGGGCTTAGACCACTTGCGATTATTCACAACATTTTGTTGGAATATGCTCTTTTCGGTGACATTTCTAATTCCGAGGGGCTGGAAAACGAATATACAGAAGCTCTTTATAGGTGTATTCCTTATATTGATGATGCTGTGTATAGTGATAATGTTTTCGTGCGCTATGAGGCTTCCAACAAAATTCTTCTTAATATTTGGTCATTTCTTGAAGATGCCATTTCTGATATGGAAGAAGCAGAAAACGAAGAAGCTGGCGGCGGTGATGCTACGCTTGAAGAATTGTTAGAACAGCTTGCGGAGATTGCCGAGCAAATGGGCGATACCCCAAGCGGCAAAAACAAGCCTATTTCCGATGGCAAGGAGGAAGCTCCTGAAAAAGAGGAACTAGAAGCGTCGGCACCAGAGCGTAAGAAGATAAAAATAACCGTGCGCACGGTTGAGAAGGAAGATGATGCAAGCGAAGAAGGCGGTGATGGCGAAGGTGAAGTCAAAACTGAAGCTGAGGCAGGCGGTGACTCAAAAACCCCTGAAGAAACTGATGATTTACCGACTTTACCCGAAAAACCCGAAAAGCTACCCCCTAAAAGCGATGATGCTCCAAGTCCTGATGATGAGGGGGAAGGCGAAAAGGATGACGAAAAGACCGATGATGCCTCCGACCCTGCTCACACCACAGCGGCTTCAGAAAGTGCGGATGAGGAAGATGATGACGAGGCTCATTCAAGTCCATCAATACCCACTGCCGACAGCGGGAGTTCGTCAGAACAAGCATCAAAACCCGAAGCCATGCGAATACCCCCTGAAAAAACAGACGACATAGACACCGAGGGCGAAGGCGGAATCGAGCGCAACAGCGATTATGAAAGTGCAAACCACGACCTGGCGGCTACCGAAATAATTAAACTGCTTGAAACCATGGCAACAGAGAAGGTGGAAGCTGCTTTGGACGAGGAAATGTGCGAAGGTCTGCAAGCTCTTGCAAACGAAATCCGCTATGGAGATGCCCACAAAGGCAAGAAAATCATTATCAACCGTATGGCCACCGTAAGCGGCGGTATTGTGGAGAGCTATAACACTGTATCTGCTCCTTTGTTAGCCCTGTCAAAACGTCTGCAAAAGCAGGTTGCGCCAATTCTTAAAGATAGGCGTGAAGGAGGCAAAATGACTGGCTTGCTTTATGGCAAACGATTTAATTCTAGGGATATTGTCCGCAAGGATGGCAGATATTTCTGCAATACACGGCTTCCAAGTGAGCCTATGGAGATGGTGGTTGCTGTGCTGGTTGATGAATCAGGCAGCATGGGCTGTGACCGTAGAGATACCACGGCAAGAGCTGCAAGCATTGTATTGTATGACTTTTGCCGCGGACTGGATATTCCTGTTGCAATCTATGGTCATACAGAGAGCTATCACGGTAAGGCAGATGTCCATATGTATGCTCACGCAGAATTTGATACTTATGATAGAAACGACAAGTATCGGCTGATGGATATTAGAGCTAGGAGCAATAATCGGGATGGTGCAGCACTTAGGTTTACGGCTGAGCGTTTGCTTAAACGCCACGAGCCCCTAAAACTGCTGATTGTTATTTCAGATGGTCAACCTCTTGCCTCAGGCTACTCTGGCACAGCGGCTGAGGCGGATTTAAGGGGTATTAAACAAGAATATACCCGCAAAGGCATCAAGCTATTTGCCGCTGCCATAGGTGACGATAAACCTGATATTGAGCGAATTTACGGTGATGGCTTCTTGGATATTACAAACCTTGAAAAGCTGCCGCAAAACTTATGCGCGCTATTGTCACGGTATATCAAGACAATGTAGAGGAGGAAAAACAAATGCCAAGATATTGTTATACAGACTATGCCTTTATCTCAAGAGATAAAGCTGGTTTGAGCGAATTAAAGCGTCTGCACAATAATCTATCAAAGATAATGACCAAGCCTTCTAAGGCTACAAATGGTTTTGGGCCTGGTTATTTTGAAGCACTGGCTAAAAGCCATGGATTAAACCCAAAAGACATTCCTTGCGATGGGGCGATTATCGAGATAATTCAAAGCACATTTTCGGAGAGCCTAGGCTTTTTCACTATATTGACCGAAAGTGCCTATTCGCCCAAGATAAATCTGTGGAACAAGATTATATCCCAATACAAAGGGGTTTCTTTTGTCTATAGAGCAGAGGAGCCTGGTTGGGATTTATTCATTAATACAGATGAGCGCGGCGAGTTCTACCCCGATAGATTTCTGCTAAGCGTGGATTGCGAGGATGTAACGCCAACATTGCCTGTTTTTGAGGGATGGGGCGATAATTTCTTCGAGAAAGATGATGACGCACCGCCTCGTATTGAAGTTCAGGAATACTTTGCTTGCTTTGAGGCATTGCAAAGTTATTTTGCTGATTTTACAGGAAAGAGAATTGCCAGCATTGAAGAAATGAATAGCTACTTTGACGGCATTAATGAGCGTTGCAGCGATATAGGGGTTAATTTCAACTGGACTATTGTTGAATATTCTGCCAAAGCACCCGCTAATCTAAAGGCGGCTTAATCTCACAGCGATTCAAATTTATGTAAATACACGGCTATATGCCGCTAAATTTAAGGAGGATTTATTATGTACAAGGATTACAAGGGTATGAAGAAGTCTTTATTGCCGCAGATGTGTGCTGCACTGGATGAGCGCGGAATCGCTTATGAGGAGCAGTATGTCGAAAAAAACATGGATTGCTTTGGCGAAAACAAGATGCCATTAATCAATCTTTTGCGGAAACATCCAAGTTGGAACGAGGAATCCCTTGCCATCATATTTGAGGCTGGAGATGTCCGCAGGAGCGATACAAAAGAAATCAACGCGCTACGCTCCAAACTCGAAAGGATATTCCATGCGGTTTTGAGTGAAGGTGGCCAGCACATATCCGAAGACCGTGCTTCGAGTTTTTCTATGGCATTAAAAGCCATTTGTGAAGGCGGCCAGTATATCGACGAACAAACAGCGAGAAGGGTTAAATTACACACTGGTATGGTGTGTGATGTCGGAAAAAGAGCCAGTAGGATTTTGGATAAGCTATGCAAAAAATATTGCATTGACGGGCACGAGGATTATATCTCCGCATTTACGGCACTAGCAGATGCACTTAACCCTATATCCATCGAGCAAAAAATGGTCTTGTCAGTTCATCCAAGTGATTTCATTGGAATGGACATAAAAGACGGCCGATTTACTAATCTTGATGCAAAGAGTTCTGCACTCATCAATAAAAAGGGTTGTTCCGCAAACGGCTCTTTAGCCCTTTTAGCTGATGGTTCATCAATGGTTTTCTACTCTGTGGCAGCTGATGCAACATTGCCGTACCACAAGGCTCGAAAAGTCGCCATGCAAATTTTTGGCTATGCAAATGGGATTTTGCTCCAATTTGGAACTTATCCCTCTAAGACAACTAAGGAATTTCAGTCAACCTCAAGACATATTGCTCAACAAGCTCTTGCTAAGTGCTTGCAAGAAGATAACCTTTGGATGCTGAAAGAGAGAAGCTATACTATCAACATGAGCCGTATTCTTGGCGGAGTGCTTGGAAAATGCACCCGTTGCGGCGATACTGAGAAAATCATAACCGCTTCTTTGCTAAAGAAAATGTACTCAAAAGCTCACCCCGATTCAAGCCAAAGGGTTGTTTTGGGGCATGAGGCATATTGCTTAAAGTGCGGCAATGCTATATCTAAAGCCTGTTTTGGCTATTGCAGCTCTTGCTCCAAAAAATAACGAACTTGCGGTAAAGAGGCATTGCGTCCTCTTTACCGTTTTTTATTTGCATTTTTCTGTTTACATAACCTTTTTCTTCTTGACAAAAAATACATTTTATGGTAATATTAGATTATAAATTTCGGATTATACTTTAATATCAGATTGCACATATGCAGAAGTTTTGCTTATCTTGGCAAAACTCATCTGCTTAGAATTGCGGCACACCCTTGGGCTGCCGATGTGCTATTTGGTATTTTTTATTTTCCGCCATATAGCAGGAATGGCTGTAGAATCACAATCGTGATTTCGGCTGTTCCTGCTTTTTATTTTGCATAGGAGGTTGAAAACATGATTACCACAAGAAAAGAAGCGGTCGAATTAGTTGACATCACCACTTTGTCTGAAGCTGATTGGCATAAGTGGCGGCGAAAAGGCATTGGCGGCAGCGATGTGGCAACCATTATGGGAATGTCACCTTGGGCAACAGCGCGAGATGTATACCGCAAGAAAAAGGGCATTAAAGGGGCTTTAGATGATGCGGCAGACCGTGAAAACTGGGTTGCTAAAAAAGTTGGTCATCTGCTTGAGTCTTTAGTTGCTGAGATTTTTGAAGCACAAACAGGGCTAAAGCCTTATGAAGTCCGTAAGATGTTTGCTCATCCCGAACATAGCTTTATGCTTGCCAATGTTGACTTTTTCATTACGCTGCCTGATGGCAAAACGGCAATATTGGAGTGCAAGACCTCAAATAGCCACAACAAAGAAAAATGGGATGATGGCGCAGTTCCGCTGAACTACGAACTGCAATGCCGCCATTACATGGCCGTTATGAATGTCGATGTTGCCTTTATTGCCTGCCTTTTCGGCAACAATGAAAACGATTTTGTTTGGCGCAGAATTGACAGAGATTTGAGTTTTGAGGACGATATTATCGCCAATGAAGCTCATTTTTGGCATAACCATGTGTTGGCTGATGTAGAGCCGCCATACACAGAAAGCGGAGATTTGGTTTTGAAAAGCATCCGTAATCACTTTGGCGAGGCTGACGAAACAGCTGATGGTGTCATCGTTCCGCCTAATATGATGGGGGCTTTGCAAGAGTTAATAGCCTTAAAAGCCCAAAAATCTGAGGTTGATAAGACATCAAAGTCTCTAAAGGAGAAAATCGAAAGTATTCAAGCGGTTTTTGTTGAGCAAATGGGGACTTCATGTAAGGCCGTCTGCTCAACAGAAGATGAGGAAGTCATTATTACCTATAATCCTGTTATCAAGGATAATGTGGACAAAGAAGGCTTAAAAGCTCAACACCCTGATATTTACAATGCTTTCGTCAAGGAAAAAGAAAGCCATCGGGTCTTTAGAATTAAAAAATCAAACAAAACAACTAAAAAGGAGGCTGCATAATGGTTAAAAATCTAGCGCAGTTAAAGAGAAAACTGGCAAAAGGTGCTGTATTTGTAATAGTGGAGCATTGCAGGCCAGAGGCGGTCGGTCAAAAGCGCAAAGTCAATTACGCTGATACCACTGGTATTTACACTATTCATCCCGATACTCCTCATTCTGTGTCGCCTGCGGCAAATGGCGCAAAGGGCATACATCTACCTTGGAAGAAAGCATCTTCTTGGGAATTTAGAGAAGATGGAGTATGCGCCCAATATGCTGGCAATGGAGAAAAAACCGCCAAAACCTTAAATATCGCCTTTAGGATTTTGGAATAAAAAAGCGGCTAGGTCTGTGCTGTATTTGTAAGCACAGACCTGCTCAACTTAATGCACAACCAAAAATTATAGGAGGTGTTGCATATTGGTTGTTAAAATAAAGTGCTTTCACGAGAGAACCTTGTTTTGCGATGAACAATCAGGATATATCGTTGCATCATTCAAAACAAAGGACGCAGATTCTATACCAGCAGGTGCTGTGAGCAAATTTCAGCCAAGAGATGGACTTACTGCATTTACAGCGGTCGGTAATCGGCTGCCAACCACAGATGGTTTAGAAATTGAACTTGTTGGCAAATGGGGAGATAGTAAGCATGGACTTCAATTGTCTGCCGAAAGCTGTGCAATTATCCGCCCCAAAACCGTTGATGGCATAGTAGCATATCTGTCATCAGATTTAATAAAAGGTATTGGCGAAAGAACTGCCAGGGAGATTGTTGCTAGGTTTGGCGTTGATACCTTAGATATTATCGACAAAGAACCAAGGCGGCTGCTGGAGATAAAGGGAATTACAGAGGATAAACTAAAATCTATTCTCGTGGGTTATAGGCAAAGTGTTGGTTTGCAGGATATTATGACCGAGCTATCACCATATGGTGTCACGCCGAAAAAAGCCGAGAAGATTTTAGAAGCCTATGGCGCGCAGGCTGTGGAGGTTATTAAGAGAAATCCCTATGTTTTGTGCAATATTCACGGTTTTGGCTTTAAGACAGTGGATGCAATGGCTCTCAAAAACGGTATGCCGCATGACTCACCCCACCGCATTGCCGAGGGCATTGTTTATGCTCTAAAAGAAGCCCAGCAATCAGGGCATCTTTTTCTATCAAACAAAGAGCTATGCGACGATGCGAGGGAATTACTTGGAGTGGGTACCGCAGAAGGCTCTGTACTCTCAAATGTGTTGCTTGACTTGATTTTGAAAGACCGCTTGAAAGAAGATGGCGGACGGATTTATCTGCCTAAAAACTATCATGCCGAGCGTGAAACTGCGCGGTTAGCAAAGGCCATGATACGACCCACATCTGCAAGGGGTGATATTTTCAAAATAATCGCTCAAGCAGAAAAATCTTGCGGCATTATTTTGGACGAGTTGCAGCGAGCGGCTGTAAAAATGGCGATAACAAACAATATCTCCATTATTACGGGCGGGCCTGGTACAGGTAAAACCACGGTTGTGAAAGTGCTGATTGCTGTATACAAGAAAGTGGTTGGCGGAGAAGTAGCATTTGCCGCCCCTACCGGCAGAGCTTCGAGGAGATTATCTGAAAGTGTGGGCATGGATGCCTCTACACTTCATAGCATCCTTGGGCTTAGAGAAGATACTGAAGAAGCTGATAACTCCATTGATGCAAATTTCCTTGTGGTAGATGAAACTTCCATGATGGATATGGCATTATCATATCAGCTTTTCAAAAACCTTAAACCTTCCACAAAGCTGCTATTGGTCGGGGATAGTAACCAACTCCCCTCTGTAGGAGCAGGCAATGTTTTAAGCGAGCTTTTGAAAAGCGGAGCAATTCCTGTAACTAGACTAAGCATTGTCCACCGCCAAGCAGAAACCAGCAGAATAAACATCAATGCCCACTATATCCTGCAAAACGAAAGCTCAGGACTGGAATACGGGCATGATTTTATCTTTATTGATGTAGACAATTCCGAGGCTGCGGCAGAGTATGTGAAAAAGCATTATTACAACTCTGTAAGGATGCCGAAAACAAACGGAAAATCCTATGGGGCTGATGGTGTGCAAATTTTATCTCCCATGCGTACCAAAGGCAAATGCGGCACAGATGCACTTAATATAGAAATTCAGGCACTTCTTAATCCTGCTTCTACAGGCAGGCCCGATATTGCCGTTGGGCGCAACAAAGTATTCAGGCTTTACGATAAGGTCATGCAAACCCGCAATAAAGGCGATATTTCCAATGGCGACATAGGGCGTATACGCAAGATAGAAAAAAATGGTAAAGGAGATGGCGAAGTGCATATAGACTTTGGCGGCGGCAGAAAAGCTGTCTACAATGTCGAAGAAATGGCATCTATAGAGTTAGCATATGCCACGACCATACACAAATCCCAAGGGAGCGAATATCCAATTGTGATTATTCCGCTGCTAAACGAAGCATATGTCATGCTACAGCGAAATCTTATCTATACTGCCATCACCCGCGCTAAAGAGCAGGTCATTATCGTGGGGCAAAAGAAAGCGTTTTTTACAGCCATAAACAGAGCTAATGTGGCACAGAGAAATACTGTGCTGGGGCAATTATTGGCTAGTTAGTTCGGTCAAGTAGAAACCCTGATTTTAATGCAGTACAACCAAAAAATCCCTTTCGTTTGTTAGTTCGACGAATGGGATTTTTTGTTGATTTTTATGTATGTTGACAAGAATGTTTAATTGTCGTATAATAAGAGTATCAGTACGACCAATTGGACACGACCGAACGGACGTTGTAGTTTTTATTGATGGCGCGGTCAAATAGCGGATTGGCGGATTATTTACTACAGATAGCAAATTTTGATAAAAAGAGAGGGTGAACACATGGCTCTGCTTGAAAATGGAAAATTAGAACTTAACATCATGTGGACTGAATCGGCAATCCTGAGAAATGCTCGTGAAAAACTGGGATTGACACAGCATCAAGTTGCTGAAAGGGCGAAGGTTCAGTTGCGGCAATACCAAAGACTTGAAAGCGGCGAGCGTAATTTATCCTCATCATCTTTCAGTATTGCCAGCAGGGTGCTTGCGGCCTTAGAGATTGATATAAATGGCTTTATCCAAGGTGACTATGTTCTTTCAGAAAAGATAAATTCTTTTGAAGAAGCCAAAGAATTGACACGCCCTAAATCAGATGGGGAAATAGGGGCTGTCAAGCCCAGTAGCTCAAACCAAGATACCAAGCCATTTAAGTTTGTTCGTAGGAATGAGGATTAGCCGTAAGAATTAGCGGATTATGCTTAGGCAAGGATTGGTTTGGAGGATTTGGATAGTATGCTGATGGTGTCTCTGTGGCTAAAAAGCCGAAAGATAAGGGCTTACCAAAGGCTAAAGGTGAGGTTTTTGTTTCATGCAATAATAATTCTTACTAACCTTTACAGATACGCCTGTGGTGTGCTATAATAGAAATACGGGATATTAATGACGCGGCAAACCTACGGAGGAAATGAGCGATGAGCAATGAAAGCACAATTAAGGACAATTCGGCAAAGATAACCAGCGCAGAAGGGGTAGGCAATTTGATTAAACTGCCAATAGATGCAGAAATTCTACCTGCCCACGACGATAAAATCTTTAAGAGCATAATGACCCACCCCGATACCAAGCCCGCCTTGATGGATTTGGTGTCAGCCTGTATAGGGCGTGTAGTTACTGAAATACAAATCCACAACAACGAACTACCAATAACAGACATTGACGAAAAAAGCGAACGCTTTGATGTAAACTGTACAATTGATGACGGTACGCAAGTCGAGGTTGAGATGCAAAGCTCCCGCATGGTGGAAACCAAAGGAAGCCATTCAAACTTTTTCAACCGCTCCATATATTACTTGGCAGACCTGCACTCCTCACAAAAATCAAAAGGTGTCAACTTTATGGATATGGCTGCAACATATCAAATAACATTCAGTATGTACACGGTTTTGCCTCATCGTACAGACTACATCACCAAAAGCAATATGCGTACCGAGGATGGCGAAATTATCTCTAGTCAATTAAACATGATTGTGGTAGAATTAAGTAAGCTGGAGGACATACTAAAAAAGCCCGTGGATGAAATGTCATCCATGGAAATGTGGTCGGTGTTTTTGGGTCATGCAGATAATCCTAAATACCGCGCGCTTATCAATGATATGATTGAAAAGAAGGAGGTATTATCTATGGCTAGTGCTGTTTTGACAACTATCAGCAAAGATGAAGATGAAAAGGCTAAGTTCCGAGCCAGGAAGAAGTTTGAGATGGATATGACTTCTAATATGATAACTGCTGAAAGGATTGGAGTTGAGGAAGGCCGCAGAATTGAACGTGCAGAAGTTGCACTTAAACTCCTGCGTAGAAATCGACCTATCGAAGAAATTGTGGAAGATACTGGGCTTACAAGACAGGAAATAGAAGGACTTAGAAATAGTTGAGCTATGCCGCATCAAGGAGGCATTTACATGGCGATGACCCCCATTAGCAAAGAGGAACACGAACGCGCCAAACTTAGAGCCCAAAAGAAATTTGAAATGGATATGACTTCTAATATGATAACTGCTAAAAGGATTGGGATTGGCGTTGGAATTGAGATGGGGATTCGGATTGCTGCAAAAAGGATGTTAGGGACAGATATGCCAATTGACGTAATAGCCGCTGCCACTGGATTGACTGAGCAAGAAATTAAAAGTTTGTAAAAGTAAATTTATGGTTAAATAAAAAATGACGAGAGGGAAATTGCCCCTCTCGTCATTTTTTATCCATTCATGCCGCTGCTGCAATATTTGTGTTGTTAGCACCAATCGAGGTCGCAGATGCGCCAGGAGAAGCAAATGCAAAGGCACTAGAAACAGCCTCGTCATGTTGCTTGCGCTGCTCGTCATCTAAAAAGTGACTCAAGCAAGCTCTCACCATCCTCTTTTCAAAAACAGATGCCTTTTCGTCCATTCTTAGTGCTTCTACAAAATTATTCCAACTAGAATTGCATTTGTGCTGAGTATGGGCGTACAAACTCCATGCGAGCTTATAAATCCGCCCAAAAATATCGTGATGCAAAGGGTCGAAATCACCTTGGGTCTTTGCTATGCCAGTTTTATAAACACTTTCTATTTCTTCCACCACGGCATCAACCAATAAAAGTTCAAGTTTCAGCTTATCATTTAGCTCTAACTGCATCCCTTCAACCAGTGCCTCCCACTCCTCGCAGGATTCTGTGCCATGATACCTTTTCATAAAGCCATGAATCCTGCTAAAAGTATCACCATACAACGCTTTGAAGGCATCTTTACAGCTTGCAACAGGTGTTTGTGCTACATTTTTACTGTGCATATCCATGCTCCTTTCCATAGTTAAAATTAGGCTGCTCTAGCTCTCGCTTGTTGGCCTGGGTCTGAAGCGGTTTTAGCAGCAGTGTTAGAGTGACGAGCCGCCTCCTGCCTTGTTTTGCGTAGATTAAAATAAAAATCATCAACACCTTTTATTTTTTCATCTGTCCACACGGCAGATTCTACCACAAATCCAAAATCTGCAAGTAATCTGCGCAGCTTCTTTGCCGATTTACCCACATGTTCGTTAGTTTCTTTATCCTTGTCAAGTGCTTCGACTGCAATTTTAACACCATTTGCTTTGAGTATGGTAAGCATTTCGTTGAGTTTGCCCATGTTATTAGAGCTTGGCAAGCAAATGAAAGTGTAATTAGTTATTGCATTAGCAACAATCCCTTTAAGCGGGCCTTCTGTGATAAACACCTTTTCCGCCGCAGGATTTCCTACAAAGTGAATAGATGAGCCTGACGATACGCCAGTATCTTCATTGCCAGATGATAGCCAGATGTACTTTTTATCCTCAAAAGGCTTATCTAATCGGATTTGCAGATTAGAAACCCTGCCATCAATGCCGCGCACTGGAATCAAAATGCCAGGCGCACCCAGCTTCACATTCCATACACCTGTGCAATTGCCTTCACTATCAACAATCTTATAAAAGCCAGGAACACCTTCAATGGTGTGCCCAGCCGCCATCAGCTGCTTGCACAAACTTTGATGGCCTGATGACGGAACACTTTTGAAGTTATTTGCAATAATATCGTTCATAGACAAGCCCCTAGCTAAAAGATGCTCCTTGTGAGTTGTTTTTAGCGTAAGCATATCAAGCAATGCCAAATATGTTCGGTGAACTATTTCGGCATCGGCACGCTTGGGTTGCTTCGATTCGGGCTTTGGAGCGGGCTTGTGGTTGCTGATAGGGCTAGGCGGCCTACTCCTGTTAGCTATGCTTTTTGAGCGATATGGGTTGTCATACCCTAAAATATCGCAGATTTCCTCAAATGCAGCACTGTTATTAATGTTTTTCACCATTCCATAAAGGGTGAGCATACCGCCTTTTTCATCACAATAATTACAGCGAAACGCATCCTTTTCAGTATTTAGATTAAATTTGCTCTTTCTGTTGCAAAATGGACAGTCCGCATCAACACTTGAACCTTTTCCGTTGCCGCGGATTGCTATGCCTAAAATATCTGCTACTTCCAAAATATTAAACGGAAAATCATATCTCATAATAAATCCTCCTCCATAAAAGGTTTTCTCTATGTGTTTGCACGCCTAAGCGCGTTGTTTATGATTTTACGCAGGCTCAAAGCAAGCCTGCGTAAAATCGTCTTTCTTTAATCCATCACCACCGCATCGCCCATAAAAATCGGCCAATCATCACGAAGAACACCGTCCATGTTCCAAAATTCAGCGGCTCGTTCACGGGTGATTTCGTCAACATAATCAATTTCTACACGCTCACGGCCAAGGGTTTCAAAGTGCCGATTTACAAAATCATCCGCCTCCTTTATGCTAGGAATCCGTGTTCCTCGGTAACACTCGGAATCGCTGTTCTTAAACTCCACATAAAAGAATATTAAATCCTTTTGTTCTGAAGCCGAGACATCATCAGCACAATCACCGGCCTGCACTTCGGCTTCAAATCCGCAATGCTCAAAATCAGGCCCATCTGAGTCAGGCACATATGAAGCGTTTGGAGCAAGGCCCACATCGTCCCAGTTATCCAAGACATACTGCCTTGCCTCCTCAATGGTAAAGTGCTCAGGAACTTCTACGCTGTTTTGACCACCAACCTGCCAAAATTGCCCAAAAGTAAAGGTCTTTGTTGTTTTGTTTGAATCCATAAATCATTCTCCTCCCGAAATCTAATTATACTGGGCTTCCCAGCTCATCTTCATAAACTGTAATCTCCATACCGCTTGTAAACTGGATGACAAATTTATTTGTCGCATCCTCAAAGTCAATAATCTCAAAATAGGTATAGCCCAAATATGGCGTTTTGAGATAACCTGCATCTCCAATTTCCCATTTATGCTCCATTTTTAACCTCCCGCGGCTTAGACCTTATTATTTTAAGCACCTTATCTACATGGCACTCGTCATAAATCTCGCCAGAATCACCTTTTATGCTGAATGAAATTGCACCGCCAATCGTTGCCAAAGGATTTTTGCATCTAAGGATATAGTCAATAACATTTTGGGATAAATACCCAATATTATCCTCTACAATGTTGGCAAGAGCATTAAACTCCTCTTTGCTTTCATCATCATCTGAAAACGCATGATATTCAGCAAAAAGCCTTGCAACTAGCACTCTATCATATACTGTTGAAAAACTGCCCCTTGCAAAATCTTCACCGCAATGCACTGTGGCAAAAGGGTCGGATGTGCCGCGGGGATAGCCAATGTCATTGCCTTCAAGGTCTTTTGTGAAACTGTAATTCCACCTGCCGCTTTTGTTGCGATAGATGATAAATGGCCTTTTTGAGCCACCATCAACCTCGCGCATTATTTCTTCAATTACACTACAAAATTTCATTTTTTGTCCTCCTTAAAATTCTTCAAAATGCCTTATGGCCGCCTTTTCAAAACACCATCGCCCTCTTTAAGGAAGTGCTTTTATGATGGTGTCCAAAACTTCATCCTCCAACATGACGGTATCCAAAATCTCGTCCGCTAACTTGTCGGTTTTTAGTACCTCACCTTGTAATTCACAAGGCAGCATTTCAAACATAGCTTGAAGTGGTTTTTCGTTATTTTCGATGAAATTGGTAATTTTGGAGTTTACATTACCAGCTTCTTCCGCCAGTATTTCATGGAGAGCCTTTAGTCCGCCAAACCTCGCATCATCTGTGGGCAAGCTCTTGTATTCGGCCGCCAGTCTTGCAAGCAATAACTCATCATGGACACAATCATATGTGCTTTCGTGATAGAACTCCTCGCAAGCGATTATTGCATAAGGGTCTATTTCTCTGACCTCTGCAAACCACTCAGAATCTTCTGTGCCTGCATAGTAGCTAAGAAAACCTAGCTTCCAGTAGCCATGTTTGTCACGATGAACTGTAAACAGCCTATGGGAATTGTCTTTGGTTTTGGATAGAAGATATTTGATGATATCGTCAAATGAATTGTTTTTGTATTTGGCGATATAATTCACTTCATCCACTTGGTTGTCTACAACAAGCAATCGTTCAAAGAGATTTCCGAGAGCGTCAAGATGAGTGCCGCAATGGTCATTTTCCTCTCGACCTTCACTGTTTATCAGCAAGACAACATCAAAAAGCTGCTCATGTTCCTTATCTTTGCGAACAACGATTTCCTTATTTTTCCATGATAGACTAACGATTTCACCTCCGCCTTTTGGAAGTGCAACGCACACCTCAATGAAAACTTCGGCTATAAGTTCGTTGACATCATGCAGCGAGGCTTGAAGTTTTTCAATCTCTTGCTTGATATGGAAGTTATGGGGCTTGGCAGCGGTTTTAAGTGACTTAACTAAAGAAGCAAGCTTTTTAGACCAAACCTTTCTATCGTCAAGTAATTCCTTGAGCTTCCAATCGTTTGTATGATTGAAACGATTACAGCGTAATGACCCGTGCCGGCTATAACTGCAATTGCCCTTCGAAGCATCTTCACAGCCGCTGCAAGGAAATAGCTCCTCGTCACACCAAGGGCATAGGCTTACACGGTCATTTGGAATGTTGTGGGCTATCCCTTGACAATGAGCGCACCATTCATCAGTGTACCCAAATCCTTTGAACCCCTCATCCTTGACTGCACCTTCCACGATAGGCGGTTTGCGTATTTCTGTTTCAAATCCATACAAGTCCTCATCGCAAACAAGGCATTGGAAAGTGTATCTAAGGTTATCGGACAAAAAGACTGATGACTTGCATTTTTTGCAAATGCGTTCAGAAAGGTCTTTTGCCGCTTCCCTTTCCTTGGTTACTTGGCAATCAGGACAAAGGATATCATCAACTGCCCCTTCTCCCGAAAACATTTCTGCGGCGAATTTATCTCCGACCTTTTCTTTGAAGCACGCTTCGCAGAAGGTGTGGCCGCAGCATGTGCAATACCAAACGCCTCCGCGCTGCTCATCTGAAGCACCCCACGGAACATTTATTTTGCAAAATTTACAAATGCACATATCGCTATCAATCTCCACAGTCTCCTTTTTGGGGTCGCAAGTGCAAATGGTTTCGTCAATTTCGACGGTTTCATCATCTTTTGTTATAATAACTTCCGTGCGATATATCGCAGAAGCATAACTAAAAAAACTCGCTGCACGCAAAATCGCATTGATGGTTTCATTCTTTACCGACAAAAGAGATTCACCCTTTACGGCAATGATTACAGGGTCTTTGCTTGGCTCGCTAAGACTGTATACTGAAATCTCCATCCTATACAGACTGTTTTTTTGTTTGAGCAAAAAAGCGGAGCCTTTGCTATGGTTTTCATCGAAGTAATGATATACCTCCTCAACCTTTGTGCCGCATAAAAAACCTCGCCAATCTTCGGCTAAGTATTTATCTTTAAGCTCATCTGTCACATTAGTGGCTACTCCTTCAAATTCGTCCCACATCTTTTCAAGCTGTGCATCGCATGGCTTTTCAAGACAAACACCATCCCGAGGGCATATCGAAAGCTCGTTACGAAATAAGGTTTTAACAGCTTCTTTTAGGTAGTCTGCATCAAAATTAATGCAGCCTAGCCCACCTGTAACATCATAGGAATACCATTCATCGCCGCCATATCGGCCAACGAGCAAGCAATATCCGTCGAAATGCTTTATAATCTTAGCACCATACCAACTTTCAATATTTTCTTCAGCAATCTTGCCATCTTCATCCCTTTCATATTGAGCGGCAAATGCAATCTTGCCGTCAATATCTTGGCGCAACAAAGCCAATGTAAAAATTTCGACATCTGCAGAAACATACCTTTCCATACTCAAAACCTCCATTAAATTAAAATTAAAAGGTGCAAAGCCAAAGCCCGCACCCTTTATTTTTTGTGATTTAGTTATCGTGGCTCGCCTAACTCCATGTGAGATTAGCACCGCCAAGCACTTCAACTCTCTCTGTGATTTTATCAATAATATCAGCAGAAGCAGAGTTTTTGTTCCATTTCATAACCATTTCTGCCAGTTCTGCATCTTCGCAAGGAATAACAAAGCTGGCGGCAAAATTGTAGACAAGTCCTCCGTCATGCTTGGTAAAAACTCTATCGGGAGCTAAGTTTTCACGCTCGTCCCCATAGAAATTCACTTTCCCTAAAAATGCCGTGCCATGATGCTTGAAAATTGCCTCGATTTTTTCTCGTTGCAGATTGTTCAAGTCATCGCAAGCCTCGGGTATGTTGCAGTTATAAGCACGAAATAGGTCATTTTCACGCTCATTGATTTCCTTTAGACCAGCAGCTTTGTCTGCAATAATTTTTATCACATCCACTTCATAAACTGCGGCAAGAGAGGAACCCCTGTCCCAGCTGATATGCACGCTTGCTATATCATCAACAAACGAAACCGTGCCCAAATCACCAGTTACGAGTTTTGTATAAGGGTCATCCATTGACACCAATTCAACCCTAGTGCCTGGCGAGTATGTTTCCCGAACCCGTTCAACCTCTGCTTTACTTGGAAACTTCATAAATACCTCCATTCATCATGCAGCACTTTTCAAAGCCGCATTTATCAGTATCTGCGCACCTGCACGCAAGATATTGTCTTTGCCGTTATAATTTTTCATTATCCATTCAAGAGTGGATGGGTCATCCACCGCTACTTGACCTAGCGTTTTGCCATTGTGTTTGCCATTGAAGCTAATCACAATCCTCTGAGCCTCCTCGATAGACATTATGCGTGAAATTTCCTCAACAGAGGAACTTGCCGTATATGAAGAAGGCGACGGAGTTGGCATTACTTCGCTAGTATGAGGATGTGGGCTGGCGGGTGGATGCGGTGAAGCCTTCTTGCTAGAAGGATTTCCTGCATCATGCTCACCACTAACAGTTGGCACTGCACTATCCACCATCATTCTATCGTCATCATCCACATCGCCAACCGACGATATATTAAAGCCAGCGGCAGCAAGCGCGCGGCCGATGGCGGCTGTTTCAGCACATTCTAAATATCGTGTGCCGTATGGGGTGCTGTCATCATAATATCGTTGCCCAAAACCGTTTGATAGATAGGCTTCAGGCGAGTCATTTGCGTCTTTATAAATGCGACATTCCACTATAGCCATCTTATCGTCTAGCTTGTGGATGGATTTACTGATTTTGCCTGTTAAGTGTGCAAGGCGAAACCAAGTTATTCTGTGCTTCACATCAAGGTATAAACCCGCTGGCTGTCCTTCAATTTTGGAAGGTATCGGTCTTGCATATGCCATGGGGTTAAATCCACCAACTTCATTGACTATTACAGTTGTTTCATGCGCACTCATGCCACTCCTCCTTTGGTATCAGAATCCGTTTCTTTAGATGGCGGTTTGCGGTTAATATAAAACTCCGCTTTCATAATAACACATAACTCGTTGCTGTTAGCTTCGGCACTATCTACCGACTCTAGCTGCTCCATAAACATAGCAATGGCTGGCATATACCGCTCGAACATACCCGAAGGCAGAATATCGGCAGGCACATCATGCCAGCGGATAGTACAACCACCCGACATAGCTTTGCTTGCACATCTGATAGCGATATATTCGGCTGCCTTTTTCAAGATAACCGCAATCCTTGCTTCTCTTTGCATATGTGCTTCAGTTATCGAATAGCCAGCAAAACTGTCTATGTCATCAATATAGTCACACTGCTCCATGAAACCTTCCAAGGCGGATTCGATTAATTCCTCAATGTCATTTTCGTTTAGCTTTATGCCATACTCCCCGCCGATTTTGTAACTACCATCAGCGTCTTTAATGCCCTCAAAATGACTGCGTAGGTCATCTCTGCGAGATTGCTCATCGAACTCACGGTTTATCAAGCGAGCTTCGTCATGGGTCAAGTTCAGCACATCACCATCTCTACGATGCAATACATAAATCATATTGGTTTTGTCGTATGTTATATTTGGCATATAAACACTCCCTTTCTTGTATTAGATTTTGATTTACAGCACAAACATCAGGCGTTGATGCTGATACCATTTTTACAACCGAATCAACGATTGCTTGATATGGAATCCTAACCGAAAGCCAGCGCGGGCTTTTTGGTTCATCATTCATCGACATAATTTCGCTGCACCTAAGTTTTAGGCCGCTAAATATGAAATTATCGGAAATATGCAGTGCAATCCCCGTGCCTTTTGTGGTTATAAAGTATAGACTCGGTTCGCCAGCGTCCCCAGGATGCCCAGGGTCGAAGGAGATTTTGCAATCTGCTATAGACTGCTCTTTCCAACTCCTTGTGAGAACCCGCGCCACATCTTCTTTCAATTGCTCAAGAAATGCCATACTTGCGGTCTTATAACCCTCTTTATTTCCTGCGTATTCACAGAGCCACGGTTGGTTTAGATAATAATTCAGGTCATCAAGGCGTTTTTGCCCTGATGAAATGCTTGGTGTGGTCATGGTTATTTTTGGGATTTTTGATAAAATCGCTCTATTCATGCTAACTCCTCCTTCATTTGGCTGGCAACAAAAAAATGAGAACAGCGGAGCTTTAGCTCAACCATCCTCATCCTTATAGCTGCGGTTTAATTATGCTACTGCTATTTTTGGTGCATTGTAGCATTGTGCATCAGCTTTTATGAAACTGTTCATATGCCCCTGCATCTGTAAGCACCTTGTAAATAGCCTGCGCGCTATTGCCATTAAAATCAGGCAGTAGCGCAACCAATGCTTCTTTATCTTCGCCTGTAAGCAGGACAGGGGGATATTTGCTGTCGTGGATGTAAATTACTTCCCACGAAGAAATATCCCTGCCGCCTACTTGGTCTAAAAGATACTCGCTTTTGTTGATGCTTTTGCCATTAACCACGACAGCATCAACCCTCTTAATATTAAGAGCCTTATCAAAAAGCTCTGAAGTTATCTTGTGCAGGGATTTTTTAGCTAAAACCCTGCCGTGTTCTTCGATAACGAACACCATCCTTTTTGTAGGGGTATTCCAAAAAATAACACCACCCCCTTTCACCATGTTCTTTAATTGTACACTATTACTACTCAGTTGCATAGAGGTATTTGTCCATACCCTTATTAAGGATTTCCTTAATATTGGATTTGACGGTCTCTATCACAACCCACAAATTGCTTCTGCCTATGCCAGCGGCTGATTCAACACCTAAAACAAGCACAGGGGTCTTAAAATCAACATTGCCATTTCCGATGCGAACGCCAAAGTCTATGGATATTCCATCTACATCCATCTCACCTAGCTTTTGAGTGTTGTTTTTCTGTGCAAAATTCATAGTCACATCAATTGGTATGCCAACGACAAATAAATCCGTCCCTTCAAACAAATCCTGTTTCCTTGTGCTGAATTTTACAGACTTTACACCCCATTCGCGTTTTGCAAATGTTGTGATAACATCCACCATGTCTGCCTCAAACTCATAACTGTTGCTCTCAAAGAAATAACGCCCGTTCATGCCCATTGTAAGTCCTCCATTTTTGTGTTTTATTTTTGGAAATAAAAAAGCGGGAACGGCAGAAACCTCTGTGGTTTCAATCCATTCCCACTGTATATTTAGTTTTTGAAAATAAAAAAGCAGATTAGCACATCTTAGACAGGCTTTATAGCTGTCGGCGATTCTTAGCAAGCTAACCTAGCTTAAAGCAAGGCTGGCTGCAACTGTGCAATCTGATTTATGTTTGTAATCTGAAAATAATATCTACATTATACCATAAATTTCCATATAGGTCAAGCTGTTTTTGAAAAATATTTTTGTTTTCTTGTTCCTGTATAATTTTTTACAAATCTCATAAAAACTCTTTAATCTACCTCGGGAATTTGGTATAATGTATATGGACGACTATAACCGAGGGGAATTTTATGAACTTCAAATCATGGCTAAACAAAATGGAAGCTCAAGCATACAAAGACGCTAAGTATATAGAAACTCACATGGGTAAGGTGCATTATACTGATATTGGCGAAGGTGAAGTTATTTTGCACTCTCACGGCTCGCCTGCGGGGGCGGATATTGGGCCGTTGTTTTTTAGTGACTTTGCCAGAAAAGAGGGGTGCAGGATTATAACCCCCTCAAGACCTGGCTTTTTAGCAACGCCTGCATCTTTTGGTGAAACTATAGAAGCGCAAGCTGACTTTTTCAAGGCTATGTTGGATGCTTTGGGTATTGAGAAGGTATTCATGCACGCATGGTCTGGCGGTGGGCCTCCTGCTATAAAGTTCGCTATGAAATACCCTGAGTGTGTAAAGGGGCTTATTTTGTATTGCGCTGTGTCACATAGGTGGGTTCATAAGATTACTAAGTTCGAGAAGATGCTGCTTAGCGATAGAGGGCTTTGGATTATGTGGAATTTGGGACAGGTTTTCAAAGAGTCTTTCAGAAAGAAAAGTGCAAAGGAACTTGGGGTGGATTATGAATATGTAAAGCAAAGCCCTGACCGTTTGCACTTGCTTGATAAATTCTTTGAAATGACAGCACCGCCGTCGCTTAGAAATCCTGGCTCTTTTAATGATATTAGGATGTATAGTGAGATGGATAGTTTTGATTTTAGTAAAATAACAGTCCCAACGCTGATATTGTTCAGCCCATCAGATAACCAGTTGCCCGTGTCAAATGGCGATGTTCCAGCTAAGGAGATTAGAGAGGATTTGGTGGAATACTTTAGATTTACCCATGGCGGACATATGCCTATGATTGACAAAGAGGCCACAGAAGTTGATAGAGTGATTGCTGATTTCATAAAGCAACACGCATAGGGGGCAATTATGACAATACATCCAAACCCAAACTGTAAAAAAGTACGTGGTAGCCACATTTTAGCCATCAGTTGCGCTCATTGCAAAACATTCATTGCCAACTATCAAAAAGTAGGCGAAAGCAATTTAGTTAAGATGTACAACGAGCGGATTATTGATGGTGTTCTTGATTTCTCCGAGCGGCATGGCGCAATTTTCTGCCCTAACTGCAATGAGAGAATAGCCACACGATATATAACCAAAATGGACAAAAAAGAAGCATATCGCCTTGTGCCTTCATCATTTAACAAGAAGAAAGTTTGAAGGCTTGGAGTCCAGGTATAACAATAAAAAGTAGCAAGGCAAAAAACAAAATTCAAAATTCAAAGGAGAAAATCCCATGAAAAAATCATATCCATTTTTTATGTTCACCAACTGCAAGGCAGAAGATGCCCTAAACCTGTATTTATCAGCTTTCAAAGATGCAAAGCTAGAGAGCATGGACAAATGGTCTGAAGGAAGTCCTGCTGCACCAGCAGGCACGGTGCAGAGCGCGATGATTACAATTGGTGGCGTGACTTATCGCTTTATGGATTCGCATGGTCATAACCACAGCTTAACCCCTTCAACCTCAATACTCGTAATCTGTGATGATGAAGCCGAGCTTCGTTTTGCACATGAAAAACTAATTGACGGTGGATTTGAGCTTATGCCTTTGGGTGAATATCCATTTTCAAAGCTGTTTGCATGGGTGCAGGATAGATATGGCTTGACTTGGCAGCTTGCGCTTGAATAGGGCTGGATTGTAAGGGTGAATTATAAGGTTAGATTAGATGGAGGCACAATGATGGATGATACGATATTCAAAAAACTAAAGGCAAAACCAGGCATGACGGCGACATTGCTGTATGCACCGCCTGAATATCCTGCATATGAGGATTTCGACAGTGCCAAGGTCGGCAAAAGTGATTTTGTCCACCTTTTTGTCACAACAAGAGCTGAATTAGAGGAACGATTTGGCGAAGCTGTTGATGACGTGGCAGATGGCGGTCTTTTGTGGATTTCATATCCTAAGGCAAAGGGTAAGCAAAAATATGATATAAACCGAGATAGTCTTTGGGATGTTACTTTATCCAAAGGCTGGCATCCTGTAGCGCAGGTGTCGCTTAGTGATGATTGGTCGGCAGTGCGTCTGAAACGCAATGAGGCGGGGGTAGCTTATGAACGCCCAAACAATGTTAAAAAGACGCAATCGTAATCACAAGACAAATAACGAGGTTAAGCGCATGAAGATAGTAAACAGATTGGAAATCCAAACCCGCCAAGAGCTTAGGGAGTGGCTGCTCGAAAACCATGATAAAGAAACCCAAGCATGGATTCCTGTGCTGTCTAAAGACCCTGATGAATTGTCCTATCTTGCGGTAGTTGAAGAATGTCTTTGTTTTGGCTGGATTGACTCAACCAAGAAACGCCTTGGCCGCTCGCCTGATGGAGAACCACTCGACCATGCAACGGGAATGGATGATGTGATGCACCAACGCATCTCCCCAAGACGAAAGTCTGGCAATTGGACTGAGCTTAATAAAGAGCGTGTTCGGCGGTTGATGCGCCTCGGCTTAATGCACCCACGAGGAGAAAAAGTGCTGCCTGATATGGATGAAAGCAACTTCACTATACGGCAAGATGTAATGGATGAAATAAAAGCAGACCCTATCATCCACGAAAACTTCCTAAAGCTGCCACTGCTATACATCCGCATTAAAATCGACAATATCCAGTCATACCCGCAGGGTGACGATACCTACACCCGTAGGCTTGAAAAGTTTTTGACAAACACAAAAAATGACAAGCTCTATGGAGAATGGAATGATGATGGTAGATTGTAGGCATTATAAATGTCTAAAATACTGTACCCGAAGGAACAAAACGCTGGAAAATACGTCTATATTACTGGAGGTGTTTTTATGATGAAAAAAATAATTTTATCAGGAATTTCATTATGCTTAGTGATGGTAATACTTGTGGGCTGTGATGGTTATGACTTTATATTTTATGGCGAAAACACTGGCATAGGTAACATGGGCAACTACTACATCCCAAATTTAGGCAGCTCGAACCCATCAGGCTTTCCTGGCTCTGATATAGTGCCTAGTGTTCGGGTTGTCATTGAAGAAGATACTACCATTCCAACAGCACAGGCGTTGGAATTTCTATATGAGGATAACTATTACAGGTATTATTTAAGCTCTATACGCTCTCATATCATAATGCTGATATTTGAAGATGGACTGGAAATCACACTGCGCGAAGCCCTTGAGAGTCAGAAAATTACGATACATGACCTAATTCTTAATGGGTTGAGCGTGATAAAAAATAGTTTGACGGAGGATGCAGGCAGAGGCTTTCATGTCATAAACGGAAATATCCACGACAGGCATGGCGAGATACTTATTGAAGTTGACGATTATGGATTCACTTCCAATTGGCATCAAATATCCCCTTATTTTTTCGTTGTCTATGGTGGTATGCCTGCACCAGCGCAGGTTGACGAAAAAATATACCCCAATGCTGTTGACCGAGCCAACGGCACATGGTATTTGCCAAAAGACGGTGCTGTGACAGAAAGGGTTGGGTCTGATAGTTTTAGAGATTTCACATCCGTTCCCATCGGAACAAGACCATTTGCCATGACCTACGAACGCCCACTTTTACGCTTTGGGTTTTTGGAAGGTGATATGCCATATGTGGATTTTATTATAGCAAACAGTACAAGAAACCGAGAAGAAGTTCGCATTGTAGGATTGCCAGTAGGTTATGTGCAATATTTTGAATTTACACTTGACTTCCCGTCATTATGTGCTTCTGATTTATTTTATGTGCGGGTGGTGCCTCGGGGCGGCCATGGATATGCAAGATTGCTTGTGCAACAGTTGGATAGCAGGTAAACTTATTAAACAGAGGAGGGGCGTGGTATGAATTATGACGATGTACCGACAATTCCCGCAAAATCCATTGTCTATAAAAACAGCAGCCCCTCCTCATGGTTTGGGCTTGATTACAACATGAATATTTACCGCGGTTGTTCTCATGGGTGTATCTATTGTGACAGCAGAAGTGCCTGTTTCCAAAACCCTGAATTTAACACAGTTAAGGTAAAAGAAAATGCCTTGCAAATCGTCCGTGATGATTTGCGCCGCAAAGTCAAAACAGGCGTTGTGGCAACAGGGGCTATGAGCGACCCGTATAACCCTTTAGAAGAACATTTGAAACTCACCCGCAATTCATTGGAGTTAATAAATGCCCTTGGTTTCGGTGCGTCACTTGTTACCAAGTCTGCCCTTATTACTCGTGATGTAGACATTCTATCAGATATACAAACCCACTCGCCTGTGATTGTAAAACTCTCAATTACGACGGCTGATGATGGATTAAGCAAGCTATTAGAGCCAAACACAGCTGCAACATCGGAAAGATTTAACGCCCTGCGTTCGCTTGCTGACAGCGGCATTTTTTGTGGTGTTTTTATCATTCCAATGTTGCCGTTTATTACAGACAGTACAGAAAATCTCACGAAATTACTCCGCATGACAAAAGATGCAGGAGCTAATTTTGTATATACATATATGGGCATGACACTTAGGCCTGGCAGCCGTGAATATTTTTACGAACATCTTGACACGATTCTGCCTGGCATAAAAGAAAAATATATAAAGAGTTTCGGTTTTCGTAAGGATTTCAACTCCCCTAATTCCAAAAAACTTTGGAGTGTTCTCGAATCAGAATGTGCGAAGCTTGGACTGCTTTATGATATGAAAGCTATTACGCATAGATACAAGGCGGGATATGATGATAGGCAGTTGACTTTGCTTTAATTGCCATCCCAAGGCTTTTTGCAGCAGGCAAGCTAAGCATCAGAGTTACGGAGTAATTTTATGGCTGCCTGTTGTTGAAAATTATGCACCAAAAAAGAAGCCGCAAAATAAACGACCTCTTTTTTTGATATTCTTTGCTCGGTCTAAGATGCGTCCGCCGCAGAAGTGTGAATGGCATTATTAACCCCATCTTTGAACTACTGAACCAAATCAAATCGGCACCGCCACCCTGTTTCGTCAACGACAATGCCGATTGTGTGATTCGTGTTATCAAATTACCTTGTGTCATGCCTATTCATCATAACGGCAAATCCTTCTCTTTGAAGATTTTAATGCCAACCACATACAACACCACGCCAACAACAGCCAATACTATAAACTGCGGTATAAATGTTCCTCCACCTGATATTGCAGATGGGTCAAACAGCGTGTTCAGCGTGAGATAACGTAACATTTCAAAATCCTCACTTATTTGC
>Ga0209755_10000567_pt1 | contig 66405 bp, 61 predicted proteins | sample TergutCo191P1_FD_187301 | JGI IMG/M metagenome (GOLD analysis project Ga0209755, IMG submission 187301) | Cornitermes sp. P1 segment gut microbial communities from Petit-Saut dam, French Guiana - Co191P1 (SPAdes) (version 2) | ecosystem: Host-associated > Arthropoda: Insects > Digestive system...
TGCCTCAGGAAGACGAGGGGGCCTGGAAAGGTGAAGAAGACTGGGGGGATGAGGACGCAGAAGGAGAAGAGGCGTGGGTTCCCGAGGTGGCGGCGGCAGCTACAACGGCGCGCAACGGAGTATGTGACTCGGGCGAGTTTTGCTACTTCTATAACAGCGATAACTTGGGCGCAATCTCAGACTTCAGTGCCTCCGTAGGCGACTATGGTAGCACTCAGCCTTCTTGCTATGACTTCAAGCCCAGGCCTAACAACATCAACGATACAAAGCTTAACAATGGCAAAGGTACCTGCATCAAGAACAACGCTGCCAGCGCCTGCAACTTCAGCGACCGCACCGTCCGCGTCTACTACAACAGCAACTACGCAGGCTCCCTCTTCCAGGATATCCTGTCCGGGAAATGTGCCAACCTTTCCGCCTCGCTCAAGAACAACAACGCCTCGCACCAGTTTGTGAATTCGTCTTCTGAGCCCCCTCCCAGCCCTGGCCTTTCGTGGCAATACCCGATGAGCAACTACTATATCTCATTGGGTTGGGGTGGCATCAATTCAAAAAAACTAGCGGATAGAAACCGGCATGTGGCCATTGACATTGTCGGCAGCATAGGCGGCTCGGTCAATGCAGCGGCCGCTGGAACGGTAGCCGCTGTTGGCTCCCAAAACGCCAATGGAAACTTTGTTGTTCTCCAACACAACCTCAATGGAAACACGGTGTATTCGTTTTATGCGCACCTCAGCTCCTATTCTGTTTCCAGGGGTGCCGTGGTTTCCAAAGGTCAAAAGATTGGTGTTATGGGAGATACACCATCTGCTAGCCTGCCGCCTGAGCAACGATTTGGAGCGCACCTCCATTTTTCCGTCATGAACAAGCTGGACTCCACGGGAGCCTATTATGGTTATGCGTCGGCGGCATCGTTTTCCGGCAACAGAGCAACCTATTTGGGCACCACTTTCTATAACCCGGCTTATGTTATTCAATATGAAAAATTGCCCTAAACCCCAGCCATAGAAAACCGTAGTTTCTGCCAAAAAAGGAAGGCTCGAGTCCTCTCGGGCCTTCTTTTTTATTTTGCGCTGGGAGAGGGCCCCTTCACCCAAAAACACCCCCGCAAAAAAACACCCCCGCAACAACGAAAAGTGCTATATTTCCCCTGCTACGCGAGAGTGTAGTCTGGGTTAACGTCCAGCATTATGAATTAGGGTGGCGGGAGCCGCCGGTAAACCTGTGGCTCGTCGTCTATGTGCCACCGGTTTCCGGCGGCCAGGGCGTGGGCCGAAAGGCCGCCGGTTTTTGCCTTAATTCGCCGGTACGTTAACTCGTTCGGGCCGCCACTTTGTTGGGCTCCGGGTTGGCCGGCTCCCAAGCAAAGCCGTCCCCAGCGGGTTTGCCCCAGTTTTATTTTCAGCCGGGGTTAACATGGAAAAAGAAGACAAACGCAGCCCAGAAACTCCCAACAAGCAAACGCTGCGCGACGCCATTCGTTTTTTGGACTGCATTTCGGGCATGCTGGGTTTTGTGGAATATGCGCTAACCTACCTAAAACAGAGGGACAATGCTCATTTCAACCAGCAGGCCGGGCTTGAGGAATTGAGTTTCATTCACGAAAAACTTAAAAGTTTGCAAAAGCGTGTCCGCAGTGCTGTCGAGGAATTGGACTTTCAAACCTATGGCATTCACATGGGGCGCCGCCATGCCATGCTGTTGAGCATTATCAGCAGGTTGCTCAGGCAAATGTCGCCTTTTGAGGGAAAGAGAAAGTCAACTTTTTTTGACATAATGTATGCTTTCAATTTGACGTCATGTACAGTTTTGTTGACATGTGTTGTTTCGGCATGCAGTTTTCCTGTTTTTTAACCAACCCCAAGCAACTTTGTCGGTGCAGCGCCGATAATAACATAGGGCAAGGTTGTTGGGGGTAGCACCGGCATTCTATGGTTTATAGGGCCTTATTTGAGCGTATTCTCTGTGTTTTTTTCGACGACTTGAAATGTAGGATTGGCACTGCCCATATATGTTGGGGGGGAGAACATTTTGGGGGCGCCATTGTGAGGCATTCACATTTTATTTTGAGGAATTAGAAACCATGGGCGTTTCATTCAATCCACTTAAAGCGGCGCAGAATTTTGTGAATAACACTGTTAACAAGGCAAACGGAGTCAAAGAGGCTGTTGTCAACACAGCGAAAGACGTATTCGAGGCGGGTGCTGAAAAGGTGAATAAAGTCAAAGAAGTTGTTGTTGAGAAGGCGAATGAAGTCAAAGAAGCTGTTGGAAATGCTGTCAAGGCCACAGGCGAGGTGGTGGGCAATGCTGTTGGCGAGGCCATTCAAAGCGGAAAAGAGCTTATTGGGAATGCGGTTGAGCTTGTGGGAGATGTTGTTGCAGGCAGAGACAACCCTTTCCTAACGAAAACAATAAGCAATATCTCTGAAACCCTTCTTTCTGTTGTGGGCGAAGAGAATGTGAAGAATGTAATAGAAGGAAAGTTTCCCATTTTGTCTCCATTTATTCACGGCGGCGAGATGGTGGCAGACAATGTGCTCAATGCCATTGCGTCTGGCCTAAAAGCCACGGGGCTTGATAAAAAACTCCCATTTGACGTCAACATGTTAGACACGGCCAACATAGGTGCATTGTTGCTCAATATGGAGCAAGACCCAAACAATCCAGATGTGTTTCATGCAAGAAAAGACTGTTGGCAAAGGAGTGTTGGATATAATGACTTGTGGGATTTTGGATTTGGCTTGGGCACAAGCATGAGGAAGGAGAAGTTTGATTTTGAGTATAACGGTGAAGAGATGATGCTTTGGGCCTGGAAGGGTGATTATGTCAATTTGGGTGCAGGGGCTGAATTGGGAATATACACAAAGTATGAGGACACAGACCACTGGGTTGCTGATGATAGGCTTGAATTAAACATGACAATGACATTGAAAGACAAAGAAGGAAATGTCATAATTGACCATTCGCCAGAAGAGGCTCAATGGTGGATAACAGGCTTTAATTCCAATGACGCCTATAAAGGTGTTCAAGCCGCTGATTTGGAAGCAGAATATACCGTTGATTTTTCAAAAAACTCGGGCATGTTTGAGGCGTTTTATGAAAAATATGGCAAAAATTCCGAAACCAAGGACTCAAGGTGGACGTTTGATTTAGAGAACCAAAAAGCTACATTCTCTTTTTAGAGGGAATGGCTGATAGCCAACACCCTGGCGCCCCCATTCATGTAACATTTGCCCCCCTCCGCCGTCTCCCCAACAGGTGACTGAGACGCAGAAGGGATACCCAAAATGAAAACCCACGTTGAGGCCCCAAAGCCTGTGCCCTCGCGTACCCATGCTACGCCAGCGCCCAACTCCCTGGCGCACCATGAGCAATACCGCCAAGCCATGCGCCGGGCTGGGGTCCAACCCCGCCTGGAAACGGATGCGCCACAGTCGAAGCGGGTTGAAACCAACGAGCATACACCCTCCAACATTCCCATTTTCGAGGTGGATTTCAGTGGCAACATGCAGTTGCTCAACCTCCAAAACCGGCCTGAGGCCAACTTCACCCCCTATGTTTGGATTCCCCCATTAACATACCTGTCCCCGAAACAAACTCTGGGGAGCAAGAAACAGAAAACAGCGACAAAAGTGAGGCGGAGCAAGGTTTTGGGGCAAGGTTGCTGGAGAACAAAACCGTCCAATTTCTCATGGGTTTGCCAATGGGTGCTTTGGCGGGGGTAGCACCCGGCGGGTTTTTGGTAGGGTTGTTGGGCTCAACGGGTTGGCAGAGGGTGGCGCCCTAACCGGGTTGGGGGGCATAACTTCTCCAACCGGGGTTAGGGCCCTGGCAGGGGTGGGTGGTATTGGAATTTCAGCAGTTTCTGGTGCAATGGTTGTCCAAGGTGGGGCAAACGTGGGTGTGGGCGCGGCTGTTTTCATGGAAGCCTGGAATGGCTCCAAGGCAAACACCTCCACAGGGCATGGGGGCGCGGAGCACAAACTCACGGAGCCGAGCAAAAAACCCAACCCAAATGCAAAACCTGACGGACGTCCTGAGAAGGTTAATTATGACAGTCCAGATAAAGCTAATATAATGGCACTCGAGGGCGAAAACGAAGCGGCTCAAATTTTTGCGAGAAATGGCTATCATATTGAACAACAACCCAAAGTTTTGCCAAGGGATGGCATTAAGCCCGGCAAAAACCCTGACTATAGAATAGAAGGAGAAATATTTGATTGTTATGCGCCTGTTAGCCCAAACACTAGAGTGCACATAGTTCATGAAAGAATCAGGGTTAAAGTGAATCAGGGACAAACCCAAAGAGTTGTTATAAATCTGCAAAAATCTCAATGGAAAGGCAGTGTGAATGAATTGAGAAAACAATTGCAGGACAAAAAAAATCAACAACTTGAAAGAGGTATTCATTGTTGATATGGACGGTACCATTCTTAGGTTATTCCCGTAGAAGAGGAGAATATATTATGCCTGTAAGCTATGACTTGCACCTTGCAAACAGCATTATTGATGAAAACCTCATCAAAAAAGTATTGAAGGATATGTCCATTGAAGTCGTGGCCAGAGGTGAATTGGACTTGGGTTTTTATTTTTATGAGTTTAACCCCGACATCCAAATGGATATAACATTTATTGATGAGCCAAATTCTCCAACAGGACATCCAGAAAACAGTTTTGGAACAATCTTCTTGACGCATGATTTCTATTATAACAATGTGCTGTCTTATATATTTTTTCATAAGGGCGATGTTGTTGTGCAATACAAAGTCATGCTTTCCAGCGTCATGGAGTTGGCAAGAATTTCAAACAAGGAAGCATTGTTCACTTCCAACGAAGAGGATGCTTTTTTCTATAAAAACGGTGTTTTCTTTTTTGAAAAGGATTTTTACCATGCTTTCATGGACAGTCAGCGTCCATATAAAGCCATACTGGAAAAATATTCATGTGTGGAGTTTGATGGGAAGCCTTTATAACAACGGCTTCGAGTTGTCTTGTTGCACAAAACGCCGAAGGTTTAGGCCCATAGAAAAGATGGAAGCTATAGCCATATATGCCCTCCCCCGGAGGCCCCTGCTTTGGTGAGCATGCTGGCAGAAGAGTGGATTACGAAATGCCTAGGGGAGGACATTTGCGCGCTGCTCAAGTTTTCGCCCAAGTTAGAGGGTGGGGTGGAGGTATTCTTTCAAAGGGGGGGCACCGTTTCATATGGGCTGAAGAATGGCAGCTCCTGCTATAGGCGAAGTTATGTCATACGCGGAAAGAGGGTGGTGGTTGTCGAGTCCATTCTCATAGAGGCCTCGCTCAAGGGAAACCCGCTGGCTGTTGTGCGGGAGTTGTCACATGAAGCGGGGCATGCGGCTTTTCCTTTCAAATTTGCCCTCAACTCAACGGAAGCCTTTCACAGGAGTTTGGTGGAGAGTGAAAACATTGCGGAGCCGAGGGCGGCCTATTTCAGAAACAGGCTTAGAGACGAGGGTGCTGCCATTGCGACGAATATTGAGGTTCGGCGTGAAATTTTGAGGCATGGCTTGGACATTGGCCTTGCTGGAAACCCGTCCAACCATGGTTTTTATAATAGGGTTTATGACGCATTGGGAAACACCCCGGGGGCCTGGGAGAGGATGGGGGCCCAAGCGGAGGGAGAGGCGTTTTCAAGCATTGGGGAATTTTCAAACAAGAAGCTCCGCAGGCCTCAAAGCTACCATGAGATTTGGGACAAAGAGTTTCAAAAGCTAACGGAGTTGTTGAGCAGACTTGGTTAGAGGAAGGAGGGGGTGGGTGCCAAGTGTTTCACTTTGGGTGTTTTTGCAAGGCAGCAATTCGCGCCTCAATGGGTGGGTGTGTAGAAAACAAGGCGGAGAGTTTGCCGCCGGCAATACCGGCTGCCTTCATGGTTTCCGGCAATTCCTCGGTTTTCATGCCCCCCAAACGGCGCAGTGCCTCCACCATAGGCTGTGGTTGGCCCAAATAGTCCGCACTACCGGCATCCGCTCGGAATTCACGCCGCCGAGAAAACCAGGCCACAACAACACTTGCCAGAATGCCAAACACAATTTGGCAAGCCCACACCGTCAAATAATAGCCTGGCCCCGTACGGCGCTCGCTTTTGAAAATCGCCTTGTCGACAGCATAACCCACCACCCTCGCCAGGAAAAATACGAAGGTGTTGACGACGCCCTGAATCAGCGTCAGCGTTACCATGTCTCCGTTGGCGACGTGTGCAACCTCATGGCCGAGTACCGCCTCAACTTCGCTGCGGTTCATACTCTGCAACAAACCCGTCGACACCGCAACCAATGAGGCATTGCGGCGAGCGCCTGTAGCAAAGGCATTGGGTGGCCCTTCATAAACCGCCACCTCCGGCATGCCAATGTTGGCGCGTTGTGCAAGCTTGGCGACGGTTTGCACCAACCAAACTTCGGTTTCGCTGCGCGGTGTTTGAATGACGCGGGCGCCCACGGAGCGTTTGGCGATGAATTTGGACATTGCCAGCGAAATGAATGCACCGCCGAAACCGAAAATGGCGGATACCACCAACAAAGCGGTGAAGTTAATCCCTTCTTCCGCCAGGTAGTGCTGCACCCCCAGCAGGGAGCAAACCATGGACAGCACCAGCATGACGGCAATATTGGTGACAATCAGCAAAAAAATCCGGCTCATCAATTCTCCTTGAATGTCCTATGGCAGATAACCTTTTTTCTTGCCACTTTCACGCCATTTCCTTGACATATTCCACGGCTAATGGGTGGCGCAGCATGAAGAAAATAACGCCGAAGTTGCTTTCGAAATTCATGAAACGCCTGCTCTCAGCCCTGCTTTTCGCGTTGGCCATTATTTTGTCCGGCTTTTTGCTGAAGACAACCTGGGTGCTGGTGAGCATTTTGACGAACAGCCATCCAGCCCACAACAGCCATGAGATGATAGGGGCCATTATTACTTGGTTTCTCTATTTCGAGTTTGTTGCACTCATTGCGAAATATTTCGAGTCCAAGCTCCATTTCCCGTTGCGCTATTTCATCTACATCGGCATTACCGCCATTGTACGGCTGATTATTCTCGACCATGAAAACCCGGGAGGCACGTTGATATATTCAGTGGCCATTTTGGTGCTGCTGGGGGGACTCTATGTCAGCAATACACGTCTGCTCAAGCGCATATAACCCTCTTCTCCTTTTGGGGTATAACCCCCTTCCCCAAAGCCCCCAGCTCAAAGCAGAAGAAGAGGGCCATATAGGGGTGGTGGAGGGCAGCTCAAGTTTTCTCAAGGGTTGCTGAGGGAGAAGGTTCCTTTTTCAAGAGGTTTCAGTGTGGGCTCTGGAGGGGGCAATGTGGAGGGCAGCAGTGTGGAGAAGAGGGCGTTGTTCGACAAACTATAGAGATAATTTCCCCCACCTGTTTTGCTCTGCATGAAGATGTTACGCAGGACGGGGGAGGAAGAGGGGGGGGCATAGGGTTTGGGGGGGGAGGGCAGGGTGGGGGGGGGTTCAATTTGGCCGCAGGGGAGGAGTGTTTCGGCGCCTGTTTGGGTATTGAGGCAGAAGAGGCGTACGCCCTCAAAATTGGGGTAACCATAATAGAAATTTCCTTCTGTGACCGGCAAGGCCAGCAACTTCAAGGAGTCGTCATAAGCGAAGCCCAAGTGGGTTTGAGCGGCTTCGCTGGAGCTGCCATATCCCAGTGGATGTTTGGCGACGAGTCTGAGAGCTTCGGGTTTTGAGATATCGAACAGTTGCACTTGGATGCCCTGGGTGAAGCCCGTATTTTCATCCGCGTCATAGCCGACTGTCAGCAGGTGCGTATCGCCCAGGGGGTGCATATAGCTAGAGAACCCCGGTATTTTAAGTTCTCCCAGGACATGGGGGTGTTGGGGGTCCGTCAAGTCAATGGCGAAGAGGGGGTCTGTTTGCCTAAAGGTTACAACATAGGCGCGGTTACCGACGAAGCGTACGGAGCGGATGTGTTCATTGAGGGCGAGGCCGGCGAGTTGGCCATGCAGTTTCAAGGAGGTATTTTCCTGTTTAAGGATGCTGAGGATATTTTCTTGTGGGGAGGAGGCAGTCCACCAGGAGGGGGTGGTGGTGGTAGCGATGCGCAAGAAGGTTTCGTCCTCATCCATGGAGAAGGCGTTGAGCACGCTGCCTTTGACGATACCGCTGGCGACATAAGTGGGGGGTCCGTTTTGGAAGGTAAATTTATGGACAACGGAGACTTGGTGTTGGTCGTCCCAATTTTGGAACCAGGGGGTATTGGGGGCGTGCCAGTGGGGGACAGCGATATAGGCGTTGTTTTTGGAGACGAAGATTTCGCCGGAATTGCTGAGGATGGTAGCGGTTTCGAGGGGGGTATTTTGGGACAAGTCCATTTGGGCGACGGTGAGTTGTGCGACACCATCCGGCCTGGGGTTAATGAAGACGTTGTTGCAGGAGCGTGAGGCAGCGGGCTGGTTTTGCGAGCTGTCTTCCACGCGGAGGCCGAACGTGCCCATAGGGAGTTTAAGGAGGTTTGCATAAGCCCTATTGAGTGCGCGGACATAATCCGCGCGAAGCGCTCTTTCAGAAACCAGGTTATGGTTGTTACAGGGGCTGGGATACCAATCCTCCAAATTCCAAAGGGGGCTTGGCGAGGAGAGGACGAGGATGGCGTTGTTGTTGACGGAGCGGGCGGTTTCGAAGCGGGCATGGAGGCGGAGTTTGCGAAGCTCCACGGGGGGCTTGTCCAAGTGGCTAACGTCGAAGAGGGTGAGGAGGGTGGTGCTAAAGAAAGGGGGAGAGGGGTCCAAAAGTGCGTCGTCTGGGGAATAAGCCTCTACCCATTTGTTTTCAACCGCATAAGGGTTGTTGTCGACGAAGGAGATGACGAGGAGTTTGTTGTCGATTTTCAGCAGGTGTTTGGCTTGGCCTTCAATGGGGACGGGGGGGAGTGCTTTGGCCTCTTCTGGGGGCCAGGACTTGAAAATATGCAAGGCGTTGCCCTTGGCGACATAAATGTGCTGTCCGTCATGGTCGGTTTTGACAATATCCGCCTCGTCCACGGCAGCGATTTGGTTGTTGGTGGTGGAGGCTTGGGCGGTGGAGTTGGTTTCAGCGGTTGAGGTATCGCTGGTGGTGGACATTGGGACGCCGACGTTTGTTTCCATATAGGAATACTGGCAGATTTTCGAGTTTGCCGTACGCAGTTGTGCGAGCACCTGCTCCAGGCGCCAGGCATAGGCTTCTTGGATATGGAAGAAAGCCGCGTCGCGTGCTTGGGTTTCGAGCTCCGCGCAAGAGGAGACGGGTTTGAGTGCTGCGGAAACCGGCGGTTGGAAGCGTGGAAAGTTTTCTTTAGGGAAAGGCTCTCTTTTGCAGGAAGCCGACAATACACCCGCGGACAGGACGGAACAACAAAACAAGAAAGAGGCTTTTCGTAGCATGCAACAGCTTTCCAGGAATGTGGTCCCCCCGAAGGGGGACGTTGGAGGGACGGCGGCTAAGGTTTTTTAGCTGGAGTCATATTGGCCTCAGGTGCTTGTGGTGCGGCCAAAACTTCCAGCAACTCAATTTCGAATTGCAAGGGGGCATTAGGGGGGATGGAAGGGGGTGCGCCGCGTTCGCCATAAGCGATGGGGGCGGGGCAGACGATTTTGGCTTTTCCTCCCACTTTCATTTTGGGCAAAGCTTCCTGCCAGCAGGGGACAGTACCACTCAGGGGCATGGTGAAGGGGGTATTGCGCTCATAGCTGCTGTCAAAGACAGTATTGTCCATGAGTTTTCCTCGGTAGTGGACTTTGACTTGGCTGGTGGCCAGGGGGCTTTCGCCTTTGCCTTCGGAGAGGGGGATATAGATGAGGCCGGACTCTGTTTTTTGAGCGGAGGGTTCTTTGGCGGCTTTTTCCAGGAAGGCGGGGGCTTTTGCGGCCTGTTCCACGCCTTTGGCTTGGAATTCAGTTTCTTTTTTGAGTTGCTCTTTTTGGTGGCGCTCTTGGGCCTGTTGCATTTTCAAAGTGGAGAAGGCCTGCATTTGCTCCCTATAGGACTCCAGGGCGTATTTGGGTTTTTTCTTAGCGAGGGCGTCGCCGAGTCCCTTTTGGATGTCGGTAATTTCAGCTGGGCTAAAGTCCTTCACCAAAGCTTCGCCCAGCTGGGAGCCGATGATATAGCAGACGATTTTTTTTTCTGCTTCCGAGAGGGGTTTGGCGGGGGCCGTTGGGGGGGGTACTCCCTTGGGTTGGGCGAAGGCCACGAAGGAAGCGAGGGTAAGCAGCAAGCCAAAGAGACGACGAAGAGATATTGGATTCATTGTTTTAGGTAGGGTTGAGAAAAGTTAAGCGCGATAAATGTCCATGACTTCTTTTAACAGGGAGAGGGCTTCTTGTTTGGGACGTTGGAAAGCATTGCGGCCCATAATGGAGCCCATGCTGCCACCTTTGGCCATTTGACGGACTTCGTCAAGCAAAGCTTGAGTGTCCTTGGCCTCGCCGCCGGAGAAGATGACGATGCGTTTGCCGTTGAACGCGCTTTGGACGACATGGCGTACGCATTCGACGAGGTTGCCTTTGGGAACGGAATATTTTTCGAAAACTTTTTGGGCTTCAGGTTGCTCAACATGGGAGGATGGGGGTTTGACTTTAATAATATGGGCGCCGAGTTGGGCGGCGATTTGTGCGGCATAACCGGCGATGTCCACGGCTGTCTCCCCAGCCTTGGAGAGGCCGGTCCCTCTTGGATAGGCCCAGACAACGGTTGGCAGGCCGAAGGTTTTGGCCTCGGCAATAAGCTCTCTGAGCATTTGGTATTGAGTGTTGCGAGCGCCCGAACCCGGGTAGATGGTATAGCCGATAGCAGTACAGCCCAAGCGAACGGCGTCCTTAACGGAGCTTGTCAATGCGGAGCAAGGTTGCTCCACTTTTGCCAGGGTGTCCGAGTTGTTGACTTTGAGGATGAGGGGGATTTCGCCTGCGAGTTTTCCGGCGATGGCCTCGATGAAGCCCAGGGGGGCCGCATAGGCGTTGCAGCCGGACTCAATGGCCAGTTGGGCATGGTAGTCCGGGTCATACCCCGCTGGATTGGGAGCGAATGAACGCACCGGCCCGTGCTCAAAACCCTGGTCCACAGGGAGGATGACCATTTTTCCCGTGCCTGCCAAACTTCCTGTGTTAAGCAACCTAGCGATGTTGGCCAGTGTTCCCGGGTTGTCAGAGGGATACCAAGAGAGGATTTCGCGAACGCGCTGAGAGTAAGCCATAGACGCCATTTCTCCTTTTGTGTTTTGCAGCTTAGAATACAGAAGTTTTCATTCCACTATAACAGATGTGCCACCCTTTTTGTAGTTGGGACGCAGGATATGATGATACGAGTTGTTTGCCAACTGATAGGTGCGACGTGGGCGTTTTGAGCGCGCTGTTGTCTGTTTTTGCCATACTCCTCCCCCAAGCCGAGCCTGGGGAGCCCGCATTGCCGTTGTCCCGGGAGCGGCTTATTGAGTTGGCCCAAAGCAATGATGGGCGCATACATATAATACGCGAGCAGCTGTCCATATTGGAAGCCAAGCGCCTGGAAGCGCGTTGGGCTTGGTTTCCGAAGTTTGAGACGACGTTTGTTGTAGCGGGGCCTGTCCCTGAAGCGAGGAATGATGGATTGGGTGGGCCGCCCGCAACGGAGGCTTCCTATGCATATGACTGGGACTGGGGGAGGTTGGGGGTGGCATTGCGTGCGGACATGAGTGCCGTTTTACCGCTATACACTTTTGGGAAGTTGTCGGCGTTGCGCGAGTTGGCAGCGCATGCTGTTGGGTTGGGGCACACTTTGGAGGTAAAAGTGCAGGAGGAAATAAGGCTTCAGGTATTGCAAGCCTATTGGGGGTTTCAGCTGGCGCGCCAAGCCAGGGCGAGTTTAGGAGAAGGGCAAGAGCGCTTGGGGGAGGTGGAGCGTTTGTTGCTTCAAATGGAGAAGGCGGCCTCCATGCAGGTTTCCAAGGCGGATTTTTTCAAGCTAAAATATTACCGAAAGCTATTGGACTCACGCCAAGGGGAGATAGAGGCGGGGGAGCGTTTTGCATTGGCGGCATTGGAGGCGATGGTGGGGAGGGTGGTTATACCCATGGAGGAGGACATTCCGGAGCCGGGGTGGGAGATACCTTCCATAGAGGAGTGTATGGTGCTTGCGCTTGGGGCGAGGGTGGAGTTACGCAGCATAGAGGAGGGGGTGGGCCTACGGGAGGCGGGGTTAAAGTTTGCGCAGAGCCAATTTTGGCCGGACATTGGGGTGGTTGGTTTTGTACGTTGGGCATGGGCCAGCAACACGACGCGCCAGTATTCGGTTTTTGCCAGCGATCCATTCCACGAGTCCTCAGCGGGCATAGGCCTTATGTTGCGCATGACATTTGACATTCCGCAGAAAGTAGCGCGCCTCAAGCAGGCCCAAGGAGAGCTCCGCAAGACGCAGCGAGAGCGCGAAGCGGCGCGGGTGGGCCTAAGGGTGGAACTCACAAAGTTTTTGGGGGAGTTACGGGGCATACAAGAGCGAGCCTGGAGGCTGGCTGACGCGGAGAAGGAGGCGCGCAGGTGGGCGACGGCCGCGGTGGTTGCTTTTGAGTTAGGGACGGGGGAAGCCAGGGAGGTTTTCGATGCCTACCTTGCCTGGTTGTCGGCTTCTTCTGAAAAACTCAAAGCGCACGCTGAATTTCAGTTGGGGCTTGCCGCGTTGGAGCGAGCTGTTGGGACGAGGTGGGGTGGTGGATAATGAGACATATGGAAATGCCTATGTATTTGTTTAGAAAACCTGTGTTATATATACTGGCCCTCCTCCCTTTTTGGGCAGGGGCGCAAACACCTTCAGAGGTTGTAAGGCGTGGGAATGCAGAAGTGGAGAAGTTGCTTCATGCGAAGGCCGATGCGGAGGCTTTGGCCCAAAGCATAGAGGGGTTTGTGGACTTTGGAGAATTGGCCAAGCGTGCGTTGGGGGACAAATGGAAAGGGCTTTCAAAAAAGCAGCAAGCCGAGTTTGCACAGACGATGAAAGGCTTGCTGAAAGCTGCCTACGTGCAAAAGACAGCGAGAGGCAGCCCTTCCAATTTAAGCAACGCACAACTTGAGCGAGAAGAGTTGCGCACGACGGAGGCTTGCGTATACGCGAGTTTACAAAGCGGCAAAACTCGGCTGCCTGTTGAATACCGTCTCCACAAGACAAAAGCGGGTTGGAGGGTTTTTGACATTGTGACGGACGAAGTTTCCCTCCTCCAAACCTATGAGGAGCAGTTTAGGAAATTTCTCTCGCAACGCAGCTATGAGGAATTGCTGAAAACACTGAAGGCCAAAAGGGAGCAACTGGAGCAAACGGAGAAGAAGGACCAGGGGAGGGTGGCAGGAGGAGGTATGGGGGCAGGCGAATTGCAGGGCCAATAAAAACCTCACTCGAAATGCAGCGAAAATACCACCCCACCCTAGGGAGGAATGTCCAGTTTACTTTGCATTGTGTCAACTTGTTGGTTGACATGAAGCAATGCAAAGTTGACACTCCAACGACCGGATGGAGCCGCCTGTTGAACGGAGAGCCTGGTGCGTTTTTTTTGCCCTGTCAGCGCCCCCAAATTTTTCACACAATTTGAGCAACATTGTAGTCAAAAAACCGACAATACAAAGGTAGGGAGGTTGTTGAGGGGCAGCATGGAGGCTCTATATTTTTTCGGCAAAACATTTTTCATGTTTTATTTTAAGGAGTTAAAGTCATGAACATTCTAAAAACACCTTCAAACACAGCTCAAAGCCCCATGCCAAGAGTATCCGAAAGTGGCTCTGGGGCGAGGGTAGCGGTAGGGGCAGCAGGGCTCATATCGTCAGAGAGAGGGAAGACGGCGTCGGTGCAAGACAAATATGACAATGGGGATGCAGCGCAGAAGTCGACTTTGGCGCAGCATGTCAACAATGGCTACCAAATATCCTCCGAGCCCATTCCTCCCAAATGGGACAACACCATTTATGACCATGACTATGACTATAATCCCAATATGAAGCCCACATTGAAAGATGGTTGGAATGCGGTAGAGTGGGGGGCGAAGGGGAAGGCCGCCGGGCTCATCATGCCGGACGCTGCAGCAGTCTATAACCATTATCGCGCCAATACGGGTACGGATTTTACCGTCAATTTAGCCAAAGGATACAAAGAAGATACAGCGGTAAAGAACAGCGTGGATTCGGAAATCCGCAGGACGCAAGAAAGTGTTGAAAACTTGAGGAAACAGAGTGGTTTAGACGAATTTAATGTTTCAGGAGGGCTGCATCCAAACTCAGAATATCCGACGACAGAGAACTGGCAAAAAACCTTGGGAGGTTTTAACACCTGGAGCCATGCAGAAGTGGCATATGATAAGGAGAAGAAAGAATATCAAATGAAGATAACAGTCAATGTATTAGACCGTTATAATTTCAACAAAGGCCAAAAGGATATTGCTTCAGGCACACCGGATGATGTCAATGGAAGGTTTGAGGCTTTAGGGTGGGCCAAGTCATTTAATGCAAAAGGAGATATGACATTTGAGGTGAAGTGGAAAGAAGGAGAAATAGCAGCAAGCACGCCCGCTCAAGTCAATCAAGGAAGATAAAATCCATTGAAAAGAGTCTCTATTTTTCTAGGAATGTTTCTTTTCATATGTTTCACACTGGGAAGTTGCATAAATAAATCCAGTTCGGCGAATTCAAGTCATACGGAGGATAAAACTGTGTCAAAAGAATATCAATTGACTGATTTCGGTTTGGTTGAGGATTATTTTTCAGGGTTTAATCCAAAAGACATAGAGAATTTTCATTATGTAGATTTAACAAATTATAAAAGCAAAGTTCCCGGGCCAACCGCGCGTGTTATTGAGGGATATTTTAGGTTGAGCGAGGAGAAGTGGGATTTCTATACAAAGGACTATTCTCATTGGTATGGACTCCCTGAATCCAAGCATCCTCAATTGGTTGGGTTGGAGGCTGCTTGCCAATGGGAGCAAAGTTATTCTTGGGATGACCAACATAGGGCGAAAGGCATTGGAGGGAGTTTTTATCTATGCAAAGAAAAAAGAACGGTGTTCTTTCAGTTAATAAAAGATTAGAGGTTTCAGTTATGGGCGATTGAAGAAAATTCAGCTTTCCGCGACAACGTGTTTCATTGTGGTGTTGGGCCAACGTTCATGGGTGCTGAAACTCAAGAAAAGTGTTGAGCAACCGAGGGTTGTCAGGAGTTTTTCAAGGAAAAATCTCTTCATAGCGCAAGGGCGCCATGGGCTCGCGTTTCAGGAGTTTTTTTCGAGCGAGCCATTCGCGAAATTCTGGGTAGAAACTCAAAAAATCATCTGAGCGCAAAACGGGTGGCAAGTGAGGCGCCTGCGTTAGCAAAGCGCCCTCGCTTCCGCTATAGTCCATGGCGCCGTGGGAGCCTGAGGCCCCGACGGTTTTGGGGGCAAGGGGGAAGCTAAACCCTTGCATCAACCATTTGTTTGAAAATGAGATGAGGATGTCTGCGGGGTATTTCACAGAGATGGCTTCCAAGGAGGTACGTGCTCTGAAAAACAAGTCTGGGTAGCGGCGGTGGAGGGTGGCGCGAAACAACTCCTCATCGCTATAGTCCTTCCATTGTCCTGCGGGTGGCAACGTTAAGGCAACGTCGAGGGCTTCCCAGTCTTTCACGTCAATGTCACCGGACAACCAATAGCGGTTTTCGGTGGGGCTATAGCCAATATGCACAATGCATGTGCCGTTTTTCCAAAGGTTGGTCCATCTAAGGTTTTCGGGTGCACCTTGGATTTGGAAACCGCGGGCAACAATCATATCAACACTGGGGTGGCTTGACAGGCGCGCTGAAGCGGTGGGGATTTGGTTGGGCATGGTATGCAGCGCGGCATAGGGGACACGCGTATGTTCAATAGGGACGACCCAAGGGAATGCAGAGCCAAGTCCTTCGTGGAATGAATGGACAACGTTGATACCCACTTCTTCCAACAGAGGCTCCAAACGGATGATGTTGTTGGTGGGTTTGACGACATGGTCCAAGCCATGGTCCGTATAAATGGTGAAGATGAAGTGATAATTTTTGTGACGTTGGATGAATTCATCCATGCGAGCAGAAAGTGCTTGCAGGTTGCTGACAACGGTTTCTTTGTCCTCATAGTGTCCCAGGACATCCGTTTCGGGGACATAGCCAGAAAAAAGCTCCGTGGTTGCCAACCTATCCCCGAGCACAAAGAAGAAATTATCCCAATTTTTTCCAAGGCTTGCTTGTGGTTCGTCATAAGTCAAAACAGTGTCCAAATAGTCTGACCCATGAACATCAAAAGCCGAATAATAGGCCGGGGACATATAAGGGAGCCCATGCAGAGCGACGCCCAACAGTCCGGCATACCGAACGGTGTCTGCATGTGGATCATAATAAGTGAACTCATAACCCGAAAGGGATTTTGTGTGCAAAATCCGTGTCCAGCTGGCGTCACTGGTTGCAGGAAACATGGGGATGATTTTGGAGAGGTGAAAGCTGGAGAAAGCGCCTCGGTGCATGGCCTCCTGTGCGGCATTCCAGGCAATTCCATCCAAACCGAGAAACACGTGAATGGTTTTTCCAGGTGTTTCTTTGGGGCGCACAGGAATGGAATTCATCAACGCGCTATGCTCCCAGTCACAGGCAGACAAAAGCAGCAGACAAAGGGCGAACGCAGCAAGACGTTTCATAGCAAAACCCCCAGAGCGATGAGGAAGCCCCCCTGGTTTCCATTGACAGAGAAGCGATAGAAATAACCGAGTTGTGCCTCAATCCATTTCCAGTGGAAGCGATAGGAGGCTCCCAGCATTGCGAGGTCATGGTTCCAGAAACCTGTTTCTCCGAGGTGGAGCATGAGGGAGTGATATTTCCATGCCATGAATTCGGCAAAGACGGTGAGTCCAAGAGTAACCTGGAGGTTGGGCACTTGTTTTCCGAAGGCGCCCAAGGCGGTGAGGCTTGCGTGCAAGCAGAGCTCATCCAAAAGTTGCCAACTTGCATTAGCGGAGAGGGGGAGGAGCCACAAATAGTGGTGGTTGTCGTCGAAGCGGGAGACAAAATTGTTGGTGGTGAAGGAGGTGCTGGCGCCCGGCAAAACCAGAGAGGGAGCCAACTGCATGCTGACTTTGAGTTGGGCGCGCTCATACACCAGTGCCTTGAAGTCAAAATTGGGCACGCGGAAGAAGAAGCTGGTTGGGCGAAGGCCCAAGGAGAAGCGGTGAGCGAAGCCGACAGCGAGCCAGTTGTTTCCGATGAAAATACGGCGGTGTCCCAGCATATTTCCGGTATTTTCCCAAAGGGGATAGAGGCCATAGAAGGAGAAGCCGGGGGCCATAGAATTTGCCTGGGGGGCAAGCTCAGTGGTTTGCGGGGGAGCAGGGGGGGGTGGGGTTTCGTCCGTTATTTCGGAGGTTGTTTTGGCAGCAGGGGGAGGAGTCTCCTCAAATATATGTGAAGGAGGAGGCAGAGGAGGGAGGGTCTCTTCTTCAGGCGGAGAAGTATTGCCTGCTGAAGAAATATCGCCCGTTGGAGAAGGGCTTTCCAAGGGAGCAACATTCTCTGTTGGGGCGAGAGAAGAAGCGTTAGCCAAGGACAAGAAGCACAAAGCAAGAATAAGCACGCCGACACCCTGGTTTTATTTTTCATTTACGGATGAGTTTGTGAGGGCTCATCCAACTCATTTTCTTTTGGTTGCTGCGCAGTTTTTCTGTTTAAGCGATTTTTGATGTTGTCAGCAACAACATAAAAGGCAGGAACGACCAAAAGGCTCAGGAAGGTTGAGACGGCCAACCCGCCGATGACGGCGATGGCCATAGGGCGGCGTGTTTCGGAGCCTTCGCCGAGGCCGAAGGCTGCGGGGACGGCGGCCATAGCGGTAGCGATGGAAGTCATCAAAATAGGGCGGAGGCGGACGGGGCCTGCGCGCAACATGGCCTCAAACGCATTGAGTCCTTTGTCGCGTTGTTGGGAAGCGTAGTCGACGAGGATGATGGAATTTTTTTTCACAATACCCATGAGCAGGAGGATGCCGATGAGGCTGAAAATGTTCACCGTAATACCAAAGCTCCACAGAGCGAAGGCGGCGCCTGCTGCAGAGAGGGGCAAGATGGTGAGCACCGTCACGGGGTTTAGGAAGGAATTGAATTGTGCTGCGAGCACCATATAAGCGACGAGGATGCCGAGGATGAGGGAGAAGAGGAGGCCCTGGAAGGACTCTTTGAAGGTAGTGGAAGCGCCGCCGAAGACGATGCGATAGCCTGGCTTCATTTCTTTACCCAGGGACTCAACAAACTTGAGGGCTTCATCCTGAGAGTGGTTGGGGGCGGGGTTGGCGAAGAAGGTGATGGCGCGTTCGCGGTTTTTTCGAGTAATGGCCTGGAATGCAGGCCGCTCTTCCATGGTGGCAACGGAGGACAAAGGAATCAACTCGCTGGAAGCCGTTCGAAAGCGGAGGTTGGCAATGTCTTCGCTTCGCGTGCGTTGCTCTGAAATGAGCCGAGTGCGAATGTCAATGCGCCTGCCTTGAGAATTGAATTTTCCGACGCGCACGCCGCCCACCAATGCATTCATGGTATTGGCGATGTCCGAGACAGGAATTCCCTTGTCCATGGCTGCATTTCTATCGGGAATAATGCGCAGCTCAGGTTGGCCAAGCCTATAGTCACTGTCCAAGTCAACGACGAGGCCGGAGGCCGAGAATTTTTGCTGAACCTCATTGGCTTGGCTGACCAACGTATCCCAGTCATTGCCCTGCACGGAAAATTCGATGGGATAGCCTCGCTGTGCTGTGAAGCCACTTTGGGAAGGGTCTTGTATAGACACGCGCAGGCCAGGATAAGAGCTGAGCTCTTTTCTCAATATGCCAGCCAGCTCGTTTTGAGAAAAGGAGCGCTCTTTGCGTGGTTTGAGTGTCCAAAAGGTTTGGCCGCTGGCAACATTTCCCGTAAACCCGCCGATGACAGTGAAAATACGTGCGGTTTCCGGGCGACTTGCCATAAAACTCTCTGCACGTTGAATGAGCGCACTGGTTTCACTCAAACTCGAGCCAATGGCAGCTTGGTAGCGGACGATGAGGCGGCTTTGGTCCTGGGAGGGGACAAACTCCGCGGGCAATTTTGAGAAGACCCAAGCGGAAGCCAGCAGCAGTGTGGCTGCCAACACCAATATAAAATAAGGGGATTTGAGAGCAAGTTGGAGTTGCCATGCATAAAGCTGCTCCAATTTTGAAAATGCTTTGTCCACCCAGCGGCTGATGGCAGAGGTTTGAGCGTGTTTAAGTTTTAGAATTTGTGCAGAGCGGGCGGGTGCGAGGGTGACGGCTTCGGCATAGCTGAACAGAACGGCCAGACACAATGTGACGCCGAACTGCAAAAAGAATTTGCCGATGACGCCGTCCATGAAAATGACGGGAATAAAAATAGCGACAATGGCAATGGTTGCAGCCAAAGCTGCGAAGGTAATTTCAGCAGTACCTTCGAGGGCCGCACGTTTTTTGGATTTTCCCATTTCTGCGTGACGGAAAATATTTTCCATCACCATGATGGCATCATCCACGACAATGCCGACGGCGAGAGACAAGCCCAGAAGGGTGAAGGTATTGAGGGTGAAGCCCAGGAAATAGATGACGGCCACCGTCCCCAAAAGCGACATGGGAATGGCGAGGATGACATTCATTGTGCTGGAGAGGTTTCCCAAGAAGAGCCAGCACACCAACGCGGTCAACAAAATTGCCAGAAGCAATTCGTGTTGAATGTCCGTGACAGCAGCTTCAATAAACTGTGTGGAGTCAGAGTTGATTTCCAGCTTCATGCCTTCAGGGAACTCTTCGTTGAGTTTGACCATTTCGGCTTTGATGCTTTTGGCCACAGCAACCGCGTTGGCTCCCCGCAGTTTTCGAATGCCCAGGCCTTTTGCAGGCTCCCCGTTGACACGGGCCGTCATTCGTTGGTCTTCAAAACCATCTTCAATGAGTGCGACTTGTTTCAAATAAATAGGCGCGCCGTTGACTTTGCGCACAACCAGGTTGCCAATGGTTTCCAAGTCAAACGCTTCGCCCATGATGCGAACGCTGATTTCTCGACCTCGGGTTTCCAAATATCCAGAAGGCAACTCAATGTGTTGTTCGCCGATGGCCAAAATGACATCCGCCGCGGTTACCTGAAACCTGTCAAGCGCACTCGAATCAATCCAAATACGAATGTTTCGTTCCAAGGCGCCGCTGGTAGTAATTTCTCCAACACCGCTCAGTGTTTGCAGCCGCTCTTTGACGCGATAGCGCACATAATCCGACAGCTCCTGGTCAGAATAGGGGCCGGCAAGTCCAAGCCAGAGGATGGGGATGTCCTCCGGGTTTGTTTTTGAGACGATGGCAGGGTCCATGTCTTTGGGTAGTTTTCGTTGTGCCTGTGCCACCTTGGTTTGAACTTCTTGCAAGGCGACGTCGATGTTGCGTTTGAGATCGAACTCGATGGTAATATTGGCGGAGCCTTGTCTGGAAACAGAAGTCAGGTTTTTAATACCCTCAACTTGCATCACCGTTTCTTCGATGGGTTCGACCACGTCTCTCTCCATGGCTTCTGGAGCGGCGCCCTCCCACATAACGGCGATGTTGACGGTGGGAAAATCCACATCAGGAAATTGACTGATGCCAATGCGGGTTGCAGCGACGACTCCGAACAAGACCGTCGCAGCCATTATCATCCACGCGAGGACAGGCTTTCGCACACTGATTTCTGTCAAATTCATGGCGTGACTTTCAATTCGACGGCCGGTGGAGTTGTTGTTTTCAAAGAGACGAGGCTGCCTTCCTTCAGAGCCTCTGCTCCTCGGATGACGAGCCTTTCATTGAGGTTGAGTCCTTTTTGAACTTGCACGAGGCCATCGGTTGTTCGAAGTCCAAGTTGCAAGACACGTTCTCTTGCAACCGTTTTGTCGTCGTTGTTTTCGACAACGAAGGCAAGAAACCCTCTCTCGGTGGGGCGGATGGCCAGTTGGGGGATGACCAGTGCATGGGGTATTTTGCCGACGAGGACGGTGACATTGGCAAACGAGCCAAGAGGTATTTCCAAAGAGTCCGGGTTGTCAATTTTGGCAGAGACAAGGACCATACGGGACACCATGTCGGCGGAGGATGCGACGAAGAAGATTTCGCCGGACAAGGGGGGGAGGTTGTTGCCGACGTTGAACAAAATTTTCATTCCGGTTTTGATGTGAGTTGCTTCATTGTCTGCGACTTTGAAGCGTACCAAGACGGGGTTTTTTCGAAGCAGGGTTGTCAGGATATGTCCGGTTTGCACATATTGGCCGGTTTGCACAGTCCGGGATTGGAGGATGCCTTCGAAGGGGGCGCGCACATAGGCGTCTTGGCGGTTGAGCTTGGCTTGTTCGAGTGCGGCCTTGGCGGAGAGTTGGTCTGCAATGGCTGCGGAATATTTTGACTTATAGAGCTCAAGCTCTTCTGTTGAAATGAGTCCTGGCGAGTTTTTTTGTGCTTGCTCGCGTCTTTCCAATGTGGATTGGGCTTCTGTTTTGCTGGCATTTGCACGCAGGAGGGCGGCTTGTGCAGCATCGACAGAGACTTGATAGCGTTTGATGTCAATTTCGGCGATGAGCTCCCCTGTTTTGACATGTTGGCCTTCCAAAAAATTGGCTTTGTCGACAGCGCCGGGCACGCGCGAGGTGATTTGAACCATTTCATAGGGCTCAACGGAACCCACGGCTTGGATGACGAACTCAAGGTCGCGCTCTTCAATGGGAGCCAACTCTACTGGGAAAACAGGTTGTTTGGATTTTGAGGAATTCGCCTGCTCTCCGTCTGGCTTGTTGCAGGCGAAGGAGAAGAGGAGGGTGCAGAAAACAAAAGAGAGGGAAATAAGAGGTTTCAAAGTTCCACCTTCCTGCCGAGAGCATCCATGCCTGCGACGGAGTAGAGATTGACTAAGGCAAGCCCGAGCGCATAGCGCTGGGTGGCAAAATTCACGTCAGCTTCAAATTTTTGAACGGAGGCATCCAGGAGCTGCAAAGCCGTTGTCAGCCCTTGGTGATAGAGGGTGGTGGTTTCCTGGATGTTTTGCTCGGCGAGCGCCAAAGTGGCTTTTGCTTGGCTCAACGTTGTTTGGGCAATGTGCATATTTTGAAAAGCGATTTGGAGGTCTGCACGAATTTGGCGTCGTTGCAGCTCCGTTTGTATAGAGGCGATTTGGGCTTGTGCGCGTTTTTCTCTCCAGTCGCCATAGCGCAGTCCTCCGTCGAACAAAGTCCAACTGAGCTCCAAGCCCACGCTCCCATCCCACTTACGGTTGTTGAGGCCGGTTTCATTCGTCAGTCGTCCTTGCCCAATCAAACTGAGCGTAGGCAAAAGACGCATCCATGGTTCCTGGGCGAGGAATTTTGCTGCTTGGGCTTGTTGCTCCAGAGCAAGAAAATCCAGGCGGTTTTCCAATACTTCTTCAATGGGGGGTTGCTCGGCCAGAGGTTTTTGGTTTTCTGCATTGTGAAGAAAGCCTTCGGGGGAGAGCAATTGATAATCAGCTCCCCATTCCAAGTCCAACAAAGTTGCCAAACGCAATTTGGTGGTGAGCGTCACTCCGACGGCGGTTTCCAAGCTTGTTTCTGCATTGGCTTTTTCGAGTTTTGCGCGCGTAATGTCATTGAGGCTCACCAAGCCCGCATTGTGCAAGGAAGTGGCGACACTGAGATTTTTTTCTGCAAGCTCAATCCGGTGTCGGGCGGCCTCTTCAACGGATTGTGCCGTCAAAGTTTGCAAGAATGCATCCGCTGCTTCCATGCCGTTGAGGCGGCGTTGGTTTCGAGCTTCGAGTTGCCCTGCCTCGCGTGTAGAGAAGGCGGCGCGATAGAGGGGGATTCCGCGTATGTCCAACAATGTCCACTGGATGTTTGCTGTTGCGAAGAGCGCGTTTTTGGCTTGAATGGTGGCGCGTCTTCCGCCGGTTTCATTGATGGTTTCGAAAGCTCTGTGGGTATAGTTGCCTGCGACGCGGAGGGTTGGGAAGAAAAACGCCCGTGCTTTTGTTGTGGCTGCTTGAGCGATGATTTCCTGCTCCTGTGTTAGTTTTGAGCGTTGGGTTTCCTGGGTTGCGCGCTGGACTGCCGCCTCAAGGGTTAAGACTTGTGCGGAGGGGTTTTCCAAAGTTTCTATAGGCGGGCCAGGGGGAGGGGGGCTGGCCCAGGAGAGGGCGTATAAGGTGGTGAGGCAAAACCAGGGAGCGGACATAGGGTTGATTTCCTAACTCTATTTAACTTGGGTTACAACAGGGAGGCAGAGTGTGGTGAAGCAGGCCCGGCACTCAGGCAGCCAGCCCTAAGACGGGTACTGCTTTGGTTTATTCAAGCGCCCGCAAAATTTTGTTCAAATATGGGCGATGAAGTGCATACAAAGCGTATTTCTTCACATTCAGCAGTGAGTGGAGCAACGGATGAGGCGGCAGTGGCCGAGAAACGACGTCCAAAGAGGTGCTGTTTTGAGCAGGGAAGCAGAGAAGCCGGAAGAGGTGGTGAGGGGGAGTTTGTCCTTCAAGGCCGTTATTTTTGATTTTGATGGGACATTGGTGGATTCCCTATGTGGGATTGCCGCGGCGATGAATGAAGCGCTTGGAGAGATGGGGCTTCCAGAGCACACTTTGGAAAGCTACAGGGCAAAGGTAGGGGAAGGGGTAGGCATTTTGGCAAAGAGGGTGTTGCCGGAGGATTGGCCAGGCTCCACGAAGGAGCTCATTTTGAGGTACCGACAGCACTACCGCCAACGGATGTGGGAGTCCGTCCGGCTCTATGAAGGCATTCCTGCTTTGTTGGACAAATTGAAGGAGTTGAAAATACCCATGGCGGTTTTGTCGAACAAGGGGGATGAGTTTATTCAGTTATTGAGCAAGGGTTTGTTGGCCTCGTGGGCATTTGCCGACATTCGAGGGGAGCGTATGGGTGTCCCCAAGAAGCCGGACCCGACTTCGGCATTGGAGGTGGCACAAACGCTGCGAGTGAAGCCAGAAGAGACGGTTTTTGTTGGAGATACTTTGGTGGACATGCAGACGGCCCATGCGGCGGGGATGCGGGCCATTGGGGTTTCCTGGGGCTTTCGTGGAGAGGAGGAACTCCATAAGGCTGGGGCTTCTTTCGTTCTCAACGCGCCGTTGCAGCTTTTGTACATATAAGGTGGAAGGCTTTCATGACAAGACGCCATTGGGTTTGGCCGGATTCCGCCTCGGATGAGTTGGCGAAGAAACTCGCGAAGGATTTGGAGCTTCCGTTTTTGGTGGCGCAAATATTGTTGAGGCGCAACCTTTCGACGACGGAGGAGGCTTTTCAATTTTTGCATGCTTCGCTGGGGGACTTGCCGGACCCACGGCAGATGGACGGCATGCAGCAGGCGATAGAGCGTCTGGTGGTGGCCTTGGCGGGCAAGGAGAAAGTCACCCTTTTTGGTGACTATGACGTAGACGGCGTCACCTCAACGGCGATGTTGAAGTTGTTTTTGGAGGAGTTGGGGGGGCAGGCAGGCACCTACATTCCCCACAGACTCAACGAAGGTTATGGCCTGAACATACCGGCCATAGAGCGGATAGCGCGGCAGGGGACGCGTCTTTTGGTGACTTTGGACTGTGGAATTTCTGCGTATGATGAAATTCTGCACGCGAGGAAGCTGGGGATGGACGTTATTGTTGTGGACCACCATGCTGTTCCGCAGGCGCTCCCCCAGGCCAATGCCATCCTCAACCCCCTCAAGCCGACGTGTCGCTACCCGGACAAGAACCTATGCGCTGCCGGACTCACCTTTGCCTTATGCATGGCATTGAGGAAGCACCTAAGGGAGAGGGGGTGGTTTAGCAACGGGGGGAGAGAGCCCAACCTGAAGTCCTTTTTGGATTTGGCGGCATTGGGGACGGTTGCGGATGTTGTCCCTTTGAGGGGCGTCAACCGAATTTTGGTACGCTATGGCCTGGAGGAGTTGTCCCACTCCAAGCGCCAGGGGATTTGTGCTCTCAAGGAGGTTTCTGCATTAGGGGGCAAGCCATTGACGGCGGGGAGGGTGGGTTTTCAGTTGGCGCCGAGGATAAATGCTGCGGGCAGGTTGGATGATGCAGGTTTGGGCGTTCGCTTGTTATGCACGAGGGATGCGAGTGAAGCGCAGAAGCTTGCGCGAAAAATGGATGCAGCCAATGATGAGCGGAGGGCCATAGAGAGGCGAGTAGAAGAGGAGGCCACCCTATTGGCGGAGGTGAAGGTAGCGAGCAGGCGCAAGGGTTTGGTATTGGCGAAAGAGGGGTGGCACGCTGGGGTGATTGGCATAGTGGCTTCGCGTTTGGTGGAGAGGTTTCACCGTCCTGTCGTCATGGTTGCACTCAATGACGGAATTGGCAAAGGCTCTGCCCGCAGCATTGAGGGTTTGCATTTGTTTGAGACGCTCAGCCGTTGTGCAGAATGTTTTGAGCGTTTTGGCGGCCACCACCATGCCGCGGGCCTCACCATTCAGGAGCCGTGTTTGCAAGCGTTTGAGGCAAAGTTTGAAGCCTTGGCAGAAGAAGGTTTGAGCGAAGAGGCGTTGATTCCTCGCTGCCACATTGATGCGGGTGTTGTTGTGGAGCAACTGAATGAAGGGTTGGTGGAGGCCATTCAAAAGCTTGCGCCGTTTGGGTGTGGAAACCCTGAGCCTGTTTTGGCGGTGACGAATATTCGAGCGGCTCCGAGCATTTTGGATGACAAGCAGACAAAAAAGGCGGCGCACCTCAAGTTGAGGATTTGGGATGCGCCGCACATAGACGTCATTGGTTTCAATATGGCAAAGGACATGTCCTTGAAGGAGGAGCCTCTGTCTGCAAAAAGCTTCGACATTGCATTTTGCGCAGAGACAAACGTTTGGAATGGCCGAACGAGCACGTGTTTGAAACTTCGGGACATACGCCTGGCGGCGCAGGGGTGCCTCTAAAACCCTACGCCAAGGCCGATGGCAAACACAATGTCATGAAGGTGGCGGTGAATATACCCCGTCATATCTGCTCGCAAGACGAGGGCGAAGGCCTTTTCCCGGTCCAGAGGGATACGTGCGCGGCAGCCAAGACCATATTGGCCAAGCAGGAAAATTCCTTTGTTGGTTGTTTCTAATTCTCCGAGTGTCAGTGTGGAGTTGAGAAAGAAAACCCCAATGCCGCCTTGGACGAAGAAAGCGAATGCGCCTTGGGCGAGGGGGAGGGACCAGGCGGGGGCGAGCACCAAATAGTTGTGCATGACTTGGGTATAAACCAGCTCACTCCCTTCTTTGGCTCGGGTAATGTTCCATGTGAGATCGACAAAAAAGACTTTTCGCCAATATTCATCATCCAAAAATGTACGGCTCCATTCCCAAGTTATGCGTGCGCCAAGACTTAAGCGAGCCGTATGCCCCACTTTGGACTCGTTAAGCCAGATGGCCCCCCCATGGATGTCGAAGCTGAGGCCCAGGGCGGGCTCGTCCTTGGATGCGAGCTTTTTAGAGCGGGTGTCCTTATAGTCGACGTGTTTGGCGAAATTATCTGCCTCCACAGTCCCCCTCCCTTGGTGTCGTGACGAAGGCAAAACAGGCGCCTCGTCTTCAAAGGGGATGGGTGCGCTGTCATATTGTTGGGCAAACGCTGTTTTTGAAAGCAGGACAACAAAGACAATGAGGGTTTTCATGGTTGTCCGGGGCAAATTTCATCACTGGCATTTGGGTAGCAACTTGGATTGCAAACGGTGTTCCCTTGGGAAAGCTTAAGGCGGCCTATCATTTGTTTGCACGCGTTGCATCGCAGGTCATCATGGCTGATGTGACTTAGGAAGACATTGGACACGTCTTCAAGGCTAATTTTTCCGGGATGTTGGGTGAGATATGAGGCACCTGAAACCTCGCCGAGATAGAGTTGACGAATGCCGGGATTTTTAGGGTCCTCGTCGTCATAGGCGTTGATAATGGATTTGACCATGGTGTCGAAGTGGGCATTACGCCCTCCGGGGGTTTTTGTAGCTGCCCAATAAAACGATGCGGCAAACAAGCTGCCAATGCGATAGGCCATCCCAAATTTGGTTGAGGCCAGGCTTGTTTTCCACTCCGGGAGCATACAATGACTGCCCTGAGAAAAGTTGCGTTGCCGTGTGAGCTCTTTGCTGAAGGGTGTTTCATCAAGGCTCCACGCAATGAAATTCGCCATGCCGTTGCCATCAAACTTTCGAATAACGCCATAAGCATGGAGGTCAGCAAGCCCTTCGTCAATGCTTCCCAATATGTTTTGGGGCTCCATGTTTACAAGCAGTGAATTTTCAGAGTCATATCCAACCGTATAGATGGGGGAATAAGGGTCCAAGTGGTAGACTCGAGCATTGAGGACAAAGTGAGCATATTCGTGCGCCATGACGCCCAAGTTGATGGACATGGGGATGGTTTGGAAGCTTTTGAAGGGGAGGACAGCCATCATGCGAAGCGGGCCGGAGAAGAAGGCGTTGTCTGTGTTGCTCTCTTGTTTGTCAGGCTCCAAGGCGTTGGTGTCCAGCCAATAATAAACAGGGAGGTCCAGCAACTCTTCTGGGTTTTGTTTTCCATAAATTTCGTTAAAATAGAGGAAGGCCTGCTCGAGGTTCCAATAGGCTGTTACCATGGCCCAGGAGTGAAAATCTGCAGGCCAGAGCACGCCATCTTTTTCAATAAACTGTGCACGTACACCGCTGCCTTCATTCTTAAAGAGGGCCTTCTTATATTGCTCCATATTCCCTGTTGCTTGTTTAGGGTTGTTGGCGTCCACAAACATACGAGCGCCCCCGATGAAATGAGCGATGCTGCCTTCGAGTTTGGAAATGTTTTCAATGGTGGTGAGTTGTTGAGGTTGAGGCTCAAACAGGCCATTGGCATTGGGGGCAAGGACCATAATGGCTAAGGGAGTTTCAGAGCTTGGGGCGCAAGCGAAGGCCAGCGCGGCGAGGAGCAGAAGCGATAAGCGGCGCATATGGGGGAGGATACACCAAAGGGGAGCGGGAATAACAACCAAATAAAACGGGAGCAGAAACTGCAAGTTGCTTTTCTGTCGTTGCGTCTTTGTAAACTGCACACTAGGTTGGCCGTCCAAACGTTTATTATAACAACAAGGCGCCATTATGTCAGGCTCATTTATTAGGGAACGGAAGAGGACGCACCATTGTGGGCAGTTACGTGCTTCGGACATTGGGAAGAGGGTGGTTCTCTTTGGGTGGGTACAAAATTATCGCGACCACGGAGGGGCTGTTTTTGTAGATTTGAGGGACAAGGAGGGGTTGACGCAGGTGGTGTTTCAACCGGAGACTTGCAAGTCTCATGAGTTGGCTGGCAGTTTGAGGCACGAGTGGTGCATAGGTATTTCAGGGGAAGTGGTTTCGCGAGGGGGGAATGCCAACCCGAGGATGGCGACAGGGGAGGTGGAAATACAAGCGGAGGAGTTGACGGTTTTCAACAAGTCCGAGACGCCGCCCTTTGAGATAGCCGACAGTGTGACGACAGCGGAGTCCAAGCGTTTGGCCTACCGCTATTTGGACCTCAGAAGGCGTCCGTTGCAGCAGACGCTCATAACGCGCTCGAAGATGAACACGCTGGTGCGCAATGTACTCATTGAGCGCAATTTTTTGGAATTAGAGACGCCGTTTATTGGCAAATACACGCCAGGGGGTGCGCGCAACTTTTTGGTGCCTTCGCGGCTGAATGCGGGGAAGTTTTATGCGTTGGCAGAGAGCCCCCAACTCTACAAGCAACTCTACATGGTAGCGGGGTTTGAGCGTTATTTTCAGATAGTGAAGTGTTTTAGGGACGAGGACTTGCGGTTGGACCGCCAGCCGGAGTTTACGCAGATTGATTTGGAGATGAGTTTTGTTGCTGAGGATGATGTTTTTGAGGTGATAGAGGTGTTGTTGGCGACCCTATGGAAGGAGGTGTTGGGGGTGGAGATTCCGCGGCCGTTTATGCGCATGGACTTTGACGAAGCGATGTCCAAATATGGCAACGACAAGCCGGACTTACGTTTTGACATGCCGCATGTTGAGTTGACGGAGGTGATTCGGCGTTTTGGCCCGGAGGGAGGGATTCCGCTGATGTGGAGTGCGGTGAAGAACGGGGGAATTGTCAAAGCGATGGTGATTGAGGGCAAGCATGCCTTGTCGCGCGCCGACAGTGACAAACTCGAAGCCTACGTTAAAACCATGGGTGCCCAGGGGTTGGCCCGAGCGAAGGTGAATGAGGCGGGGGAATGGACGCAGTCGCCGTTGGCGAAGAATGTTTCAGAGGGGTTGCGGAGGGCCATTAACGAAGCATGTGGGGCGAAGGCGGGAGATGTTTTGGCATTCCAATTTGGGCGTGCGGCACAAGTGCACACGGTGATGGCGAATTTGCGTGTTTTTGTGGCCAAGCGACTGGGCCTTATTCCCGAGTATGGCTCCGGTGGCGATTGGAAATTCCTCTGGGTTGTCAACCCGCCGCTTTTCGAGTTTGACGAGACGGAGAAGCGCTGGGTAGCCGCGCACCATGCTTTTACGCGGCCTGTGGACGAGCACATAGAGTTGTTGGAAACCAACCCGGGTTTGGTGAAGTGCCACCGCTATGACGTTGTCCTCAATGGTTTTGAGATTGGGGGAGGCTCCATTCGCTTGCACAACCCGGAGCACCAGGCGCGTGTTTTCCACGCTTTGGGCATTTCCGAAGAAGAGGCGCAGCAGAAGTTTGGCTTTTTGTTGGATGCGTTGAAGTTTGGTGCGCCGCCACACGGAGGGATTGCTTTGGGGATGGATAGGCTGACGATGTTGTTGACGAATGCGGAGTCCCTGCGTGACGTCATTTCCTTCCCGAAGACGCAGAATGGCTCTGACCTCATGAGTGGTGCCCCCACCTCCGTAGACGGCAGCCAACTCTCGGAGTTGAACATTCGTCTTTTGCCTGTGTCTTCAGAATAGCCTGGTTGTGTTTTGCCTGCAGCAAAGAAAGGGGTTGCATGAGAATTTTCTTTGTTGTCAACGCACACAGTGCCAATGGCGAGACGGGCAGGTGTTGGCCGGAGATTCACGCCCAGGGGATGCGCAGTTTGGGTGAAATGAATTGCGCATTTACAGAGCGTCCCATGGATGCTGTACGGCTGACGCGTTGGGCTTTGCGCGGTGGCTATGACTGTATTGTAGCCGTGGGGGGGGATGGGACACTCAGTGAGGTTGTCAACGGTTTTTTTGACGAAGGGGGGCCTTTGGCGCCGGAGGCGCGTTTGGCCATTTTGCCGCGGGGGACGGGTTGTGACTTTCGCAGGACTTTTGGGTGGACGTTGAAGTTGGATGAGGCTTTTGAGCGCATACGCTTGAGGAAGACAATATTGGTAGACGTGGGTTTTTTGGAGTGTATGGGTGGGGATGGCAAGCCGCACTCGAGGTATTTTATGAATGAGTGCAGTTTTGGGGTTTCGGGTGAAATTGCGAAGCGTGCCAATGATACGACGAAGGTTTTTGGGGGGAAGGCGTCGTTTATGTTGGCTGCCTTGAGGGCGATGGCGCGTTATTCCGACAAGGAGGTGGAGGTTTGCATGGACGGCGAAACACCCAAGTGTTGGCCCATAACCTCATTGACGGTGGCCAATGGTGCCTATTTTGGAGGGGGGATGAAGGTTGCGCCGGAGGCCAACATAATGGATGGTTTGTTGAATATAACCGTTTGGTCCAACTATGGGCTTTCGGACTTTATATGGAAGAACCGCAGCATTTATTCCGGGGCCCACACGCGCCTGAGCAGGACACGCCAATATACCTGCAAAACTTTGACAGCGCGCTCCAGGCAAGAGGTACTCATTGACTGTGACGGCGAGCAACCCGGCAAACTGCCTTGCAGCATACGTGTGGTGCCGCAGGCAATTCGCCTGTGCGTTTAATGGGTTGAGGGCAGGCATTGTATTGTGTGGGTGGCGCGGGTGCCACTTTTTTGAAGGACAAGGTTGCCATGGAAAAGCCTTTACGTATGGTTGTATTGAGTGTTTCTGCCGGGGCAGGCCATATACGCGCTGCCCAGGCCTTGTGTGCCGCTTCTACCCGGATGGTGGGCATAGAGGCTGTGCACGTGGACCTCATGGATTTGGTGTCCAAGGGTTTTCGCGATTTTTATAGCAAGGGGTATATGGGGCTGGTGGAGAAGGCGCCCGAGGTATGGGCCTACCTCTACCAGCATACGGATGAGGCCCCCAAGTCCCTCTTCAACCGGTTTAGGCGCCAGTTGGAGAGGTTGAACACGCAAAGGCTGAAGAAGGAGATGGAACGCCTTGCGCCCGACGTTATTGTGTGCACGCATTTTCTCCCGGCGGAGTTGTTGTCGCGTCGCATAAGGAAGGGGAAGCCCACGCCGCCCGTATGGGTACACGTGACGGATTTTGACGTACACGGTTTTTGGGTACACCCGCACATGCAAGGTTATTTTGTTGCCAATGAAGAAGTGGCAGTCCGGCTTGCAGCCAGGGGCGTGAGTGAAGAGCGGATTTACGTGACAGGCATTGCCATTATGCCGCAGTTTCAGCAAGTGCTTTCACGGGAGGAGGCGGCCTTGGAGTTGGGGATTTCGCCGGAGAAGAGGACTTTGTTGATGATGTCAGGAGGGTTTGGGCTAGGTGGCATAGAGGATTTGGTGGAGCAAGTATTAGGTGGCATAGAGGAAGTACAGGTGGTGGCATTGGCGGGGCGAAACGAAGCCCTGCTGGACAAGCTGCGCGCCATTGCGACACGTTACCCGGGGCGTGTTTTCCCTCAAGGTTTTACAACAACCATTGAGAGGGTGATGGCGGCGGCGGACATTGCGGTGACAAAGCCGGGTGGGCTGACGACTTCCGAGTGCCTGGCCATGCAATTGCCCATGCTTGTGGTGTCACCCATTCCAGGCCAAGAAGAGCGCAATGCGGATGTTTTGCTTGAAGCGGGTTGTGCGCTGAAAGCCGTAGACGCAGCCGCCTTGCTATTTAAACTCAAAGCCCTTCTCCATGCGCCCGAGCGTTTGGCCGACATGCGTGCGCGGCAAAAAGCCTTAGCCAAGCCGGATGCTGCGAGGGAGATAGTTGAGGCGGTTGTGAAAGCCGTTGTGAGAACCTGAGAAAACCTTTTGGCTACGTTGGTGCCTATGAAACGTATTGGGTGGATATGGCTGTTTTTCGCGCTGACTTCTGCTTTGGCCAATGCCCAGGCCAAAACCGAAGCCTACCATATTACCGTTTACACAGGCTATAGCGATGGCCGGAAGCTGTTGCTTGAAGGCCGCATAACGAAGGCGCGTCCACAACCTGTGGTTTCCGCCACAGACAATGCGCGCAAGAATTTGAAACATAACCTTCGTCAATTTTTCAACAAAGAGGGGGAGGGGTGGCCGGTGGAGTTTTGGGCAGGTGGGGTGCATTTCCAAGCGCGGACGGATGGTGAAGGCTATTTTCGCGTGGAAGAAGAAATACCGGGGGGGCTTCCTGTGGGGTGGCAAACGGTGTTAGCGAGGACGGTGGTGTCCCCCGGGGGGAAAGTGAAACCTGCCTTTGGCCGGGGCCGAATATTAACCATTCCGCCGGAGAATACGCGTGGCCTTATTTCAGACATTGACGATACCATTCTCATTTCAGAAGTGTTGAGCAAACGTCGTCTACTCAAAAACACTTTTCTCAAAAACCCTGCGCAGCGCCGAGCAGTGGAGGGGGTGGCCAAGCTTTATACGGAGGTTGCAAGCAGCAACCCCAAGCCGGAGGCAGCGCCCTTGTTTTACCTTTCCGGCTCCCCGAGGCAACTTTATGGGGGGCTGACACAGTTTTTGCAGCGGAACCATTTCCCCAAGGGGGTATTGCTGACAAAGCGTATAAGCCTTGACAGCGCGAGCGACGCATGGCTCAACCAGGTGGCCTACAAAACGAAGAAAATTCAAGAAATTTTCGAATATTTTCCACATGTTTGTTTCATTTTGGTGGGGGACGACGGGGAGGGGGACCCGGAGGTATACGAGGGGGTGAGGAAGCGTTACCCCCAGAGGGTGGAGGCCATATGGATAAGGCGTGTCCACCCGGGGGTGGGCAGGGTGCGTTTTGAGAACCAGTTGGACTTGGCGGAGGTTTTGAGGGGCCCCGGCGGGGGTGTTGTCCCCGAATAAAAATTCAAACGGGGGGGTTGGGTTTTGGGTGGGTTTGTGGCAAGTCCAGCCTATGGAAGACCCCCAACACCTTGTTTACCAACCCAGCAAAGGGTTTACACTCAAAGAGATTCAGTCTTTGTTGTTTGAAGGGCAAAAACTCACACTGTCGGCGGAGGCGACACAGAGGGTGGCGCGTTGTTATGAGTTTTTAAAGACATTTGCGGCTGACAAAGTCATTTATGGAATAAACACGGGCCTGGGCCCGATGGCGCAATACCATATTGAGGACAGTGTTGCGAAGCAACTACAATACAATGTTATACGCAGCCATTCAACGGGGGCAGGAAACCCCCTGCCGCCGTTGTATACAAAGGCGGCGATGTTGGCGCGTTTGGCGACTTTTCTGCAGGGCCATTCAGGGGTACACAACAGTTTGTTGGAGTTGCTGTTGGCATTTATTAACCGAGGAATTTGTCCCTTTATACCGGAGCATGGGGGCGTAGGGGCGAGTGGGGATTTGGTACAGTTGGCGCATATGGCATTGGCCCTCATAGGGGAGGGGGAAGTATATTACAAAGGCCGGTTGAGGGCCTGCGAAGAGGTATTGAAGGAGGAGAAGCTAAGCCCGTTTGACATTTGCATTCGCGAGGGGCTGTCGATGACGAACGGCACCTCTGTCATGACAGGAATAGGTTTGGTGAACCTTATTTATGCGAAGCAATTGTTGGGCTGCTCCATTTTTGCCTCCGTAATGATGAATGAAATAGTCTCTTCCTATGACGACTACATGTCCCCGGTATTGAATGGGAGCAAACGGCACCTGGGGCAGCAATGTATTGCGCGCCTCATGAGGGAGTGGGCCGGGGGGAGCCGTTTGCAAAGGAAGAGGGAGAAGGAGCTATTCCAAAGACACACAAAGAAGGTGTTTGAGCGCAAAATACAACCCTACTACTCATTGAGGTGTGTGCCGCAGATATTGGGGCCCATATGGGACACCCTTGAGAATGTTGAAAAAGTATTGGTGAATGAGCTCAATTCAGCCTGTGACAACCCCATTGTAGACTTTGAGACAGAGAACATTTACCACGGAGGCAATTTCCATGGGGACTATGTCTCGTTTGAAATGGACAAGCTGAAGATAGCCATTACAAAGCTTACCATGTTAACCGAGAGGCAGTTGAATTATTTGCTTCACGACAAGATAAATGGCATTTTGCCGCCTTTCGTCAATTTAGGCGTATTGGGGCTGAACTATGGTTTGCAGGGCTCTCAATTTACGGCCACGTCGACGACAGCCGAATGTCAGGCATTGTCGACGCCGATGTATATACACAGCATTCCCAACAACAATGACAACCAGGACATTGTCAGCATGGGAACGAATGCAGCGCTGATGGCGAAGACAATAATAGAGAACAGCTTTCAAGTAATGGCCATTCACTTTATGGCACTGGTGCAGGCGGTGGACTGTTTGGAGATTCAAAGTCAGCTTGCCCCACAGCCAGCTGTTATATACAAGGAAATTCGCTCTTTTTTCCCAAAGTTTGTCGACGACACGCCCAAATACAAAGAAATTGAGCAGATGAAGAATTATTTAATGAACCACCCTCAATGGAAGCTTGAATTTTGAGTTTTCGAACGGCTTCTTTTTCCACAAACCTCCAGAAGTGCTAAGTGGGTGCATATGATTGAAGTTTCCATTCGCGTTATTTATGGCGACACGGACCAGATGGGGGTTGTCTATTATGCCAACCACTTTCGTTATTTTGAGTATGCTCGGGGTGAGCTTTTTCGCTCTCTAGGGGGAAGCTATGCTTTAATGGAGGAGGAGGGCTACATGCTTCCGGTTGTGGAAGCCCAATGTTGTTATAGGGCGCCGGCGCGCTATGACGACTTGCTCAAGTTGAAGGTATGGGTAGCGGAAATAAAGAGGGCCAGCATTATTTTTTGCTATGAGTTACGCAGGGAGGGAGAGGGGGTGCTTTTGGCGACGGGGAAGACGGTGCATGTGTGTATTTCAAAAGAGGGGCGGGCAGTGCGGCTGCCGGATTCGGCGATTCGCTTTTTTCAACAGCAGAGTGCGGACATAAAGGAGACTGAAGCACATGGATAGAAACCTAGCCTTGGAAGTGGTGCGTGTGACGGAGATGGCGGCGATTGCTTGCGCCCGGCTGATGGGGCGTGGGGACAAAAACCTTGCGGACCAGGCGGCGGTGGATGCGATGCGGCGGGCGTTTGACACCATACAGATGAATGGCACGGTGGTGATAGGTGAAGGGGAGAGGGACGAGGCTCCCATGCTCTACATAGGCGAGCGTGTTGGCAACCGTGTACAGGGTGCGCCGCAAATAGACATAGCTTTGGACCCGTTGGAGGGGACCAACCTTTGTGCCTATGGCCGTCCGGGAGCGATAGCGGTGGTTGCATTGGCCTACCGTGGTTGTTTATTGAATGCGCCGGACACCTATATGGAGAAGATAGCCGTAGGCCCCAAGGCCAAGGGCCACATTGACTTGGCCAAGTCCCCTGCGGAGAATTTGGTGAATGTCGCCAAGGCCCTTGACCGTTCGATTCAGGACCTAACCGTTATTGTTTTGGATCGCCCTCGGCACGAGAAGTTGATTCAGCAGGTGCGCGAAGTAGGCGTGCGCGTACGTCTCATTGAGGATGGGGACGTAGCGGCGGCGGTGTCGACATGTATAGAGACGGCGGGGGTGGATGTTTTGATGGGGGTAGGGGGTGCGCCGGAGGGGGTGATTTCTGCTGCGGCGTTGAAGTCCATGGGGGGGGATTTTCAAGGGAGGTTGAAGCCGCGCAACGAGACGGAGATAATGCGTGCCAAGGCCATGGGTATTGACGACATCAACCACATTTATACAGCGGACGAGTTGGCCAAGGGGGACGTCATGTTTGCGGCCACGGGGGTGACGGGGGGTGAGTTTCTCAAGGGTGTACGTTTTTTTGGTGGAGGGTGTGAGACGAGCTCCATTGTTATGCGCTCCAAGACGGGGACCGTGCGTTATATTTCCTCCACCCACCGTTTTGAATCCAAACCTCCCGGTTACGCCTGAGCATTGGCAGCAGAAAAGACGCAGAAGCGGTTTTCGCAACCCGCTTTATTTGCTCACAGAAACAGGCCTCGCTCCAGAAAAGGGGCGAGGCTTTGTTTACAAGGGTGAACAATGGGTTAGGTTTAAGAGAGGAGCCCTTGCATTAGAGAGGGTTTTGGAGTGGACTATGGGGTGAGAGAAGGGCGAAGTTGTAGGCGTTTGTCTGCAAAGGCGAGGAGGAATTATGTTGGAAGCATTTATTATAGAAGAGCTCAAACGGAAGGAGCAAGAGAAGAAGCGGGAGCATCAGCGCCCGACGATAGACTTGCCGCGGTTACCCGAAGAGAAGGTCCCTCGAGAGCAGGGAAATTCTGAGCAGGACAGGGTTTCCCGGCGAGGGGTGGTGATATTGGACATTTGAAGGGGTTAGAGTGTTTTTTCTTAGCCTGGTGTGGTGGGTGTGGCGGTATAGGTTTTGGCCGTGGTGGGGGCCCTGCTTGAAATAATGGCGCAAGACGAAGGTGGCTCCCACAAAGAGAGCAAGCATTCCAACAAAAGACGCCGTTCCCTAGACGGATTTTACTTTAAAGTTATGGAAGACCGGTTTCAATTTGGCATGAGGTCGAGGCTTTTGCGAAGGGAGTGCACTTGAGTGCATGGCCTGAGCAAAAACGAGTCCAACGAAGAAGTCATGCCAAATTGAAACCGGTCTATACGGTAGTTGCCAATAATAGTGCCGGGCTGCACATCGTCCATACGTGAGCACTATGAGCAGTATTGGCCTCCCATTCAAACTTCCGCGCGAGAAATTTGAAAACAGCCTACAATGGTGGGCAGGGTGTTTTTGGAGCCGCCGTTGAGCATGCATGGGTTGCGCTAACGTCAGTTGGTTGCGTTTCCCCAAGCGCTATGGCCCCCCCATTCCATCCGCCTTAGCTCATTAGCCTGTAGGCTTAAAGGTGAAAGAGTATGTTACTTGCACTGTCCCGCCTCCTTGCGGCCTGGGAAATTCCAACAACCGAATTTCATTCGCAACACAATCCCCCATCTCCTTGTTGTTCATCGTCAAAGCATCAACCGTCCCCATATTGTTGATAACAAGATGAAGGGTGAGACGGCCAGCTAGCTTTGGATAACGAACGAGTTGCGCCTCATAACAAGCTTGGATTTGCGAGCTGTTGCGGCGAATATAAGCTCAGCCTCAACGTTGTCATCCAACGCGCCTAACTCAGGTGCGGCATTCGGTGGCGCTACAGGCTCCTCCAGTAGTGGTGGCACGGGCTCCTCCAGTGGTGGCACAGGCTCCTCCCGTGGTGGCACGGGCTCCTTCAGTGGTGGCACGGGCTCCTCCCGTGGTGGCATAGACGCTGTCAGTGGGGGCGGGGGTTCAGGGTCCTGCTTGAAATAATGGCGCAAAACGAAGGTGGTCCCCACAATAAAAGCGAAGACGGCCAACAAAAAGAGGGCGACTATTCCAACAAAAAACACCGTTCCCCAGGAGTCTTTTGAGGGAGGGCGAGGCAGAGGCATCGGGTTGACGAGGCTGGAGCGCTCTGGAGGCCTAACGTTGCTGGGAGGCTCTGGAGGCCTAACGTTGTTGGGAGGCTCTGGAGGCCTAACGTTGTTGGGAGGCTCTGGAGGCCTAACGTCGTTGGGGGTGAGGTCTGTTGGAGCATATGCGTTTTTGTCAAAGGCTTCCGAGAAGGCCATGGCCGAGAGGTGGCGGTGCTTAGGTTGTTTCTTCAGGGCTGTTTCGACGGCACTCAGCGGCTCTTCGGGCAAGTCGGGCAGCAAGTGTTTGAGTGGCTCATGGGCCTCATGGACGATGCGGTAGAGCACCTGGACAACATCATCTCCCCTGAAGGCATGTTTTCCGGACAGCATTTCATAGACGACAGAGCCCAGGGAAAAAATATCGGACTGTGGTGTCAGGCAGTTGTTTTCGCCCCGTGCATGTTCGGGGGACATATAGCGGGGGCTGCTGATGATATCAGCAAAATTCTGGGTATAACTGCTGCAGTCAAGAATTTTTGAAATCCCAAAATTCAACACTTTCACACAGAGTTCGCTGCCTTGGGTGGTGAGGAAAATGTTGCTGGGTTTCAAGTCGTAGTGGAGGATGCCCTGGTTGTGCGCCATGTCGAGGGCGCTGCATGTTTGGCGGAGCACCGTACGTGTTTCTGCAAGTGTCAGCGGGCCTCGTTGAAGTCTTGCGCCCAGGCTTTCCCCATCGAGGAATTCCATAACGATGAAGGGGTGGCCGGAGGGGGTGAGATTATAGTCATAAATATTGACAATGTGGGGGTGGTTGAGGTTGCTGGCGACGTCAGCCTCTTTGCGAAAGCGTTGGAGCAAGCTCCCTGTGAGGGTCTCTCCTTCTGTACGCAACACTTTGACAGCAACCCGCTTATTGGGCAGTTTCAAATGGCGCGCAACCCACACCTCCCCTAGTCCTCCTTTCCCGAGGAGGATTTCTATACGGTAGCTGTTGCCAATCATATCACCAGGCTGCAAAAGCCCAACAAACGCCCTGTCCATACGCGAGCACTATGAGCAGTATTGGCCTCAAATTCAAGCTTCGCAGTGAAAAATTTGAAGGCAGTCTATTCAATGGCGGGCAGGGAGGTTTTGGAGCCGCCGTTGAGCATGAGTTGGTTGGAGATGCGGAAGGTTTTGGCGTCGACTTCGCGCTCGAGATAGGTATAGCCCGCAAGGCCCGTCTCATAAATTTGCAATATTTTTCTGGACTCATCCAAGGTGATGCGGCTGTCGCGCAGAGCCGCTTCTGTGAGGCGGCGCATTTTGGCAATGAGGTCATCCCTTTGGTAGCTGACATAGTGGAGGACTTCGGTGACGGTGTCTCCCTCCACGACATGGTCAATCCAATAGCCCCCCCCGGGTGCCAAGGAGACTTGCACCGCGTGCGTGTCACCAAAGAGGTTGTGCAAGTCCCCGAGAATTTCTTGGTATGCGCCCACCAAGAAAATGCCGACATAATAGTCGTCGTCATTGAGCGCGTGCAGCTCCAAAAAGTCTTTGACTTCACGCTTGTCAATGAAGCGGTTTATTTTTCCGTCAGAGTCACACGTAATGTCCGCAAGAATGGCTCGGCGCGTGGGCTTTTCGTTGAGCCGGTGGATGGGCATGACGGGGAAGAGTTGGTCAATGGCCCAAGAGTCAGGCAGGGATTGGAAGACAGAAAAATTGCAAAAATAGGTGTCGGCCAGTTGCTTTTCCAACACGCTCAAGTCTTCGGGAATGTCGGTTTGCCCGCGGATGAGACGCATGATTTTTTGACAGGCTGACCAATAGAGGTTTTCAGCAAGCACACGCTGAGACAAAGAGAGGTGGCCCAAAGAGAACAGCGTCAGGCTCTCTTCTTTATATTCACAGGCGTCATGGAAGGACTCGAGCAGGTTTTTGTTCGTCAAATCCCGCAGCGTGGCGTGCAGGTTTTTAACAATTTGTGGAGCGTCACCGGGAATTTTTTCAGGCGCGTGCTGGAAGTCAAAATGGGTGCTTCCCAAAACTTCAGTCACCAGCATGGCATGGTGGGCGACGACAGCCCTGCCGGATTCAGAAACCAGGGTGGGGTGGGGCACTTGCGCCAAGTCACAGGTTTCCATGATGGAATAGATGACGTCATTGGCATATTCCTCCGTTGTATAATTCATGGAGGAGACGAAGTTGGTTTGAGAGCCGTCATAGTCCACCCCCAGGCCACCCCCTACGTCCAAATATTTGAGGGGCGCCCCCATACGCACCACCTCTACATAGAAACGCGACAACTCGCGCAAGGCGTTTTTAATGTTGCGGATGTTGGAAATTTGGCTGCCCAGGTGAAAGTGCAGCAACTCAAAATTATTCAAAAGCTCCGCCTCGCGCATGAAGGCGATGGAGGAGAGCAACTCAGAAGAGGAGAGGCCGAATTTGCTCCTGTCTCCCCCTGAAGCCTCCCACCTCCCCGCCCCTTTTGTGGAGAGGCGGACGCGAATGCCGATGCGCGGAGAAATGTTGCAGCGGCGAGCCACCTCGGCGATGAGCTCCAACTCCGTGGGTTTTTCGACAACCAACACCACATGCCGTCCGAGTTTGGAGGCAAACAGTGCTGTCTCTACATATTCCTCGTCTTTATAGCCGTTGCAGACGATGAGGGCGTTGGGGTTGTCCAGCAAGGCCATGATGGCCAAAAGCTCCGGCTTGGAGCCGGCTTCCAAGCCATAGTTATAGGGTTGGCCGGCCTCGACAATTTTTTCGACGACATAGCGGTGTTGGTTGACTTTGACGGGATAGACGCCCTTATAGCCGCCCTTATAGCCGAATTCGGCAATGGCTTTGCGGAACACCTCATTCAGGCGGACGACGCGGTTACAGAGAATGTCTGTAAAGCGGATGAGCAGAGGCAGGCCGATGCCGCGCCTGCGTACTTCGTCGACAAGCTCCTTCAAGTCAAAGCTGGAAGTCCCCTCTCCCCCTGGGTGGACGCAGACATGTCCTTTGTCGTTGATTCCAAAATAACCAGCGCCCCACTGGCGGATAGAATAGGTGTCCAGAGAGTCTGCAATTGTCCAGTGTGGAGAAGAACTTGTCGTCATTGAATTCAAAAACCAATGGGTGAGGAGGAGGAGGAGAGAGGAAGCAGGAGGCCTATTTCAGTTTTCAGTTATGTGGTGGAGGGTTTCAGCATTTGCAAGGGAACAAAGCGGGGGTTTTTAAGGTAGAGGGGGGGGTGGCTCCGGAGGGGCAGTTGGAATGGGGAGGTGTCGAAAACTTTCTAAAGTTTTTAAGATGGTTGGGTTTGAAAGCAACGCGTCCAACTCTTTGTTTTTGAGGAGGGATTGGAACTGTCTTTTTTCGAAGGCGTAGCGGATTTCGGGGTTTTCAAAGAGTTTTTTTAGTTTGTCCAACTCTTGGGAGAGGGGCTGGGGAGAGAGGCCTGGTTGAGGGGTGGGCAGCAGTTGAGCGGCATAGGGGGGGAGTTCGGCCATTTTTCCCAGGGCCAGGAGTTTTTTCCAATGAGCCAAGTTAAGGGCGTTGTGTTTTCTGACAAAGGCATAAGCGTGGGAGCCCTCAAACTCCCAGGGCAAGGCAAACGGAAGCCAGGAGAGTTTTTGTGGCAGCAGCACCGCCATGGAAAGCAACAGCCACACCAGCAAGGCGCCTTTGAGGCCTCCGAGGCAGAGCCCCAGGCTTCTGTTTCCGAGGGGGCCCAAGCGGGAGTGGGGGTTGTTAGGGGTTTTGTATTTTGGGCGCAAGGAGAGGAAGACCAGCGCATATGCGAGCGAGCACAGGATGACAAAGGAGATAACGAAGCTGAGGGCGACAGCTATGAGAGGGGGGAGGTTGGGTTGTTTGGAGGCCCACCAGGGGCCGATGGCTTCGGAGAGGGGGCGGCTGGCAACGACTGCGCAGAGGAGGGCGGCGATGCTGGCGAGTTGGCGGGCGGCGCCGCGCAGGAGGCCCAGGAGGGCGAAGACGGCAATAGCAATGAGGCTCCACGTATCCAAACTCACAGCGCCTTGTTTCGGTTTTTGGAGGAACTGTCAAGACGCTCTCTGAAAAAACAGGGGGGTGGCCAACGGTTCATTTCAGACGAAGCTTGCCTGCAAAACCATGAGCAGCAGGTTGCAGCTGCCGTGCAGGAGGACGGGGCACAAAAGTCCCTGAGTTTTCTCTTTAGCGAAGCCGAAGAGCAGGGCTGGGAAGAAGACGGACAAGCGCAAAACCTCGAAGGTGGCCAAGTGCCCCAAGGAGAACAGGAGGGCAGTCAGCCAGAGTCCGGGCCTGAGCAAGAGGGTTTGCTTTGGCCAGAATTCATGAAGGCGCGACTGTACATAACCTCGATAGAAATACTCTTCGCTAAGGGCGACGACGAGGTATTGGTCCACCACCCACTCGCCGAAGCGGGGGGGGAGTTGGAAGTGCCATTGCCACTCTATGGGGGTAGCAGAAGAGAAGGGGAGGAGGTGTTGGAACTGAAGCCAGGCGGCATAGAGGGGGGGGAAGAGGAGGAGGACGGGGAGGAAGAGGAGGGAGAAGAGGCGGAGTTCGGCTTTCCAATTTTGGAAGTGGAGTCCGAAGTCAGCGCGCTGGGAGGTACTGTGGCGAGGGGAGAGGGTGGCCGCAGCCGCTTTAGGGAGGAGGAGGAAGGAGAGGGTGGCGAGCAATTTGGTGAGGATTCCTTGGCCGAAGAGGAGGGAGGAGGCCAGGAGGATGAGGAAGGCGAGGGTCCAGAGGAGGAGGGCCTCTGAGAGTGGGGAGAGCCGGTTTTGGAGGGGCATGTGGTGGTGGTGGGGGGGTGTGGCTAGAAGTCTTGTTGTAGCCTTTGGTGCATGCCGGAGGGCTCGAGGAAAGTGAACAAGGCCTTACCTGCCGTCAATACATCTCCGCCCTGGAGGAAGCAGGGGCGTCCTGGGACGAGGGGGTGTTTGTTGACGAAGGAGCCGTTTTTGGAGGCGGCGTCGCGTACTGTCCAATGTTTTTCTGTGCACATGAAGACGAGGTGGAGTTGGGAGAGGGTAGCCTCATTAATGATAATGTCGCAATGGTCTCCGCGTCCGAGGGTTAATTGTCTTTGGCCGGCTCTCAGTTGTAGTGCCAGAGCCAAAGCGTCCTCGGTGGAGGCGGTGGGGGAGACGACGATGGCGTTTCCTGGGGCGATGGTATTTTCCAGGGGCAAGGTTTTTGCGCCCCCCAGGCGCCAGCTTCCGGGCTCCCAAACCAACCAACAGCCTTGGTGTTCCTTGAGGAGGTTTTCTATGGGGTTATGACTGAAGCGGAACCTGAGCGTAGAGAGCAGGTAGCTGCGGGCTGTCGTCATCATGAGTGTGGTTCCTGGTTACGCAAAGTCCAATAGCGTTGGTGTAGGCTCAAGTTGAGAGGGTCTTCAGAGAGGGCTTCTTCCATGAGTTGAATAGCGCGGGGGGTGTCTCCTTTTTTAGAGAAGACGTCGGCCATCAACATTTTGAAGTGAGCGATGCCTTCGGCTTTGGGGTTGGCATTCAAATAATTTTTTCGTAATTGTTCCATTTCTGAAGCGCGCAGGCCTGCGGCGATGGAGCGGGCGATGCCGCGGAAGTTTTTATGTTGGGCGTCGAAGGAGGCGCGGGCGAGAGGGGAGCCGATGGTAGCGAGGGTTTGTTCCAGTTTGTCTTTAAGTTTTTGGATACTTTGGCGTTGTTGGTTGGGGATATTTTGGGCTTCGAGGTTTTTGAGATTTTTTTGGATTTCGCGGATACGGGCGCGGATGTTGCCGATTTCAGTATCCTCAGGGAGTTCAAGCCTGGCATAGGGGTTGGGCAGCTCGAAGCGTTTTTTAAGGGCATTCAATTCTATTTCGGCCTGGGTATTGAGGGAGTTTTCGGTGGGGGGTGGGCTTAAAAACTCTCCTTGTTGGATGGCGGAGAGCATTTGTTTAGAGGAGGCGTTTAAGGGGGCGAATTGGAGGCCATAGCCTTCTGGGAGGCTCCAGTGTTGGGCTTGTTCTGCGTTGACATGTTGAACGACATCGGCCTCGAGGATAAGCTGTTTGGCGATGCGTAGTCGCAGGCGGGAGAACATGGGAGGTGGGAGAGGCTCTTTAATGAAGCAACCGTTTTTATTCCATTCAACGAGTTTTTTATGGGACCAGGTTTGTTGGGTTTCGTTCCATATTTCCAATTCAGGCAAAGCAGGGGTAGCTTTTATGAGAGGGGGAGGAGGGGCTGGGGGCGTAGGGGTTTGAGGGAGAGGAGGGGCTGGGGGTGGGGAGAGGGAGGAGGGTTTGATAGCGCGGGAGAGGGCCTGGGCGAAGGCGGCGGCAGTTGCATACCTATCCGCGGGGTTTTTATGAAGGGCTTTGAGGATAGCATCCGACCAAGCTTTGGGGAGGGCTGGGTTCAATTTTTGAGGAGGGATGGGCAAGCGTTCTCTGTGGGCGAGCAGCAAGTCTGTTGTACCTCCGCCGAAAGGGAGTCTGGCAGTTGCCATGGCATAGGCGACGATTCCGAGGGAATAGATATCGGTTTGGGCGTCGACGGGGAGTCCGAGGGTTTGCTCTGGGGCCATATATTCGGGAGTACCGACAATAATACCCGTAGCGGTTTTTTGTGCTGTGTTTTCAGAGAATAATTTAGCAATTCCGAAGTCCAAGATTTTCACAAAACGCTCATTGCGCCCCACTTTAGCGATGAAGATATTTTCAGGTTTCAAGTCTCTATGAATAACCCCACAGGCATGCGCCGCATCCAAAGCGTCGCAGACTTGCTCCAAAATGCCCAAGGCTATGCTACATTCCATGGGGCTTGTGAGCAAGTCATTCAGGGGGCACCCCTCCAAATATTCCATGATGAGGTAATAGAGCCTTGGGGGGATGAGGTTCATGTCAAAAATATTGACGATGTTGGCGTGACCTATGAGGTTGACAGCTCTGGCTTCTGCATAGAAGCGTTGGACGAGTTGGGGGTTGGCGGCCAGGTGTTCATGGAGGATTTTAATAGCGACTTTGCTACCGATGAGCGTATGCTTTCCGAGATAGACAGAGCCCATACCGCCTTCGCCGATAAGCCGCACGGCGCGGAAGCTTCCGAAGGGTTGGCCGATGATGGAGGCGGTTTTGTCGAGGATGGGTTGGTGGGCGGGGGGGTTTGTTTTTTTGGCAAGAGAGGCGCAAGGCTCATGGGCGGTGTGGATGTTGTGGCAGATAGGGCATGAGGGGGTATACTTTTTTTCCATGAGAATTTGAGCTCTTATTTATTTTAAGACTCACAAAAGCTTCTTGCCCATGCTTTGCGGGGTTTATGGAAAAAACTTTCAAGAAGAAGGGTTGCAAGGGGGGAGAGAATCGGCGAAGGAAGGAGGTATGGATTTTGAAGGGGCAGTACCCAGTGCGCACCGTCAGCAAGCGCCCCACCGTGTAGGGTGTTTTGTCCTATGTTGTTCGGACACTCGGAGTGCGGAGGAGGATTTGAGTGGAGGGCACATTCGGCAATTGCTGAAGGAAGCGGGGCATGAGCTTTGTGGTTACAGTGTTGTTGAAGAAGAGCCTTCATTCATACGAAGAGCCATTGAAGCGGCCTTATGTATGCCAGGGGTGGAGGTACTACTAACGACAGGAGGGACAGGGATAGGGGGGAGGGATGTGAGCATTGAGGTAGTGGGGGGGATGGTGGACAAGCTTCTTCCGGGTTTTGGTGAATTATTTCGGATGCTTTCCTATGAGCAGATAGGGAGTGCGGCGATGTTGTCGCGGGCGATGGCAGGGAGGATAGGGGGCAAGTTTATTTTTGTAATGCCAGGCTCGAAGGGGGCGGTGGATTTAGCGATGAGGAAGTTAATTCTTCCGGAGTTAGGGCATGTGGTGAGGGAGATGGGCAAAGTGCAAACGTGCCCTGAGTCTCCCGCCAGAGAAACAAGCCCTGTCAAGCACGAATAGTGAAGCAAGTCAGCGACTGCAGTCTTCAGGGGAGAGACCCCCGTCCTACCCTGTTATTTTGAGAGTTTGTTTTTCAATTCGGTTCCGACTGTGAATATTCCCAAAAACATAACATGTGTTGCGGTATGGCTTTGGCTGCTTGTTTTGTCTCCTGGTGCTGAAGCCTTTCAAGTTCCCGAAATGGCTTTGCCCAAATTCTATAGGCTCAACCTGAAAACCAACCGCCTCAACGCGGCAGACAATTTCGGGAACAGACAGAGTTCCGGCAGTATTGCAAGAGAAGGCGTTGTCACACGCGAAGGTTTGTTGGTGGCCTTGGTCACTGAAATGAGGGTAGCAGAAAACTTTCCGTTCAACTTCGGTTGGAGTGGAAAGAGCTTCCTTAGAGCCATCGACGCCAATGGAAACGAAGCATGGCGCATACCCGAGTTGGACTTTCGTTTTGGGGATAGGTTGCTGTTTGCCAATCACCAAGGCTTGGATGTGGTGTTGCTGACCTGCAGTTCAGAGAAGGGTGGCGGCCTTTATGTTCTCAACGCGAAAACTGGTGAGGCCTTATCAGAGGGCTGCACAAACCCCGGCCATACACTGGGCAGTCCACCTTTGGCTCTCTTGCAAGGAGGTCCCGAAAAGGAGCTTGTGGTGGTGCGAAAAATGGCCCAAGAGGAACCCCCCATGCACCCTGTGCTGGAGGCTTGCCGTATGAGGCGCTCCCCAAACGCCACGTCCGACGTATGGGACTTTGATTGTCACCCATCCACAGCATTGTCAGAGAGGGGGAGTGGGGCAATTTTGGTTCAGCAAACCTCCAAAGGTGTCTTCAAGGTGTTTGTGAATTCCATAACGCACCATTGGTGTGCGCTGGAGTGGAAAGACGAAGGTGGTTGGAGTCCGGGAAACAAGGGAAGTTCCGTTTGTGTCCAACGAGGCCCCGATGTTGCCGACATGAAGTATGGGTTGAAGTGGGCAGAGGTGCAGCTTTTGGGCTCCAAACGCCTTTGGGGTTCCTATGAGGAGCCTACAGACTCCAAAAGCTCTGCGTGGTCACAACCTGTGAACCAGAACGCCGCTTTTGTGTCTCTCCCGCACAAACTTTATCCTTTGTTGGTGGACAGCAATGACGTGTTGATTGCGGTGCTCGCTAACAGCGAGCCACCCTGGCGTGGCCAGCCCAAGGATTCTCCTCCCCAGCAACTCCAACGTTTGTCTGCCAGTGGAAAATTGCTTTTCAAATGGGAAGGATGGCCACAGGGCCTCGCATTGATGGAAGGGGGCATGGTGATATTTCTAGGTGTGGAGCCGAGCTCCAAAAATCTGCAGGTGGAAGACATAAGGTTGCTTGGTATTTTGCCGGTATCATCCACGCGGAGTCTGGCGATTTTTAGTTTCTCGAATAAATACTTTCCCCCTGCGAGTTATTTTTCTGGCATTTTCATCGACTCCCCCGGCCTCAAAAAAGACGCTCCGTGGCCCATAGGCGGGCATGACCTATGTCGCACCTATAATACCAGCGTACCCGTTGACAACTGTTGGGATGGGCCAAGCACAGGCAAGGAAAGCAAAAATACGCGCCCTTCCAGTGTTGGCCCCAAAGAAAAGTCAAACCCGGAGTGTTCGATAGAGTCCCACGGGCCTTCGGGTTGTTTCCGGAGGGCACTCAATGTTGCCGCAGGCCGAAGATTTGTCGCAAGCGGGTGAAGATGCGGTGGGTTTCGGACTGGTGTACAACGGCGAGAGGGGTTTCGGGGGCGGCGTTGGCTTTGGCGAGTTCCGTACGGCGGGCAGCCAGGAGTTTGGAGAGGCTTTCGGTCAGTTGGGGGTTATTGGCGAAGTGTTGAGCGAAGCATTCCCGTCCGAATTCGAGCAAGACGGAGTCTTCCAGGGCGATGACGGTAGCTGTTCTGGGCTCTCCTGTGAGCAGGGACATTTCGCCGAAGTATTGGTTTTTTGAGAGTTGAGCCAACTCAATGCGGTTGTCAACGCGTACAGAGACGCGGCCTGAGACGACGAGATAGAAGGTATGCCCTTCTTCGCCCGCACTAATAATTTCTTCACCGGTACCGAAGCGACGTTCTTTTGCGGAGTGAGCGAGTTGAGCACGTTCTTGAGGGGAGAAGAGGGAGAAGAGGTCGACATTGTCGAGGAGGGACTGGGAGGGGGAGGGCTCTTCTTTGGAGAAGGCATTGGAGTGGATGATGCGGCGGGGGAGGCCGAATTCAATGTTGTTTCGTTCGAAGCGATACCAGAGGCGAGTCAGCAGCTCGTCCTTCACAAGCATATACCTATCAATATTGGTCGTAAAGACGCGCACCTGATAGCGTACCGCCGAGTCGTCAAAGGACTTCACGCGGCAGAAGGGGGCGGGCTCTTCGACGATGAAGGCGATTTCGTCGATGGCCTCGAGGATTTCGGTTCTGACCTTATTGGGGGGAATGTCATAGGAGATGAGGAATTCTGTTTCGATGCCGATGTTGAGTCCTTTTTGGGAGAGGTTTTTGACGATGGTTTTGCTGATGGCGCCGTTGGGGAGGGTGAGGATTTCGTTTCTAAAGGTTTGGATACGGATGGAGCGCCAGCCGATTTGAACGACTTGGCCCACATGGTCTTTTTGGCCGGAGAGGCCGCCCAAGTCCACGACGTCGCCGACTTCGAAGGGTTGTTCAGAGCGGAGGGCCAAGCCGGAGAAGAGGTTGCCCAGGGTGTCTTGGAGGGCGAGGCCGAGGACGACGGAGAGGATGGCGGAGGGGGCGAGGAGGGAGGAGACGTTGAGGTTGAATTGGGTTTGGAGGATAGGGAAGACGGCGAGGAGGAGCAGGCCCCAATTCAGCAAGTCCTTCATGATTTTGGTGGTAGGTTTTTGGCGGAAGTGGCGAATCATCCACAAGCCGATGCTGACGACGAGGCGGACGAGGGCGAAGGCGAGCAGCAGCATAGCCGTAGCCCCGAGGAAACCGAATGTCCAAGTGTGCTCATCCGTCAAAGGGGAGGAGTGTTCCTCATAGGGGGAGAGGGGCCAGGCGAGGCGGAGGATGATGCGGAGTATTTGGACAACCAAGAAGGCCCAGAGTGCGTTGCGAATGGGCCGAAGCTCCGAGCACAGCTGTGCTTCATGGATGAGTCGAGCTGCGGCAAACGTCAGCAGGAGCAGCAAAAAGCCCACCAGCAGCGAGACATTGTTTTGTGCGAGGTTTAGAAAAGACACAACGCGCACCTACGCCCTTTCCTTTGGATAAACAAGTTCAGTTGACTTCTGAAGTCCAATGGAGAAAAGCCTAGTCATGCCGTTTGCCGATATCCAGTTTCAAGAAGGTGCTGTCGAATGCTTGCGGCGGTGCATTCAGAAGGGGAGTTTGGGGCATGCTTGGCTTTTTGTGGGTCCGGAGGGGACAGGGAAAAGCCTGGCGGCATTGGGGGTTTGCGAGGCATTGCTGTGCAGGGAGAGGCCGGGGGAGGGGTGTGGGAAATGCTCCACGTGTAGGCGGCTTAAGCAGCGCACGCACCCGGATGTGGCATGGCTTTCCTCGGAGCGCAGCCAGGTGGAGTGTGGCGGGTTGGATGCGAAGGCATTGGGCAAGCAGCCCTCGCAAGAGATACACGTTGAGCAAATAAGGCAGCTACAGGGGCGTTTGCACATACGCGCATTGGAGGGCAAGCACAAGGTTGCCGTCATTGTGGATGCGCACGAGTTGAACATACAGGCGCAGAATGCGCTTTTGAAGACATTGGAGGAGCCGCCCGCGGACACCCTATTGTTGTTATGCACGCACCAGAAGGAGAAGTTATTGCCGACCATTCGAAGCCGCTGTCAGCTGTTGACATTCAAACCTTTGCCTGCGGCATATATTGCAGAGCGTTTATGGGCATGGGGTGTCAGCGAGGAGGGGGGCGTAGTGCGGCTGGCAGAGGCAGCGGAGGGGAGCCTGGGGAGGGCGCAGCGTTTGGCTGGGGGTGCCTTTGACTATGGGGAGGAGGTGGAGGCGGAGTTTTTCGCATTGGAGGCGAAGGTGGTGGGGGGCCTATTGGCTTTTGCCGAGCGCCATGGAGGGAGCCGAGCGGCAGCGGAACAGTGTTTGGACGCACTTTTGGTGGCATTGGCGAGGAGGGCCAAGCAACAGGCAGTGGGGGGGGGAGAGGGTGGAGAAAGAGAAGCGCTGTGGTGTTTTGACGCCTATGAGCGGGCAGAGAAGGCCAAGGTGGCCATTGTCCAACAGAATGGTACTCCGCGTTTGCAGTTGGAGGCGATGTTGTTGGAGATGTTTTTGGAGCCGGCATGAAATTTTGCGAGCATTTGAGAAGGTGAAAGCGTGTCCAGCCTATTCTTTTTTTATGGGGACGAGTTTTTGGTAGAGCAAGCCGCGAAGGCTTGGGGTGCGCGTGGGGTGCAGAAGAATGCGCAAGCGGAGTGGTTGACATTGAGCAGGCCCACCGAAGCCGAGTTGGAGGCGGAGCTCCGGACTTCAAGCCTCTTTGGTGACGAGAAATATGTTTGGGCCAAGGAGTTGCAGTGGCCCAAGGAGGGGGCGCCCAAAGCCGAGAAGAAGAAAAAGGTTGCCAAGAAGGTGGCGGATGTTGCTGAGCCTGGAAATGCCCTGTTGCGTTTTTTCCAAGAAGGGCTTCCGGAGAAAACCCACCTTTTGTTGACGCAAGCCGAATGGGAGATGCCTTCTGCGTTTGAGAAGTGGTTGAAGGTGCATGCTGTTGTTGAGCACCATGCGGTTGCCTCCAAGTTGAAGGACTTGGACGTAGACGCGTTGGTGGCGCGCAGCCTTGAGCCATTTGGGAAGACGCTTGCATTGGAGGCGAAGGCTTTGTTGAAGATGCGTTTGGGCGGGCAAATGCGCCTTTGGGTGCAGGAGTTGGAGAAGCTTGCGTTATACACAGAGAAAAAACGCATAGAGGTGGAGGACGTAGAGCTTCTGGTAGTGAATGTGAGAGAGGAGGAGTTTTTGGAGTTGTCCGAGGCTTTGCAGCAGAGGAACCATGAGAAGGCCTTGGCGCACGTGACAGAAGCTTTGTCCCGGGGTGCCTCCCCCATTATGCTCATAGCCTCCATTGCTTCGGTTGTACGCAACCTATTGTTGAGCAGGGGGAGGTTGTCTCTTTTAGGGGAGGGGGGTGCATTCCCCAAAAACTATGGTGAATTCCAAAAGAGGGTTTGGCCCAAAATAGAAGCGGGTGCAGGGCAGGGGAAGCTGCCGCACCCCTATGCCGCATTTATGGGCATGTCGGCTGCTTCGCGTTTTCCCGCAGGGTTGCTCCAGCGTTTGTTGGTTTTGTGTGCTCAGGCGGATTTGGATTGCAAGTCCGGCAAAAGCCAGTTTGCTGTTGAAACTCTCATACGCCACATGTGTTGGAAAAAGTGAGGCCATGTTAAAGGAAGAAGGTTTTTGGTTTGAGTGGGCAGCGAGAAGGGTTTTTTAGAGAAGTTTGTGAGGAAAAAATGTCAAAATTAACGCTGGTGACGTGTGCACTCCCCTATGCGAATGGCCCTTTGCATTTGGGCCATATGGTAGAAAACATTCAAGCGGATATTTTTGTGCGCTTTTTGCGCTCCATGGGAAACGAAGTTGTTTTTTTGTGTGCGGACGACACGCACGGGACGCCCATAGAGTTGAAGGCCCTTGAGAAAGCGGAGCCTCCAGAGGTTTTTGTGCAGCGTTTTTTTGAGGAGCACCAAAAGGACTTTGTCGAGTTTGACATTAGCCATGACATGTTTGGCTCCACGCACAACCCTGAAAACCAATTTTGGTCCAACGAAATTTACGCGCGACTTAAGCAAGCGGGACACATTGCCCGCAGAGACATTGAGCAGGCTTTTGACGAGCACGCCAACCGGTTTTTGCCGGACAGGTTTGTCAAAGGGACGTGCCCGCGTTGCAAAGCGCCAGAGCAATATGGGGATGTTTGCGAGAAGTGCGGGGCCATTTACCGCCCGAGGGAGTTGATAGACGCACGCTCCGCGCTCACTCGAAAGCCCTGCATATGGAAGTCCTCGGAGCATTTGTTTTTTGAGCTTGTGAAATTTGAAGCCTTCCTCAAGGAGTTGTTGTCTTCTGGTTTTGTTTCAGAAGGCATTGCTGCGCAGTTGCAGCAATTTTTTGAGAAGGGGCTTGCCGACTGGGACATTAGTCGCGATGGGCCCTATTTTGGGTTTCCTATTCCAGGTGAGGACAACAAGTTTTTCTATGTGTGGTTGGATGCGCCCATAGGCTATATTTCCATGACCGACGTTTGGGCGAAGCAGAAGTGCCCAACGCGCAGTGCGCAGCAGCTTTGGAGTGAGGAAGCGGACACGCGCATTATTCATTTTATTGGAAAGGACATTGTCTATTTCCACTGCCTTTTTTGGCCGGCCATTTTGCATGTGGCCAACCTCAAACTGCCGCAGCGTGTCCACGTCCATGGTTTTTTGACGGTGAATGGCGAGAAAATGTCAAAGACGCGGGGCACTTTTATTGAGGCCAGGAAATACCTCAACCATTTGGACCCCAACTATTTGCGTTTCTATTTGGCTTCTCTGCTGGGCCCTGGGCATGAGGATTTGGATTTCAGTTTGAAAGAGTTTCGCCAGAGAACCAATGCGGAGTTGGTGAACAACTTGGGCAACCTCGCTCAGCGGACGCTGTCTCTGTTGTCCTCGCCGGCATTGCAAGGCAAGTTGGCTGTTGCCGATGGAAATGCAGAAGGCCGCCGCATGGTGGAGGCTGCTTTGGCAAAGCTTCCGCACATAAAGCAGGCTTTTGAAGCTGTGGACTTGCGCCAGGCCATGAAGTTGATTTTGGAGATAGGCAGTGAAGCCAACCTCTATTTGACGCAACAGGCGCCGTGGAAGTGGGTGAAGGAGGACGTTGAAGCGGCCAGGGCGGTGTTGTCCGAGACAGCGGAAACCCTTTTCGTTTTGAGTGGCCTTTTGTGGCCTGTTGTCCCCAAACTTGCGCAGAAACTGGCCGCACAACTGAATGTGGAAGTGCCGAGTTTTCAGCACTTGTTGAGTGCAAGCTACCCTCTGTTGGACAGGACACGCCCCCTGGGGCCAGTTTCTCCACTCATTGCCCGCATGGAAGCTTCCGTGGTGGACGCGCTGGTTTCTTCTTCCAAAACCCCCTAGAGAAAAACGCCGTTTGAGACACAGGGAAAGAGATGCAGCTGATTGACGCGCACTGCCATTTGGATGTTTTGGCGAAGGGCTCCTTGGAGTTGGCCAAGGCTATTTTGGAGAGGGCGAAGGAGGCGGGGGTGGCCCATACGGTAGCTATAGGGCAGTGGAGGAGGGAAGGGGACTTTGGCGGGACATTGGAGTTGTTGGAGGCGTTTCCTTCGGAGTTGACAGCAACCATGGGAATACACCCGCACGAGGTGGGGAAGGTTTTGGAGAAGGACTGGGGGGAGTGGGAGCGCCTGTGTATGCTGGAGGGGGTGCATGCCATAGGTGAAACGGGCCTGGACTATTACTACAAGCACTCGGGGCCGGAGCAGCAGCGTGAAGCATTTCGAAGGCATTGTCAGCTTGCCAAGCGGTTGGGCAAGCCTCTGGTGGTGCACATGAGGGAAGCGCACGAGGATTGCATACACATTCTCCGTGAGGAAGGGGTTGGGGAGCAGTCAGTCATTCATTGTTTTTCGGGGGATGTTTGGCAAGCGGAGGCCTACCTCAAGTTGGGTTGTTGTTTGTCCATTTCAGGCATTGTCACCTATGTTTCTGCCGAGGCTTTGCGTGAAGCGGTGAAAAGCATTCCGGATGAGCGGTTGTTGTTGGAAACCGACAGTCCCTATTTGGCCCCTGTCCCCATGCGTGGAAAGCAGAATGAGCCTGCGTTTGTTGTGCATACAGCGAAAGCGGTTGCAAAAATACGCAAGACAGAAGTGGAGCTGTTGGCTCAACTGTGCTCAGCCAACACGCTTCGTTTTTTGGGCCGTGGGGTTTAGGTTGTTTGAGGCAGCCACATGGCGTTGGGGATGAATTTGAATTCGGCGTTGAGGAGAGAAATCATCGTCTTGACGGCTTGTTGTCCGGTTTTGTTTTCCCAGCTTGCAAAGACGAGGTTGCCTTGCTCAAAAAAGGCATTGCCTTGCAGTTTGGACGCACGCACCCACAGGGCGCCTGATTTTTTTTGTTGAGAGAGAATGTCGAAGAGCTCGACAGAGTCCATTTCCTCATAGCTTCCATAGATGGTTTGTCCGAGGGCCCCCATGGTGACGTGGTGCTCAACCATTTCGCGAAGGACTTCTTGAGCCGAGGAGGGGTGCAAAGGCAGCGGCAGGAAAGTGTCCACGCCTGCTTGCTCCAAGTTTGCAACCATATTTTCGTCCGAAGGTTTGCCTACAAGCGCGATGGGCAGGGCAGCGTTTGTAGGGTGGAGGCGTATATACTCTGTCAAAGCCAGAATGTCGTCATAGCCGAATTCCAAGTCCAAACAGAGTGCCGCCAGGCCGCTGCCTTGAAGAACATCCAAAACATCATCCAACGCGTTGCTGCTTCGGCAGGGCCACCCCATGGGCTCTGCTGTTTTTCTCAACTCTTGGATACGCTCCACATGAGGGGAGATGAACAGCAACCAACGTCCGTCCGAAGCGAGTGTTGAGCGCAGAGAAGACGAGCCGAGTATTGTACGAAGTGCTTGCAGCACACGCTCGTCAAAGAGTTTTCCGCTGTTTTTTTCGAGTTGGGAGAAGGCGTCTTTTCTGGGCAAAATTTTTCCGGCGGGGTTGCGCAGGTTACGTCGGAAGTCCACATAAGCGTCCACGGCAGCAAGGATGCGTGAGCCGAGGAGGATGCCTTCGGATTGGAGTTTTTTGGGCAATCCACTGCCATCCATGGCCTCGAAGCGTTGTTTTAGGATGGAGGTTGAGGTGGGGGGCAAAGAGAAGCCGAAGCCATTTTCGAGTTGTTGTTGGGCGAGGGGTGCATGGCTTGAGTTGCTGTTTAAGGAGGCGAGTGTCACATGGGGCCCACCCAGGTGGCCGAGCTCATGCGTGAGGCAGGCCAACTGGAGTTGAGAAAGCTCTCGCAGACTCATTCCCATGGCGTCGCCGGTATAGGTAGCCAGACGCGTCACGAGCAGGGAATGGTCCCGGAGGACGCCTGGGCGGCTTTGCTCCAACTGGCCGATGAGTTGTCGGATGATTTCCGTCAGGCGTACAACAGACAACTTTGTGTGCTCGGAGGCCAGAGTTGGCTGGCGGGGTTTGAGGATACGCCGGAGGTGGTTGGGTGGAGGGGCCGTTTGGGGAGAAGAGGGGGTTTCGTTGGGGCTATGGGTTTCTGCTGGGTGTTGTTGAGCGGCGAGATAAGCGGGGTAATGGACGCGTTTGGTTTGCGAATCCTCATGAGGCTGACAACCGAGGTCTGACGGCTGTTTTTCCTGAGTTATAGCGCTCATTGGTTTATTCAACCCACGCTTCAGCTGGCGTCAGAGGTTTTTTTTTCTGGAGTTTCCGGGGGGGGAGGAGGCTCTGCTGGAGGGGGGTCCTCAGTGGGGGGGGAGGGGCTATGCGATTCGGCCGTCAACATGTCGAAGGGTTTAAAGACAAACTCTTTGGGCAGTCCGCGGGGGGGTGTTTCGGTTTTGGTTTCTGGCAGGGGTTCTGTTTTTTGAGGGGGAGGGGGTTTGAGAGGGGGGGTGGGTGTGGTTGAAGGTATAGGGGGGGAGGGGAGAGCCAAGAGGGCGAGTTGCTGCTCTATTTTTTCTTGGACAAAGGCTTCGAGTGCGAGGCCGAATGTTTCCAGGGCCTGGGAGATGGTGGGGGTGGGGGTGCGGTTTGTTTTGGGGTTTTTAGGGGGTTTGGTTTTGAGGAGGGGTGTTTGTTTTTCTTCTATTGGGCAGAGGGGTGGTGGTGGTACAAACTCGCTGGGGTTAATGGGCTCTGGGGCCAGGCGTTCCAATTGTTCGACAACCAGTTGAGGTTTGCCTTTGAAGTTGATGACAGTTCCCTTCACCAGCAAGTAGTCGTCTTCCTGGAAGGCAGCCTCTGCTGTTTCGACGTTGTCGAAGATACGAGCGGGGAGGGTACCCGTCTTATCCACGAGGGAGAGGGCGAGGAAGGGTTTGCCGCTGCGAGCCAAGTGTCGAGACTTTTTGGCCACGCGAAAGACGGTGTGGATTTTTTGTTGGAGGCTCAAGTCGCAGACAAAAATTTTGCGGACACGTTCGACTTGCTCTGGTGTATGTTCTGGGTTTGGTTTTGCTTCTTCCGTTTGACTCACGTCGCACCTATGCCTAATGGGGTTTATATGCGCACATTTTTTTTCGTGCTTCTAAGTTTCATTGTTGGACAAGCTGTTGCGGGGGAACCGCAGTGGGAGATAGCTACGCGCAAGTCAGGGATTACTGTTTTTGCAAGAAAAGCGGAAGGCGAAAATATAGCAGAAGTGAAGGCGATAGGGTTGATTCGCTCGTCGCCAGAGGAAGTATGGAAGATATTGGTAGATTTTGACAATTACACGAAGAGCATGCCCTACACGGAGGTTTCGCGTTGTTTGTCGCGGGAAGGGGAAGGGAAGACGTTTTATTTTTATACAGTACTCAACCCGCCGGTGGTTTCGAGGCGGGACTATGTTTTAAGGCTGAGGGACGAGTCCGAGTGGAAGGAGGGGGCGGGTTTTTTGAAGCTTACGTGGAAGGTAGCGGAGGACAGTGAGACACGGGTACCGCCGAAGTCCGGCATGGTACGTTTGAAGTTGAGTGATGGTTATTGGTTATTGGAGCCGAGGGAGGGTGGGAAGGCGACTTTTGCCACCTACTATGTATTGACAGATGGGGGGGGGAGTTTGCCTGCGTGGATTATAAACCAAGCCAACAAGACAGCCGCGCCCAACGTTATATTGGCCGTCCGCAAAGCTGTTGAGCCCGCCAAGAAGTGAAGGATTCAGGGTTTTCGGTATTTTTTTCGTTGCCAACGGGTGAGCCACTGGAGGCCGATGACAACAAAGGCCAACACGAGGAGTATGCCCGTGGAGGTGGAGCCGCGCAAGAAGGAGAAGCCCGCCAAAGTCCCAAGCAATGCGAGCCCCAAGGCCCAGCGCATGTGTTTGTCGGCCCAAAAGCTGCGGGGTGCTTTTTGGGCTTGTGCAAGCTCCGGGACGAGCGCGGCTTTGCGCCAGGCGGTGTCCCCTTCGCGCAGCACCTCATCCATAGGCTCCACCAGCCCCAGGAGATAGGCCTCCCGAAGCTCCAATACAGACGAATAAGTGAGGCTGCCGTCCGGGGTACGAACGTGGTATTTCATAATGGGAGCCTAACTCCGTCTTCGCCAATTCCAAAGAAAGACGACAAGACGGTGTGGATTTTTGCAGCGCGTGAATGCCATGTGCGTGTTTTGCCCCGTATGAGCTTTTACGCAGTGCTAGCCCCAAAATGTGCATAGAAGATTGCGCACCCTCAGGAAGCCTCAAAAAAAGATGCACCAAAAACAAGGCCTTAGAGGGAGCAGCACATTGGCCTGATAATTGGATAGAAAGCAGCAGCGGAGGCTTTAAATAAGCTTGAGAGACGGTTGGTTTTTTCGTGCCTTCTCATTGTGAGTTGCGAAGTTGCAACGGAGGTTTTGAATGCGTTTGGACAAAAAGGGCACCAAAATTCTTGCGCGTAGTTTTTTTGCTCAGCTTCGTGAGGGCGGCTACACGCAGCACCAAGTGTTGGACATTGCCTCTGAACTTTTGGCGTTGGTTGCGGTGGAGGCCCAAAAACGCCCTCCTCAAGAGGCTTCCCCCTCCCAAACGCCACCTTTTTCTTCCTCGTAGTTTTGCCGGTTTTTCGTTTTCTGTTGAAACCCACTCAAGCCCAGGAGAAACGCTCCCAGTCCCCAGAAGGGGAGGTTAAGGGCATAGGGCCACCCTCCCAGCCAGAGGAGGGTGGCCACAAGCCTGAAGAAGGGGGAGGCCACCCGGTGGTGCCGAAGCCAGGCCCACTCCGCGCAGGCCACAAGCCAGCTGCAACCCAGCAAAACCCAGGCTGGCCCACATTGCCGCCACTCGTTTTGAAGGAAGGGCCATTGGCGCGCAAACAGCACAAAAAAAGCGGCAACGGCGGTGAGCGCCAACACCAAAACGGCTGCGGCGGCCGCGTCCTTTGCGAGTTTGGCCAAAGGGTGGGGGAGGGGGGAGCACAAGTCCACACAAGCCTCGAAGGCGCTGTTCATTAGCTCAGCAGCGAAAACCAAGCCGACAAGCGTCAGCAAGAGAGCTGTTTCCTCGGCATATAGGCTGAGGGGGGTGCACAGGGCGCACAGTCCCAAGGCGACGCCGACGTGGATACGCATATTACGTTGCGTAGCGAGGACTTTATTCCACCCGTCAAATGCGTGGCCCAGGGAGGCGAGGAAGGAGGGGGATAGGCGACTCACGGGGGTAGGGCCCTATTGGGTGGGAGGAACAAGAAGAGGGAGTGGTTATACTGGGGGGGGAGCATACTTTGTCCGCAGGCGGTGCGCCTGTTTTTATTCAGCGGTGGTGTATTTATAAACCAGCATAAAGGGGGGAGGGGGGCAAAAGTGGGAGAGGGAGACAAGGAGGGAGAAGAGCGCAATGCCCCCGAAGAAACATTGACTGAAGTGGGGTTGGGCCTTAGTTTAGCCCATCATCCGAATATATTCACCCCCATTCCCAAGGAGACTTCATGGCTATAAAAGTTGCCATTAATGGTTTTGGCCGCATTGGCCGTTGTGTATTGCGCGCAGCACTCTCAAAGAAGGCGTTGGCTTTTGAGGTGGTTGCCATTAACGACTTGGACAAGCCGGCGGCATTGGCGCACCTCTTCAAATACGACTCCGTGCACGGCGTATGGCCTGGCGAGGTAAAGGCGAGTGAGAAGGGCATGCTGATAGACGGCAAGGAGATATGCGTTACGGCGGAGAAGGAGCCTGCCAACCTGCCGTGGAAGGCCATGGGTGTGGAGCTTGTTTTCGAATGTACGGGGCGTTTTGTAGACAAAGAGTCCTGCAGTGCGCATTTGAAAGCGGGGGCGAAGAAAGTCCTCATTTCCGCGCCGGGCAAGGGAGTGGATGTGACGTTGGCCTATGGCGTCAACCACGAGACATATGACGCCAAGAAGCACCACATTATTTCCAACGCCTCCTGCACCACCAACTGCCTGGCGCCCATAGCCAAGGTATTGCACGAGTGTTGGGGGGTGGAGAAGGGGTTGATGACGACCGTCCATAGCTATACGAACGACCAGCGTATTCTCGACTTGGTGCACAAGGACTTGCGCCGGGCGCGGGCGGCGGCACTTTCGATGATTCCGACTTCCACAGGGGCGGCCAAGGCGATTGGCGAGGTAATTCCTGAACTCAAAGGCAAGTTGCACGGCATTTCCGTGCGTGTCCCCACCCCCAACGTCTCCCTGGTAGACCTCACCGTACTGGTGAAGAAGGCCACGACGGTGGAGGAGGTGAATGCTGCATACAAAGAAGCGGCTGCAGGGAAGCTGCGCGGTGTTTTGGAATATTGTGAGGAGCCGACGGTTTCAACGGACTACAACGGCAACCCGCACTCGGCGATTTTCAACGCGATGGACACCAGCATTATGGGGGGGGACATGGTGAAGGTGTTGGCGTGGTATGACAACGAGTGGGGCTATTCCACCCGCATTATTGACGTTGCCCAATTTATAACCACGAAGGGCCTATGACGCGCTACATAGACGAATTGGAGCTTTCGGGCAAACGTGTCTTCATACGTGTGGACTTCAACGTACCTCTCGAGAATGGCCGTGTGACGGACGACACCCGCATTCGCGAAGCTTTGCCGAGCATTCGCCACGCTTTGCAGAAGAATGCGAAGTTGATTTTGGCTTCTCATTTGGGGCGTCCCAAGAAGGGGCCGGAGCCGAAGTTTTCTCTGGAGCCTGCGGCCAAGCGCCTCTCGGAGTTATTGGGAGGCGGCACAGAGGTTTTGCAGGCGGACGACTGCATAGGTGACGGGGTGATGAAGATGGCCAACGACTTGGGGCCGGGGCAAGTGTTGATGCTTGAGAATGTACGTTTTCACCCGGAGGAAGAAGCCAACGAGGTGGGTTTTTCCAAGCAATTGGCCTTGTTATGTGACGTTTATGTGAACGATGCTTTTGGTGCGGCGCACCGTGCCCATGCTTCAACGGCGGGCATGGTTGCTTTTGTGAAAGAGAAGGCAGCGGGCTTCCTCATTCGCAAGGAGTTGGCGTTTTTGGGGCCGCTGGTGGCCTCTCCGGAGAAGCCTTTTGTCGCCATTTTGGGTGGCGCCAAAGTTTCCGACAAAATGAAACTCATAGAGAATTTGCTGACGAAGGTAGGGAAGCTTTTGATAGGAGGGGCGATGGCCTATACTTTTTTGAAGGCCCAGGGGGTGGAGGTTGGGAGGAGCCGCATAGAGGAGGACAAGTTGGGTTTGGCCGGGCAGTTGTTGCAGTCCGCCCAACGTATGGGGGTGGAGTTGGTGTTGCCAGTGGACCACCTTTGCGCCACCTCCATGGATGCCCAAGCCCAACCTGTTGAAGTGCCCACCCAAGCCATAGGAGAAAACCTCATGGGGTTGGACATAGGCCCCCAAACGCAAGCACGCTTCCGCCAGCACATACTCGAAGCCAAAACTGTTTTATGGAATGGCCCTGTGGGTTTGTTTGAGATGGCGCCCTTTGCAGGAGGCAGCAAGGCGGTGGCTTTGGCCATGGCGGACTCCGAAGCGCGAACGGTGATAGGCGGAGGCGACAGCGCAGCGGTTGTCAACATGTTTGGGCTGGGCGACAAAATAAGCCACATTTCAACCGGGGGTGGCGCTTCTCTGGAGTTTCTCGAAGGAAGGGGTTTGCCCGGCATAAAAGCACTCGAAACCAACTAGACCGCTTTCACTTTGACACTTTCTCTTCGTTGGACTCGTTTTTGCTCGGGCCCAATAGCAGAGAGACAGCCACGCAAGTGCACTCGTCGAGCTTATGTCAAATTAAAACCGGTTTTGAGGCTCGCATGAAAGCAAAATCGGTTCAGCGACTTTTTCAAAGGAGAGGTGCCATGGTGCGTCGTTATCTTGTTGCGGCGAATTGGAAGATGAACATGACGGTTTCTCAAGCTTTGCCGTTTGCGGCGCAGTTGGCGACGTTGACAGGCGGCGAGGCGGCAGAAATAGCTGTTGCCCCGCCGTTTGTTGCTTTGTCGGCTGTGGGCCAGGCATTGCATTCCAGCGGTGTGGTTTTGGCCGCGCAAAACTGTCATGCTGCGTCCGCCGGTGCATATACGGGGGAAGTGTCCGTCCCCATGTTGGCGGACGTGGGGTGCCGCTATATTATTGTTGGACACTCCGAGCGCCGTCAGTTGTTGGGTGAAACCGACAGCCTTGTCAACGAGAAGGCCAAGGCTGTTTTGGCGGCAGGACTCAGCCCCATTCTCTGCATAGGAGAGACCCTTGAGGAGCGCGAGCAGGGAAAGACTTTGGAGATAATTTCCTGGCAATTGCAGGCGGGCCTTGCGGGCATTCCAAATGAGGTGCGGGTGGTGATTGCCTATGAGCCCATATGGGCCATTGGCACAGGCAAGACAGCGACGGCTGCGCAGGCCCAGGAGGTGCATGCCCACATAAGGGGGCAACTGCGGAAGCAATGGAAGGAGGGGGCGGAGCGGGTGCGCATTCTCTATGGAGGCTCCGTGAAAGCCGACAATGCCGAGGAATTAATGTCCCAAGCGGACATAGACGGGGCATTGGTGGGAGGAGCCAGCTTGCAGTTTGAGGCGTTTGCAGCCATTATAGAGGCGGCGAAGAAGGCCGCGGGGCGCAAGAAATAAAGAAAGCGCTCATAGGGGTTGTAGAGAAGGGCCATATGTGCTTAATGGCGGCCTTGTTGTTGCGGGTGAGGCTATGGAAATTTTTCTGTCAATAATACACGTGGTGCTTTGTTTGTTTATGATTCTCGTCATATTGCTCCAACCGGGCAGGGAGGGTGGCGGCATGGGGGGGGCCCTGGGAGGTGGGGCGGCGACTTCGGCTTTTGGAGGCCAGGGGGCGACCACCTTTTTGAGCAAGTTGACGGCGGGTTGCGCGGTGACTTTTTTCATAACTTCACTGTTGCTTTCCTTCATTGGCTACCAGGGCTCCGTTGTTGCCGGCCAGAAGGCGCCTCCTCCGGCGGCTTCTTCCACAAGTGAGACGCAGGCGCCCGCGGCAGAGCTTCCTGGAGCAGAGGCCAATATTGAGGCGGAGCCAATGGAGCCTGCGGCAGAAGTGGAGGCTGGCATAGAGCTTCCCGCGGTGGAGTCTCCGTCCTCTGCGGAGCAGGTGCCGGCGCTCTGAGTTTTGGAAGCGCATGTTGAGCGGGTGGCCCCATTTTTTGCTAGCGCAGCCGGTTTTTCGTGCTAAAGCGGCTTTCCGTGGTGGTGTAGGGGTATCAGCCCAGGTGGTGGAATTGGTAGACACGCCATCTTGAGGGGGTGGTGTCGAAAGGCGTGCGGGTTCGAGTCCCGCCCTGGGCATGCAGGGGTAGCTTCAAAAAGACCCACAAGGCCCTCGCCTTGTGGGCCTCGTTTTTTTTGTGGGCCGAATACCAAAGAAACAGCCACTTGATGCACGCCCTCCTCCCTGCCGGTTTAAAATGTTTTTCTGATGCCCTGCGGACAGTTATAAGCTCTCACCATGTTGCCCGTATATTAGATTTCCACCTGAGACTTTGGACTGGGAACAGTTGATTCCTTGGATTGGTCCGGCCAATGCGGGGTTGGCTCGCTATGATATGTTGCTTTCCGCTATTCCGAATGCACGCATTTTGCTTTCACCGCTGACCACCCAAGAGGCTGTGCTTTCCTCAAAGATAGAAGGAACTCAGCGAGGTGTTGGAGATTGAGGCTGGCGGTGTTTCTGAAGCGTTGACACAACCCAAACGCGACGACGCGGAGGAGGTGCTCAACTATCGACGCGCCATGTCTGCCTGTGTTGCGGAGATGGAGCATCGCCTGTTCTCACAGCAGATTCTACGAAGCGCCCATCAGGGCGTGCGCGGCCACGACAAGAGACCGGGCAGTTACCGTATTGAGCAAAATTGGATTGGCCCCAAAGGTTGTACGCTGGAATCGGCGAATTTTGTGCCCATTCCCCCCGAGCACTTGGTTGCCGGCATGGATATGTGGGAGCGCTGCTTCGGAAGTACTGCTGAAAAGGATATTTGGGTGCAATTGGCTCTCGTGCACCTCGAATTCGAAGCGCTTCACCCTTTTATGGATGGCAACGGTAGGCTGGGCCGCATGCTGATTCCGCTTTTTCTATATCAACGGCGTTTGCTAAGCAGTCCAGCTTTCTATATGAGCGGTTATTTGGAACGCAACCGGGAGGAGTACCAGGAGCGGTTAAGGGCAGTGTCCAGAGACAACGCATGGACGCAATGGTGCTTGTTCTTCTTGAAAGCCATACAGGAACAGGCGGACGAAAACGTGCGCAAAGCGAATGCCATTTTAGCGCTGTATGGCCAAACCAAAACGCGGATAGCCCGCTTGACACACTCTCAATATGCCATGTATGCCGCGGACTTCCTATTCCGTGGACTGATTTTTTCTGCGCCTGACTTCATTCAGCATTCAGGCATTCCAAAGGCTACCGCAAGCCGTATTCTCAATTTGTTGCGCAAAGATGGCATCCTATCAACCCTGCGAGAGGGACGAGGAGGCCGCTCCGGAATTTATGTTTTTGACGAATTGTTGAGCATAGCCGAAGATACATGAGTTAGAAAAATCATTTTGTCTCATTTTTTGCGATTTTTGAGACAAGGTTTGTTTTTTATCTCACGGATGAGACAACATGAACCCTCATGAGACGTCCTGAGACACCCCGCTAACAGACGCGCAAGGCCTTGTGGGCCTCATACCCCACCCCCTCCAAACGCACTACGCGGAGGTTGGGTTATATGCCACCCAATGGAGACACACCATGAGTCCTGACTTTAGTGCCTCAGCCAGTTTTTTCAAGCCGCTGGGAAACCCAATTCGCCTAAAATATTGCACACGTTGCTAAAAATATTACACACATTGGCTGGGGGGGAAAAGTCCGTCGGCAAACTGGCCAGCATGTGCAATGTATGCGACAGCACCGTATCTCAGCACCTGGCTTTGCTAAGGGCGTGGGGGGGGTTGAATATAGGAAGAGAGGGATGTGCGGTTTTCTTCACACAATGTCAACTCGTGAATTGACATGAGGTAGCGTTGAGTTGACATTCATGGGCCAGGCCCGTTTTTGCATTTTGTGCGGAGGCTGAAGAAGGCTTAAAAGGCCGCCCCGCACGGACATTCCCCTGGGTTGTTTTCAAGCGCGACGAGGCCGTCATACAATTGCTGCAAAGCGCTGATTTGGGAAAGCAGCTCGGCTTTTTTTTCAGCAATCGCTTTTTGCGCCAACTCCCACGGGAATTTTTTGCCGTGATGGTGACTCAAAATAACCTGCAACTCTTTGAGTTTGAAACCCAGTTTCTGCGCGCATTTGATAAATGTCAAAATTTCAACGCTTTGCAGGCTATAGGTGCGGTATTTGCCTTTGCGTTTGGGTTTGGGCAGCAAGCCAATTTCTTCATAATGGCGAATGCCCTTGACTGTGGTGCCCGACAACTGGGCGGCTTTGCCGATATACATAGGAGCCCACACTGGGAACTATATTGAACACAAGACCGATTCTACTTTAAAGTGGAGTCGGCCCAGCGCTTCAGCTGCTCGCGGCGGCACTGGCTTGTTTCAGCCAGGCGTCGCGTTGAGCTGGGCTGGAGCCAAGTATTGGCCCGAAAGTCAGGGTTTTCAATGGTTTAATGCCGCAGAATTCCAGAGTTGCCTTCCGCATTTGGTGCAGGCCCGGCATGCGAAAAACCCATTTATAATACCAAGGCGGCGTGTCCATGGTTACCAGCAGGTGTGCTGTTCGGCCTTTGAGCAGTTTGTCAGGGAAGGGCTTGCCTTCACGGTATTTGAAGGCGAAACCAGGCAGAAAAACGCGCTCAAGAAAGCCCTTCAGCAACGCCGGAATTCCACCCCACCAAATGGGATAGATGAACGTCAGGTGCTCGGCCCAGGTGATATCAGCCTGGGCTTGCAGCAAGTCCTGCTCCAGCGGTTGGATGGTGCGATAGCCATTGTGCAGAATGGGGTCGAATTTCAGCGCATGTAGGCGCAGAAACCGCACGTCATGGCCGGCATTTTTGGCGGACTGAGCATAAGTTTCACCCAGCGCGCCGCAAAAACTGTCGCTGGAGGGGTGACCCAAAACAACAAGCATTCGTTTTCCCATAGGCATGTTCTCCCAAAATGAAACGCGCAGAATAGGGCCTCCTCCTAGCGGTAGAGCCAAGCTGGTTTGGTTTTCAATTTCACAAATTTGAATTCATGCACACCCAACGCTTTGACGCCCCCATTCATGTAACATTTGCCTCCCTCCACCGTCTCTAAAGCAGGTGTCTGCGACGTAGAAGGAAGGAATTTCCAAAATGAAAACCCACGTTGAGGCCCCAAAGCCTGTGCCCTCGCGTACCCATGCTACGCCAGCGCCCAACTCCCTGGCACACTATGAGCAATACCGCCAAGCCATGCGCCGGGCTGGGGTCCAACCCCGCCTGGAAACGAGCGCGCCACAGTCGAAGCGGGTTGACGCCAACGAGCGTATACCCTCCAATATTCCCATTTTCAAGGTGGATTTCAGCGGCAACATGCAGTTGCTCACCCTCCAAAACCGGCCTGAGGACACCCTCACCCCCTATGTTTGGATTCCCATTAACATATCTGTTTCCGAAACAAACTCTGGAGAGCAAGAAACAGAAAACAGCGACAAGAGTGAGGCGGAGCAAGGCATTGGGGCAAGGCTGTTGGAGAACAAAACCGTCCAATTTCTCATGGGTTTGCCAATGGGTGCTTTGGCGGGGGCAGCACCCGGCGGGTTTTTGGTAGGGCTGGTGGGTGAAGCCAGTTTTTTCAAGAAGTTACCTGCGCATTTCAGGATGGGCTATGGGCTAGGAGAAACGCTTGTAGGCATTTATCAACTGGTTGTTGGGCTCAACGGGTTGGCAGAGGGTGGCGCCCTAACCGGGTTGGGGGGCATAACTTCTCCAACCGGGGTTGGGGCCCTGGTAGGGGTGGGTGGTGTTGGAATTTCGGCGGCTTCCGGTGCTATGGTTGTCCAAGGTGGGGCAAACGTAGGCGTGGGCGCGGCCGTTTTCATGGAGGCTTGGAATGGCTCCAAGGCAAACACCCCCGCTGGGCAGGTGGCGCCGGAGAAGGCTGGGGGCGCGGAACACAAACTCACGGAACCGAGCAGAAAGCCCAACCTAAATGCAAAACCTGACGGGGAGCCAACGCAGATTGGGCCTAATGCTAAAAAACGTCAGAGAAAAACTTTGGAAGCTGAAAACGAAGCGGCTCAAATTTTCGCGAAAAATGGCTATCATATTAAACAACAACCCAAAGTTTTGCCAAGGGATGGTATTAAGCCCGGCAAAAACCCTGACTATAGAATAGAAGGAGAGATATTTGATTGTTATACGCCTGTTAATTCAAACACTAGAGTGCAAATAATTCGGGAAAGAATCAGGTCTAAAGTGGCCCATGGGCAAACCCAAAGAGCCGTAATAAATTTACAAAAATTTCGATGGAAAGGCAGTGTGAATGAATTGGGAAAACAATTTAAAGTCCGGAAAATTCATGATTTAAAAGAAGTATTTATTATTGATGTGGATGGTTCCATTCTCAGGGTGTTTCCATAAAAAAGAGGATATATTTATGTCCGTAAACTATACTTTGCACCTTGCAAACAGCATTATAGATGAAAACCTCATCAAAAAAGTATTGAAGGATATGTCTATTGAAGTCCTGGACAGAAATGAATTGGAGCTGGGGTTTTTTTTCTGTGAGTTCAACCCCGACATCCAAA
>Ga0209755_10000568_pt1 | contig 66274 bp, 58 predicted proteins | sample TergutCo191P1_FD_187301 | JGI IMG/M metagenome (GOLD analysis project Ga0209755, IMG submission 187301) | Cornitermes sp. P1 segment gut microbial communities from Petit-Saut dam, French Guiana - Co191P1 (SPAdes) (version 2) | ecosystem: Host-associated > Arthropoda: Insects > Digestive system...
GGGAACTTTGAAAAGTTCCCTCTCCCCCCAATACCCCCCACACCCTTAAACTTTAACTTGAAAACCGCGTATGCGGTTTTCAGAGATAGGGGTCAAGGGGATTTATCCCCTTGCAGGGGGTGAGGGGGACGGAGTCCCCCTAGGTCTTCTGTTTTATTCTTTTTCCGTAAAATCGCCGTCAATCACGCTGTCGTCGTGGCTGGGGCCGTAGTCGGCGGGTTCTTCGGGGTGGGGCATATCTTGCGCACCTGCGGAGTAGAGTTTTTGGGAGAAATCGTTTAGGGCTTTGGTGTAGGTTTCAATTGCTGCCTTGAGGGTTTCGGTATCGGTTTCGCTCATGGTTTCGCCGTGCATGGAGACGGCGGTGGATTTTAGTTTTTCCATTTCTGCGGTGATGGCGGCTTTGTCCTCGTCGGATATTTTTTCTGCCATGTCGCCGATAAGTTTTTCCGTTTGGAAGATGAGAGAATCGGCCTCGTTTTTCGCGTCAATTGCGTCTTTGCGAATGCGGTCGGCTTCTGCGTATTGTTCTGCGTCTTTCACGGCGCGGTCGATATCGTCGTCGGAAAGGTTGCCTGATGCGGCAATGGTGATTTTTTGCTCTTTGCCCGTTCCCATATCCTTTGCGGAAACGGAAACGATACCGTTTGCGTCAATGTCGAAGGTAACTTCGATTTGCGGAACGCCGCGCATTGCAGGGGGTATGCCGTCTAGGCGGAAACGTCCAAGCTCTTTGTTGTCGCGTGCAAGGGCGCGTTCGCCTTGGCACACCACGATATCAACTGCGCTTTGGTTGTTTGCCGCAGTGGAGAAAATTTGTTTTTTGTTTGTGGGAATGGTTGTGTTGCGGTCTATAAGGCGTGTTGCAACGCCGCCCTCTGTTTCAATGGAGAGGGAAAGGGGCGTAACGTCCAGAAGAAGAATGCCGCCCGCACCCGCGTCACCCGCGAGTTTGCCCGCTTGAATGCTTGCGCCGAGGGCAACGCACTCGTCGGGGTTAATGCCTTTGAACGGCTCTTTGCCCGTGAGTTTTTTCACCGCTTCCTGCACCGCAGGGATACGCGTAGAACCGCCAACCAACAGCACTTTAGTAAGGTCGGAGGGGGACAAGTCTGCGTCTTTTAACGCCGTTTGCACGGGCCCCATGGTTTTTTCCACAAGGTCGTGTGTAAGTTCGTCAAATTTTGCGCGGGTAAGGTTGATATCCATGTGCTTAGGCCCGTCTTGGTTCATGGTGATAAACGGCAAGTTGATGTTTGTTGTAATCACGGTGGAAAGCTCTTTTTTTGCCTTTTCCGCAGATTCTTTCAGGCGTTGCATTGCCATTTTATCCTGTGCTAAATCCATGCCTTCGGTTTTTTTGAACTCTTCCACAAGGAATTTTATAATTCTATCGTCAAAGTCATCGCCGCCCAAGCGATTGCTTCCGCTGGTTGCAAGCACCTCTATGACGCCGTCACCGATGTCGATAATACTTACGTCAAACGTACCGCCGCCAAGGTCGTATACCATAATTTTTTGCTCTGTTTCGTTATCCAAACCGTAGGAAAGTGCCGCCGCCGTGGGTTCGTTTATGATACGTTCCACTTCAAGCCCTGCAATTTTTCCAGCGTCTTTTGTTGCTTGACGCTGGCTGTCTGTGAAATACGCGGGTACGGTAATTACCGCCTTTTCCACTTTTTCGCCAAGATAGGCTTCCGCATCCGCTTTCAGCTTACTAAGCACCATTGCAGAAATTTCTTGCGGGGAATACCCCTTATCCTCAATAGTTACTTTGAAATTCGTGCCCATCTGCCGCTTGATACTCATTACCGTATTGTCGGGGTTGGTGATTGCTTGCCGCTTTGCGGTTTCCCCAACAAGTCTTTCGCCCGTTTTTGTAAACGCCACGATAGACGGCGTTGTTCTAATGCCCTCACTGTTGGCGATAACAACGGGCTGGCCGCCTTCCATAACAGCCACGCATGAATTTGTAGTTCCAAGGTCGATTCCTATAATTTTAGACATAAATTTTCCTCCTTAAAATTAATTTGCGACTTTAACCATAGCAGGGCGGATAACCCGTTCTTGGTGGATGTAGCCTTTTTGCAGGGTTTCGGCAATTGTGTTTTCGCCCAAAGATTCGTCTGTGATGTGGGCTACGGCGTAGTGCAGGTTTGTGTCGAAGGGGCTGTTTGGTTCGGTGGGTATTGATTTTACGCCAAGTTCGTCCAGCATTGTGTCGAATTGGCGGGCAACCATTTCGATACCCTTGTAGAAATTGTCTTCCTTGTTTTCTGCGGTGGAAAGGGCGCGGTCGAAGTTGTCTATGATGGGCAACAGCTTTTCGCAAGCGGCGCGAATGCCGTCGTTGCGGCGGTCGGCAAGTTCCTTGGTTGTGCGCTTTCGGAAGTTGTCGAACTCGGCAAGACAGCGTTGGTATTTGTCCAGCATTTCCGCATATTTTCCATCGGGTGCGGTGTCTACAACTTCTGACGGAATAGGCTCTTGCGGCGTTTCGGGTGTTGGGTTTTCGTCTTTTTTCTTCTTAGGCATTATTGTGTACCTCCCAGAGCTTTTATAACATTTTGTATGCTTTGCAATATGCCGGAAACTACAGACACGGCTTGTGCGTAGTCCATGCGCATTGGGCCGATTAGGGCAATGCACCCCGTGCTTTGGTTGTCGATTGTGTAGTTGGCTTTGATTAAGCTACAGGCTTTTAATAAATCCAAATGGTTTTCTGCGCCTATGATGATTTGTATTCCTTGGGGCGATGCTAACGGCTGGCCCAGGATTTCAAACAGGGATGCCCTGTCTTCCAGCGCGTTGAAAATGGCTTCGGCTTTGGTTTTGTCGGAAAATTCGGGGAACGCTAAGATGTTTTTTACGCCGCTTGTGAAAACGCGAACGTCGTCTTCCGACTGAATCATATCTGCGATTATGCCCAAGACGGGCATTAGCACATGGGCGTGTTCGCCGAACTGCATTAGCATTTTGTCGATTAGTTGGCGGTTTATTTCGCGGATACTTAGCCCCGCAAGGTGCGTGTTTAGCTGTGCGGAAAGTTTTGTAAGCGTTTCGTAATTGGGTGCGGTGTTCAGGTTTACAACTTGGTTTTTCACGGTTTTTGTGTCGGTGACAAGCACAAGAAGAAGTGATTTTTCGTCCAGCGGAACAAGTTGGATATGCTTGATGGTTGTCTTTTTTAGGAACGGTTCGCTTACGATGGCGGGGTATTTTGTTAGCCGCGCCAAGGCTTTTGCGGTTTCGCGCATCATGTACTCGGCTTGGTAGATGTTTTCGATTAGCATTTGTTGCAGGAACATTGCTTCGTCCGAGGTTAGTGCGCGGCTTTGCATCATGCTGTCTACATAGAAGCGATACCCTTTTTCCGACGGAACCCGCCCCGAAGAAGTGTGAAGCTGGCTTATCAGCCCCATGTCTTCAAGGTCGCTCATTTCGTTGCGTATTGTTGCGGAACTTATGCCAAGTTCATACTTTTTTGCAATGGTGCGCGAACCTATAGGCTCTGCCGTTTCGATATAATCGCTTACGATTGCTTGCAGAATTTTAAATTTTCTTTCATTTAACAGCACTTGACACCGCCCCCTGCTGATAATTTTTGCCGTTTTTCTTGTTAGCACTCACGCGTTACGAGTGCTAACGAGTGGAGCATAGCAAATTTTACGGCGCGTGTCAAGGGGATTTTCACGCTTATTTTGCGGGCTTTTGGTTTTAGTGCATTGCAAAATTTGTTGACATAAAGAATTATGGTGGTAAAATTGACTAGGGATTTTTCTTAGAAAATTTTAGAAGTCCAATTTTTCGTAGACGGCGTTTTTATCGTCTTGCGATACACCAAGATAGCGTTTTGTGACGGCGTATGAATTATGGTTGTAAATTTCCATGATGACAACGGGCGAAGTTCCGCTTGTCCAAGAATGGTAGCCGAAGGTTTTGCGCAGTGAGTGACAGCCAACCTTGTGAATAACGCCGATTGCGTTTGCGGCTTCACTGATTAAACGGTATGCGTGAACGCGGCTGATTGGCTTGCTTGTACTTAGGTTTAGGATAAGGGGCGCGTTTGGAACGGCTTGCGGGAAGTGGGCTTCCAATGCGCGGATGATGTTTTTGTGCAGTGCAATGATTTTGCTTTTGCCTGTTTTCCGCTCTGTGATAGTGATGGAGGTACGGGCACGGCGGTTTGCAAAGTCGTATACGTCACAGGTGCGAATGCGAAGGATATCCGAAATACGCAGAGCAGTGTGTAGCGCAATGGTTACTAAAACTTGATTGCGGGTTTGCCCAAGGTTGCGGTAGTACGCCAGAAATTCCCTTACTTGTTTTGGGTCGCGGATTGGTTCTGTGAGTGCCATAATTTTTTCCTCCTACGGAATGGGATTTTTTAGATTAGATTTTTTCATGTAACATAATATCCATTGTGTTACATGGGTTGGATTTGCTCCCGAAAAATCGGGATTGTAGCTGTACATAATTTGAACTTTTGCGAAGATGAAAACCGTCTTCGCTTTTTTAATGCCCATTTTTACTGCGTTTGCATGGATGTAACACAATGGATATTCTGTTACATCGTGCGCAGTGCTCGATAAAAGCATAGCAAAAAATGCTGAAAAATCACTATGAACAATTCTAAGACTTTTGAAAATTTTTGCATGAAAAAACCGCCTGTGCTTTTTGCAAACATTGGCGGCAAAATTGAAGGGCGGAGTTTTAATTGTTTAAGTAATGAATTTCTTGCCCCGACAAAAATTTGCGGCGCGGATTAAACGGGGATATGCGGGTTAATTCAAAACGGTTGTTGGCATTGTCTAAGTAGAAGTTGAACCCCGCAAGCAAGTCCAACCCAAGCAATGGGCGGTAATCTCTGCAAATAACTTCGCCGTTTGGGCGTTCGTCATCAAGCAATATTGCAAACGGCCAATTTATGGCTTCGTATCCGTAAATGTTGATTAGCGGCAGTTGGATAATGTGGTTTGTAACTCTTTCGCCTGTTGCGGTAGTAGTTTCTCTGTTTGTTTCCGGTTTTGCGTTTGCCAAAATCCAGTCTTTGTCATAGCCAAGGTCATATAGATATTCCTTTGGCATGGTTGAAAAATCCGCACCGGTGTCAATTTTAAATTTGAAATGTTGCATAACCAATTTTTCATACGGTTTAAACGCTATCCGACAAATAGCTCTTCCATCTTCACTAAGTCTAGTAACCCTCGTTGCCATAAACAATACCCCCTATAACAGGATAAGGCTCCGGGTCGTAGTTTCTTCCCCAGTCATGACCATAACTTTTATCACCTATATCATCTTTGGGTATTTGCCGCATTTCGCTTTCTTTGTCATAGGTGTACGCTACGTAACCCTTGCTTTCTTCGCCGCCGTAGTCAATATCCTCTGTGTAAACAAACACAAAACGGCAGTCGTTGTATTTTTCGCTTGCTTCGCCCAGTGTGATAATTTCCCTGTTTTCAATTTTTCTTACCATAATTTTCGCCTCCAAAAATTGTAGTTGCTTCAGTATACACAAAACATGGGGGTTTAAAAATAGGTTTTGCAAAAACCCACTGCGCGTTTTTTATTTCGCGCCTGTGGTTTTAAATAAAAAATGCGCATTGCGCAAAGAGGGAGGAAAATATGTACAGGAGCTTCAAAAAAGTTTTATGTATTTTTATGGCAATTGTAATGATGGTGGTTGTTTTGCCTGTGACGGCGCAAACCTACAGTGATTACGAAAGTGAGCCGGTCGTTGGCGGGGGCGTATCTGCAATTACGACAAGCCCTGCCGCTATTTCAGCCAAACCTGTCGGGAATAATGATTATGCCGTGCCTACTCGTTGGGGTAATTTAAGCGGCAACATATTAAACGGCGGATTTGTGGCGCGATATAATGGCGAAGATTTTGTTATCAAAAGCGACCACGGAAATAACATTTTCAGAAACAGCATACCGATAAGCCACGATTTAAGTTCCTATGTCAATGTCATTGGCGGGTATGTTTATCACATTGCGGCTACGCAGTATGGCATGGAAATTGTGCGGCGCGGCCTAAACGGTGAAAACAGAACGGTGTTGTATACCAATCCGGGTGTGTATTTATCTAATTTATCCGTGAATGACAGGGGAATATATTTCCTTGAAAACGGAGAGCGTATTATGCGTTTAGATAAATACACAGGAAATACGGAAATTATCCTTAGTGATGAAAACATTGTTGATTTTGCATTCCTTTGCTCCGGTGCGCTTGTTTTTTCACGAAGGATAATACATGAAACCGATGGAGGCGGAGGTTGTTGTCATTTTGATATGACACGCGAGTTGTCTGTGCTTTCCGGCGGAAATAAAGTTCTTATTTCGGATAACATTTCAAGCTATGATGTGCGCGGCAACACAGTTTATTTTTCGGATGTGGAAATGGAAGCTATACGCACATTCAATTATACAAGCGGTGAAATAGCTACAATATTTAACGGCTTGCTTGCAATCATGATGATTTATGACGATGCGCTGTATATAATCGGCAAAGCGGATAGATTGCTTTATATGGTTGATTACAGCGATAACAACATTACCCTTCTTTCCGGAAATCGTATGCGATTAATAAATAAGGGATATACGCTTTATGCATTTAATGCAATGGATGACTGTAACGAAGTTTCACCAATGAATGTTGTACCCCTTGTTGAAATCGTGTCGCTCTCGGCACAAAATTTTACGTGGCTGATACCGGTTTATGGAAATAACCTGCTTATCACCAGTGCATTTGCAAATCGTCCGCCCTACGGAATGCATTACGGTATTGATATTCAACGTCAGGGTGCCCCTCGTAATGCTCCCGTATTAGCATCCAGAGCCGGCACGGTTAGCCGTATAAGAATCTCTTGTACTGCGGCGTGTGACGTGCGTGGAAATTGCGGGCATGGTTCGGGGAATTATATCATCATCAATCACCATGACGGAACACATACACACTACGGACATTTAGCTGTAGGTTCTATACTTGTTTCTCAAGGTGCTGCGGTATATCAAGGGCAGCGTATTGCAGGAACAGGGCAAACGGGCTGGGCGATTAGTTGGGGACATTTGCACTTTGAAATACATGAAGGTGGTATACGAAGAAATAACAACCCTCGCAACTTGGCACAACTTCACGGTATATCGCTTTGGAATGACACAACCAGCCGCAATATCAACTGGAACGCGGGTGTAACCTACACGCGCACACCCGAGCAACCGGCACCATTACGCGACGGCGATTTTATCCACACGCCCTGTGGTAGCATATGGAGAATTGCCGGAGGTGCGCCTGTTTGGGTTTCCAATTGGGACTATTTTGGAGGAGTGCAACCATTCAGAAACATATCGCAGGCAGAATTTGACCGCTTGCCACAATTCCCACGTGTTGGAACATTTATTCATTGCCAAAACGGTCATGTTTTTCGTGTGATTGACCATGGGCGATTTTATCACATAACAAGTTGGGATAATGTAGGCGGCGCACAACCTGTTGTGCAACTCGATTCTCGCGGAATGGCACACAGCCTTAATACCACACCGACGGGAACGCTTGATGTGGCAGAAGGCGGTGTTGGCACTGTTTTTGTAAGAGGATGGGCTTTTGACCGCAGAATTAACCATCCGGCTGTGGAGATTCATGTGTATATCGGTGACGATTGGGCGTATGGCAGAGTAATACACACCGGAACACCACGCTGGGATGTTAATACGATATTTCCGGGGGTAGGGATGTATCGAGGCTTCCATGCTATACTGGATGTAAGCAGAACAGGGCAGCAAAACATTCGCGTTTTTGCTATAAACTATGTTTACGGCGAAGAAAGCACTTTTCTTGGTTCGCAAATCGTAAACATTACCCCTCGACCAACCGCCCCCGCCGCAATAACCAATCTAACAGCAACATCGGGTAACGGACAAGTCACATTAAACTGGACTGAGCCAAACAACGGCGGCTCTGCCATTACGCGCTACGAGTTTAGGCAACAGCAACGCAACGACGCAGGTGAATGGGGCGAGTGGAGCGCGTGGACAACTACGGGTTCGACTGCAACCACATTCACCCGCACAGGGCTTACAAACGGCAGGGAGTACGGTTTTCAAATTAGGGCGGCAAACGCCGCCGGAAATGCACCGGAATCAAACACCCCTACCGCAACACCTACAGCACCAACCCCCGCGCCAACCCCTGCCCCTGTGGATTCAACCCTCACAGTCTCCACACTAACGGCAAGCCGCGGCGGTGAAGTAACGGTTACATTATCACTTGCCAACAACCCCGGATTCACCACCATGCCGTTACGCATCAGCTTTCCCGAAGAACTAACCTTGGTGCAGTACGACCTTGGCAGTGCAGGGCTTCTTACCGGGTTTGTGGGGCCGCAAGGCACTGTACCCGGGCAACGCATTGCGGATGGGATAACAGGCAGTGCGTTGGTAAACTGGTCACGCACGGCTAACTTTACGGAAAACGGGACATTGCTTACCCTCACCTTTGCCGTAAGCCCTGATGCAACCCGCGGCACATTTCCTGTTGGTGTGTCTTTTGCAGACGCGATTGGTTACAGCAACCCCACAGACCACACGGGCAGAGCCTTGGAAATTGAGGTTGTAAACGGATATGTACAGCTTGCGGATTTTGTTTTGGGCAGTGTAAGCGGGTACAGCCGCCCAAGAGTGGTTGACGCAATGCTTATTGCGCGGCACTTGGCAGGGCATGATTTAAGCGACTCTGTGTACTACGAGAGTTTAAACTGGGCGGCGGGCAAAGTTACCCCCGGTTCTGTTGCGCTGGGAAGGCTTCGCCTAATAGATGCAACCATGATTGCGCGGTATTTGGTGGGTCACAATGTAGAACTTGGCAGGTATGCGCCAAATGAATAAACTAATTCTGTTTTTTGCAATCGTTATCGCCATTGCCGCCGCTGTGCCGCCCGTTAATGTGCGGGCGGTATCGGCGGGCGGGGATGGGATACTAAGCGTGTCTTTTTCCGTGGATTACACGGCAATTGACGCAACTGCCCTTGGTACACTTATTGCGCAATCTGTGTCCCTGCGGAATGATACCCGCGTTTCGGATATGGCGGGCGCGGATGTAAGCCGCAATTATTTTTGGGCATCAACCTCCGCGCATTATGTTTTTAACAACGCAATTGAAGCGGCGCAAAGCGTCTTTGATTCTCAACACGGCACGAAAATACTAGACCCGCTTTCCCGCGGCGATACCTTCGACATGACACTCCGCATATACGGCAACCCCGGTTTCGGTGTTATGGCAACGCGCTTGTTTGTTCCCGCAGGGCTTGAATTAACCCATGTTGCAATGGGCATTTGCCCCGAAACAGATATGCAGGGATTTATGGATTTAAGCAGTGGCATTGTGCAACTCCCCGGGCATGATATCGTAACGGGCGAGATAACCCCGATAACAGGCCCTGCCAACGCCTTCATTCACTGGGGAACAAGAACCGCCAATTTCACAATAGTCGATACCAACCTGTTGGTATACACTTTCAGAGTGACGGAAACCGCACAGGAAGGCGAAACCGCCCCGATAATCTTCGCCTTTGAAGACATCCACGGCTATTCTCCCCCGTCCGATATAACAGGAAACCCCCTGCGCATAGCCCTGCCCGGCAACGCACGCGGAGTTATCGGCAGTGTAAATATCAGATAAACAAAAACCCGTGAGAAATTTGCTTGCGGGTTTTTTTATGCGGAAGGTTGGTTGTCGCTGTTTCATTGACACATATATATTTTAAGCATATGCTATAAATCGGAAAGGACGGGGAGCGATGGCGCGGGAATTTATCATGACTCCTGTATTCGACCACCTGTGGAAGGATATGAACTTGAATGATGATAATTTGCGAGAGCTTCAATCGCAAATAATTACAAGGCCGAATATCGGCGATGTAATAGTGGGTACGGGCGGGGCAAGAAAGGCAAGATATGCCGCAATCCGCAACACAGGAAAAAGCGGAGGTGCAAGGGTAATTTATGTAGACATTACACACGCTGGATTAATTTTTTTGCTGTATTGTTATCCAAAAGGCAAACAGGATGATTTAACTCCGGAACAAAAAAAGCAAGTGAAAAAAATTGTTGAAGCCGTGAAGGGAGAGTACCGATAATGGATGAAAAAATGTTTGGCGATTTGATGTTATCATTGAATCAGGCATTGGACTACGCAAAGGGCGACAAGGAAAAATGCCGCTCTATGATTGCAGATATACCGGAAGAAGAAATTGAACGCCGTCAACTATTTTTTCAAAAATTTGAAAGTTTGTCGGAATCTAAAAAGCAACGTGCCATTATATACGTTGACGAATTGTTTGGGGCGTAGCTAGGAAAATTTCTTTGCAAAACGCAACGCAAAATGATATTATAATTTTCGCGGTCGGTTAACTCAGCTGGTAGAGTGCCACCTTGACGTGGTGGAAGTCGCGGGTTCGAGTCCCTCACCGACCATAAACTTCTTGCACAAATTCAAAATTTCGGTGAAGGGTTAGCGTAAGCGGCGCGGCTTGCTGAACGAACGCGTGTGTTTTCCGAAAGGAAAACCGCAGTGAGTGAAGCGTTTTGACGCGCAACCCCGAAGCGAAATTTCAGCATTGCAAGAAGGTCATTACATATTAGATGAAGGGATGCGGGCAAATGGAAAATGTGCGTGTGGTGGTTGTGGACGATTCGCCGCTTTCGGTTTCGGTTATCAGCGGGATTTTGGAGGACAATGGATTTCAGGTGGTTGGCAGTGCAGGTTGTTTGGAAGAAGTGAAAGAGGTAATAGCGGAAACAAGGCCGAACCTTGTTACCATGGATATGACAATGCCGGGGACAGACGGGCTGGAGTGTACCCGCGCCGTGCATGAAATTGACAGGGATATTAGGGTTATTGTAATAAGTTCCATGATGGATGAAGAAATTGTTTCGCAGGCAAAGCGCAACCGTGTTTCGGGATATTTGCAAAAGCCTGTGGATGACGAAGATTTGATTGCGGTTGTTAAGCGCGTAATGCAGGCGGAAGAATTGTTTGGCGTGTTAAATTCGGAATTTTTTGACGTTTTCAAAGACGCACTGCGGGACGGGCAAAACAAGCTTACCAAAACGCTTATCACTTACGAAGAAGAATATCTGTGCGAAAGCGAATATACTGCCGATGGCATAGCCGTTATGATTGGTATTATCGGGGAGTTTCCGGGCAAGATGCTGATTAGCTTATCAAATGCAACTGCCCATGTGCTTACGGCAACCGTTTTGCGGCGCGAGCCAAAAAACAGCGAAGAAATTATTGAAACCATGGCGGAATTTGCAAACATTGTGGCGGGCAATGCTTGTTCCTCGCTTAATAAGCGAAACAGGGCATATGGCTTGCGTGTTGCTCCGCCGTCGGTTTTAAGCGGCGAAAACATGAAAATAACCCCTCTCAACTATCCGACATATACTGCTATTGGGGAATCGGTATTCGGAAAGATTCTTTTAAATATCGGCTTTAAAAGAGGAGAACTGGACGCATGGACGTAAAACACGTGACGCCTTTTATTGTGGGCTTCAACACTGTTATTCCGCCTTTGGGCTTTAAAAGAATAGACAAGGGGCAGTTGCAGGTTAAAAAAAGAAATTTTACCGGCTCCGGTATTATTATTATTGTAGGTATGGTAGGGCAGTTAAAAGGCAATGTTGTATATGTAATCGGTGCAGAGGCCGCGAAAAAAATCGCGTCTGTTATGATGAACGGGAAACCGGTGGAAGCACTTGACGATATGGCAAAAAGCGCGCTGGGGGAACTGGCAAATATGTTAGCCGCCCATGCCGCAACCGCCTTTTCCGCAATGAAGATGCTTATTAAAATATCCACTCCCGCTTGCTTTGAAGGAAACGATATTACCGTAACAATGAGCGCGAGCAAAGTGTTTGGCGTACAAATGCTGGTTGATGATATGCCGATTGATGTAAATATTTCTCTTGAGAATTAGGCGGTGCGGCCCGTGATTAAAGATGTACCTGTGCCAATATTTTTGTATGACGAAAATTTTTCCTTGATTTCCGGCAATACATACGCCGTGGCGTTGTCATGCAAACAGAGGGCGAAAATGCGGAAGAAGAACTGCAAAAATTGTTTGCGGCGGCTTTTGGAATCGGTGCGGCAACAGCTGATTTTGTGTTGCAAAAAACAAACGGAACATCCGCGCCCGTAAAAATAACCGCAGTGCGTACATCATATGACGGGCAAAATGCCATTGCCGCATACATACAAGATTTGACCGACGACCCCGCAGAAACAGATGCGCAACGCTTAGAGCGGGAAAAAACCCGTTTGCTTTTTGAAACAAAGGAAACCGAGCGGCAACTATTGCGGGAAATGAAAAAAGTTGAACAAAGTTTGTTGATGGAACTTAACGAAGGAGAGCGGCAACAATTAAAAGCAACACTGGATTCTTCGCCGCTGGTTTGCGTTGTTTTCGACAAAGAGCATACGGTTTTAAGCGTAAACCAAAAAGCGGAAGCCATGTTTGAAATCCCCGACAAGCAATTGTTTGTGGATTACATCAAGCAATTTATGCCGGAGGTGCAACCCACGGGCATGGATTCTGCACGGGAAAAGGCTATGCGTTTGCGTGCGGCATTTAAGTCCGGCCGCGAGCGTTTCGAGTTTGTGTATCAAACCATAAACGGCACCCCGCTTCCTTGCGACGTAACCGCAGAGCGCGTTCGCTTTAGCAACGAAGAATTTGTGCTGGTGTATCTGCGCGACCTGCGAGAGCAAAAAGAAATGCTTGCCAAATTGGAAGACGCAATCAACGCAGAGCAAATGGCAAACAAAGAAAAAACTCGTTTTCTTGCGCGGATGAGCCACGAAATCCGCACGCCCATGCACTCCATCTTGGGCATTACCGAGGTGCAACTTCAAAAAGAAACCCACCCAAAGGAAACGGAAGACGCTTTCCAGCGCATTTATTCGTCATCTAATATGTTGCTTGCCCTCATCAACGACATCTTGGACTTTTCAAAAATTGAAGCGGGCAAAATGGAAATTGTTTCTGCCCCGTACGATGTCGCAAACATGATTATCAACATCGTGCAGTTAAACCAAGTTTACATTGGCGACAAAAAAATCAATTTCAAACTAAGCATAGCTGAAAATTTGCCCGCTAGTTTAATCGGCGACGAACTGCGCATGAAACAGATTTTAAATAATTTTTTGTCCAACGCATTCAAATATACGCCCGAGGGCGATGTTCATTTGTCGTTTGGTTTGGACGTTACGGGCGCACTTGCGATAACCGTGGCAGACACAGGCCAAGGCATGACACAGGAAGAAATGGACAATTTAAGCGGCGAGTTTTTGCGGTACAACCCGCAATTTAACCGCAAAATTGAAGGCACGGGGCTTGGGCTGAACATTGCCTACCACTTGATTAATATGATGAGCGGCACGGTTTCTGTGGAAAGCGCGCCCGGCAAAGGCAGTGTGTTTATCATTCGCTTGCCGCAAAAACAAAGCGGCACCGACATTATTTCCCCCGAAACAATAGAACGGCTGGAAAGCCTGCACGATTTAGACCAACCGATTAACAAACCAATCAAGCTGGAGCGCACGCCAATGCCCTACGGGCGCGTGCTGATAGTTGACGACATTGAAGCCAACCTGTACGTGGCAGAAGCGTTCCTTGAACCCTACGAACTTACAATTGAACTTGTGGACAGCGGTCTTCTTGCCATAGAAAAAATAAAGGCTGGCGAAGTCTACGACATAATCCTGATGGACCACATGATGCCCGAACTGGACGGTGTAGAAACCACAAAAGTTCTGCGCGGCATGGGTTACACCAACCCAATAATCGTTCTAACCGCCAACGCTTACAGCGAAATGTCTGAAATATACGAAACCGCAGGTTTCACCGCCTATGCCTCCAAGCCGCTGGATATCGCGCAGATGGACGCGCTTCTTACAAAATACATCAAAAAATAAGACCTTGGGGACGCCGTCCCCAATACCCCTGCAAGGGGACAAGTCCCCTTGACCCCTATCTTGAAAGGATTTTTTTGATGCCAAAGATTAAAGAATTTTTGTGCGACCATGCGTTTTTTTTGCTTGGTGGGTTGTGCATTGTGGTGGTTGGGATTGTTTTTGCGGTGAGTCGTGCGCAGACGCCCGAGGTTGTGCGGGATGATGGTGAGGTTATTTTTACGGCGGGCGCGATTTCGGAAACAGCGGGCGAAACGGGCGCGTACGTTGCGGAGGTTGCGGCTTCTGTTCCGTATGAGGAAACGGATTACATAATTATACACGTGGATGGTGCGGTGAATGAGCCGGGCGTTTTTCGCTTGCCCGTGACGGCACGTGTTGATGATGCATTAACAAAAGCGGGCGGTGCGGCAGAATACGCAAACATGGCGGGAATAAATCGCGCCGCGTTTTTGCAAGACGGCATGAAAATAAAAATCCCCGCGCAAGGCGAGGAAGCGGGGGAAGTATTTATTTTTGCAGAGGGTGCGGCGCAAGGCGGCGGCGCAACGGCGGCGGGTTCTGCCCCCCGCAGTGACGGCTTAGTCAACATAAACACCGCAACCGCCGCCGAACTGCAAACCCTGTCGGGCATTGGCGAAGCCCGCGCACAAAGCATTATCCGTTTCCGCGAAACACACGGCAACTTCTCCCACATAGAGGAACTCATGAACATATCAGGCATCGGCACGGGGATAATGGACAGGGTTCGCGACAGCGTAACGGTGGATTAGGGCGCAGTCCCACGGTTTTTAGGATTTGTGTTGTCAATGTATCTTTATAAATAATGGTAACGCTTAAACGCTCAAGGTATCAATGATGCGGAAAATTTTCGTTATTGCGTGCTGTCTTTCCGTGACATAATTAACTTGCAGTAGAAAATTTATATACGCTTAACAAGGAGGTTTTCTGAATGGCAAAAAGATTTCTGACGATTATCACGCTCATAATTATTTCGCTTTCCGTAGTAGCTTGTAGCAATAGAGAAACAGATACAATAGCGATGCAGTACGACACACTAGGGTATCCGGCAATTGAAACAGTCACTGACCCCGAAAATACCTACACGGTTTGTGAATATACGATAATGGTAGCACGCGATGCAATGAACCGTGTGTGGCAGGAACTGACAATACCGCAGGGACAAGCGGGAGCATTTGATATTGATGCAACTATCGTGCAAGCCATATATGACGATGAGCCTTTTATTATGACAACAGAAATAAATTTACAAATGATAACCGACGGCTTCAGAACAGAAAGACTTCTTACTTATGAATTGTTAAGCACAGAGAATTATACAGTATTGGGTATCTTGCAGTTGTATACGATTGAAGAAGGCAATGATATAATTTCTTTCTTATTTTTTGTTGACGGAATCGAAACATATTATGATGAAAATTATGCGAGCTTAGGCATAGAAAGACTGTGGGATATATTGTTTTCTAATATTCCTGATATGCCAATAGAAAGATTACGCATCTCCACCATTGAAATTACGGAAAACGGAAATACTGTAATTGATGTTTTTATTCATGCACAAGAGGAATTAGATTATGTGCGAGACGTGGTGGGCGATTACGCGCCATATCTTGAGAAATATCTTGAGAAATATCTTGAGAACTTTGCTATCCGTGACTTTAGAAATACGATTATTCTTGATAGCAACAGCAATCCTCAAGGTGTTGCCACAGAAATGCGTTTCCGGACTCGTCGCAGCGGAATATGGACCGGCTATAGCACAACAATCACTCTCACATTCAATGCTTTCGGAGAAGATGTAGAAATTCGTCTACCTTAAAAGTGCAGAGAAATTATAGCTTCGTATAAGCAGAATGAACCCGCTATAACGGTAGCCAAACCCCTAAAAGCAAGATAGTGCTAAGCACGATAGCACAATCCGAGATATTGCAAAAAATGGCAAGGGATTTAGAAGTTTATTTTTTCACCTTGCGCACTTATACAGTATCGACAAGCCGAAACCGTCGTGCGTTCCGTTGGGGACAAAAAACAACGGGCTTCGCTCCTGTATATTCTCCACAAGAAGCAAATGCCCGCTGGCTGAAAGTTGCCACGCCCCCTTTCGTATTGTTTCTCAAAAACCGATGTTTTACCGCAAACAGGGCAGTTGAGCGGTGTTGAACACAGGTTCTCAATCCGAATATTCGTGGGTGAAGCTCGGCAACGTTTCGCCCGCAAGCACTTGACGTGCGCGGTCTATGTTCCAGCGGATGTGTTCGCGCAGTTCGTTTGTGGCGTCGAATTTTAGACCGAGAAGGCTTTGCATTTTGTCAGTTTCGTAACGCCATGTGGGCGGGTCTTGGGGCGAGAGGATTAGTTTTGTTGCGGATTCGGGGACGTATTCCAGTCCCATTCGCGCGATGTCTGCCCATGATGTGTGAACGCTTCCCATGGCGAAAATTATTTCTTCGTTTAGGTCGCTTTCTGCAAGTTTTAGATATGCTTGTGCAATTTGTTCGGAAGAAAGAAACTGTGTGCCGTCGTGTTCGCTAAGGTGAATGTCCTTGTTTTGCAGAATCGCCGTCGCGATATCCGCAAAGCGTTTGTCCGACTGGGACGCGCCGCCCGCAAACGCAGGGTTTGAAAACGTATACCCCGGCCGAATAATATTGCGTCGCATTTTTACCTCTGTGCCGTGCCCGCCCTGCTTCGCGTAATATTTGCGAAAGCCCAGCAAAAACATTTCCGTTGCCGCTTTTGTTGCACCGTACAGGTCGTCGGGCTTGCGCAGCGTGATTTCGTTTGTGTTGCCCGGCATAGGCCCAATCGCCGCCGTGGAACTGGTGTAAATAAATTGCTTCACGCCCGCTTTTTCTGCCGCTTCCATTAAAAATACGCTTACCCGCGTGTCGTTCATCAACATACTAAGCGGCTCGTGCCCCCAGCCCAGCGCGATATGTATTACAATATCACAGCCTTTAACCGCCGCTTCCATTTTATCAAATTCGGAGATGTGACCTTGTACTTCCGTAACGCCGCGCAGTTGCGCAATGCCCGCGACCCGTCCCGGCGTTCGCGTGTACACCATGCACTCATGACCCGCTTCCGCAAATGCCTTTGTCACATACTGCCCGATATTTCCCGTACCGCCCGTAATAAAAATTTTCATATTAACTCTCCCTCTGCCTTTTTTTACATCATACCATTGCAATTTTACAAAGCGCAAGGTAATATGAATCGCTTGAAGGGGGCTACATATTTATGCGCGAAATGATTTTCTTTCTGATAAACCTGAAAGGCAATGCGAAAGCGGCAATTTTGTCGCAGCCGCTGTGGGGTATTCCGTTTAATTTGTTTACGCCGTTTGCAACGCTGTATATGTTTCACATGGGCGTGACGGATATTCAAATAGGGATAATGCTGGCGGCGGGGCGCGTTGCGCAAATGGTGATGTCGTTTTTCGGCGGCGTTATTACGGATAAGTTTGGGCGGCGGCTTACGTCGCTGGTTGGCGATATTGTTTCGTGGAGCATTCCCGCGCTGATATGGGCGTTTGCGCAAGACTTTCGATGGTTTTTGGCGGCGGCGGTTGTGAACAGTGTCATTCAGGTGACGGGCGTTGCGTGGGAATGTTTGTGGGTAGACGAAATCGGCGACGATGGCGCGAAAATTACGCAGATATATAACTGGCTTCATGTGTGTGGTGTGCTGGCGGTTTTTGTTGTGCCGATTGCGGGCTTTCTTGTTGGGCAGTACAGTTTGGTGCCTGTGGTGCGCGTGTTGTACGGCTTCGCGTTTGTAAGCATGACGGCGAAGGCTGTTTTGCTGTACGCTTTTTCGCGGGAGACACCCCGCGGGCGCGAGCGCATGAAGGAAACAAAAAACACCCCGTTTTTGCAAATGTTCGCGGGGTATCGTTTGGTTTTTGCGCAGATATTTCGTAGCGGGAAAATGCTTCGCGCATTGGGATTACAGGCTTTGCAGAACGTTACGATTATGATAACAACTACGTTTTTCGCGCTGTATACAACGCAGAACCTTGGGCTTTCGGAGTCGTTTTTGGCGTACTTTCCCATACTGCGGGCGTTGGTTATGCTGGTTTTCTTATTCCTCGTTCAAAATTTGCTTAACAAATTTAAGCCGCACAGCGTCATGCTTTGCGGCATTCTTGCATACGTTGTCGCAAACGCAATCTTGCTTGTTGCGCCGCCCTCCAATATCTTTTGGCTTGCGGGCTACACTTTTATTGAAGCTTGCGCGGTCGCGCTTCTTATGCCGCGCCTTAGCGCGCTTACCGCAAACGCCATAGAGCCAAAGGAACGCGCCAGAATTCGCAGTTTGTTCAACGCCGCAATTCTTGCGTTCGTTAGCCCGTTTGCATACCTCGCGGGCGTTCTGTCCGACATGAACCGTCGCCTGCCCTTCGTGCTTAACATCATCCTGTTCGCCGCGATGCTTGTGGCTGTTTTATTGGATTTAAAGTCTCGGGGGACTCCGTCCCCCGAACCCCCTGCAAGGGGATAAATCCCCTTGACCCCTATCTCTGAAAACCGCATACGCGGTTTTCAGGTTAAAGTTTTTGTTCAAACTTTTTTCAAAAAGTTTGCGGGGTTCGGGGCAGAGCCCCGAGAACTTTTCATGATTTAATTCTCGTGACATTCGCAACCGCACGGGCATGGTACGCCCGGTGCGCACAGGCACGGGTCGCATTTGCAGTTTGGGCATTTGCAGTGCGGGTTGGTACATAGATTTTTTTGCATTTGTCTCACCCCCTTTTGTGTATTATGGGATGGGGTGCAAATTACTGCAAGTACGCACTTTAATGTGGTATAGTACCTAAAAAGTAACCGTGGGAGATTGCGTATGCACAATGAATGTACCAAAACAAACTGCCCTGTTGTGGCAACATTGAATATAATCGGCGGGAAGTATAAAGCTCTTATTTTGTGGCACTTGGTTGGCGGAACGCTTCGGTTTGGCGAGTTGCGCAAGCTTATTCCGCAAACAACGCAAAAAATGCTTACGCAACAGCTTCGCGAGTTGGAGGCCGACAATATCATAACGCGCACGGTGTATCCCGTTGTTCCGCCAAAGGTGGAATACTCGCTGACCGAACTTGGCAAAAGCCTGATGCCCGTCCTAAATTCCATGCGCGACTGGGGAATGGGCTACATGAAAGAAAACGGAATAGACGCAAATTGCTTTATGGTGGAGTAATAAAAACCCCGCTCATGCAACATGGGCGGGGTTTTTGCCTTGCTGGGATAATATTTCTAATTCTTCGTCGTCGTATGGGACGCCGGGTAGTGCGTACAGTTGGGGGTTTTTGTTCATTTCGTCAATATCTTCTTGGCTGAAATGAACTTCGGTGCTTATGCCTTTATCTCTGAGTTTTTTCAGAAAAGGATTTCTGCATGGGAAGTCCTGTTTTGTAATGGTGCTGTCTTTCATTATTGCCGCACCTCCTCGCTAATGTCTTGGTTGTATTGGGATATCTCATCTTTTGTAGCTTCACGCGCAGATATTATGCGTACAATGTCAACTCCGTCGTCGCGCTCTCTGTAGCAATGGCATACGTAGAGTATGCGATCTTTTTTGCTGTATCCTGTTGCGTTAAAGCGTTCTTCTTCCCACGAGTGTGTGCCGTCTCTGTCTACATATAAGTTTTCGTCCAAAAATACTGACGCCGCTTCCTTAAACGACACGTGATGTTTGTGCAAATTTTTCTTTGCCTTTTCGGGATTCCATCGGAAAACTAAATTCCCCAAATTGAATTCAACAGTTGTGGCATTAATAATCTTTAGCATAAAGTACGCTCCGTCCCGTTGGATTCAGTTTATCACAAAAATTTGATAAGGCAACCCGCACGGGGGAGGTTTACAAACAATTACAGGTGGTTTAAAATGCAATATCGGAAGAAAAATTCTTAGAGATAGGAGTGGTATGTTTTGGATTTTAAAAGCAAAGCAAGAGAAATGGTCTCGCAAATGACGCTTGAAGAGAAAGTTAGCCAAATGTTGCACTATGCGGGTGAAGTTGAGCGGCTTAACATACCAAGCTATAACTGGTGGAGCGAAGCGTTGCACGGCGTTGCGCGTGCGGGAACGGCTACGATGTTTCCGCAGGCTATTGCGATGGCGGCAACTTTTGATAAGGAACTGTTAAAGCAAGTTGCGGACGTTACTGCAACGGAAGGTCGCGCAAAGTATCACGCGTTTTCAAAAGAGGGCGACAGGGATATTTACAAAGGGCTTAGTTTTTGGTCGCCGAATATAAATATTTTCCGCGACCCGCGTTGGGGACGGGGGCATGAAACCTATGGCGAAGACCCATATCTTACGGCGGAGTTGGGTGTGGCGTTTATCGAGGGGATTCAGGGCGAGGACAAGAATTCGTTGAAGGCGATTGCTTGTGCAAAGCACTTTGCGGTTCACAGCGGGCCCGAGGCAGACCGCCATTCTTTTGATGCGATTTGCGACCCATACGACCTTTGGAACACGTATCTTCCGCAGTTTGAAGCGGCTGTTTACGCGGGTGTGGAGTCTGTGATGGGTGCGTATAATCGCTTGCTTGGCGAGCCTTGTTGTGGTTCGCAATTATTGCTGGTGGATATTCTGCGCGGAAAATGGCAGTTCGACGGTCATGTTGTTTCCGATTGCTGGGCGATTGAAGATTTCCACAAGCACCACCATGTCACGGATAATCCGATTGATTCCGTCGCGCTTGCGGTGCAAAAAGGCTGCGACCTTTGTTGCGGCGACGTAATGGTTATGGCGGTGGAAGCGGTGCAATCGGGCAAGCTTGCGGAAGCGGACATAGACCGCTCTGTGGAACGGCTTTTGGTTTCGCGCATGAAGCTGGGGCTTTTGGGCGCGAAGGAAAATAAAAAATACACGAGTATTCCATATGAAGTTGTGGACTGCGAAGAGCATAACGAATTAAACTTGGAAGTTACGCGCCGTTCGCCGATACTTCTTAAAAATAACGGAGCGTTGCCGCTGGACTTTAAAGCGTTGAAAAAAATCGCGGTAATCGGGCCGAACGCAGACAGCCGCCGCGCCCTTGAGGGCAATTACAACGGCACGGCAACCCGCTATGTAACTGTGCTGGACGGTATCCGTCAGGTTGCGGCAAAAACGGGAACGCAGGTTCTTTTCTCGGAAGGGTGTCACCTTTTCAAAGAGAAAACGTCTGTACTTGCCAAGGAAAATAATCGTCTTTCGGAAGCGGTTATTGCGGCAAAAGAAAGTGACGCAATCGTGCTGGTTCTGGGGCTTGATGCCGATATCGAAGGCGAAGAGGGCGACACAGGAAACGAATTTGCCTCGGGCGACAAAATTGATATCAATTTAGTAGGGCGGCAACAGCTTCTTCTTGAAAAAGTGACTGAGGCCGCCGCGGGCAAACCCGTGATTTTGGTAATGATTACAGGTTCTGCAATGGCAATCAATTACGCGGACGAACACTGCGCGGGTATAATTCAAGCGTTTTATCCCGGCGCGTTGGGCGGGCAAGCCATTGCGGAAATTATTTGCGGCAAGGTGAATCCTTCGGGCAAGTTGCCTGTAACTTTCTACCGCTCCACAAACGACCTGCCCGAGTTCTGGAACTACTCCATGCACAACCGCACCTATCGCTACTATCATGGCGAAACGCTGTATCCGTTTGGTTTCGGGCTTTCATACACAACATTCGCGCTGGATGGTCTTGAGGTTGCCGCAGACAATAAATCTGTCGCGGTTAAAATCAAAAACACGGGCAAAAAAGCAGGGCGCGAAGTGGTGCAAGTTTACGTTTCTTCTCCCAATCAGAAAGAAAAATATCGGCTTGTGGGCGTTGCGCCAATATCGCTTGCCGCAAATAAGTTCAAAAAAATTACGATAGAACTTGCCGCAGACACGTACAGTCGCCGTGACTGGAAGGGCGACCTGTACACCCTCGAAGGCGAACACACCTTGCACGTTGGAATTTGCCAACCCGATAGTCGCAGTATCGCACTAACAGGCGCAGAACCGCTTTCTGCGATGGTGGAGGTCTAATGAATGAGATTTTTAAATGCTGCAACTAAGTATGTGGCATTATTTACGGCTGTGGTTATGATATTTGCTTTTGTTCCCGCCTATGCGACAAACAACGGAATGGCCGTATTGGAGCCTGTTGCAATAAGCGGCACGGGGTATTTGATTTCGGCTTCTTCTGCCGCGCTTGCTATTTCGCGCGCTGTCGAAAGCGCGATAAGCAATCCCTCACCTGTTGTCAATTTCGTTTTGGACAACCAACACACAGGCGTAAAATTCTCATCGGAATCCTTGATGGAGTTGGCAGACGCGGAAGGTTCTATCCGCGTTGACGGGGGGCGTTTTACCGCAGTATTTACGCATTCGCAAATTAGGGCGTGGAATATTCCGCGTGGCAATACCTTGGTTTTGGAACTGTTTGCGGTGCTGAATGACGGCACAAATTCTCGCTTGCTTGTGCGGCGGGCAACAGATACCTATGTAACCGCCTTCAATTTTACAAGCGCACCAATTATGCTTGAAACATTGCTTGACAACGGGCAACCATACACCATCACCGCACACCGTAACGGAATATTCGGCGTACCGCCTTTGCCGCCGCCAAATCCGCCGCCGTATATCAGAATTTTTATCGACGGCGAATTGGTGCGCAGTGATGATGCGCACCCGTTTATTCGCGATGGCAGAACAATGGTTCCCGTTCGCGTTATTGTGGAGGGGCTTGGCGGACAGGTTGAGTGGTTTGAACAAACCCGCACGGTAAGAATTTTGCGCGGCGGCACAGATGTAATACTGCAACTGGACGAGCCGCTTCCCGACGATATGGGTACGCCCATAATTGAAAACGGCAGAACCTTTGTGCCGATACGGCATATAGCGGAAACATTCGGCGCGGAAGTAGCGTGGTCTGCCGAGGAACAAAGCGTGAGTATAACCACTTTATAGGGAGGATATTTATGTTTGAAAATATGAAAAATGCGCGGCTGAACGAAAACCCCAGAGCAAGCGGGGTGCTGGTTCATCCTACGTCTTTCCCGGGGCATTACGGTATTGGGGATTTGGGATGGGGCGCATACAAATTTGTGGATTTTTTGAAAGACGCCAAACAAAAATTGTGGCAGGTGTTGCCCCTCGGGCCTACTGGTTTCGGTGATTCGCCGTACCAAAGTTTTTCGTCATTTGCGGGCAATCACTACTTGATTAGCCCCGACAAGCTTCACGAACAGGGCTGGCTTACGCAGGGCGAACTTGTAACCAAACCGTGGTTCGACCCACGCGCCGTAGACTTCGGTCCGTTAATCAAGTACAAAATGAGAATTTTGCGGCAGGCGTTTAATACTTTCAAGGCGAAAGCAACGGCGGCGCAAAAAAGTAAGGTGACTACTTTCTGCAAAAAAAACGCGGACTGGCTTGAAGATTACGCGCTGTTTTACGCGATAAAAGAGCATTTTGGCGGCAAGGAGTGGCAACTGTGGCCAAAAGAGATTGCAAAACGCGAACCCAAAGCCCTTGCCGAAATAAGGGAAAAACTTGAAGACTCCGTAAACTTTTGCAAATTTCTGCAATACGAATTTTTCACGCAATGGGACGAATTAAAGGCATACGCAAACGATGCGGGGGTTTCCATCATCGGCGACATTCCCATTTTTGTGGCGGGCGACTCTGCCGATGTGTGGGCAAACCCCGAGCTGTATATGCTGGACGCAACAGGCCGCCCAACGGCGGTTGCGGGTGTGCCGCCCGATTATTTCAGCGCGACGGGCCAGTTGTGGGGCAACCCGCTTTACGACTGGGACGTGCATAAAAAAACGGGCTTTGCGTGGTGGTTTAAGCGCGTAGAATCCGTGCTTTCCATGGTAGACATCATCCGCATAGACCACTTCCGCGGTTTTGAATCCTTCTGGGCAATCCCCGCAGGCGAGGAAACCGCCATCAACGGAAAGTGGATGAAAGGCCCGGGCAAAACCTTCTTCACGGAACTAAAAAAGAAACTTGGCAACCTGCCGATTATCGCCGAAGATTTGGGCGAGATAACCGACGCCGTGAACAAGCTTCGCACAGAAAACAACTTGCCGGGTATGCGCGTGCTTCATTTCGCTTTCGACCCCAGCGGCAAGTCTACACATATGCCGCACAACTACGAAGACAGCCGCACCGTAGTCTACTCAGGCACTCACGATAACAACACCACCGTAGGCTGGTACAACGACGCCCACGAATCCGAACGCGATTACCTGCGCCGCTCCCTTTCCATCAGCGGCAACGATGTCGCATGGGATTTGATACGCTTCGCAATTTCCACCAACGCACTCTACGCAATCGCCCCCATCCAAGACATCATGTGCCTTGACGCTCACGACCGCATGAACTGCCCCGGTCTTGCACAGGGCTGGTGGAAATTCCGCTACACCGAAGATATGCTAACCCATAACCATTCCGCACAGCTAAGATATCTTACAGAGATGTTTAATAGGGATTAGGAAAAGTTTTCGGGGCTCTGCCCCGAACCCCGGAAACTTTTGAAAAAGTTTCATCAAAACTTTAACTAAAAACCGCGCATTCGCGCGGTTTTTGTGTTGTGGCGAATAGCTAAAAAAAGTATAATAAACCTGATTTGGTATATTTGAGGAGGTAAAAATGCTGTTCATGATTTTTGAAATACAAATCACTGAGGATGAAAAAAAATTAATGGAGCGAATCTGCGATATGTACCACGGCACAATGCTGTACGTTGCCAACAGTATTTTAAAAGACCCAAACTTGGCAGAAGACGCGGTTTCTGAATCTTTTGTCAAAATGACCAAACATCTAAAAAAGTTTCATGATATTTCCTGTCACCAAACAAAGTCATATATCGTTAGTATCGTGAAAACAACTTCTTACGATATGTGCCGCAAAATGCATCGCAAAAAAGAAGCACCGGAAGATTTCCCCAAAACAACCTCGGGCAAAAATGTTGACATATTAAAAGATATGATAAACCAAGAATCTTATGAAACGTTGCTAAGGACAATCATGTCTTTGCCCGACCAATTAAAAAATGTGTTGTATCTTCACACCGAGGGGTATAGCCATGATGAAATTGCAAAAACTCTTGGAATAAGCTACGACAATTCCAAAAAAAGATTATCAAGGGCAAGACAACTGGCAAAAAAAGCATTGGAGGATAAAAAAAATGAAAAATAAATTTAACAGAAATGAAAAACTCTTTGATGCTGTACTCAAGGTAGCCGCCGAAGAAGCCCTATGGAACGAAGTGAACGCAATGCCAAGCTGTGAGGTGCTAAACAAAATGTACCCTCGCACCGAAAGTTTAGATGAAAAAATAAATGCGGTCAGCAAACGAGAATTTAAAAAAGAGGGAAGAAAAAAAGTCCTAAGTGCATTTACAAAAATTGCAGCAGGGTTTTTGTTTATTTTTGCTGTTAGCATAGGCACGCTGATTATAAACTCTGCGCTGCAAGATGAAACCGATACAGGCGATGCTATGTTTGTTTTGGGATATATTCCGCAGGGCTTCAGCTTGGTTAGTACACAATATACTTTTGCGAATGACACCGGGCAGAATTTTACAGTTGGCGGGGTTTATGCGAGTTTAGAAGATGAAAATGTCTCTACAAGGGAAAACGCAGAAGCCCGTCAACAAAGAAGGACTCTTTATATTTACGACGAAAACACAATCACATGGCAAGTTGGTGAATATATTTTTGCCATCACAGCTTCCCTTGATTATGAAATTCTTGAGAAGATAAGAGAGGGCATGAGCGTAAATTAAAAATTTTTTTATAAATTTCGTCAAAACTTGTCACCAAAAATCACAGTCAATCGTTTATATAGCGTAGAACCAAAAAATAACGATTGGAGGTGATTTTTTAATGCCCTACAACTCACGCCCGCCGCCTTAATTTGCAATGGATTTTTAATCACGCAAAAAAACATTTCAAAACCAAAATTCCAAAGGAGGATTTTTATGCGTAACAAAAAAATAATTTCAATACTTCTGACACTGGTGCTTTCACTTGCTTTCACCGTATCACTTTCGGCTACCGAAATGATAGGCTTTCCAAATTGTATCGAATCTCAACGTGAGCGGTTGCGCGAGCTACTTAAAGGAGAAGTTATCGTACCTTTTTCCTCTGGTGGCGAAACTGTTAATATCCCAAGGGTTAATTTTATTGTTCCCCCCGAGGGAGATAGGTGCTATTTCATCATTGGTGTAGAGGAAACCCCTACACCTGAATGCATTGAGTTCATTCTACACTACACAGGCATACCATATGAACTTGCTTATATCGCTAAAGCTACACTTACGCGCCGAGTTTTGTGGGTTTACTATGATGAAAATGACCACGGTGAGGATGCAATACCCCATTACGTATACCCAACAAATCATCAAGGAATTACTCCTTTCAGCACTTTGGGTATGGGAACAATGGTTAATATTCGCTTTCCGGAAGGCAGAGCGTATATGACACGGGGGCATCCCTTGAACTCTAATTTAAGGGGGTTTGCGACTGCGCCTCACACAAGAGACGCAGCAAGACGTAATGTATATGTCGGCAATAGGCAAATCGGTTCTATTGGCGCAAATTCAGCTTTTTTTGATGCACGTAGAGATGTCGCAAGAGTCGATTTGCATTCCCCCAATACCGTTCATCCAATCATAGATGGCGGAGTAATAAATAGCTTCAGGGAAACAACTGTTGTTGGCAATACCGTTATTTCTGTTAGAGGGCAAAGCGGAATACAGCATTCTGCAGTACGTACAACAAATGCGGAAGGGAGATTTACAGGCGAAACTTTTACTTTCTTCGACAAAATAGGCACCTACCCGCTGGGACGAATCCAAGACGGAGATAGCGGAGCCGCTTTAATTCGAAGATTAGCACCTGCGGATAGAGCAGTACTAGGTACGTTGGCAGGTGATGCGCTTGTTGGTGGACGGCTTATGGCTATATACACCAAAGTTACAAATTATTAAACATTGCTTGCTTCTGTAAATATCCGGATTCACAACAAACAAAAAGAGCAATCGGTTTAATACGACCGATTGCTTTTTTTGTTTAATGAAATTTCGCAAAAAGGGAATTATTTAGGCGTTCGGTTTCGGTCGTATATCCAAATGACATCGTTCAAAACACCTTGCTTTAAGCCTTCATTGTCGCTTTCAATTAGTCCGTGGTAGGAGGTGAAATCAATTTTTCTGTTTCCCGTCAATTCAGACAGCTCGTTTTCAAGAAGGTCAAGAAAAACAAATGTGTTGTTTAACCCGTTATCGTTGTTGTTTTCATAGTGATAATCGTAGAGTATATCAATATCACTTTCGCTTGTCTGTTCTGCCCTTGCGAATGAACCAAAAATTCCGATACGGGAAACCCCGTGAAATTGCTCGGTTTTTAATATACAGCGGGTAATGTTTTCATCAATTGCGGGCACTCGGGTCACTCTCCTTTATCACCCCGTTTATGATTATCGGATTACTACTGTAACGTGTCAAGCCAAATCCCACTGCCTTAACAGGTTTTGTGTGGTGGTAAGTAACTCTGCAACTATGATGCTGTGTGCGGCACTTCTTATGCTTTGTGCATCTTCTTGCAGGGCGGCTAACAGTTCTAATAAGCGTTCGTTTTGCCGATTGCGGCGTTCTTCGATTGCATCAAATTCTTCACTGCGGGCGCGAAGTGACGCTTCAAATGCGTCCCTCCCGCTAATGCTGCCGGAGGTTTGCAGTACTACGGACTCCAGTGCTTGAAAAAGGAGGTTTTGTGCTTCTTCGCTTGCGCCTGTGTTTAGGATGCGTATTGTTTCGCGCACTGCAAACTGCCCGATAGATTGGTGGTTGGAAAATCTGCTGTCTGAGAATCGCGCAAGGCCGCTACTTGTCCCTTGCAGATGTACGCCGCCGCTTGTCCCGTGGAAACGCGCTTCAACGGCTAAAACAAACCCCCGTTTCAGGGCTTCAATTTCCATTTCACGTCTTTCGTCTGAAATATTGTCTGCATTTCGTAACGCCGTCAGCCTTTCGTCAAAAAGCTGTGTCATTTCTTCCATGCTTCTAACGCCCGTGCTGTTACCCCAACTGCCGCCCCTAAAAAACATATCACGCGCAATGTCGGCTAATTGTGATGTACGGTCGTGAAGCATTGAATAATCTTCCATTTCGTCCGAGTTTGCAATTTTGCCTGTTTCCATAAAAGACGCAAAACTGCCTGACAAAGACAGCCGAAATACATTATTGTGGTTTGTTTCCCCCTGCCTTGCCCGTAGCATATCGGCAGACATATCGCTTCCTGCTATCGCAAACGCGCTGTTGCCTCGTGCAGAATTTGCGCGGGTCGGAATTTGTCTGTTTGGCATATTGACACTATTTATATCTCTGAAATTTATAGTTGTTGACATGAGTACGCGTCACTCCTCTAAGAATTTTTCCTTCAATACTATATCGGCAGAATCAATCTGCAACTTTAGGCCGATAGGTTTTTTTCCAAAAAAATGGGAATAATATAGGAAAAATTGTTGTACGGGTGTGAGACTTATGGCAGAAAAATTTATTATACAGCCGTGTGGCGCGCTTAGGGGCGCGGTGGAGATTTACGGCTCTAAGAATGCGGTATTGCCTGTGCTTGCCGCGTCTATTTTAACGGAACAGCCCTGCATTTTGCAGAACGTGCCGAATTTGAGCGATGTGGACGCAATGACGGCGTTGTTGGAGTCCCTTGGTGTGAGGTCGCGGAGTGAGGGCGACACGCGATTTTTGGACGCGAGCGGAGTTAATTCGCTGGACGCGTCCTATGAGTTGGTGGGCAAATTGCGGGCATCGTTTCTTGTTATGGGGCCGCTTTTGGCGCGGTTTGGGCGGGCAAAAGTGCCGCTACCCGGCGGTTGCGCGATTGGTTCGCGGCCTGTGGATTTGCATTTGAAAGGCTTTGCAGCATTGGGCGCGGACATCGACCACTCGCATGGTTTTGTAACCGCGTCTGCAAAACGCCTAAAGGGCGCGAAAATCTATCTGGATTTCCCAAGCGTGGGCGCGACAGAAAACATTATGATGGCGGCGGTTCTTGCGGAAGGCCAGACCATCTTGGAAAACTGCGCAAACGAACCCGAAATTGTAGACCTCGCAAATTTTCTTAACACCATCGGCGGGAAGGTGCGCGGCGCGGGAACGGACGCAATAAAAATAGAGGGAGTGCCGCGTTTGGACGTAAAAAATCCGCGTCACAGCATAATCCCCGACCGAATTGAGGCAGGCACATTTATGGTGGCGGCGGCGATTTCTCGCGGGGACGTGACAATCACCAATGTCACGCCCGACCACGTAAAGCCCGTAACCGCGAAACTAAAAGAGGTAAATATTTGCGTGGAAGAAAACGAAGACAGCATCCGCGTTTTTTGCGACCCCTCCCACAAAATAATCGCCTCCGACCTAAAAACCCTGCCATACCCCGGCTTCCCCACGGATATGCAAGCCCAATTTATGAGCTTACTGTCCACCGCCGAAGGCACAAGCGTCATAACCGAGACGGTTTTTGAAAACCGTTTCATGCAAGTGGGCGAACTAAAGCGCATGGGTGCGGAAATAAAAATCGAAAGCCGCAGTGCGATAATCGAAGGGGTTTCACGCCTAACAGGCGCGCAAGTAGCCGCTTCCGACCTTCGCGCAGGTGCCGCCCTCGTCCTCGCCGCCCTTCGCGCCGACGGCCCAACAGAAATCTCAGGCATCCACCACATAGACCGCGGCTACGACAATTTCGATTCCCGCCTAAATAAACTCGGCGCGTCTATCACACGTGAGGAATAAAAAACCGTGGGGACTCCGTCCCCACACCCCTGCAAACTTTTTGAAAAAAGTTTGAACAAAAACTTTAAATTTTGACTAGCGATAAACTATCCAACGCAACACAAAACCCGCGCGAATTGCGCGGGTTTTAGTTAAAGTTTTGATGAAACTTTTTCAAAAGTTTCCGGGGTTCGGGGCAGCGCCCCGAGGTTTTACCCTTGTTAATATCTCCGATACAAGCCAATAACTTTGCCCAGAACTTCACATTCGCGGGTTAGGATTGGCTTGAATGCGGGGTTTGCCGGGTCAAGGCGGATAAATTCGCCGTCACGGTAGAAGGTCTTTACTGTTGCGGAGTCTTCAAGGAGGGCGATTACAATATCGCCGTCGTTTGCGTCGGGCTGTTGCCGTACAAGAACGAGGTCGCCGTCGAAAATTCCTTCGTCCATCATGGAATCGCCCTTCACGTGCAACATGAAACAGGTATTGTTTTTTACATAGTCTATGGGGATTGGGAAAGTGTCTTCAATATTTTCTTCCGCAAGAATCGGAATGCCTGCGGCAACACGCCCCACGATTGGTACGTTTACCAGCTCGCGTGCGTTTTGATAGAAATCGTCTTCCAGAATTTCCGTAGAGCGATTTTTTGCGGGTGCGCGGCGAATATGCCCTTTGCGCTCCAGCGTTTCCAAGTGCGAATGGACGGTGGATGTGGAACTTAGGCCAACTGCCTCGCAAATTTCGCGCACGGTTGGCGGGTATCCCCTGTTGCGAATTTCCGCCTTTAGAAAATCCAAAACCATTTGCTGTTTTACCGTCAGCTTTTTGTCTGATTTCCGTGAAGATTTTGCCGCTGTTTTCCCTGCCGCTTTTGCCATAGAAAACGCCCCATTCACATTTTTCTAAGAACATATCATAGAAAATGTAAAATTGCAAACAAATGTGCGCTTATGCAAACGCCTGTTCCAAGTCGCCTATGATATCGTCGATATGTTCCGTGCCTATGCTTAAACGGATGGTACTTTCTGTTATGAAAGATGCCTTTAATTCTTCCGCGCTCATTTGGGAATGAGTGGTTGACGCGGGGTGAATTACCAGCGATTTTACATCCGCAACATTTGCAAGCAAGGAGAACAATTTTAAATTGTCTATGAATTTTTTTGCATCTGCCGCCGTTCCTTTCAGCTCGAAGGTGAAGATAGAGCCGCCGCCGTTGGGGAAGTATTTTTTATACAGTGCGTTGTGCGGGTGGTTTGCAAGGGACGGGTGATTTACCGCCGTAACTTGGGGGTGCTTCGCAAGAAATTCCACCACTTTAAGCGCGTTTGAAACGTGGCGTTCCACGCGAAGGGAAAGGGTTTCCAGCCCTTGCAAAAATATGAAGGAATGGAATGGCGAAAGCACCGCGCCAATGTCGCGCATTAGCGTTGTACGGGCTTTGATAATGTACGCCAAATTGCCCGCAACCTGCGTGAAAACCGCGCCGTGATAGCTTGGGTTTGGCTGTGAAAGCCCGGGGAATTTGTCGGAAGCCGCCCAGTCGAAATTGCCCGCGTCCACGATAACGCCGCCGATAGATGTGCCATGCCCGCCGATAAATTTTGTTGCAGAATGTACCACGATATCCGCACCGTATTCAATGGGGCGCAGTAGATACGGCGTTGCAAATGTGTTATCCACAATCAGCGGAATACCGTGCTTGTGCGCGATTTTCGCAATGGCTTCAATGTCCACAATAGTCGAATTCGGATTGCCTATGCTTTCGATAAAAATTGCTTTGGTGTTTTCCTTAATCGCCGCTTCAAAACTTGCGGCACTGCCGTCCACAAAACTGACCTCAATGCCCATATCGGGAAAGGTATTTGCAAACAGATTGTACGTTCCGCCATAGATGCATTGGTCGGAAACGATATGGTCGCCCGCACGACAGATGTTCTGCACAGCAAACGCCGTTGCCGCCGAACCCGATGCCGTTGCCAATGCCGCCGCGCCGCCTTCCAATGCCGCAATCCTCTTTTCAAAAACATCCGAAGTCGGATTCATCAGCCGCGTGTAAATATTGCCCGGCTCACTTAGCGCGAACCTTCCCGCCGCCGTTGCCGCGTCCTTAAACACATACGACGTTGTTTGGTAAATCGGCACTGCCCTTGCGTCCGTTGTTGGGTCGGGGCTTTCCTGCCCCGCGTGAACTTGCAATGTCTCAAATTTGTACATGATTTCTCTCCTTTTTTTTAGTTCTCGGGGGTTTCACCCCCGAACCCCCACGAGGGGACAAGTCCCCTCGACCCCTAACTTGAATCGCGCATTCGCGCGATTCGGGAAATACGACACATCTTATCGCTAGTCCCTGTTAAAGTTTTTTGTTGAACTTTTTTTCAAAAAAGTTCGCAGGGGTTCGGGGACGGAGTCCCCGAGATTTTAGGTCAAATTTTTCAAATCATAGGGCGTTTCTTGGTACACGTAGTAGTTTAGCCAGTTTGCGAAGAGTAAGTGCGCGTGGGCTCGCCAACGCATTTCAGGCGGGTTGGTGGGGTCGTTGTTGGGGTAGTAGTTGCAGGGCGGTTTTATTGTGGGGTGTTTTATTAGGTCGCGGCGGTATTCGGCGTCGAGGGTGTAGTGGTCGTATTCGGAATGGCCCGTTACGAATACTTGGCGGCGGTTTTGGCTTGCCGCCATGTAAAGACCCGCTTCTTCGGAGGTGGAAATTATTATCAGCCCCGCGTTTTTAACGTCCTCTTCGCGGACGTATGTGTAGCGGGAATGTGGCGCGAGAAACGGGTCGTCAAAACCGCGTGTAAGGCAACAAGTCGGAATAAGTACGTGGTGCGGATATACGCCTGAAAGTTTCTCTTGCATGATATGTTTTTGTACGCCGTAGTGGTAGTACAGCCCCGCTTGCGCACCCCAACAAATGTGCATCGTACTGTACACATGGGTTTTGGACCACTCCATCACGGCGCAAAGTTCGGGCCAGTAATCCACCGATTCAAAGGGCAGAGTTTCCACGGGTGTTCCCGTGATAATTAAACCGTCCAGTACGGTGTCTTTGATGTCGTCAAATGTTTGGTAAAACGCATTTAGATGTTCCTGAGACGTATTTTTTGAAACATGGGAACTCATTTGCAAAAGGATAATTTCAACTTGGAGCGGCGTGTTGGACAGCATTCGCAAAATTTGTGTTTCCGTCTCAATTTTGGTTGGCATCAGGTTTACAATGCCGATTTTAAGCGGGCGAATATCCTGCGATGCCGCTTGCTTGTTCGTCATATAGAACACGTTTTCCGCTTTAAGCGTCTTTGCCGCAGGTAAATTTGCGGGTAAATTTACGGGCATGGGTTCACCTTCTTAATGTTGTTTAATCGCGCTTCGTGCCGCGTTGATTGCGTTTTGCAATGCCGAATGTTCGCATGGCGTTGCCCAGTACTGCGATATGGGAATATTTCTGCCGTCGGGGGAGGAGCGGGTGGTGCGCAGAAGTTCCTCCGCGTTTGTGATTAGTTGCGAAAGATAGGATATAAATGCGGCTTCGCTGATAAACGAGCGCGTTACGGTGCAAAGCGGTTCGCGCCCGAATGTTGCAATCGGGCATATCGCGCCGTGTACATACAAATTTTCCGCACCGTCAATTATTATACCAAAGTTTGCGGATAAAAGGGACTGTAAGTTTGCGTTATTTGCATTTTCAAAACGAAAGACCGCGGGGGTAATCAGACTCATATCATTACCGACTATGCGGAAATAAAATGCGAAAACGTCTTGCGGGGCGTGTGAATACGGGCGATACTGCGGCAAACAAAACGCGGCAAAATTTACGCCCGTGCGGTTGCCCGCCCTGCCCCATGTTTGCGTATGGGAAAACGGAACGCCGTTGCTGTCGTTTTTTAGAATGCGGAATGGTGCGGGTTCGGCAGAATCTTGCGCAATACCCGTAACATCCGTGTGATTCTCGGAACAAACGGGTATAATCGCCCCGTTGTCATACGAGAAAACCGCGCTGAATAAATCAAACCCGCCGCTCGCATTCGCGGAAAAAACCATACGGTAAATGTCCTGCCCAACCCGAGCGGAGTCTACCGATTCCTTGCGGATATCCACCGCCGCCTGCGGGGGAATATCAAAAGCGGCAATTTGCGGCAATGCGGAAGGTAAAACTTGCATGGGGGTATGACGGTCTGTGGTTGTGCCGTCTCCAAGCTGTCCGTGACTGTTACTGCCCCACGCCCAAAGCGTGCCATCAGTTTTTATTGCCAAGGCGTGAGTGACACCCGCCGACACATATTTAACATCTTCCATAATTTTCACAGGCGTACTCTGGTTTATTGTTGTGCCGTTGCCGACCTGACCAAATTCATTGTCGCCCCAAGCCCAAAGGGAATTATCTGTTTTTATTGCCATAACATGGAAGTGGTTGACACTTACAGCTTTTACGCCGTCCATTACAAATACAGGGGCGTTTCTGTCAATTTCAGTGCCGTCACCAATCTGTCCGCGAAAATTCGGGCCCCATGCCCACAGCCCGCCGTCCTCTCGTATTACAAAGGCACTGCTGCGCAACATACCGTGGTGCGTCAATAGCTCTCGATAGTATACATATGCAACATTATCAATGACTTTTTCGGGAATGCCGCTCCACGCCCAATGGTCACTTCGCCAAACCCAAATTGAACCGTCTGTTCTTTTTACCAAATTATGCCCGATTATAACAGCTACATCATCCATAATTCTTATGGGCGTAGTGCTTATATTTGAACCCCACGCCCAAAACGAGTTATCAGCTTTAATTACCAATGTATAAAATTGACCGACACTTACGGAAATAACATCATCCAAAAGGTGTACGGGCGAAGGGCTGCTTTCCACCGCCGAATCTGCACCCCAAGCCCAAAGCGAACCGTCCGCTGTTATCGCCGCAGAACGAAAGCCGCTTCCCGAAACGGCAACAACATTATCCAGCACACGAACAGGCCATGTTGTAATCGCGGTAGACACAGTTCCAATGCCCAGTTGCCCAAAATTATTACGTCCCCACGTCCAAAGTGTGCCATCTGTTTGAATTGCTCTTCCGCCGTCTGTAAGAAGCGTGTAGTATTTAACATTTGATGAAATTCTCATTGGCGGTGAAACCCATCGTGACGCCGCGCCGGAGGCTAATTGCCCCCTGTCCCAGCCCCAGCCCGCAACAGAACCATCCATCATTGAAGCCGTTTGTTGCCTTGAAACAGAGACAACATCGTCCAAAATTCTCACGGGAATATGCCTGTCGATACCCGTACCATCGCCTAACTCCCTGTCAGCATTTGCCCCCCAGCCCCAAAGACTGTCATCCATGCGTATGGCAAAACTTGCCCTGTTTCCCGCTACCACCTGTCTCCATCTAATCGGCGCGGGTTCGCCGCCGTTCCCGTTGAAATCCCCTTGGAACATGGGAATCACAACGGCATTCGCCCGTTCAAGCACGGTAAAATATCGGGTGAAGGTTTCGCCCGCGTATTCTGCGGTGACGGAATACCGCCCTCTGTGAAGGAAGGTGTAAAAACTGCCTTCTCCCTGCGCAACGGTGTAGCCGTATTGGTTGCGGACTTCCAGCCACGCATTGTCAAGCGTGAGCCTTTGCGCGTCCCGTGGGTGGAATGTAACGCGGTACAAAATATTGGGGCATTCGCCGCGCCCAAAAACGCGCTCGCCGCCGCCGAAGGAAAAATGAAACGCCCCCAACCTGTGCCGTATCATATTCGGGAAGTGCCTGTTTATGATTGTTCCGCTAAAAATAAGTATGCTGTATGTTGCGTCAAAACCCGCGTCTAAAATGAAGTTGATTTGCCCCGCAAGGCAACCGTCGCAAGCATGGTGCGAATTGCCAACCATGGGGCGGTTTGCGTCAAAAAAAGCCGTTGCGTCAACCGTAACCCGTGGGTGAACCCACATTGCGGCATTAATCAAGTCCAGCCAGTCCAGCGCGACGGCAATGCGCGGCCCTATGGAAAAATACAGATTTCCTTCAAAACGCGGCTCTAAGTGCGGGCCGCCGCGATTCGTAAATGTTTGAACGCTCCCGTTATTGAAAATAATCCCCGCCGTTGCGGATGTGTATATGTTTACATTTCCTTCTGCTTGCGCGTTCCAGTCGAGAAGCAAATCAATTTCCAACGCGGCGTTAAAGCCCCATTTAATCGGGATATTTCCGCTGAAAACAGAAATCTCCGCGCCGCTTCCGCTCGCAGGTGCGGACGTGGCAACCGATGTTACATCAATTTCCGCCGCAACGCCCACGCCAAATTTCGCCCACAAAGACACGCCCGTCGGCACAAAAAACGACCACTCCACGGAATATTCAATCTCCGCGATAATGTACACGTCCAAACCAATCCACGCATCCACCGCAAAATTGCCCGCCGCGCCCGAAAATACAGCGCGGAAATTTCGGCTGAAAGGATAGTTCCTGTGCGGCATAAACATTGCCGTTATATCGGGGCTGTGCAGATATTCCCGCACGCTTATCGTGATATGACGAAAGAAATATGTAACGCAAAAATCGCGGTGGGCGGTGATTGTGATGTCCGCGCCGTTTACAGTTATCGCCGCAATGTGGATTAAATGCATGGTTTCGCAGATTGCGACCACAACAATTTTATCGCCCGCTTGCAGCGCAAAAATATCGCTTTGCGCATTGTAAAACGTAAATGTGTTTTCGCCGCTTGTTTGAAAATAATCGCTGCGTTCCGTCATGCGGATTAATGCCGCGCTGTCGGTTACAACCATAAAGTTCTCGTCTGTGCTGTCATCTAAATTGATTACCGTTTCGGGTTCAAAATCGTAAATTGTTGCCGCCGCGAATTGCGCGAAAATCCGCGTGTAATTTATGAAAACCGCTTGGTCGGTTATTTCTTCGCCGTAATCATTTGTAAGCGTTGCAACCACGATAAAATACTGCGGCAGTGTTTGCAAAACCGCCGCATACACAAACTCGCCCTCCGTTGCGTAAGCGATACGCGCCCTGCCACTTGTCAAAATGTTTCCCGTTGTCCAATCCGTTCCGTAGTCGCTGGTGTCGCTTATAACTGCCACATCCAAATACGCCGTGCCGTCCGTTGTCACCTCAACGGCAATTTCCGCTCTGCAAGCACTCACACGAACCGCCGTAAGCGCACCCATTGTTGCCATTTGCGGCAATGCTACGTTCCCGCCCCCTTGCCCGTAATTCCGCAACACTTCGCTTATATCCAGCGCGTTTATAAATCCATCCGCGTTAAGGTCTGCATGGGCGTTTTCGTCCGTTACATCACGACCGAAATTCTCTGCCACTTCCTGCAATTCCACCGCAAAAACAGGCAGTGGACTCACCGCCAAAATAAAAATAAGTACCAATGCCACCAGCTTTTTTGCAATATCCATTTTGCGTCTCCTCATTTTAAGACCTCGGGGGCGTTGCCCCCGAACCCCCACGAACTTTTTGAAAAAAGTTCGACAAAAACTTTAACTTAAAACCGCGCATACGCGCGGTTTTGGGGTTATTCGATGCAGTTAATCGCTAGTCAAAATTTAAAGTTTGGGGGAGAGCCCCAAGGTCTTAGTTTTGCAACAGCGTCGGGTTTTCCAATCGGAATGAAAGTGCCCATTTGCGGGTTAGGGTTAGGTCTTTTTCTTGTTCTGCGGCGAAAACGGCAAGGCGCGCACCTTCTACTTCAAATTGGGTGATTAGGCCAAGTGCAAGGTTTGTGATGGCAACCTCAAGGTTTTCCAGTGCGCGGGCGTGGTCTGCTTGCTGGGCTTCGTATTGGGTGTGGAGTGCTTCAAGCTCTGTGTAGGCGCGTAGAAGGTTTGCTTCCATTTGGCGTATTGTTTGCTCGTGGTTGGTTTCGGCGCGTTCAAAGGCTTCTTGCAAAGCGATGCGGGTGCGGAGGCTCTCGATTTCTTCGTCTTCGTCGGTTTGCTCTAAGCTCCAAATATTTTGCGTTATGCGGTTGGGGTTGTGGGCGCGGCGTCTTTCGGATTCGCTTAGCGAAACATTGGCGCGGTTGCCCGTGTAAACCCACCGTGCGTCCGAAGCGCGTTCAACGTCCAACTGCAAACTGCGAATTGTGTGTGTTTCCGTGATTGCCGCTTCTATGTGGGCGGTAAGGTCTTCGGGTGTTTCGTGGAACTCGCGTTCAAATTCGATTACCGTGTCTTGCTCCAGCGGCTGGCCGAGGAGGTGATTTATGCTTTGCATAAGAGTTTGGCGTGTGCGTTTCATTTCTTCAAGCTGTGTGCGGGCTTGTGATAAGCCGTGTTTTGCCGCGTTGAAATCGTGGGTGCTTAACATACCAACTTGGTGCATTACCGTCATGCGGGTAAGGTTCATTTCTTGAAGGGCAAGGCTTGCCGTAAAGCTTTCGATGAAAGAGTCAAGCTCGGCTTGCGCCACTATTAAACTGCGCAAAATGTATTCAACAGAAAGTTCCGCTTGTTCGCGTCCCATTTCAAGCATGGTTGTTTGGCGGTCTAACTCGTTCATGTTGCGCTGAACATCGCGGCGAAGTTCCGCAATTTCTTCAGGGCGGTTTAGACGCGCTATTTCGTGCATAAGCTGACTGCGCTGGCCTTGCAGGGCGGTTACTTGCCCGCTTAAATCCGGTGTAGACATGGCGAACAGTCCTGTTAGTGACGCTTGCAGGCCCGCAACTTGCTCCGGCGGAGCGTTAGGGTCTGCAATGCCTGCAATGCCCGTTTGCATTTGGTTTAGTGCCGCGCCTGTCATCGCGCTTAGTGCTTGCTGGCCTGTTTGTGCCGCTGTTATTCCTGCATCCAAATCCCAAAGCATTTCCTGCATTGCGCGAATTTGAAGCGTTCCGCGTCCGCTGTCTATGCGGCGCAATTCGTCCCGAAACCATATGCGGTGTACCTGCAAATCTCGGATTGCGATTTCGATATCGGTAATGGCAAGCATATCTGCCAGCGCAAGTTCCACCGCTTCTTCGTAGGTGAGAACTACCGTTCCGTTTTCAGGCGTGGCTTCCGCTGCCGTTGTTGTTGCCGCTTCCGCCGCAAAAACCATCGTGCCGAACAGCATTACAAATGCCGTAAAAATTGCAAAAAATCTTTTCATTTTAATACCCCCATCTATTCTCGTGTTACTCTGCTGCCGTTTGAAATATCGCGGTTGTTGGCATCGTTTATTACAAACTCGCCCGCTTGCAAACCGCTTTCAATTATAACTTCCGTGCGAAGTTCCAAACCCGTTACAACTTCGCGGGTTTGTGCCGTGCCTGTTTCTCCGCCGTCTGAAATCCAAACCATATCTCGCCCGTTTTCGCGGAATACCGCCGTGCGCGGTACGGTTAATGCACTTTCGCGACGATAGATGTAAAAGGTAACATCCACGCCGTAACCCACGCCGATATTAACGCCCTCGGGAATTTGAGGCGATATCCGCACGTTTACCTTGCGTTCTTCCACACCAAGGGCGGTGTGGCGAACAACCGCCGTGTTTCCGATTTCTTCCACCGTTCCGTTAAAAATAATGTCGCCCGTGCGTTGGCGCAGTGTTAGCCTAACGATATCGCCCGCGTGGATACTGCCCGTGTCCTGCGTGGAAACATAGGCTTCGATGTACATATTGCCCTGCGTTGTAATTTCTGCAACGGGTGTTGCCGCACTTATGAAATTTGTATTTTGCGCGTGAAGCGTTGTGATTATTCCGCTCGCGGGCGCAGTTACCGTTGCGTTTTGAAGCTCGTGTTCTATTTGCGAAATATTGGTTTGCTCTATGGAAATAAGTGCTTCGATATTTGCCCGTGCGGCAGTTAAAGTGTCCCCCGCAAGCTGTGCGGTTATTCCGTTAATTTGCGCAATAAGTGATGCGCGTATTCCTTCAAAGTGTTCCGCGCCGCTTTGTGTAGTGCCCGCCGCGATTACGGCAAGCTGTGCTTCCGCCGCTTCCAGCCGCGCTTGCGCCGCCGATAATGCCGCTTGTGCCGCTTCATATTCCGTGCGGGCAACAACACCGCTTTCGTACAAAAACAATATACGTTCGTAAGTTTCGGAAAGTTGCGCTATCTCACGATTATTTTGCTCAATTAAAATTTTTTGAACACGCAATTGCTCGTTAATAATTTCCTGTTGATTTGCAAAACCGCGCTCCGCTTCTGCCGCTTGCGCGTTTATTGCCGCAAGTTCGCCCTGAAGGCTTGTGCGCGTGGTTTCCAGCCCGCGCCGCGAATTTGCATTTTCCGCTTCGATATTGGCAAGCTGTGCTTCCAGCCCCACAATCCCGCTTTCCACCTGCGTCAGCCGCAAACGTAATGCCGTTGTGTCCACGCTTAAAATCGCGTCCCCCGCATTAATATTTTGCCCTTCGCGCACGTACAACTCTCGCATTTCGCCCTGCGCCCCCGAAAATACCAGCATCGTATTTTCCGCAACCACTACGCCAAGTTCCGTAAAACTTAACTCCGCATTTTGCAAAACCATTTCCGTCATTCGCACGGAAACAGGCTGAATAACATAATACACACTTCCCGCTACAATTGCCAATAAAATTACTGCCAAAACCGCATATTTAATGGATTTCTTCATAAAGTGTAACCTCCTCTTAGGGGACTGTTGATGTACTGTGTAAGTTTTTTTGTACGGGTGGCGGCGGACCGGTTGGGTGATTTCGTTCGCTGTGATGCGCCTTCGGCGCACAATCGCTCACCGAAATGCACCCAACCAACCCGCCGCCCAAGCCAAAATATTACTGCCTACTATTTTATGCCCTTCACCCCCGGTGTGGAGGATGGCGCGTGGGGGCGGTTGCATTTCGGCGAGCGGTTGTACGCCGTAGGCGTATCATAGCGAGCGAAATCAACCGCCCCCACGCCCCCCCTTAGAACTCCTTGAGAACCTCTACCATATCGAACTTCGCAATTTTCCGTTTGGCGGAGAAATTTGAAAGCATGATGGCGGCGGAACAACCGAGTATTCCCGTGATGTAAGCGGCGGCGGGAAGGGTGGACGGCATGGAGAACATTGCGGTGTCCATGAGGTTGTTTACGGCAACCATCAGACCTGAGGCGAACGGTGCGCCGATAGCCATGCCAATGAAGCCCAGAACCCAGTATTCAAAGCGCATGATTTCGCAGACTTCGTTTGTAGAAAGCCCAACCACGCGCAGGGTTGCGTATTCGCGTTTGCGTTCGGAAAGTGAGATTGTGGCGGTGTTGTAAATTATGGCGAAGGCAACCAACGCGCCCATGATGTTAAGCACCATGAAGATGCCCATGTACGGTTCCATCATTTCGTAATATTTTCGCATGGTGGTGTCTTTGTCTTCAATGGCGGCTGTGAATTGGCTGTTGCGAAAGTAATCCATGATGTATGGCAAATTGTTTGTGTTGAAAATAATGGCGGTTGCAATCGGGGATTCTCCGAAGATTTCGGAAAGCGCGGAGAGTTCCATATACGCGCCGCTTCCCAAATTTTGCTCTATTATTTGCGTGACGGGAATGTAAATTCCGTCGGGCAGGAATGGCGATTCAAAAAAGATTAGCGACCCCGCCGTTGCGTTTAAATTATCCGCCAAGCCGTTTGTAAGCATGATGCCGTGAGATGGCGGTGCGTAGTTTGTTCTGCGGTTTGTGTCAAAAATGCGATACAGTTCGCCATAAGCGGGAACGCCCGTGATTACCGTGCCAACCTGCAAATGCCCGGCGGTTAGCGAGACAGGTTTTTGCAAAAGCCCCTCCGCTTGCGTGATGTACCGCACACCATATGCCGCTTCAACGGCGCGGTCATAGGCAATGGGGTGGGTTAGCGTAACGCGCACATTGTACAGGCGTTGGTCTGTAAATTGGGAATAAATCATTGCATCTATGAGGTGTTCCATGCTTCCGAACACGCACAGTAATCCGAACGAAAACGTCACGCCCAAAATAACAAACCCCGAGCGCATGGGGTTGCGCAAAATTCCGCGAAGAGACATCTGCCCGCGAGATGTTAAAATAAATTTGAGCGGCTTAATTTTCCCCACAATGTCGTATTTGACGGGCTTTGGGCTTTCGGGGCGCATTGCGTCTGCGGGAATTAGCGCGGTAACACTAACCGCCCCCATCAACGAACCCAGCACACCAGTCCCCAGCGAAACAGCCATTGCAAAAAGCAAGTACGTCGGGCTAATGGGCTGAACCAACTCCGGCAGAACATAAAATTCCAAAAACATTTCCAAATACACGCCCGACATTGCCGCGCCCATGGCAAAACCCACAAGCCCGCCCACAAGCCCCACAATCGCGCCGTAACATACATAATGGAAAATTACTTTTGCGTTGGAAAACCCCAACGCTTTTAACGTGCCAATCTGCACACGTTCTTGCTCGATAATCCGCTTCATCATAAGATACAGCACAACCGCCGCCATCACCATAAAAACCAACGGCATAGAAACCGAAATGCCTTGTATACTTTCCGTCTGCATATTAATAATCGCGTAGCTTAATTGGTCTTCGCGCTGTGTAAGGGAAATCAAACCGTGGCTTGCAAGTGCGTCCATCAAAACCAGCCGCACGTCCTCAAATTCGTAGCCGCTTTCCAGCGAGAAAAGCACATTGTTTGCAATCCCGTGCCGCCCCGTGATATTGCCCATTGCTTCCGCCGTGATATACGCAATTCCAAAGCCTGCGTTGTCGGGCAAAATATCGGTGAAACTCGGCGCGATGTAAACATATTCGGGCGAAAGAAACGACCCCGTAGTTTCAAACGTAAACGTGCGCCCGTGGACAATCAGCCTAATCGAATCCCCCGTGTCCAGCCCGTTTGCATTCATAAACATATAGTTCAGCGCGATTTCTTGCGGATGTAACGGCTTCATCCCCGTCATCTGAAAATCGTTTAGCCGCAACTCATTTGCAGGGTCGAAGGAAATTAACCGCAGGGTAATCATTTCATCACTGCCGTCCAATTCTGCCCGAACTTCCATTTTAGTTCGCGCCGTAACGTCTGCAATTCCCGTCAACGCCCGCAACCTCTCCGCGTCGCTTTGCGAGATTGCCCCAACGTCTGCCCATACATCCGCCAGCCTGTACTCCTCGTAAAAATTCAACTTTGCCGTGGCAAGGCCGTCTGCCGCCACGCCCATTGCCGTGCGCATCATTATGCCAACCGCAATCAAAAACATACAGGCAATATACGCCCGCTTGTTCTTCCATATAGAGCGGTACACTTTTTTGTACAGCATTTTGTCACCACCTTACCAACTTATGTCCTCGGGGGCTATGGGGTTTTCCACGGTATCAATGCGGTCTATTAGCCCGTCTTTTATGTGAAAAACGCGGTTTCCCATTTCGCCGATTTGGGCGTTGTGGGTGATTATTACAACGGTCTTTTTGTATTTTTCATTAAAATCCTTTAGAAGGCGCAGGACTTGAATGCCCGTGGTGTGGTCTAATGCGCCTGTCGGTTCGTCACACAGTAGGATGGACGGGTTTTTTGTAACGGCGCGGGCAATTGCAATGCGTTGTTGTTGCCCGCCCGAAAGCTGTGTTGGGAAAGAACCGCCACGTTCTGCAAGCCCGATTGCTTCCAAAAGTTCCTGCGGGGGTATGGGGTCTGCGGAAAGTTCTGCCGCCAAAACGATATTTTCCAGCGCGGTAAGATTCGGAATTAAATTGTAAAACTGAAAAACAAAACCCACTGCGGACTTGCGATAGTTTGTAAATTCCCGTTCGTTTGCTTTGGCTATGTCGCAGTTGTTTACCATAACAGAGCCTGTAGTTGCGCGGTCTATCCCGCCGATGATATTCAAAATCGTACTTTTGCCCGAACCGCTGGGCCCAAGCACAACAACAAATTCCCCCGCGTACAGGTTAAAATCCACGCCGCGCAATGCGTTTACCGTCACTTCACCCATGATATAATCCTTGGTCAAACCTTTGACTTCCATGATAATCTTTTCCACACACAACCCTCCTTAAAATAGGTGTCAAGGGGAATGAAGTGAGCAGTTTACTGCGAACGGCATCACGTCCCCTTGCAGGGGGTTCGGGGGACAGCGTCCCCCGAGGTCTTTCACTTATAAAAACACTTGCGAAAAATATCAAGGTATTCGCGCATTTCTTCCAAATAAGAAGCGTAGTTTTCCTTCATTTCCGTGCCTACGTTTTCGGGCGAAAGAAACGCCGTTTTGGAATCTGTCCAGCCCTGCAACGTCCACTGCACAATGTTTATCGCCTTTTGCGGGTCTACGTCGTCGCGAAAAAGAGATTTATCGCAGTGTTCGTAAACTTCGGCTAGTTTTTCATTTCGCAGTTCCGTAAATTTTTTAAGATGGTCTTTCGCGGGGCAAACCTTCGCGTCCAAATACACGCACGAAAGAAATTCAAAAATGGCGGGAAACCGTCGCGAGATATCCTGTTTTAAAAGTGACATCTGCCAAATGCTGTCGAAAATATCTTTTCGGCGCACATCAATTTGCTCTAAAAATTCCGCCGCAACAATGCCGATTGCGTAATCAATAAGGAAATCGAAAAGCTTTTCCTTCGTGCCAAAGTAATGAAAAAGCAACCCCTTGGAAATCCCCGCTTCGCGCACAATCACATCTGTAGACGCTTTTTTAAAGCCGCCAAGAAATTCTTTCATAGCCGCATTAATAATCCGCGATTGCTTTTCCGTTTCAAGTGCTAAAAATTTTTGAAAGTCATCTTCGTTATGCACAAAGTCACCTCCCGCTTAGATATGTATTTTTTGACTGAACAAGTCAATTGTATCACGTTGACTAAATAAGTCAATAGCGTATGTTAAATTTTAATGCTATAATATCCGCGAGGTGATTTAATATGAAAAAAATTGTGAATACAAAAAACGCACCTGCGGCAATCGGGCCGTATTCTCAAGCTACGGTGCATAACGAAGTAATTTATGTATCGGGGCAGTTACCCTTAGACCCCACCACGGGAGAACTTTCCGACGGAGACATTGCGGCGCAAACCCGTCTTGTAATGAGCAACCTGAAAGCAATCCTTGAAGCCGGCGGAAGCGGCATGGATAAAATTTTAAAATGCACAATCTTGCTGGTAGACATGGCGCACTTTGCCCAAATGAACGAAGCATACGGGTCGTTTTTCCCAAGCGAACCGCCCGCAAGAATATGCTATCAGGTAACGGCATTGCCCAAGGGCGCGAGCATAGAAATTGACTGCATTGCGGCGGTTTAAGGAGACGTGATTTCGTGTTGAAATTAGCGATAATAGGCGCGGGCAGCACATACACCCCCGAACTGATGGAGGGCATAATAAACCGCAAAGAAGTAATGCCCGTGAAAGAACTTGTACTAATGGACATAGACCGCAGAAAGCTGGACATTGTAGGCAGTTTAACAAAACGCATGGTGGAACACGCGGGGCTAAGTTGCAAAGTGGTTCTTGCGGAGGATTACGATACTGCGCTGGAAAATGCGGATTTTGTTTTTGTGCAAATACGTGTAGGAAAATTACCTGCGCGTATTTTGGACGAAAAAATCCCGCTGAAATACAATTTAATCGGGCAAGAGACTACGGGAATCGGCGGTTTTTTTAAAGCACTGCGAACGGTTCCCGTTTTGCTGGACATCACAAAACGCATGAGCCAACTTTGCCCCAACGCATGGCTTTTAAATTTCTCAAACCCTTCGGGAATTTGTGCGCAAGCCATTTTAGACCACACGAAAATAAAAACAATAGGGCTGTGCAACGCGCCTATCGGAATAATGGCCAACCCCGTAAATGCCCTTCTGGGCGAGGGCGCAACCGCCGAACTCGATTACGTAGGGCTTAACCATCTCAGCTTTTTAACCAGCATTCGCGCAAACGGCAAAGACCTGCTACAGGAAGCCATAAACGGCAATGACGACCTTCTGGAAAAACTGGACATGATAATGGGTTTCGGCAAAGATGTAATACGAAAAGTGGGCGGCGTTCCCAGCTACTATATGCATTATTTCATCCACCCCCGAGCGTCGCTAAAAAAACTGCACGACGCAACAGAAACACGCGGCGAAGAATGTATGCGAATAGAAGAGGAACTTCTTGCCCTGTACTCGGACGCAAGCTTATTCGTAAAGCCCGAGCAACTTTCCCAACGCGGCGGCGCAATGTATTCCGAAGCCGCTTGCGCCCTTGCAGAATCCATTTACACCGACAACAATAAAATCCACGTAGTAAACGCATACAACAACGGTGCAATCCCCTTCATGGCAGACCGCGATGTAGTGGAAACCCGCGCAACCGTCGGCAAAAACGGCGCGAAAATGCTACCCGCAACCGTACACGGCGGCGAATACATCCAAGGCATAATGCACTCCATCAAAGCCTACGAATACCTCACGGTAAAAGCCGCAATAAACGGCTCACGCACCGACGCAATTTCCGCCCTCCTAGCCAACCCTCTAATCGCCGACTACGACACAGCCGTCGCCTGCTTCAACGAAATGCTTGAAGCCCACAGGGATTATCTGCCGCAGTTTGGTTAGCAAAAAAAGTTCTCGGGGGTTTCACCCCCGACCCCCCACAAGGGGACAAGTCCCCTTGACCCCTAACTCAAAACCGCGCATTCGCGCGGTTTTGGGAATACGAGACAGTTTATCGCTAGTCAAAATTTAAAGTTTTTGTTCAAACTTTTTTCAAAAAGTTTGTGGGGTTCGGGGCAACGCCCCGAGAACTTAACGTATGTTCATTATAAAAAATGGAAAAAATTATACAAAGGAGAGCGGCTGAATGTGCGGGTTTTGCGGATTTACGGGCAGTGAATTTAACAATGCCGATAATACTGTAATTGGAAAGATGACGGAGCGTATAGCGCACCGCGGGCCGGACGGCGTGGGTTTTCACGTTACGGACGCGGTTTCGCTTGGGTTTCGGCGGCTTTCCTTTTTTGATTTGGAGAACGGAAGCCAGCCGATGAACAGTGCGGACGGCGTACTTACAATTGTGTTCAACGGCGAAATTTATAACCACCGCGAATTAAAAGCGGAGCTTGAGGAGAAGGGGCGGGTTTTTAAAACCACTTCGGACACGGAGGTTCTGCTGGTTTTGTTTGAAGAGTACGGCGAGGAAATGTTAAACAGGTTGCGTGGAATGTTTGCCTTTTTGATATATAATCACGAAACAGACGAGCTGTTTGCGGCGCGGGATTACTTTGGCATCAAGCCGTTTTACTATGGAATTTTGAACGGGCAGTTCCTTTTTGCGTCAGAGATTAAAGCGTTTTTGGAATATCCCGCTTTTGTGAAAAAGATAAACCCGACTGCGTTGCAACACTATTTGTCGTTTCAATATTCTGTTACGGACGAGACATTTTTTGCGGGCATTTACAAATTACCGGCGGCGCATTATATAAAATTTAAAACGGGCAAGGCAGATATAAAGCGGTATTGGCAAGCGGAATTTAAACCCGACGAGACACTTTTTATCGGCGAAATAACGGACGAAATTGACGCGGTTGTAAAAAATTCTGTGGAGTATCACCAACGTGCGGATGTTACAATTGGTTCGTTACTTTCGGGCGGGGTGGATTCTTCGTATGTTGCCGCCATCGCGGACAAGGTTGAAAAAACCTTTACCGTGGGCTTTGATTACGACGGTTTTTCCGAAATAGAACACGCGAAAAATCTTTCGGCGGAAAAGGGCGTTGAAAACGTAAGCAAGATTATTACAACGGAAGAATTTTGGGAAGCACTGCCGAAAATCCAATATCATATGGACGAACCGCTTGCAGACCCCGCCGCAATCGCACTGTATTTTGTATGTAAGCTGGCGCGGGAACACGTGAAGGGTGTGCTTTCGGGCGAGGGCGCGGATGAACTTTTCGGCGGCTACGGCATCTACCGCGAGCCGTTGGATTTAACGCCGATTACGCGCTTGCCCATGCCCGTGCGGCGCACGTTGGGTTTTCTTGCAAAAATGTTCCCGTTTCGCGTGAAGGGAAAAAATTATCTTATTCGCGGCTCAAAAACTGTGGAAGAACGATTCATAGGCAACGCAAATATTTTCTCCCACGAGGAGCGCGAACAAATTTTGCACGAAACAAACGCGCCGCCCCCGCAAGAAATAACGCGCCAATATTACGAAAAAGCAAAGCACCATGACGATATCACAAAAATGCAATATCTTGATATTCACCTGTGGCTTGTGGGCGATATTTTGCTTAAAGCGGATAAAATGTCTATGGCAAATTCGCTGGAGTCGCGTGTGCCGTTTTTGGATAAAGAGGTTTTTGCCGTGGCGTCCAAAATTCCCACGCGCTACCGCATGAACAAACAAAACGGAAAATTTGCCTTGCGTCGCGCCGCAAAACGCAACTTCAAGGATAAGCGCGAAAAAAAGCGGCTGGGTTTTCCTGTTCCCACCCGCCACTGGTTACGCGAAGAAAAATACTATGAAATCGTCCGCACCGCCCTTACCCAAGATTTTATGGCAGAATTTTTTAAAACCGAAAAGCTGATATCTTTGCTGGAACGCCACAAGCGCGGCAAAGAAGATAACAGCCGCAAAATTTGGACTGTGTTTATGTTTTCGGTTTGGTACAAGGAATTTTTTACTTGAAGCCCTTTGGCACAAGCAAGTTAAGCCCGCCTTTTTCGCAGGTGATTTTTAGCGGCATTTCAGGGCCGGGTTCGCCGTCTACGTCTGTGCTTATGGGGTCTGTGCCGAGGTACTCTATTGAAACGGAAGTTTCGTGGGAAAATAAAACGCGGTGGTCTTCCAAGTGTTCGCCCGCAAGAATTTTAAGGAACAAGCCCGCGATATCCTTCATTGCCATTGCGCGGAAGGCGACAAAATCCAGATAGCCGTCATTAATGGAAGCGTTTGGCGAAATTTTATTAAAGCCGCCGCAACCGCCGCTGTTTAGCACAAGAAACAGCGCGAAGTCCTCTTCGTAGGTTGCAGAGTCTGTTGTAATGCGGAGGGGAAGCGGCGTGATGTTGGGCAGTTGTCCAAGTCCTTTGATGTAATACGCAAGTTTTCCGAAAATGCTTTTTGCAAGGTTGTCGCCTGTAAGGGAATGCGACACATTTATGAAAAGCCCGCCGCCACACACATTGTTAAAATACTGCCCGTTTGCACAGCCCAAATCGGCAGAAATTACATATCCGTTTGCAATGGCTTCCGCCGCTTGACGCGGCTCTTTTGGTATTTCTAAAAAGGACGCAAAATCGTTTGCCGTTCCTGCGGGGATTATTCCAAGGGGCGTTGTTTTTCCGTTGCGTTTCATTGCGTTTATTGCCATATTAACCGTGCCGTCCCCGCCCGATATCACAAGGGCGTCCTCGTTTGTGAGTTCGGCTATGGCGGTTTCCATTGTTTCTTCCGTGGTGACGCGTATTGTGTTTGTTAGATATCCCGCATCAAAAAAAATCTCCGCACAGGAATCCAGCGCGTCTTTAAATCGCCTGTCCCCCGAAAACGGATTGTATATCAGCCTCAATTTTTTCATTGCGGAAACCAGTCCTTACAATTAATATGTAGCGAAACCGCGATAAGCGGCCTCGAATTTTTTTAAAGAAGTGAAGATTTAATGCCTTCGGGCAAGCTTGCTTTGTCGCAGTTTAGGCTTATTGTAAAGCCTACTTGGTTTGTTTTAACCAGCGAGTCCAGCCTGTTTTTTAATTTTTCAAGGCAGTCGTCCGCAACAATGTCTTGCGCCAAAATATTGTTTAAACTGTCTACATAAATGTGCCTGATATCGCTGTTCATTGCCAAAATGCCAAGCACGAAACCGATAAACTCGCGGTAGTTTGCAAGCTCACCGCTTTCCGCAACCACATACCGCACATCGCGGTGAAGGTCGTGCAGGTGTCTGCGATTGTCGTCGATAAACACTAAGTTGCCGTCTGTTACTTTTGCGTCTTGGTTGGACATATCAATTAGCTTTTTTGTTTTGCCTTCGCCCTTCATTCCTGCTAAAAATTGTACCATTTATAAACGCCTCCCTTAATAATTAACTTGTCTTACTTTTTCAGTATAACACACTTATTCCAAATAAGGGAAATGTTTTTGTAATAAAACTGTAATAAAATCGTTGACGGGTTTTTGTACAGCGCGTATAATTCGCTTTGTGACTTTATTTTTAGGAAGAAGAGAGGAAGAATGAAAATGAAATTTGTACTTATGTTAATGGTTTCTGCACTTTTGATGGCGGGCTTTGTGGCTTGCAGCGACGGAAACGAAAGCGCACCTGCGGCAGGCGGAGACACTGCGGCAGACACCGCCGAACGCACTTTCCAAATCGGCGTGATTCAGTTATCCGAACACCCCGCGCTTGTAGCCGCGCAAGACGGCTTTATGGCGGCGATTGAGTACTATGGCGTTCCCGCAGTTTTTGACGTGCAAAACGCACTTGGTGACCGCGATGTTCTGCCAACCATTGCAGACAGGCACGTAAACAATAATGTTGACCTAATCCTCGCAATTGCAACCCCAAGCGTGCAAGCAATGTTTGCCGCAACAAATGAAATTCCCATTGTGGGTTCTGCAATTACCAGCTACGAACGCGCAGGTGTGGTTGCAAGCAACGAAGCACCCGGGTATAACGTAACGGGCGCGTCGGACATGAACCCAATCCAGCACCAAATTAACATGATTTTTGACTTTGTGCCCGATATGGAAATACTGGGCATTGCATACGCTTCCGGCGAACCCAACGCGGTGTATCAAGCCGAACTTGCGATAGCCTATGCAGAATCCCTTGGGCTGGAAGTTATCACAGGTTCTGTTACAACCGTGGGCGAAGTTCAGCAAAACATCCTCTCGCTTGCAACACGCGCAGATGCAATTTGGCTTCCCACAGACAATACTCATGCGGATTCCATGCCTATCGTAGGGCAAGTTGCAATTGAAACGGGCATTCCCGTTTTCCCCGGTGAAGATATGATGGTAATGGGCGGCGGCCTTGCAACCCTTTCCATCAACTATTTTGAACTTGGTTTTGAATCAGGCAGAATGGCTCGCGATATCCTTATCTACGGCGCAGACCCTGCCGAAATGCCAATCCGCTTCGGCATGGACCTTAACCTCAACTACATCATAAACGGCTTCATGGCAGAAGAACTGGGCATTGAAGTTCCCGCCCACTTTGCAGATTACGTCTGGTTCCCGGAATAGGACTGCGAAGACCGTGGGGGCGTTGCTCTCACGGTCTTTCTCCTCAAATTTTTTCACCATGAAAGGCGAAGCATATGTTTATTTTACAGTTTTTTGAGAACAACTGGATTGTTATGCAGGGTGCGGTATCGCTTGGGATAATTTTTTCGCTTATGGCGATGGGCGTATTTTTGGCGTTTCGTATTTTGGAAATGCCTGATTTGAGTGTAGAGGGTTCTATTATTTTAGGGGCGGGCATGAGTGCGCGGCTTATCTCGGGCGGTATGAATCCGTTTCTGGCGACGCTTTTGTCTGTGCTTGTGGGAAGCGCGGCGGGTTTTTGCACGGGCTTTCTGCATACGAAGCTGAAAATCCCCAGCATTTTGGCGGGTATTTTAACAATGGTTGCGGCGTACTCTGTGGTGTTTCGGATAATGGGCGCGAATAATGTGCCGCTTCTTCCGCACGGGCCGCAAAGGGTTACGTCGGTTTTTACATTTTTGCAAGACTGGGGGCTTTCGCGGCCTAATGCGATTATTTTACTTTCGGTTGTAGTTGTTGTAGTGGTTAGTGCGTTGTTGTATTGCTTTATGGGAACGGAGTTCGGCAGTGCAATCCGTGCCACAGGCAATAACAGACAGATGGTTAAAGCACAAGGAATTAACACAGATATTATGATTATCGCTTGCCTTATGTTGTCTAACGGAATGGTCGCGCTTGCGGGTTCTTTGTGGGCGCAACAACAGGGCTTTGCGTCGGTTGATATGGGTATCGGAACTATTGTTATCGGCTTGGCGTCCGTTATTATTGCGGAAGTTATTTTCCGCCCGCGCAGGTTTTGGACAAGTCTTATTGCAATTGTAATTGGTTCGATTATTTACAGGTTAATTATCGCGCTTGCGTTAAGTGTAGATTTTATGCGGTCAACAGACTTGCGCCTTGTTACGGCAGTAATTGTGGCGTTCGCGCTTTGCTTGCCGCTTCTCCGTGACAATATCGCAAAGTTAAGAAAATTTATCCGCAACAGGGGGAATACGTAATGTTGACGCTGGCAGGTATCAAAAAGACGTTCGACCCCGGCACACCCATCGAAAAACACGCGCTTCATGGGGTTTCGCTTCACTTGGAAAAAGGTGACTATGTAACAGTAATCGGCGGAAACGGCGCGGGAAAAAGCACCCTCTTAAATACCATTGCGGGCACATTTTTCCCGGACGAAGGAAAAATAACGGTAGACGCTGTGGACGTAACAAACTTGCATGAACATAAACGCGCATTGTACTTGGGGCGTGTTTTCCAAGACCCCCGTGCGGGAACAGCCGCCGATATGTTCATTGAAGAAAATCTTGCGCTGGCATACCGCAGAGGAAAGTCCCGCACTTTGCGCTGGCACATAACCGCCAAGGAACGCGCCATGTACCGCGAACGCCTTGCGACACTCGGGCTTGGGCTGGAAAACCGCCTGACAGACAAAGTAGGTTTGCTTTCGGGCGGGCAAAGGCAAGCATTGTCCCTCTTGATGGCAACCCTGCGCGAACCGCGTGTTCTTCTACTGGACGAACACACCGCCGCGTTAGACCCCAAAACCGCAAAAACCGTTCTGGATTTAACAAACCAACTCGTACACGAAAACAACCTTACCACTCTAATGGTAACGCACAATATGCGCGACGCCCTTAAAAACGGCAACCGCATAATAATGATGCACGAAGGTAATCTTATCCTTGACGTAAAGGGCGAGGAAAAAACCAACCTAACCGTACCCGACCTTCTAAAAATGTTTGAAACCGCCAGCGGCGAAGAAATGGCATCAGACAGGATGTTGTTGACGTAATTTTTACGTCGCAATGTCCGGAAGCAACCCGGCGCGTTCAAACATCCGATGAACGACAAGGAGAATGCGCATCATGTTTTCGTCTATGTCCAAGTTGTCGGGGGTGCGCCCTGAAAGGACGCGCATATCTACAAGGTGTTGCATTCCTGCCTGCGCCCATTCGGGCATATCTTGAATTGTGCGGTACACCATTTCACTCACCTCCTTTCCGTTTTCGGGCTGAATGTTTAGGAATTGAAAAACGCCGCTTGCTAATGCTTCTGCCATAAGGGGGCGTCTGTCGCGCAGTACGGTGATGTCAAGTAGGTTTGGGTTTGCGGTGATGAATGCCAATTCTACAAGCACGGCGGGCATTGCGGAACGCCGCAAAACAGACAGCCCGCCGCTGTGTTGAGATTGCCCGTCAAGCTTAACGCCTCGGTCGCGCAAGCTCGTTGCTGCGATAAACGCCGAATGCACGCATTCCGCAAACGCCCTGTCTTGGGGCTTTGTTGCCGCGAAAAATGTTTCGTAACCGTTTGCGGTGTCCGCCGTAAACCCGTTGCAGTGAACGCTTACATACAAATCCGCGCCCCATGTGTTTGCGGCTTGCCATCGTTGCGCGGGGCTGATATCTTCCGTGCGGCTGTACATTACTTCCACCCCCGCGCAAATAAGCATTATCCCAAAACGCTTCGACACTTCCAGCGCGATATCCGACTCACGCATTCCGTTGCCAACCGCGCCCGGGTCGCGCCCCCCGTGTCCGGGGTCGATAAAAACTTTAAAACTCACTTGCTTCCCTCCTTTGTAGTGGATAAAATAACTTGTCCTATTAGTTTACCTGCAAAGGTTTTGATTGTAATTTGATACGGGCTTTGAAATGTATTTGAAATGGGTTGACAATATGAAACTATGCTTTGGAACATTCGCAAGGGTTTTGCTGTTTTGCGGCGCGGCGCGAGTGAACAAGCTGAAATATCTTAATTTGCTTGTTAGGTCTGTGGATGCTAACTGCACGTTGTCGTCTAATGCGGTTACGGGATTACTGCAATGCGCGACGAATTTGCCAAACGGAAGAAGCAACGCCCTCGGGAATGTAATATCAAAGGCGGCAGAGGCAGACCCACGCGCAGTGGCGGCGTATTTTCTAAAAAGAATTGTGCCGTTAATCGAGCCCGCCAAGCGAAAAATTGCGGTACTTGCCCTGCGAGAAATAGCGCGGCAAGATGACGGCGTACATTGCGACAGGCTGATAAGCATGGTAAACGGGCGGAAATTTGTGCCGGCAAATTTTCTTGCAGAAATTTTCTTGTACACCACAACGGTTGATAATCGCATAGGAAAAGCCGCGGCAGAACTTATTTCGGATAACTTCATGCGTTCCTTTTTTGATACAAAAGACAGCATTTCTTTTTCGGAAAACACTGCGGAGCCCACCGCCGATGCGTACAATACATACCTTTCCAATGCAACGGAAAAATATAATAAAGTCAAAACCTTGCTGTATCTTAACCAGCCAAAACCGTTTTACAGCCTGTATGTGCCAAACGGAATCTGCCGCAATCACAGCCGCTACAATCACGAAATCATAAAAAAAATAACGGCAAAAACCGTTACGGAAATTTCAAATTTTATTATTTTAAAAGGCATGGGCGGCACGGGAAAAACCATGATGCTTCGGCACTTGTTGCTGAATGCGATTGAAGAAAACGAAAGCTTCAAGCGCATACCAATTTTCATCTCGCTGAAGGATTACGACGCCACCGACCTAACCGATTTCATATACGCAACCGTGGCGACACTAAGCAAAAGCGTAACAAAATCCATGTTCAGCGACGGGCTTGATAAAGGTTTGTTCATGCTGTTATTCGACGCGTTGGACGAAATTAACTTCCACCACCGCCCGCGATTTGAACAGCAACTTGAAACATTCACAGATAAATACAGCGGCAATTTTTATATAATATCCTCGCGGCCATACCAGTCTTTCGTGTCGTTTTCGCGCTTTACCGTGCTTAAAATTGAGCCGTTCACCAAGGAACAGGCCGTTAATTTCATAGACAAAATCGAATTTCGACCGGATGAACCCGAGTTCAAAAATAAATTCCGCAGTCTTATTGAAGGCTCTCTTTACAGTACGCACCGCTCGTTTATCGAAAACCCGCTGTTGCTTACCATTCTGCTGTTGACATTTGAAAAATTCGCCAGCATTCCCGCCAAAATGCATTTGTTCTACCGAAAGGCGTTTATCACCCTTTCCGAAACTCACGACGCCAGCAAAGGAAGCCTTACCCGCCTATACAAAAGCGGCATGACAGTGGACACCGTTGCAGATTATTTTTCCGAATTTTGTTTTCAAACCTATCACGATTCCAAATTTGAATTTACCGATGAAGAATTTGAACAATACTACGACAAACTGTGGATAAACAACAAGACCGCCAAAGCTACCGATTTCGCCCACGACATATGTACCAATTTGTGCCTGATGTTTTACGAAGGAAAATACCAATTCACGCACCGCTCGTTTCAGGAATACTTCTGCGCCAGATTTTTCTCTATGCAAGAGGAAAAATTTATGCGGAAAATAGGCGGCTTCTTTGAAAGCCGAAAAGCTACAGGCGACCAAACTTTTGCCATGCTGTACGACATGGTGCCAACCAAGGTGCAATTTTTTATCTTTACCCCGTTTTTGCAGGAGTTATTCGACAAGTGCGACAGCGGCGACGGATACTGGAGCTATCTCAAAACCATTCACCCCACCATACGCTTCATAAAAGGGGATGTACTGGACTACCCCACCAATCATCCCGCGTCGTTTCTGGTAGAATTTATCTTAAGCCTTCTTGAAATAAAATTCACCACAGAGTGCAACGATTTGCCGCAACACAAAGATTTTTTACTAAACGAGTACGGACATATTCAAACAGATGAAACAGGTCGCGAACTGGTGCGGCTGGACGCTATCGCCACAGATTACCCATGGGTAACGGAACAGCCAAGTGCAGTCGGCAGCCTTTATGAAATCGACACGCAAAAAATCTACCCCAACCGTTTTTACAAAGACATAAGAGAAATGCTAAACAATGACGGCTTTATCTTCAAGAGCCAATACAATGCCCTGCGAAATTTCTTTGAAGAAATAAAATCAAACCACGCCGCAAAAGCAAATTATTTTGATGGGTTTTTTAACACGCCCTAACACCCCCCGGACCATCTTGACATATACCACTCCGGGTACCACGCTGTAAAAGCTCCCATTGCCGCCATAGGTAAATAACGGATTGCCATTACCACAAGAGACGGCAATCCCAAGCCCACAAGTAAGTACATAGATAGCGCAACAGCGCAGAATAAAACTCCCCAACCAACGGTTAAAATCCGATTTATTTTTATGAAAAACGGATTGTTACGGAGGGCCTCGCCATCATCGTAGTTATTATAGGAATAATGAGCCGTCAATGATGTTTTTGTAAATGCACTGCCAAGCCACATTAGTCCATAGCTAAAGTTACCTATTGCCGTTACCATTCTAACGTCAACGCCAAGCAGTAGGGCGGCAGAAACTGCGCCCATAAATATAAGTGTGATTTTTTCGTATATCACAGGTTGATGCTTTATCCACCACATCGGCACAAGAGCAATCGCAGCTATGCCAACCACACCGCCGATAATAGGGTCAAAAGAGCTTGCGATTAAAAGAGCCAGCCAAGGTAACAGCAACACTTTCATGTTTGTTTTTAGTGCCGATTTTTCCTCGGCAAAAACCTCTTTTTTTGCAGACTCGCTGCTGTCGCCAAAAATTTCATCAAATTTCATCATAAGGCTAAAATCCCCGACAACTTTATACTTCTTTTGGAATAAAGCCGCTTGACCATCCGCGTCCCCTTTTGATATGTCCCTCCATAATGAAAATGGTGTTTCAATTCTTGTGGTGCTTTTTTTGAAACCCTCACTTATTACTTCTGCACCTTTTGCCGTCATTACTATTTGATAAGTTTTGTTTATATCTGTGTAGTGCATTTCAAGTACACGGTCTGTACCGTCATGTTTGTAAAATGCAGCCATTTGTTTTGTGAAAACAAAGCTGTTGTCATGTGGGGTTTTATCATCTTTGTCGTGGTCTATTCCCCAAGACGCATCTGCCGCAGAGTTGTATATTTCCTTGGGCAAAACAGGAGTGGATATTTTATCCAATGTTTCCTCGCTTATTTTGCCTTTTGCAAATTCTGCGCCGGCTTGTTTTACTGTTTCCATGTATTTATCAAAGAATCGCTTTGCATCAGGGTTGGAAATTGCTCCGCCTTGTGCGCAAAACAAGCTGTCATAATGTACGCCCTTTTCTTTTAATATGCGGTCAAATTGCGCTGTTACACTTCCATAATTACCTTCTGCTGTCCAAAAACCACAGGTGGAAATAAGCACATGACGTTGATGTGAAACATCATAACGCCCAACATGAGAGCCGCTTTCATGGTCACTTCCCATTTTTGCCTTACCCATAGGCAGTTGCCTGTCCATCAAGGCTTTAATACCGCTGGGTAAGCTGTAGTAATACAGAGGAAACGACCAAATAACAACATCTGCACTAACCCTTTTTTCAAGAATCGTATCCATGTCATCGCGGAAAATACATTTCCCCGGTGTTTTCGTCCAACAGGCATAACAGCCCGCACAAGGGGTGATTTTTTGCTTGGACACATCAATTATTTCTGCATCTTCAAACCCCGCACCTTCTAAAAATGCGCGAGTTACGTGCATGGTATTACTGTTGCCAGCATTTCCTTTTGGGCTTCCGTTAAATACAAGTATTTTCATTTGAAATCACCCCTTGAATTCAAGTATAGCGGGTGATTTTTCGGTTTCAACAGGGGTAAACGTAAGCGGTAGGTTTTTGTTGCATAAGCGGTATAAATTCTGACATAAGCGGTAAATATTTATCTTAGGTTGCGTTCTTTTAACTTCTCATTCATTCTGTCCATCAGCTTTTTGGATTCGGAAAATTCTACTGCCAGTCCTATGATGTAGATTGCCGCAATGAACACCACAAACAAAATAATTGTAGCTGATTCTTCCCATCGAATCCAATTCATGTGCGTTGCAAAAGACAAGACAATTCCTATTATTAACAGCAAGCGCAAGATATGACGTACAAGTAATTCAATTCTCTTTAAGGCTCTGCCGGAACACAGCAAAATAGTTGGCAAATATAGAAAAATTGACATAATAAAAACTGCGATAACATCTCCTGTCGATACTACGCCGTTCCCTAAAATAAGCGAATGTACAACCATCGCCAAACTACTTAACATGAAAACAAAAGAAATTCCGTGCCAACTGCCCTTTATAAAATCTTTAAACTCCATAATGCTGTCCTCACATTCCTAAAATTTCTCTCAAATCGTTTACATACCGCCGTGAAATCACTAATCTTTCATTATTTGTCAAAACGGCTTCACCATTCCCCGACAGCGACGGGATAAGGGTTTTTATTTTGTTTACATTCACAATGATGGATTTTGATATTCGCAAAAAATCTTTCATTGCCCGTTCTTCCAGCTCGTATAGTTTTTGTTTGGATTCGTAAACGTTGCTCTCGCAGTAGAGAAATGTTTTTCTGTCCACCGATTCTATGTAAAAAACATCCAAAGGGTTTACCCTGTGAATTTCATTATCTATATTTGCAACCAGCATATTATTCGGGGTTTTGATGGAGTTTAGCACCCTCAAAAGTTCGGGGCTGATGTTGTGACACAGCACAATAATTTCTTCTTCTGTTCCTGCGGGTGGCTCTTTGATTGTTATTTTCAAGTGGTATCACCGCCATAAGAACCTGTGTTCAATACCCGAAATGCCGAATGGAAGCGGCGATTTTTCGCCAATCAAGGAAGCTTCCGACGACGCGTACCTATAGGGTACGCAAGGAGGAGCTGACGAAGAGCGGCGGGAAATCGGTGCTTTCAGGCGGCGTTGAGCGGTATTGAACACAGGTTCTAAATTAAAAACTCTCCACAACCAGCACCTGTACGCCGTCAATCAGAAATTGCTGGCCTGTTACAATGAGGGGGTCGTTTGGGGAAAGGCCTTGGGTTATTTGAATTTGTGTACCTGTGTCTATGCCAACGGACACTTCGCGCTGTACGGCGCGGCCGTCTTGGGCGAGGAAGACTACATATCCGACATCCGTTAGGATTGCGGCGGAGCGGGGTATTACTACGGTATTGTCTGCGGATTCCCGCACGAAAAAGACTTCCGCAAACATACCCGGACGGATTAGTCCGTGGCTGTTGTCAACGGAAATTTCTATGGAGAAAGTTGAAGTCATTTCGTTGGCGGCAGGGCTTACGGTTGCCACTGTGCCTGTGAAGGGTTCGGCGGCGGCGGCGGTTATGTGAACCGTGACTTCTTGCCCGGGATGGATTTGATTTATGATTACCTCTGTAACTTCAACGCCTACGGTTATTGTTTCCGCGCTTACTATGGTGAAGGGCGGCAAACCCGGCATAAGCATGGTGCGCGGCTCTACGTTGCGCGAGCCGATTACGCCCGAAATTGGTGCGCGGACGGTTGCATCATCTAAGCGTTCCGTAACGGCTTGCAGGTTTACGATTAGGCTGTCGCGCTGGGCTATGGCTTGCGCAAGACCGTCCTGTGCGCGTTGCACGGTTTCGGCGGGCATTTCGGTGGTGATTAGCGAATAAGATTGCAACGCCTGTGAGTGTCCCGTTTGGGCTTGCTGTAACGCAAGTTGCGCCAAATTATAGCCGTTGCGGGCTTGCTCCAGCCCGATTGTCGCGCCCGAAAGCCCTATTTCGGCTTGCTCCATTTGCGTCCGCGCAACAACGCCCGCGTCATACAACACGCGGGTATTTTCATATGCGGTTCGTGCCGTATTGTACGTTGTTTCCGCATGAGTTAAACCCAAAACAGCTTGCTCTATGCTTGCTTGCGTTTGCGCCAACGCCATTTCTGCCTGTGCAACGCCGCTTGTTGCCGCCAAAATTTGTTGCTGAATCATCGCGCCATCGGCTTGCGCAACACCCGTGCGCGCCGCGTTTACGCCTGCTTCGGCGGCGGCAAGTTGCGCGGTAAGCGCGTTTACATTGGTTTGAATATCCACCGCGTCCATCACAAAAAGAATATCGCCCGCGTTTACAAAATCGCCAACGTCTGCAAAAACCGCATCCACCATTCCGCCGGGTAATCGCCCGATAACCGCAATATGGTCTTCCGCCCTAACGCGCCCCGCAAACGAAAGCTCGCTACTTATATCCGACAATTGCACATTCGCGGTATTAACCGAAACCACTCGCGCTTGCACCTCTGCAAAAGCCGCCTCACTTTCCGAAGAACACGCCGTTAAAACAAACGGCAAAAGCACAAGCAAAATATATTTAAATGGAAATTTCATTCCGATACCTCTCTCACTTTAAAGTACGAAAATAATAGAATAAATCTTAGAAAATGTAAAGCCCGTGTAAGTTTTTTCCACGGAAATCTATTTTTTAAAGTCAAAACCGTGGGCTTTGCCCACACCCACAAACTTTTTGAAAAAAGTTTGAACAAAAACTTTAAATTTTGACTGGCGATAAACTGCCACGAAATTCAAAAACCCGCGCGAAATGCGCGGGTTTTCGTCAAAGTTTGGGTCAAGCCTTTTCAAAGGCTTGCGGGGTTCGGGGCGGAGCCCCGAGGTCTTCACATTGTTAAAATTAAAACAACCACCGCGATAACGGCAAGCGCAAAGAGAATTAATATGAAGGGGGCGGATTTTTTTAGGACTTTGCGGCGGAAGTGGACGTGTTGTTTTTTGCACCTTTTTGAGAGTTCTTTGGAGTTGTCGTAGGGGATTATGGATTTGAATTTTTTTGAGATTTTGTTGTACTTGCGGGCGCGGTGGAGTTGGTCGAAGAATTTTTCTGTCTCGGGGCGTTCTTCAAGGTCGGAGAGTTCTGTGGCGGCTTCCTTGTATGCGGCTGCCTCGTGGTAGGCGGAAAGCTTTGCGATTTCGCTGTTGCAGAAGGAAATCTTGTCTATTACGTCGTCGAAGTCTCTTATTGCGGTGAAGGTGTCAAGGAGGTTTTCGTAGGCGGCGATGGTTTTTACGAGTTCGCCTGAGTTTTCGGAGGGCGAGGTTTTTTTCAATTTGTCTAAGGATTTTGTGGTTTTTTGGTATAGTTTTTCTTTTAGGCCTGTTACATATGTTCGGCATTCGCCCGCGAGTTCGGGCGCGTTTCTGTAGGAAGAAATGCTTGTAAATTTTACGGCAAGAGCTTCAAATTCGCCTTGAAGCTGTGCAAATTCGTCTGCCGTTTCGGGCTTTTTCTTTTTCAGTTTTTCCGTCGCCGCTACGGTTTCAAGGTAGAGCGGAGATTTCTCGCGCCATTCGGGGAGTTTCGTATCAACCAGCGATACCCATGCGGTTTCATCATGGCCAAAGTACCACAAACAGCCGTCGTTGTCTGCCGCCGCGCCTTCCGTAAGGTTTTCATAATTTCCGCCGCGAACCGCGTCCTTTTGCAGAACCAGCTTGGCGTGCGCAGACATCGCGTACATCGACGTGTCGCGCTTTTGGGGCGGCGCGGAAACAACAAACACCTTTCCGCAGGCGGCATTGTTTTTGAAAACGGCAGAAATTTTCGTACTTATGCCGTCTTTTTCCGTTTTCAAACTGTAATTATTTTTTTCCAAAATATCCAAAACATCAAGGTACAGCTGGTATCCCGCTTCGTTTTTCAGTGCCATACTCAACCCCCCATAAGCCCGCCGCGCAGAATGTTAAGCCCGATTAAGACCAGAATAACGCCGCCGGCAAAGGCGGCTTTGTTTTTGAATTTCGCGCCGAAAATATTGCCTATGCGCACACCCGCCGCAGATATTGCAAACGTAACCGCACCGATAACCAACGCCGCCCAAGTGATATTCACTTGCAAAAATGCTAACGAAACGCCAACCGCCATTGCGTCCACGCTTGTGGCAAGCGCGAGCGGAAGCATGGTGCGTGGCGTAAGGGCGGCTTCGGGTTCTTCGCAGACGTCTCTGTTACAGGTAGCGTTTTCGTTACAGGTTTCGCATTTAGATTTCTCAAAGCTTCCCCAAATCATCTTCCAGCCAAGAAATGCAAGCAACGCAAACGAAATCCAGTGGCTAAATTCCGTTACATATTCCGCAAAAAATGTGGCGGCAAAAAAGCCGATTACCGGCATTATCCCTTGGAAGAAACCAAAGTACAACCCCACCACAGCTGCCTTTGCATACCCCGCCTTGGGCATTGTAAGCCCAAGCCCAACAGCCACGGCAAAAGCATCCATTGCCAGCCCCAGCGCAAGAATTAACAGTTCTAAATTTCCCATGCGTTAAAAACTTTCTATTTCTTGGACGGTAAGCCCTGTAACCACGGAAATGTTTTCAATAGGCATATTCAGCTCCAGCAAGCTTTTTGCAATGCTGATTCGTTCTTCCATCCGTCCTTGTTGCATTCCTTGTTGCATTCCTTGTTGCATTCCCGTGCGCATAGCTTCCCGCGTTGCGTGCAAATTATCTCTGCGTTGTTTTTCGCGGGCTTCAAACAGCTCGCGGGTATTGGCGTCCATGTTTAGTTCCAACAATCTTCCAACGGGGACTTTCATTTTGGGGCTTTTTTGTGCAAGCATATTCAGCTCCTCCTCGCTGTCGGCATTGATAAATTCCAACCAGCCCCATAAATCCGTACCATCAGGGTCGGTGGGAAGCTTTGATAATTCCAGTGTGTGTATTTCCACGATATCCGTGAACGTTGTGTTTGTTTCCGCGCTGTAAAGCACAAATTTGTCGTGATATTTTTTATGCTCGGGCAACAACTCGCCGCCCGCAACAACTATACTTATGGTCTTTTTGACAGAATCATAGTCGTCTCCGCTGCTTAACTGTTCTGCCATCATTCGTGCATTGTAAAATACAATTCTTTCCCGTACTGAAGACGTAATATCAACCTGTATTTCAATGTTGATAATTTTCCCTGTGCTTGTCGTAACTTTCAAATCAAGTATTGCCAGCTTATCCTTTTTGTACTTACGCTTGGACTGCGGGTCTGCAATTTGAATATGCGAGAATTCGCCCGCAGGAAGTTTCAGCACTGCCGTTAAAAAACCGACAAGTAAATCTTTGTTAATTTCATCTCCAAAAAGCAATTTAAATATGATATCACTTTTTGCAGGCATAAATACTTTTCCGTTTGTAGCCAAAGCCCTCGCCCTTTCTATAGCAATTTCTTTTTCCGTAGCGTGGCGTAAACATTCACGTGAGTTGTGCGCATGATTGTTGCGTGGTGGGGTGAGTTCTTGATTAGGACGGATTCACCGGGGGGGATTTTTCCGCGCAGGTCGCCGTCTATGAACACTTGGCTGGATTGTTTTGCGACAACGCGAACGGTATCGGAAGTACCGATTACCCACGGACGGGCAGAAAGACTGTGCGGACAAACGGGCGTAACGGCAACCATTTGCCCGCCCGGCATAAGTATCGGACCGCCTGCGGACAAATTATATGCGGTAGAGCCCGTTGGTGTGGAAATGATAATGCCGTCTGCGCGGATGGATGCAATGCGTTGTTCGTTTACATACACAGAGTAGTCCAGAAGATTGCCCATTATTCCAATATGGACTTCGTTTAGGGCAAGGCGTTCGGGTAGCAAAACAATTTTGCTTGTGCCAAATTCGGCTTCCAGCATTATTCTTTTTTCGCTTGAATAGTTGCCTGCGATAATTTTTTCCAACGCGGCAAGCCCGTGTTCCTTGTCTACATCGGTAAGGAATCCCAGATTGCCAAGGTTTATGCCGACCATTGGTACATCGTGAATGGCGGCGTAATGCGCAACACGAAGCACTGTTCCGTCGCCGCCAAGTACGGCACAGAACAATGCTTCGCCAAAATTTTCGCCAACGTCGGCTATTTCTGAATTTTTCAGAACCTCGGGTTCGTATCCGTTTTTGCGCAAGAAATCCCGCACCTTGTTTGCATATTCAAAGTGCGGGTCTTTTTCGTCGTTTACTACAATTTTTACTACACGGCTTGTCATTTTATATGCGACGCAGAGTGCGCTCGTTGCGGCTGATATCCGCTTCCGCTACCCATTGGTCAACAAGTTCAAAGAAAGCGTTTTCGCGGCTTTCGGTTATAAAGCCCTCGGTCACGTTTTGCATGATTTCTTCAAGCGTTTCTTCGTTGATTTCTCGGGAATACATTTGCACCATCACAAAGCCTTCTTCCAGCATAAACACGGTAGAAACTTCGCCTTCTTCCAGTTGCATAATGTCTTGCCAAAATTCCCATGCGTTAAATGCCATCGCAAATTCGCCCAAGGATGCGGGGCTGTCGAGGTCTTCATCTTCGGGTTGCGGCTGATGGAAAAGCGTAATAAGGTCGTCAAACGTGGCGTCGCCCGCATTGTGCGCTTCCCATGCTTCCCACATATCGTCCCAGCTGTCGTTGACAATATATTTGACAGACATATCCATGGAAGCATTTAGAATATCCTCCATAAGTTCGTCAAGCCACTCGTCAATTTCACTTTGGGACGGAACAAAATCGCCCTTGTATTCTTCCATAAGAAGCGAAAACAGCGGTCCGGGGTCTAACCAATCAACGCTAAACACACCGCCAACGGAAAGGAAATCTGCAATGCGTGCCACACTCACAGGCCCCATAGAGTTGGGAACTTGCATATTAAACCACTCGCGCATACCTGCGGCGTCTTCCATAAAAAATTCGCGTTCTTCTTCCGAAACTTCGATTCCGTGTTGCTCTGCCCTGTCCAAAACGGCAAGGGTTCTGGCAAGGCCGTCGAATGCAAGTTCGCGCATTTCTTCATCTTGCGGCGGTGCGCCAAGCATCATATGAAACACTCTAAATTCGCCCGTTGGTATGCTTTCGCCGTTGAATGTCATAACGGTGCGGCGGTCTATGCCGTCCCAAATAAGATAACCAACGCCAAAAATTACTGCCGCAAACAAGAAAAACAAAACTAAATTACCCGTGCGGCGTTCTGCCTTTTTTTTGCGTTCAATTTGCTTGTTCTGTTGCTTTCTGCTTACTCTTTCGTTGTCCATTCTTTAACACCTCGTGTATTTTTTTGTATATATTTTCCGCGTCCATTTCGTAACGCGCAAATAACTGTTTTCTTGTTCCCGTTTCGGGAAACACATCGGGGAATGCAAATGCGTGTGCCGCGCCGATTCTTTCGCCAAAGCCGCCGATACGCGCCCCATCTTCCAAACTGAACACGTATTCGTATTGCGAAAGCGCGGCTAAAAGCCCTTCACACACGGGTTTTACCACCCTCGCGCTGAATAACGCGGGCGAAAAACCGTCCTGCGAAAGTTTTTCACAAACATCTTGTGCCGTGTCCAACATAACGCCCACTGATACAATAGCGACTTTTTTCCCTTCTTGCAACTGTATGAAGGAAATTTTCTTAGAATTTTTTTCTAGCGGGCTGTTATCGAGCTTGCAAGGCGATTTTGGATAGCGGATTGCTACAGGGCCGTTTTGCTCCAGCGCGAAGTCCAACATTTCTTTAAGCTCGCTTCCGCAAGAGGGCGCAAGCACGGTTAAATTGGGTATGTGCGAAAGAAATGAAATGTCGTAAATGCCTTGATGGGTTTCGCCGTCACCCGCAACCGCGCCGCCGTGGTCTACCGCGAAAATCACAGGCAGATTCTGAATTGCAACGTCATGAATAATATTGTCATATGCCCGTTGCAAAAACGACGAATACACCGCCACAACGGGTTTCATCCCGCCCATTGCAAGCCCCGCCGCAAATGTAACCGCGTGTGCTTCCGCAATTCCCACATCAAAAAATCGTTTCGGAAATCGCTCCTTAAACCGCGAAAGCCCAACGCCGTCACGCATTGCCGCCGTGATTGCCACAATTCGCGAATCACTCTTCGCTTTTTCGCACAGGTGTTTGGAGAAAATATCCGTAAATGTAGGCTCGCCCTGTTCCGCTTCGGGCAAACCTGTTTCTACATCGAATTTCCCAACGCCGTGGTAACTTCGCGGCTGTTCTTCCGCGATATCGTAGCCCTTGCCCTTCGTTGTGACAACGTGTAAAAGTACCGGCCCGCGCAATTTGCGCACCCTTCGCAAAGCCGTAACAAGCGCGGAAATATCATGCCCGTCCACCGGCCCGATGTACTTGAAGCCCATTTCTTCAAAAAGCACACCCGGCAAAACAGCGTATTTTAGAATATCTTTCGCAGACTCAATCCCCCGCGTAATAGGCGCGCCTACAACAGGCAGTTTGTCCAGAATAAAGTGGACATCCTCTTTCGCGCCAAGATATGCCTTTGCCGTGCGCAACGAGTTCAAATGCCGCGCAACCGCGCCCACATTTTTGCTGATAGACATTTGGTTATCGTTAAGAACCACCAGCAAATCCGTATCCGCCCTGCCCGCGTTGTTAAGCCCTTCATACGCCAGCCCGCCCGTAAGCGAACCATCTCCAACCACCGCGATAATCGCCTTTTTTCGGTGCGGTTCTTGCGGCGGGGTTATGCCCATTAGTTCGTCGCGTTCTTCCACATCCCGCGCAATTGCCAGCCCCAGTGCCGCCGATATCGCCGTGGACGAATGCCC